>Ga0170475_124040886_pt1 | contig 13667 bp, 1 predicted proteins | sample Soicark_Litter_5_FD_111474 | JGI IMG/M metagenome (GOLD analysis project Ga0170475, IMG submission 111474) | Avena fatua rhizosphere microbial communities from Hopland, California, USA. Combined Assembly of 48 SPs | reverse complement strand
CCGGCAAGGTTCTAAGATGTTACAGTCAGACACTACACAAATCATCCTAAAGATCTCTCTTCTGTCTGCGGGGTTGAGCACCACTGGTGCTTCCTCCGTCGAACTCCTCTCTAACAGGTTCATCAGTAGCATACGAGGCCCCTCCGTGGTTATCTTCCTCGTAAGTGGCTTTGGGGGCGGATGCAGCTTGCGTTTCCGCTAGTTGACGCTTGAGTTTCTCCAATTGAGACGCTAATTGGTCGCGATTCTCCCGCATATTGCGAATATGCTCTTGACGAATTTCGCCTTCTTGCTTTCTGAGACTCGATTCTGCTTCTTGTAATTTTAGGTCCTCTTCATTGAATTTGGCCTGTACATCTTTCAGTTGGACAGCCAATGGGTTTGCCGTCATGTTCACTTGGTCGTCTTTATTTCCAGCCTCTCCACCAAATTGACGCATGTTTTCAACTTCTTCTTGAAGACGATCAGCCTCCTCTTTTTGCTCCTTGTACTTGTTGCGATAACGATAAAGACGGAAGGCGCAGTAAGTCAAAAGAACAAGACCGGCGATACCCAAAAGAACACCTAAAATGATCCAAACAATATTTTTCTGGATGACATCGGGGCCATCGGGAGCCGTCGGGCGTTTTGGGATTGGACTCCAGATGAAGGCATAGGCAGTAGCAGGGGCTGTTGCTTGGACACCTGTATCTGCACTCGCTTGAGGAGTACAGAAACTGATCACCGACTCCACTTGGTCAACGGGAAGCTTGGGATTCTTTTTCACATAGAAAGGACGACCAATATCACGGTCATTCGCTGAAGGGAAGAGACATCTCCAAGTAGTAAAACCGGGCAATTCAACAAGACGAGCCAAACAAATGTCGCTCTCATTAACAATGCCAGGTCGGCTATCAAAGTAAGCTTGAACTGTCACATTGATATTGAATGGCTCTTGAACGTTGGGATCAACTTGACATTCAAAGGCAGCTGACAAAACTGTCGTCGAGAAGGGAAGAAAAGAACCAAATTGAATTTTGCGACTGGCATGAATCTCGTTCACAGCATATCGCATCCTACTTTCACCCACAGGTCTAATTCCAACACCAGTGATTGTTTGGCCATCTTTGAGAACAAAAGAACCGGAAGAGAATTTCAGACTCAATCGAGGAATATTGTTGGGATCAAGGGCAATATCAACACTGGATGACTTGGAGGTGTCGACAGTAATCGAAGTAAAAGCAGCTTTGACCATTGCCATACAGAAGCCACTCGTAGTGTTAGCTGGAAGACAGGGTGCCGTGATCGAAGATTGAAGTAAACGCCGCGTATTGGCCTTGATGGTTGGATTCCCAAACCCAGCGTTAGTGCAACCTTTGCTGGTCAAAGCACACTCGCGATTGAGGGGACAATGATAAGGATATTGCAATCCACAGCCATCGTATTCCAGGCATTTTGAGTAACAATTTTGACCTTTACTATCGCAGATGCGTTGACGGCAAGTTCCATCTTCACAGTTAGTATACCCGGGAGAACAAGTGGGGCCAGTGTATCCTAAAGCCTGGCAAGGGTTCTGCTTTGGATCAGTGGGAATTCCACAGGCTCCATTGGGGCAACGGTATTGACCTAGAGGACAACGAGGGATGATGCCGCATTGGCGAGCATCGGTGCGGCAGGAACCATCAGCACACATAACACCGGGTGCGCAAGCAGTGAGCGCGTTAAGAGCGGATGGGGGAAGATTCTTAGCATCGAGAGCGCGCTTGATACAATCAGAACTGAAAGCAACACAAGTTTGATCAATGCATGTAATCTTCGGGCTGGGACAGTTTTGATTTTTTGGACCACCAGCAGGCACACATTGAGCCAGATTGTAGGCGCAAGTACCATCCTGGCAAAGAAGAGGGGATTTTTCAGAGGGACAGTATTTCGAGATTGCTGCACAAGTGCTATTGCACTTGAAGTTGGGGCAAAGAGTGGTTCCCGTGGGGCAAGGAGCCACCGAAGGACAAGCGGTATTTTTGTCTACACAACTTCCGTCACCGCAGAGGTTTTGTGATGACGCGCAGGTAGAGGTCGGAGTACAACCTCCTTCCAGAGCAGACAAGGCAGAACAAGTCCCATTGGCGCAGCGGAAGGGCGCGGCAAGAGGGCAACCATTCAACCCAACACAGGCGCTACCTGGCGTAGGCACCCAGGAGCCGTCAGCGCATTTGATCATGTTCGGGGGAGGAGAGGTCACGGTGCATTGAGAAGGTGTCGTGGCGCACAGGCTCTGGTAAGGGCAGCGAAATTGACCTTGCGGACATCCGTCAGGATTCAGGCAAGTACTTGCGTCAACGACGCAATCTCCATTTGGACATTTGCTTTTTCCAGAGGCACATCCAGTAGCATTCGCAGGGAGAGCGGAACAGGCACCAAGAGTTAGAGCACACTGGCCAGTCGGACATTTTACATAACTTTGAGGACAACCTGTCGATTGGCTGATAGCACATAGACTCTGGTCTGAGGTGCAAAGTCCACTTCCAAGACCGGTATTTTCGCAACGAGTGCTTCCAGTTGGGCACGTGTTGGCTAAGGGGCAGGTAGTAGTGACACTGGGATCTTGAAGTGGATCCGGACGACACGAACCATCTCCACAACGGACTTCAGTGGGAGCGCAAGGGTACAAGGGAGGACATTGGGTTGAAGAGACAACACAAGTGCCAACGGCGCATTGATAAGGCGTTGTCCCAGAACAATTCGCGTTCACGAGAGGATAAGGACAAGCAGAAAGAGATTTAGTGCAGAATCCATCGGGACATCGGACCGAATAAGACGAAGGACAAGTGTTGACAGGATCTGTGGTTACACTGAGGTCAGGAGCAGTGCAGTTTTCTGCGCAAGACCCGTCGAAACATCTGATAAGTTTGGAGTTGCATCCACTAGCAGGCCCACAGTCCGTCTCTACCTTAGCGCAAGAACCATCTAAACACTGCGCCGGGAAAAGAGCGGGGCAAGTTGGTACACCCATAGCAGAGGCTAAGGCCGCGCATTGGGCAGGAGTAGAGTTTGTACAGAAGCCACCCTGAGGACACTTGGTTTGCTTGTTCCAAGGACAGCCATTGTCTGCATTGCAGTGAAGTAGTTCATCCACACAAAGACCATCCTTGCACAAAACAGGAAGACTTGGAGGGCAAGCGTATGGTTCGCAATCAATTGCGGTCTTGACACAGGATCCAGACTGGCAATAGTACCAGTTGAGAGGGCAAATAGGGCAAGGACCAACGGTGCAATTGGTAATTGGGTTTGAGAAAAGGTTGCAGTCGGTTGCATTCGCCACACAACAAGCGCTGGCATCGTTTGGACAATTGACAGGACTGCATTGAAACGGTTTGTCTAGGGGACAAGGGGTTGCAGCAGAAGTGCAGGTAGGGGACCAAGGAGAATCCGAGCAAGCCCCATTACTGCAACGATATTGAGGAGGGTCAGTAGGACCCCGAGGGCAAGGAGTGGGAACAGGACAATCAGAAAGAGCAATTCGACAAGTTGAATCGTAACACTTATAAGGTGTGTCGATCGGACATGTGACCGGAGTGGGGCAACTGAGTTGATCCGAGGCGTATGTTCCATCCGCACATGGAACTTTGTTGGTGATGTAATCTGAATCGGCAGGAGGCGTAGGACAATCAGCAGCTGTCACAGCGCATGTGGAATCGGTACAGCGGACGGTTGTGGGATAAGGACAAATAAACGAAACAGGGCACGCCGTCAGATAGGGGGCGCACTGAGTTCCTGCCGATGCTTGAGGGCAGGTCACCTGTCCAATTGGACACTGTTGATAAGTTAAAGGGCAAACTTGGTGGCACGAACCATCAGTACATTTCGCGTACCCGACTTGACACGTCACGTGTGTGGGGCACAGGGCATAGTCACTCACACATTCTCCTCCAGCACAGAAGACATTGGGAGCGGGACAGAGCGCAACAGGGGCACATTTATCCGCAGCGACGGCGCAAGTTCCGTCGGAACATTTCACTTGATAAGGTTGACAAGTCACTAACGAAGGACAATCGGAGAGTTGCGCGCGACAACTTTGTCCGTCAGGGCATCGAACCGGGGTTTGGACTGGACAAGCAGCCAAGATCGGGCAGTGAGAAGCATCCAATTGACAACTTCCATCACTACATAAAACCGGAGACGTATCTGGACAGCGGGTCAATGTGGGGCATTGAGATAGCTGCAAAGCACAGGCTCCACCTGGACAGGTAACACCAGTCTTGGGGCACGATTGAGGGTACGTGCAGAACGATGAGTATTTGACACAAGAGCCATCCCAACAAAGAATCGGAGCAGCCAAAGGACACGTTGGTAACGAACCGCAGAACAAAAGGTTGTGCTCGCAAGAACCATCCGGGCATCGAACCCGATCAAGAGGACAATTGACGTATGTGGGGCAGTCAGCGACAGTAGCGGCACATCGGTCGTCAGGACATTTTACGAAACCAGGGAAGCAAGTAACTTCGGAAGGACATTGGTTCTTTGCCTCGACACACACACCGGACGAACATCGATAGGAAGTGGGAGCATAACACAGGTATTGATCTGGGCATTTCGAGCGATCGGTTTGACAGCTTCCATCGGATCCACAAAGCACCTTTCCGGTACCACAACTTACGGGCGTTGGACAATCATCCAAGGAAACCGCGCAGGCGCCTGAGGCGCAACGGAACTGCCCCGACTGAGGGCACGGGCTTTGATAGGTAGTATCACAACCTGAGATGTTTCGTGCGCAACTGATTGCGTCGGGACAGATAATGTAGCCGGGAGGACAAACAACAGGGGAAGGACAATCAGCAGAAGAAGCTCGACAATATCCGCCATTGCATTGTGTGGCACCGCAAGCAGGAGGTGGGGGGCAAGCTCCATTAACACAATGGCCATCATAGGCACAACTTGTGTAAGGCGCTGGACAGAGCGTGGTTGCACAACCTTGCGCATTCGCAGCGCAAGTTGAACCACCACACCATACTCCAGTACCTGTGCAAGTATCCCCACCAAGTTTTGCACACGCACTGTATGCAGTCACACAGGTTCGATCGGGACATCGATAAGGTAAGTTAGGAGTCCCGAACGCGCAGGTTGCGTGCAGAGTAATGACGGGTGTGTCTGGAGAACTTACGGCGGAATTATCTGCGCCAGGCATCGTCGAGTTGGGATAAAGTGTAATGGTTAGGGAGAAGGTTCCATGCCAGGCAGATTCGACGTTAACCGTTGTGAGCCCATTCGAGGTTGTGGGACCAACGTCAACGTTCATGGTGTACCCGTTCCCGTTCGACAGATCTGTTAACACGACCGAGTAGTAATGAGTGGTTGTGGTGATATCATTTCCATAGTAATCTTTAGCTTGCAAGGTGAAGGATGAAGGAATGGCAGCAGTGAAAGGGTTAGGAGATTTGGGATCAAAAATAGTTGGGGGAAAAGGAGTGAATTGACGGGGTGGCCCAGGAATCACATTGATCGTAGATTGGTTTTGAGTACTAGGTGAAATCACTCCAAAGCACAAAGGTGGGGGGATAACGACCCAATAGGGAGTGGCGTTTACAGCAGAAATTACGATCCCATTGAAGCCGCCCTTAAAGACTTGAACGGTGAAGGCGTAGGAAGAATTGTCAAAGTCCTTGATCGAGATAATCGCTGCGGGAGGCGTTAATGTTTGACTACCGTTGTATGGAGCGGTACCAGGGGTGAGCCAAGGATACGCAGTGTGATTAGCGAGCCAACCAGAACGCACAGTACTCGAGAGATCGAGCTGCGAAATACTTGTGAGGGTGGGGGCGACCTTATAACCAGCGGGGGCCACTGAAGGAGTATTGTACAAACCAACCGACCATTGTGTCCCACTACGCAAGATAGGATTTCCGTATTTATCATTGAGTTGTAAGAAGAACTCCAGCTTTCCACCAGCAGGAACTTGGTCGCAAGGGCTGATAGTGTACCAACATTTGGGAGGATAAGCAGGACCAGGTAAAACTTGCTGAATCTGTTTGTACACTTGAGGACACGAAATCGAACCACCATTGACAGTGAAGTTTAGAGTGTAGATACCAGCTATGGTGCCAGTAAAATTGACTGTGTACGCCCCAAAGCCAAGAGCTGTTCCTTGTGTGGTGGAGAAGGTGAATGTACCAGTCTGGTCATCAGGAGCAGAATTATCGAAAGAACAGTCGACGTTCCCGGCATAGAATTCAAATTTCACAACGTCAGTTCCGCCACTAATTGGAAGCCATCGACGATTACCAAATTGGTCAGCAGTAATAATCGTGTAATTTCGGTATTCGTCGACAAACATAACATAAGGGGTTGGAGTGAGTGTACTTTGAGTAGGGTCAGTTGGACCAGCTACGACAGTGAATGTTGGAATATTGAGGCCTCCAGCTCCTGACAGTTGCTGAGAGTTCACGCCAGACTGATAATCCAAACTCACCTTGTAATCAGGAACATACGCGTTAGTTTTGTTGTCAAAAGCACTAGCTTGGTGAGTTTGGCTACCATCAAGAGCAAACAAATACTTCCCAAGATTTTGATCCACCACAGCGAGTTGGCCAGTGGTGCCAGTACCACTAGTGCCTGGAATTTGCACAAGAGCATTCAAAGAACTAGCTTGTCCCGAAAGCCAAGGATTGTTCCAAATATCGACCGCGTTGAGGGTAAAATTCAGAGGCTGTCCTGCGATAACTTGCTGAGAAGGATAAGTAACGGTTGATAACGTGGCACTAATGACATTTGGAGAAACAATCACATCGTAAGGACTAGCAACAACAGTACCAGAGTTGTTACCTTGGAGAGCGACGGTGTTTGCAGTAACAGCAATGTTATTCGTTGGGAGCATAATTTTTGTGGCGTTGTAGATAACCGTAAAGAGCATGCTGGACGGGTTACTGGGATCAGGACCAGAGGTCCAGGTAAAGGTCGAGGCTCCGTTAGGAGGACTGAAGCCTGCTGCATTGTCAGTGGCACCCATAGCACCGGTTGTGGTCGGCCCAGTCCAGATATCAGGATAGGGTAAATCGTTGCCATATTGATCTTTTGGATAAACGGTAAAGACTCCAGTTTGTCCCGCAATAGTAAAAGGACCGATAGGTGTTGGGTCAGTAGGGAGTGTATTGGCAGGGAATTTGGCGTACGTGTATAAAGCATTAACTCGACCAGGAGTGACATGGAGCGTTAACAGAGTGCCTCCAATCTGGGGAACCACACCCTGGAGAGAGCGACTAGTTGCTTCTAAAATCTGGATATTCCAATCCCCGGCCTTCTGAAGCGCGGTGCCCGTGGTAAAGGTGTAGTTAAGGCCCGTAGGATCCCAAGTACCGTTTGCCAAAGGAATTATCTCTTTGTTGGGCCCATAAGCCACAGCAGAGACTTGATTAGTACCCGAGGTAATGGGATGATTCCATTGATCAGCAAGGGCAACTGTGAAAGTAAAAGGAGAACCTGCTGCGGTGGTTCCAGGAAACCCAATTACAGGACAAGCAGGTGGGTAAACAGGACCAGGGCCGATGGTGACCATCACTCCAGGATCAGTTGACGATTGAATCGTTTCAAGATAGCCATAAGCATACACTCTGACTCTGAAAACACCAATGTTCACGGTTGGAGTCAAGGTAACATTAAACTGGCTGTTTGTGCTGCCTTGAGCACCACAAGTAGGGTTAAAGCATGTCGTCGTGATGGGGTTAATGGTTGCTTGGTCAACTCGAGTCAACGTGACTAGAAAACTGGGTGTTGTGAAGACCGCAGGAAACGGGGTCGTGCAGGATTTATCAGAAATCGTGTAGTTTGAAAGGGAACCCGCGGTTCCGTTTTGGACCGCAATTACCGCGCAACTCACTGTCGGAGCGATGAAGGCTTTTGCCGGGATTACAGTGCACCATTTCGCAACTGCGTAGGGATAGACAACATTTCCACCGCTGTGGCAAACCGTGATGTTAAAATCTGTCCACGGGGAGAAATCACCAATGTCATTCACTGGCACTTGGTAAGAGACGTTGTAGGTACCAGGAACGGTTCCATTACTAACAATTCCATTGGTTGGATTACTAAAGGGACCAACTCCATTATAACAGTTAGCTGGGGTACCACTCGCTCGACACACCCCAGAAATTTGAACCGTGTACAACACGGCCCCGCTTGGGTTTTGCCAAGCTCGACCTGGGGCAGTAAACTTCGAATTATCATGAAAATCATCGATTTGATTGTTGTAAAGATCAAACGCTGTTAGACTAAACCAAACCGTGGAATTTTGCTTCCCACCAAAGATACCTGGTCCGTTGATAATGGTTTTTGGACCCCAAGTAGGAGCGGGAATGACAAGAACAGACTTGAAAGGAGTTTTCAACGCTACTTGTGAACGAGAATTCGATGCTCCAGTGACATCCGCAGAAATCGTTGAGTTAAGACCAGTTTGGACAACAAGGGTGTAATTTCCAGCAACAGTGGCGTTTGTAAGTACCGAGAAGTTTCCAGTAACATAGAAGAATGGGGCCGCGGTGTCAACCATGACCGTGACTGCATCACCCGCGGGGGGGATGTACGATCGTAACACGTAATCCGTTGCACTTGACACGGCGATTGAGAAGGGCTGGTTGTCACGGAAGTTTCCATATTGATCATAAGACAAAATGTTGTACTTGAAATATACACCAGCAATATTTATTTGTTGTGTAGGAACATTCTCGATGTATGACCAGTATGGATCAGCAGGTCCGGCTACGATATTAATCGTCTTCGCAGGAGGAATAGGATAAACGCCTGCCGCCAGGTATGCATCGGCACCTGTCGAGGTTACCGTCACGTTGATTGGCAGAGGTCCTTCCAACTTGGGTGTAAATAATACATTGTAGATTCCACCAGACCCGGCATAAGCCACAGAAATCGAACCACTGGCCGTTAGGTTGGTGAGGACATCAAAAGTGTCCCCAGGAGCGTTCGGGATTGTACGAAGATTTCCAAATCGATCCTTCGCTTGAATGCTAAATTGGATAGGGGTACCGGCAGGGTTGTACAGGGGGAGTTGACTGAGATCGAAGGTACAGAGAGGAGGGTAGAGAGGTCCCGGAACCACGTTGGGAAGTGCATAGGTGGCAGTATCCCCGTTCATGGTGAAGTTCATAATGTAACCTACCGTTGCTGTTGTAGCGATTGTGGCATTATAAGTGGCGGTGAGGACACACTTTGTGCATCCTGCGATAGGGTCATCAACCCATTGTAATGAAATAGGAATTGTCTTAACAACCTGACCAGTTGTTTTGTCAATTTGGTAGACGTAACCAGTGATGGCATCCGCAGGATTTTGAAAGTTGATAGTGTTGTTTACTTTATCCGCCAAGTTGAGAACAAAAGTCGCATTAAGACCGGCAACTGCGGTCGTTAGAGCTGGACCAGTTCCACTACTTGTGGTAACATTTGCCAAACCAGGTGTGATCACCACATTGTAATAAGTACCTGCCACGGAATAAGCACTAGCGTTAATCGTTTGCCCGTTCAAAAGGATGTTCACTTGGTAGGTTCCTGCACGATACGAAAGAAATTGGTATTGATAGTACCCATTAATCGAGTTGGAAGCAAGAGGACCAACTAAGGTTCCTGCAGGTCGGTTGCCAGCAGGTTGAGTAAAATCAGGATTCCAAACAGGAGGAGATAGCGCTGTACTAACATCGTCACAAAGATTTCCATATTTATCTTTGGCAACCACTGAGAATACATTTTGCGAGCCGGCGGGAAGTCTGATGTCATCAAACACTGAATTAACTCGGCCGTAAGGCCCACAACCCGTATTTGCAGCTTTCGCAGTAATAGTGAAACGACGAACTGGGGAACCAGAAGTGTCTGAGCCCCTCACCGATACCATGGAAGTTCCGGAGGGAGATTTGTTTTCGCAATAAGGATTAGCGCCTCCACAACTTGTATTCACAAGTGGCGTTGATTTGCTTCCAATGTAAGAGTACGAGTCTCCCGCGGTAAAGCTACTGAGTAAAGGCGAGGACGTTTGTAAAGATGCGGCAACACCTTTTATGTTTGTAACCATCTGAGCAGCAGTAAAATCACCAATGGTCGCGAAAGCGATGTAATCTGTGGCAGCAGCAGCGGCTACAAAAGCTTTGAACTCGGCAACCCCTCCATCATAGTTTTTGCCCGCCTGGAAACCAGTCGCTGTAGTAAAATCAAAGACTTTCCCCCAAGTGCCTGGAGTGTTGCCAACAAGATGTCCAAAGTTGGTGAAACGAGCAGCAAACACCCCTGAGGTAGGTCCAACACAATAAAGAGGCGAGTTAAAACACTCAGGTAATTCTCCCCAAATAGCAAATGTATTCGTTGGATCGGCAGGAGCATGAACAACTTGAAACCTTTGGATGGTTCCATGGTCGATTGGAATATTCATGAATGAGATGTCAATTCGATAAGGACCAGCGATGACCGGACTGTAGCAGAAGGTGTAAGTGCCATCGTTGTTGTCGATGGGGGTCATTGGTACCGGAAGCATTGTACAAAATTGAGGGGTGTAAGTGGCATTGAAGGCGGATGCTTCTCCACCAACCGAGATCAAATTGCCACAGGCATCCTTGGCTTGAACAAGGACACAAAATTGGTTTCCAGCAACAATATTCTGTGCTCCTTTGATGTACGAGGTACTTTGAGGATCCGTGGGCACGTATTTGAAATTAAATCTCGTGACGTAAATGTCAGCGACTCCGGTTTGGGTACTTAGTCCTGCAAGGATTCCGACGTAACATTTACCTTGAAGAAGTGCAGCCATGTCCGCTCCAGGAACAGGAAATTGAGTAATTGGGGCCAGTTGGACATAAGTAGTCGTTCCAATGGTAGTGCCCATGAATACTCGCACCCACCCTGAAGATGCTTGTAGCGTGACAGGATCGGTTAAGCCTGGCTGATACTCAATTCGAACGTTGTGGACTGTTCCATTTTGCATGATGATAGGAATTTTCGCACCATCGTTGACTGCTCCGGACACTAAGCCGCTGTTGGCTCCCTTTTCATTTGCAGAGTTTGGCGCGAAGGGGGGACCAGTAGTTCCGGCTACAGCGGGGCTAGTTACGTAGTGAAACGCCACCTCGCTGTAGTTAGTCGGCCCTTGATTATTGATGGATTGATCAAACACAGAAGCGGATAGCGCCATGTCAAATTCAATCGCAAAATTGTCCGAAGTGCCACCATAACCAAGGTTAGGTCCTGCCCCAGTTCCCTGTTTCTGCCCAAGAAAGAAGGCAATGCCCTCTGGGCCCTGAGTGGGTCTATTGAGGACAACAAAAGAGAACTGAGCGACGAATCCGTGGGAAGCTTTCACTTTGAGAGGAGAAGGGTAGCCATAGTAAATTGCAGCGTAAGAATCGGTTGTCGTTGTAGCTTTATCAGTTAACTGGATCACAGTTCGAGAGGTTCCGCCGATGGCAGTAGTGGTCACAACTTTTGCAGGATTACTTAAGGAGGCTCCCAAAGTGAAAGAAGTGGCTGCGAGCTGTCCAGAAGTAGGACCATCCGGGCTAGAATCGGGTTTGCTAAAATCCTCAAAGTCGAAGAGATAGTTTGAAACACTTAATGCATCACAAAGAGTTGTGTTTGGAAGTTCAATCAAGAGATAAGGAAGTCTATGCATTCGATTGGCATAGAAGATATCAGTCCTAACAGTTTCATTCTTAGCGACATAATGTGCTGCCACAAACGTGTCCATATTGATGGCAAATCCTTGAGCTTTAGGAGGAGCGACTGAGGTGTCATCCGGTTTGATGCCGTAAAGATTCCAATTCGCAGGTTGTGCACCATCAATAAACACCCAGAGATCATCGTCGGATGCAAGGTTGAAGATCTGACCCGGCACATAGGTCAAATAGGTGTTAATTTCGTAGGTAAAGAAATAGTTGTGATCATCTCCTTCGTTTCCAAAGAGCTGGCCATCGATGGGAAAAAAGGCGGACTGGAGGAAAGTAAAGATCTGGTTGTTGTTATTAATTCCAGAACAGAAGAGTTGCTGACTTGCGGTAGCAAGGTTTCTGGGTCCTGGGGGAACAGGAAGTGCCGGATTGTCAGTTGTGTACCAATCATAAAAACCTTGCTGACTCCCAGGATTGAGAGCCAAGTTCGTCGGGGAAGTTTGCAGCCCCACACCTGTTACGTAGGTGAGAACAGAACCCGCCGGGTTAGTTTGAAACACAGGCTTCCAAACATTAGATAAAGTTGGGAGTATCCAGTTCAAAGTGCCATTAGCTTTCGCGTCTGACCAAGAGTGGTTAAAGTTTGGATGATAGTAATGAAAGTCTCTAATGATTCCACTGATTTGAATACAGGAACCATCGAGAATGTGAAGTTTTATACAGTATTGACCAACAGATTTTGCTTGATTGGGAAGCGAAGTAGCAAAAAAAGCAAACAATTTGATCGACATCCGTCAGACCAGGGGTCCAACTGTAGAAGTAGCAAGTCGGGTTTGCTTGAAAATTCAAAACCCAAACGGATTGACCAGGAAAGATGGAATGGTCGATGAGAATCGTCGTTTGTGACTGATCATCATTGATTGCACACACTTGGAACGTACCCTGAATTCCGCGGGTGAAGTTCCACTGACGCCATTCAGGAGGTACAGATAATGCAAACGGCATGTAGAAGTAAGGGGGAACAGCGCAACCAGTCAGTTTCGCGAGCGTCACATTGCAATCAGGGACAACCTGGATAATAAAATCAAAAGGCACTCGAGAGCAACAATTAGGAGCGGAAGGCCCGGGATCGAGACTAGTTCCTTGAGTAGAGACGTCGCCACCAGGAGCGACATCCACTAAATTATTAAGTCCACAAGAAACTCCTTGCCAAGCAGGACAGTTCTCTTCGATAATGAACCCCAAAGCATAAAGTCCAGTTAACTGAGGAGTCCAAGTACAATCACCGTTCAAAGTGTTTAATCGAAATTGCGGGATAGTCAGATCCGTTACGGTGGTTAAATGGGTGCCAGTAGGGGTCAAAGGTTGAGCGTTGTTAAGTGTAGATTCAATCTTTCGTGCGAATTGGTAGTTGACAGATGTTCCCTGAACGGGTAAAATGACAGGTATAGTGTACAAATTAGGGACATTGAGCGAAAACCAAATACGCGGTAATCCAGTGATGCGAGGAGAAAAAGTGGTATATTTGTTGATAATCCCAGTCAAAGTCCACGGGGTATCATTGTTCTTGTCACGGATGGATGATAATCGACAACAAGACCCGTAATAATGACGATAGTTCACGTTGGGGTACTTGACGATATCGATGGCGAGGGTAACTTGCTGAGTGCCAGTGTACCAATCGTCATTGAGGTAGTTCACTTTATCCGTCAAAATCATCGCAAAGGAATAAGGAGCAGCCACGCTTGTAGCATCCATCGGATAAAAATTAACAACGGACCCAACATTGACGAGATCACCCTCTCTAGGAGGAATTTGAGATCCCGCAGGGGCTGGAGGCCAAGGGAAACTTCGTCGAAAAGCGAGCTCAATTTGGAATCTGTAGGATCGAAGCGTCGAGCTGTTCGTTATGATATCCCACTGATAGGTTCCATATGCAAAGTGAGTACCAGAAACTATTGACACTAAGGACGACAAACAGAGACCCAGAAACAAAAGCCTGTTCTCCATAAGACGAAACCACTCTTGGTGATACCGTTT
>Ga0170475_128916972_pt1 | contig 13671 bp, 9 predicted proteins | sample Soicark_Litter_5_FD_111474 | JGI IMG/M metagenome (GOLD analysis project Ga0170475, IMG submission 111474) | Avena fatua rhizosphere microbial communities from Hopland, California, USA. Combined Assembly of 48 SPs | reverse complement strand
GGGGCTGCATTCTGCATTCGCTAAAGGCAGCCTTGTTTATAAACCAACCTAAACTCTATCAACATGAGAAAAAACTACTGTTTTATCTTCATCGCTCTTTTCTTATGGATAATGTGTTGTTCTCCTCCATTGATGGCAGCGAGCCATACATTATTCTTCCAAAGCCAGGTAACAGTTACCGGTCTCATCAAAGATGAGGGCGACTCACCACTACCAGGAGTAAACGTCCTGGTGAAGGGCACCACGATCGGAACTATGACCGATGGAAACGGGCGTTATTCAATTAACGTTCCCAGCGAACAGGCGGTACTTGTATTCTCGTTCATCGGGTACGCTGAACAGGAAGTCACCGTTGGCTCGAAATCCGACATCAACGTAGCAATGACACCCGATGTAAAGGCATTACAAGAGGTTGTTGTGACTGCGTTGGGTATCGAGAGAAGCCAGAAGAGTCTTGGATATGCTACAGCTAAAGTATCGAACGAAGATTTCGCAACAAACAGGACATCAAACTGGATGAATGGTCTTTCCGGCAAAATAGCTGGTGTGAGCATCTCGGCACTGGGCACCGGACCTGCGGGCACTTCAAAGATCCGTATTCGCGGACAGTCTTCTATCAGTGGACAAAACATACCGCTTCTCGTTGTAAACGGTGTGCCGATCGATAATAATAACTTTGGAACAAATCCCGGCAACCAGGGATCGGATACATCTATCGGCAATCGCGGTGGTGGTATGACATCCGACGGAGGTGACGCGCTTTCGAGTATCAACCCGGATGACATCGAAAACATAACCATACTGAAAGGTGCGGCGGCATCGGCTCTCTACGGCTCACGCGCGAAAGACGGTGTGATCATGATCACCACGAAGACAAAGGGATTTCAGCGCGGCCTTGGGATCTCGTACAATCTCAACTACACCAACGATTCACCTCTTGACTTCACCGACTATCAGCACCAATATGGTCAGGGTGAGTATGGCGTAAGGCCCACTACTCCGAATACAACCACGGGTGAGTGGTCGTTTGGCGAAAAGATCGAGCCGGGAATGACTCAGACTTTGTTCAATACACCCAACATTCCTTATGAAGCGCAGAAAAGTGTCATTAAGAAATTCTACAGGAATGGACAGAACATGACCAATACGGTGTCCATCACGGCGGGAAATGATAAAGGTGGCATCAACGTTTCTGTTGGAAGCACGAAAGCCACAGGTATAACTCCTAACAACTCCTTTGATCGTAAGACAGTGAACATGGGCTTCACGTACGATTTGTCAGATAAGGTAAATGTTCGTGGTAGCGTAAACTATTCGAATGAGTATAACAAGAACCCACCGGTAGTTTCGGAACAGGACAACTCTATTCCAACCGCGTTGTTTGCCCTGGCCAATACTATGCCGCTCGATGTATTGAGAGACAACAGGTATAATGCAGGCGGCGGCGAATACGTTTGGTCGCGATTTACCAATCGTGTAAACCCTTACTGGGCGTTGAGCGAACAATTTCAGAACATTCGCCGCGACCGGATCTTCGGCAACGTGGCGTTGAAGTATGACATCACCAACTGGTTGTCGATACAAGGTCGTGTTGGACAGGATTACTGGTCACGTGATCAGGATTACGTGAACCTTCCGACCGGTAAAGCATCTATCAAGAATGGGTCGACAGCTGCGGAAGTATCCGGCTTTTACAACGGAACTTATACACAAGACGTAAGACGCTTCCGGGAAACGAACATGGACTTCCTCGTTACCGCGGCGAAGACCTTTGGAGACTTCGGTGTAAATGTAAACGTGGGCGGTAACCAGATGAGACGCCGGACTGACGATAATAACACGCAGGTACAGGACTTCCTCGTTCAGCGTTTGTATGTGGTTCAATATGCAAGAGCAAAAGCACCGCTTTATGCCATGGAGCGACGTGGAGTGAATTCGTTGTACGGATCTGCTGAAATCAACTTCAAGCAGTTTCTCTACTTAAACGCCACATTGCGCAACGACTGGTTCTCGACATTGTCGGCAGCCAACCGGAGCATAATGTATCCCTCGGTGTCAGCCAGCTATGTATTCTCTGATTCGTTTACCACGCCACAATGGTTGAACTATGGAAAATTCCGTCTTGCTTATGCGGAAGTAGGTAGCGACACCGACGTTCCTCCGTATTCAAATGTTCTTTTGTACGACCCTAACGCCAATCAGTTCAACGGTCAGCCGGTTGCCGGCTTCGTAACTACGATACCAAACCCGAACCTAAAGCCGATGCGTACGAAGGAAATCGAAGCCGGCTTCGAGTTGAAATTATTCAATAATCGTCTCATCGCTGACCTTGCGGCATACCATAAGCTAACAACCGATCAGATCGTTAACGCCCAGGTTTCCGATGCTTCCGGGTATACAACCAAGAGAATAAACAGCGGCAGAAGCCAGAACCAGGGTATAGAACTGATGCTCAACGGAAGCCCGATAAAGACGGCCAACTTTGAGTGGAACATGATACTCAATACAGCATACAACATAACGAAGGTTCTCAGTCTGCTCACAGACGTTCCCGGCAGTAATATCACTACCGGTAACCACGTATTCAATGGAAGCGTACAGCAGATTGTCGGTCAGCAGATGGGTCAGATAGTAGGTTTCGGCTATCGCCGCGACGACGGTAGTGTCAACCCAGATCATAAAGGAATGATTGTATATGGTGCGAACGGTATCCCACTTACCACTCCGACACAAATCGCATTTGGCAGCGCGCTGCCCAAATGGGTCGGCGGCTTAACCAACAGCTTCAGTTTTAAAGGAATCAACTTTTCGTTCCTTATAGATTACAAACTGGGCAACAAAATGCTTTCGGGCACCAACTTCAACGCATGGCGACATGGCCTGCATAAAGCCACTCTCGAGGGCCGCGAGAATACTGTTATTAACGGTACGACGTACGTTGGCGGTGCTGTAGTTGGCGAAGGTGTAAATGCGAATAGTGAGATCAACACAATACCAGCCAAAGTACAAGATTACTATTCGGTTGTGCGTGGTTCAGGTCTTATTGAGCCGGTTGTATACAATGGTGGCTTCATTAAACTCCGCCAGGTCTCTATCGGATACGACTTCTCCAGGTTCTTCAAGAATACCCCCATCAAAGGCGTAAGGCTCAACCTCGTGTCGAACAACGTGCTGATGTTGAAGAAATGGGTTGATAATATCGACCCCGAAGGTTTCACTTACTCATCCGACAACCTTGTCGGTATGGAATCGCCTGGTCTTCCCACAACGAGGAGCGTAGGGTTCAATCTGAATGTTAAACTTTAAACAGGCACAGATCATGAAAAATTTATATAGAATAGTAATAACATTAACGTTGATCGCCCTCACAACCTCGTGCGATAACGGCTTAGATGAGCTAAACACGCCGAAGTCAGGGACCAGCGTTATAGACCCGATCTACGTATTCAACCAGGCCGTGGTGAATTCAGCACCTCCGGCAGGAACGTTGAACTATGAAGTTGGTATCGTTCAACAGCTGATATCTCCGAATACCGGGGTGCTGCTTGGAGCCAACTTTAACCAGGTCAACATTAACGCGACCAATCAAATCTGGATCAACTATTACCAGAATGTAATCAGGTTCACAGCGGATGTCATAAAGCACACAAAAGAAGATCCCGCCCGGAAGAACCTTTATAATATGGCAAGGATCATCCAGGCTAATGCGTTTATGGTCCTGACCGACACTTATGGCGATATTCCCTACGATGAAGCCGGAAAAGGGTATACGGATGATCAAATACTCTTCCCTGCCTATCAATCGCAGCAATCGGTCTATCCCAAGATCATAACAGAGCTCGCCGATGCAACGAACAGTCTTGATGCGGCGGGAACAATTGAAGTTACCGACGCATTGTACAAAGGTGTGATCGCACAATGGAAGAAGTTTGGATACTCACTTTTGTTACGCGCAGGCATGCGCCTCTCTAACGCAAACGCCAGCCTTGCACAAACAACGGTTACTACTGCATTTAACGGAGGTGTAATCATTGCGAATGGCGACAATGCCTTAACCAGGCACGATGCCAATTTTGTGAACCCCCTTGGCAATACATTAAATGGCACGGAAGCAGCAAACTTCTATCTGGCCGAACCGTTCGTGAATGCGCTGAAGAGCAACAACGATCCGCGGCTGTCGTCGATTGCCGTACGTTACCCCGGAGCGACAGCAGGCTCAGAGCAAGTTCCCGCTATCGCCAATACGACTGCATCTAATCAATATGGACTGCCCGTAGGAAGCACCGATGCAATGGCCGACGCATTTGGAAAAACGATTCCCAACGGCACCAACCGTTATGCAATTAGTCAGCTCGATCGCAACAGGATGGCGAAAAGAATTTCGCCACTCTTTATGGTAACAGCGGCGCAGACGAATCTATTGCTCGCTGAAGCTGCAGTGAAAGGTTGGGTACCCGGAACCGCTGCCAATTATTTTGCTGACGGCGTCCGTGCACATATGGATCAGATGGCGTCGTACGATCCAGCCTCCGCCGTGTCGGGACCCAATCGCGATAACTATGTTACTGCGCATCCATTGGATACATCTTCTCCGGCGGCATCTCTTACACAAATAGGCTATGAATATTGGATAGCGTCTTTCCTGAATGGAAGCGAAGCATGGGCGAACTTCAGAAGAACGGGATTTCCGGCGTTGACCGCTAACCCTTCTACATCAAGTGCAATTCCTGGAAAGTTTATCACTCGTCTAACCTACCCGGTTAGCGAGACACAAGTAAACACCGGGCATGTACAGACAGCGATAGCCGCCCAGGGTCCGGATGCGCTCGATACAAAAGTTTGGTGGAATAAATAGTTTGGGACTCCACCGGGGGAAGGGTCATGTAAAATATCCTTCCCCTTTCATCTTTTTTTTTATAGTTTGTATGAGACCAAACTTCCATCTATGAATCGAATCCTGCCGATCTCTATTATCTGCCTGTGCATTGTTTTGATCGAAGTCCGCGCGCAACAAGTTGCATTCAACAAAGAACAGATCATCGCATTAACTTCTGACTGGAAAGGCGAACGTATGCCTGACGGTCGTCCTCTGATACCGGATAGAATTCTCGAGCGTTTGAAAAATGTGTCGCTCGAAGAAGCATGGGGTATTCTTCGGAACAAAGGGTACAACAACCAGTTTGAGGGAGAATGGATGATCGTTGGTGCGCCGGATGTTCTTACCGGCCGCGCATTAACAGTACAATACCTACCGAAGCGATCAGATTACGATAAACTGATCCGGGATAAAGGAAAAGCCGAGAATCGCATCGGTAATTTCAATTCATGGCCGATCGACATGCTGAAACCCGGAGATGTCTATGTCGCCGACAGTTATGGTAAAGTTGTCGACGGTACGTTGATCGGGGACAACCTCGGAAATTCTATTTACTCCAAATCCAAAAACGGTGTGATCTTCTACGGTTCTGTTCGTGATATCGAAGGCCTCGAAAATATCAGGGGGTTTAATGGATGGATCAAAGGCTACGATCCCTCTTATATCCAGGAGATGATGCTTGGTGGTATCAATGTTCCTATTCGAATGGGACGCGCCACGGTGTTACCCGGAGATGCCGTTCTCGCCAAAAAAGGCGGTGTCATATTTATACCTGCTCACCTCGTTGAAGACCTTGTTTTAAATGCAGAATTCATAGCGCTTCGCGATGCATTCGGACACCAGCGTTTACGCGAAGGGAAATATACACCAGGACAGATCGACCAGGAATGGACCGCAGACATAAAAAAAGATTTCATGTCATGGATCGATCAGAATGCCGATAAGCTCCCAATGACAAAAGCAGAACTCGAGAAGTATATGAAGGATCGCAATTGGTAATCAAAACACACAAGCCATTAATGTTATGAAGTCACCATCTCAACAATATCTAGACAAACTTGGCCTTAATGAGCCAGGAGCACCCAGCAATGAAGGCAACAACAGGCGGAGCTTCCTGATAAAGCAAGCCTCGGGGGAATGCTGCTCGGCGGAATGATGTTCAGTCCCATTGAAGACACCGTAGCTCAATCAACTTCGAAGGTCAATCGTCTTTCCTCACCGTCAGATCTCAAGATCACCGATATGCGATACGCTGTCGTCATGAATGGCGGCGGACGTTGCCCGGTGATACGCATCGACACCAACCAGGGAATATATGGGCTCGGCGAGGTTCGCGACGGAGCTTCGTGGCGCTATGCGATGTTCCTCAAGAGTCGCATCCTTGGGATGAATCCATGCAACGTTGAAATGATCTTCAAGCGGATCAAACAATTCGGATTTCATGCAAGGCAAGGCGGTGGCGTATGCGGGGTGGAGATGGCATTGTGGGATCTTGCAGGCAAAGCTTACAATGTTCCCGCTTATCAATTACTCGGCGGAAAGTATCGCAGCAAAGTGAGACTATATGCCGACACGCCCGAAGGCAACGACGAAGCGGACTTTGTTTCCAAAGTCAACAAACGCATGGGGGAAGAAGGATTCACTTTCATGAAAATGGATTTCGGTATCGAATTGCTGAAAGGTATTCCTGGCACAACAACCAACAGTAACTTTTGGGACATCGGCCGGCAGTGGACAAACGAACCCATGACCTATGGTGGAACGGAACATCCATTCACGCAGGTACAGATCACCGACAAGGGTCTCGACATTTTGACTCAACGAATAGCGTTGGTTCGTGAAAAGATCGGGTATGAGATCCCTCTCGCATCGGATCACTATGGACACTTCGACATGAACAACGCAATACGTCTTGGTCGTGCCGTAGAAAAATACCGGCTCGCATGGCTGGAGGATATGATACCATGGAGATTTACCAGCCAGTTAAAACAGATCTCCCAGGCTATCGAAACGCCGTTATGTACCGGTGAGGATATTTACCTGAAAGAAGAGTTTATAAAATTGATTGATGCCGGCGCTGTTGACATCGTTCATCCAGACCTCGCAACTTCGGGCGGCTTGCTCGAAACAAAGAAGATCGGCGATTACGCCGAGGAGAAAGGCGTGGCGATGGCGATGCATTTCGCGGGTACGCCAATCTCGTTTATGGCCAACGTGCATTGCGCCGCAGCAACACAAAACTTCATGGCTCTCGAACATCATTCGATCGATGTCGATTATTGGACAAGCCTTGTGAAGACGAAAGGTCCGATGATAGAGAAAGGTTTTGCGAATGTTCCGGAAGCGCCGGGCCTGGGAATCGAATTGAATGATGATGTCGTCAAGAAACATCTCGACCCTGAAAATCAAAATTATTTTGTACCAACGCCTGAGTGGGATAAAGACAGGTCCTGGGATCGTTTATACAGTTAATTCATGAAATCGTTTTCCAAATTTTTCTTCGCTCTTGCGTTCGTTCTCCTGGTAATATTCATCTACGTAACAACGACGGGTGAACATCGATATGCAGGTTGGCTTCTCACCGGCGCGTTGATCTCCATTGCGATTGCTCTCCGTGGCATCGAACTGCTGAAGGGATACTCTTATACAATTACCATCATTGCAGTTGCAAGCATGGCGATGTATCATCCCTCCTACTTTATTTCGATCGGTGACTTCAAGCTCTCGAAACTGATCACACCCTTGTTGCAGATCATCATGTTCGGCATGGGCACTTCCCTGAGTCTTAAAGATTTCAAGGCGGTGATAACGATGCCCAAGGGAGTTATCGCGGGTGTTCTTTGTCACTATCTCATTATGCCGATAGTTGCTTTCGTTATAACGTTGATCTTTCCGTTCCCCCCGGAGATTGCTGCCGGGATTATCCTTGTGGGCAGCTGCCCGAATGGGCTTGCGTCAAACGTGATGACATACCTTGCCAAGGCAAATCTCGCTTTGTCTGTAACGCTCACGGCGGTCTCCACTTTTCTTGCGCCCTTCGTCACGCCGATGTTCATGCGGATGCTTGGGGGCCAGTATATCGAGGTCGATGTTGTGAAGATGCTGCTCGATATCGTTTACATTACAATTATCCCGATTGTCGCCGGGTTAATATTCAATCACTTTCTCCACGGCAAGTTCAAATTACTGGATAGCCTCATGCCTCTACTTTCGATGGGAGGAATTGCGCTCATCATCGTGGTAATAACGGCAAGTGGTCGCGATAATCTTCTTGCCGTTGGTCCGTTGCTCATCGTCGCTGTGTTGTTACATAATCTCAGCGGATACTTTCTTGGTTACTGGTCAAGCCGGTTGCTGCTAAGAATGCCTGAGATCGATTGCCGGACTATCGCCATCGAAGTTGGGTTGCAAAATGCAGGCCTGGCATCGGGGCTGGCCAACGCACTGGAAAAGATCACGACGGTTGGTCTTGCGGCAGCGGTGTTCGGTCCTGTGATGAACATCACCGGGTCTACTCTTGCACTCTGGTGGCGTTCGAAGCCGATTGAAGAACCAACGAAATCCGAAAGAAGTACCAATAGCAACACCTCAATAGAAAAAACTCTATCAAGATGACATACCGTTTGATCATTATAGCCGCGTGGATCTGTTGTAGTTCAATAACATCTTTCGCACAGCAGATCTCGAAGGAAGAGTTGATCTTCCTCACGCCCGAATGGAAGGGTGAGCGATACCCCGATGGGAGACCTAAGGTTCCGGACAACCTCCTCGACCGTATGAAACTGGTGACGCTCGAAGAAGCGTGGGCCGTCCTCAAAGGTGAAAATTACAAACACCAGTATGACGACGGTTTCATCATGATCAATCCGGATAGCGTACTCGTTGGACGTGCCGTTACCGCAACGTTCGTTCCCGGTCGCCCCGACATTCACAAGGTGATCGATGATCGGGGACACAACCGGGATAAACGCGTGAAAGCTCAAAACTCGTGGACAATCGACCTGCTCACGAAGCGGGATGTCTATGTTGTCGATCAGTTTGGCGCGCATGAAGACGGTCCCACGATCGGTGACAATCTCGGCAATTCGATCTTTGCAAAAACGGGAAATGGCATCGTCTATGACGGAGCGCTGCGAGACATCAACGGACTGAAAGAGATCGGCTCATTCACTTCATTATTCCGTTCCTATCATCCCTCCCATCACCTGAATAATCCTGCCGGCGAACTCAATACAACACTGGTCGGGATCAATACACCTACTCGTATCGGCAAAGCTACCGTTATGCCCGGCGACGTTGTATTGGGCCGCGATGGCGGTGTGATCTTCATCCCTCCGCACCTCGCCGAAAAAGTTGTAAAAACATCCGAGATCGTTCGTCTCCGCGATATGTTCGGACATCAACGTCTTCGTGAACAAAAATATACACCGGGTCAGATCGATACACGGTGGTCCGACGAGATCGAGAAGGATTTCTCTAAATGGCTCAATGATCATATCGACAAACTCCCTGTCCCTAAAGAACAGATCCAGGAATTTTTGAAGAATCGCACCTGGTAAAATCAAACAGTAAATCAACATGGCTCAAACAACATCGAGAAGAAATTTCTTCAAGAACGCTGTAACATTCGGAGCGCTCGCTTCGCCCCTGGCAACATTTGGCAATGGCTACGAAAAAGCAATCGGCCAGGCTAACAAGATGTCGAATCCTGCCGACCTGAAGATCACCCAGGTCAAATGCGGGTATATCCGAAATGGTCATAGTCTCTTCGTGAAGATCTATACCAACCAGGATATTGTAGGGCATGGCGAAGGTGTGGATGCAACACCCGGCACTTATCACCTGGTGAAGATGTTCGAAGCACGGTTGAAGGGAAAAAGTCCTCTCAATGTGAATCGCCTGTTTGAAGACATCAGGCGCTCAGGTTTTTTTGAAGGTGCACAATCGGGAATGTTCATTGCAGTATTGTCGGCTATCGAAACGGCCCTATGGGATCTTGCAGGTAAAGCGCTCAATGTTCCCGTGTATCAATTGCTGGGCGGAAAGTTTCGCGACAAAGTAAGAGTGTATTGTGATACCTCATTGTATCAATCGAATCTTCCGCAGCCGAAAGATTTTGCCAACGCAGCTCTTGAAGCCAAAAAGATGGGCTTCAATGCAATCAAGTTCGACCTGGACCAGCTCAATGATCCGGCCAAGTACGATCGATATAATTGGACTGCCAGTCCCGGTGAAGTACAGAGGATGGTCGACCAAATTAGTGCCGCGAGAGAAGCAGTCGGTCCCAACGTGGACATCTGTGTCGACATGCATGGACGTTACGATGCGCCTACGGGCCACATAGTCGCAAAAAAATTGGAGCCATTAAACCTGATGTGGTTGGAAGAGCCGATCCCCGCCGAAAATCCGGAAGCCTATAAGTCGATCGCCGATTCAACAACAACGCCTATTTGCGCGGGCGAAAATCATTACCTGGCTTACGGGTTCAGACGACTACTCGAAATCAACGCAGTGGATATAATTATGCCCGACCTTCAGAAGGCAGGCGGACTGGGTGAAGGGCAACGGATCGCCAATCTCGCCAATCTTTACTATGTACCCTTTGCGCCTCACATGGTTGCATCTTACCTGGGTGCGATGGCCTCTGCGCACGTTTGTGCGTCGGTCCCAAATTTCCTGATACTTGAATGGCAGATCTATTTTCATAAAGATCCGATGTTCAAGGAAATCGTTACGTTCAACGGTCCCCAGGTTGAAAATAGTTTCATAACCGTTTCAGAAAAACCCGGTATCGGCGTGGAGATCAATGAAGAAGGAATGCGCAAGTACGCAACTCCCGGAGTTCCATTCTTTGAATGAGAATCTACTATCGAATTTCTTCAGCGTGAGGTGAAAAATCGAATCAGCATCACAATACCGAAAATTATTAGACCAAGGAACAGCCAGTTGATTAGCATACCAGTGACGTCGTTGCGCACTTCAACTTGCACATCAACCCTGTGTTCAAGCGGTATCGTTTCGGTGGCCTTCTCATAGTCACGATAGAACTTATCGACAGATGCAATCCTCATATTATAGTGAGGGCCATTGGGATCGATACCAAAGGGACTGTTGGCGCGTTCGAGTTCCATCATGTAACCTAAATTGTTAAGGCTTGCTGGTTTGAGCGTGACCTCAACGATCATTTCATTCTCGACGAGAACAATCTTTTTGATCACGTCCTGGGTGATCATGGCTCTAAAACGAGATTGCTGAATTTCTATAACAGGCCCCGCCCTGTTTATCCAACTGATAATTAATATGAATGAAATAAACCCGACTAAAATCCATATCCAGTAACGGGGTTTTCGTTTTTTAATGCCGCTCGATTGTGTGGCGATCGTGGTTTGGTCGTTCATTTTTCAAATAGGAGATCGTCAAAATAGACTTCATTTGGATACGAAGCAACCTTTGTCAGCGATTATCTTGTCTTCGTCTCACTGGCGATCTTAAAGTAATCGAAATCGACATAACCGCCGGGTCTCTTCGAAGCGAAGTTGAAAAGGGCGTACCTGTACCCCATGAAATGGGGAAGCGTATAAGACATTTTCGTCGCGGGTCCGATTTGCTCCCATTTCTCGCCGTCGTTGCTGAAAAAAAATCTTGCTGTGTCTTTAAGGTCTTCGAAGTCGCAGTCTATCCGGAAATATACTTTGTTCTTTCCGAGCTCCCTGCGATAGCATTCTACCGGCTCGCCCGACTCAGCATTGATCATGACAACGTATTTGCGCCCTCCTTCATTTCTTATTCCCACAATGCCATACTTACGCTGCAATAGCGCCAGGCCCGCAAAGTCGCCGTCGCGCATATTTGATACATCAAGCGAAGTCGTGCCGGAACAATGTGGACCTATCGTGCGCTGGGTGAGCGTATTCCTTGCAGTCAAAAAAGAAGTATCGGTTCGTCCCGTCTTCAAACGTAAAAATCCCTTACGCGCATCCAATGTCCAAAGAAGGTTATCGGGATTGTGATTCCATTGCCATACCAATGGGAGTTTCCTTTCACCACGCTTTCTTGTGAAATCGTCTGACGCAACGATTCCCGGTACCAGGCTTTCGTTTGCCGGCAGGTCAAGGAGCTCCGGCACCTTGCCATTCGTACCCAATGAAGGCCAGTCATCGATCCATTGCACGGGAACGAGGTATGGGATCCGGCCAACAGCACCATAGTCACGAAAGAGGTATGCATACCAATTGCCTTGTGGTGTGTCTATCAATCCACCCTGGGCCACACCCATATCCTGAAGAACAACACGTCCTTCGTAGGGACCGGTAATTTCGTTGGCGCGATGCACAGTAACGGTTCGCATACCTCCCTTCGGCCATACGATGTTGAAGAGATAATATTTTCCATTCCGCTTAAAAAGCTGGGACCCTTCTGCGGGCAGCCCGATCTCTTCACCTGCCGGTGCGCTTGCGTTTTCAATAACAACTTTCTCTTTGGTGCCTTCTTTAATTCGCGATGCGTCGGAATTCAATTCAATAATTCTCAGCTTACCTCCACCATAGATCATATAGACACGCCCGTCATCGTCAAAAAAAAGGGAGTGATCGTGATACGCCGGTTTGAAAGATGAAACTACCCACGGACCCTTTTCAAGATCACTCGTTCGGAATACATATGTTTTGCCAGTGGTCTGCGCAAAGGTGCTTACGTAATAATATCCCTGGTGATAGCGAAAACTGCTTGCCCACGATCCCCGCCCGTAAGCGTTTTTGCCGTTGACGAGATTCAATTCGTCAATGTCGGCAAGTGTATCATACGCGTAGTTGATCAGTTGCCAGTTGACGAGGTCCGTTGACTTCATAATGGGCAAGCCCGGACTCATGTGCATGGTCGTACTGCTCATGTAGTAAACATCACCCACGCGGATCATGGCCATGTCTGGTACGTCTGCAAAAATGATGGGGTTGCGTCCACGGTTTGGTTGAGCAACCGCGGCTGACGAAAAAAGCAGGACTACGATGAAGGCCGTTATGTTGTTCAAATGCTTTCTCTTACTTAAAGATCTGTTGAGCAAACATGTATAAATCATGTCGCCACACCGGCCAGGCATGTCCCCCGGGATACTCGCTGTGTTTATATTGAAGACCCATCTCGTCGAACTTGCCAAGCATGACCTTACAGTTGCTGTAAGCGATGTCCTTCTCGCCGCCCATTGATATCCAAAGGAGTTTTACGTTGTTCCTGATAGAAGAGATGTTCTCCTTGATAAAAGCATATTGCGGATCGGACAGCGTGGTGTTATTTGCAAACCAACCCGAGCTGAATACTCCCAGGTAGGAGAAGAGTTCAGAGTTGTGCATACCGGCGTGAAGGGTTTGTAATCCTCCCATCGACAGCCCCGCCAATGCGCGGTCTTTGGATTCCGTTTTAGCGCGATAGTTTTTTTCAACAAAAGGTATCACAGCCTGCTTCAATTCGTTTTCAAATTGTTGTAGGGTACGCTCGCCGAAGTTTGCAAGGCCACCACTGCCTACATTACCATCCATCATAACAATGATCATAGGCGTTGCCTTCTGTTCCGATATGAGGTTATCAAGTATGAGGTCTGCTTTGCCCTGCGTCGACCAGCCCCGCTCATCTTCACCGCCGCCGTGAAGCAGGTATAAGACCGGGTACTTTTCCTGGCTGTTGTGATAGCCGGGTGGTGTATAAATGAAAAATCTTTTCCATGTATTGGATACGGAAGAGAGATAGCGTTTCATTCCTACTTCTCCGTGCGGAACGTCTTTCAAAGCATACATGGCTCCGTT
>Ga0170475_100784394_pt1 | contig 13672 bp, 12 predicted proteins | sample Soicark_Litter_5_FD_111474 | JGI IMG/M metagenome (GOLD analysis project Ga0170475, IMG submission 111474) | Avena fatua rhizosphere microbial communities from Hopland, California, USA. Combined Assembly of 48 SPs | reverse complement strand
GAGGTCGTAGTCGGGGTTGGCGGCGGCCGAGCTCGGGATTCCGGCGCGGGCGGCCCTGCTCGATCAATCCAAGCGCGCGCTGAATACGGACGGCGCCCTGGTGCCGCTGACGCGACGCGAATTCGCGGTCATGCATTACCTTGTCGCCCGAGAGGGCGAGGTGGTGACCCGCGATGACCTGATCCAGGACGTATGGGGATTGCGAATCGATCCCGGCAGCAACGTCGTGGACGCCGTGGTGGCCTCGCTGCGCCGGAAACTCGGCACCCAGGCCGAGGCGATCGAAACCGCGCGGGGGTTCGGCTACGTCTACCGCGCCTGAGCGTCATTTCTCATCGCTTTCTCATCTTCGGATCATGCAGCGCGAAGGCGTTCTGCCTAGCGTCAGCACATCCCGGCAACCGCCGCGAAATTCAGGAGGAGGAGAGAACGATGCCACTGATTCAGGTCAATCTGATCGAGGAAGTGTTCAGCCCCGAGCAGAAGAGGCAGATCATCAGCAAGTTGACGGACGCCATGGTCGAGGTCGAGGGCGAGGCGATGCGTGGCGTCACCTGGGTGACCATTCATGAGGTCCGCAGCGGCGATTGGGGAATCGCCGGCAAGCCGCTGACCACTGCGGCCGTCAAGGAGCTCGCCGCTGGGAAGGTCGCGGCGTAGCAGGAAGTTGGGAGGCCGGCTGACCGGCCTCCCAGAACTGTTTGCGGTCTATCGCTCCAGGCACATAGCGACGCCCATGCCGCCGCCAATACATAGCGTCGCCAGACCCTTATTCGCGTCCCGCTTCTGCATTTAGTGCAGCAGGGTCGTCAGGACGCGTGCCCCTGACGCGCCGATCGGGTGGCCGATGGCGATAGCGCCGCCGTTCACGTTCACCTTGTCGGTGTCCCAACCGAGGTCCTTGTTCACCGCCAGCGCCTGTGCGGCGAACGCCTCGTTGGCCTCGATCAGGTCGAGGTCGTCCACCTTCCAACCGGCTCGTTGCAGCACTTTACGCGTGGCTGGAATCGGACCGGTGCCCATCACCGCGGGATCGACGCCGGCGGTGGCGAAGGCAGCGATCCGTGCCAGCGGCTTCAGGCCGCGCTTCGCCGACTCGGCGGCACTCATCAGCACGAGTGCCGCGGCGCCGTCGTTGATGCCCGAGGCATTTCCGGCGGTCACGGTGCCGTCCTTGCTGAAGGCTGGCCGCAACTTGGCCATCGTCTCCAGACTGGAGTCGTGACGGATATATTCGTCATCGCCCACGACGATGTCGCCCTTGCGAGTCTTCACCGTCACGGGCGCGATCTCGTCCTTGAAGCGCCCTGACTTCTGTGCGGCACTGGCCTTCTGCTGTGACCCCAGCGCGAACTGGTCCTGCTGTTCGCGGGTGATCTGATACTTGCTGGCGACGTTCTCGGCGGTGCTGCCCATGTGGTAGCCGTGGAACGCGTCCCACAGCCCGTCCTTCAGCATAGTGTCGATGAACTCGACTCCACCCATCTTCTGGCCGGCGCGCAGGTAGGCGGAATGCTGCGACTGGCTCATGCTTTCCATGCCGCCCGCCGCAACAATGGCGCTTTCGCCGGTGCGGATCTGTTGCGCGGCCAACGCCACGGCGCGGAGGCCAGAGCCGCACACCTGATTGACCCCGAACGCTGTCTTCGCGTCGGGCACGCCGGCACCGCGCGCAGCCTGCCGGGCAGGGTTCTGTCCTTCGCCGGCAGCCAGCACCTGGCCAAGGATCACTTCATCCACGTCGCCGGCCGCGACGCCCGCACGTTCGAATGCCGCCTGCAGCGCGACAGTACCCAGAGCGTGCGCGGACAGCGCGCCGAGGGCGCCGGAAAAACTTCCAACCGGCGTGCGGACGGCGGAGACGATGACGATGTCGTCCATGTCTGGCTCTCCTTCTGCGGATCGGCAGCCTAGACTGCGGTCGTCGGGCGCGGAAGCGCCACAGGCCACCGGAAGTCTCTGGCCATGTGGGCGCCCGAGAGGTCAATATCAGCCCCACAAGCCCGTTCGGGAGCCCTGACCCGAGCAAAACGCATGGGAGCACGTCGATGACCGAGGGGGCGCCGAGCTACGCGCATGGCACCAGCACATTTGCTCTGATTGGCGAAACGATCGGCCGCCGTCTCGGCCGCACCGTGGCGCAGTTCGGAGACCGTCCGGCTCTGATCGCCTGCCAGCAGGGCATCCGATGGAATTACCGCGAGCTGGGCGAGAGGGTGGACGCTTTCGCTGCCGGCCTGCTCGCGCTCGGACTGAAGCCGGGCGAGCGGGTCGGCATCTGGTCACCCAACAACGCCGAATGGGTGGTGACACAATTTGCCACCGCCAAGGCCGGGTTGATCCTGGTGAATATCAATCCAGCCTATCGCCTGTCCGAGGTGGAATACGCGCTGAACAAGGTGGGCTGCCGTGCCCTGATCACCGCGACGTCGTTCAAGACCAGCGACTATGTCGGCATGATCGCTACGCTGGCACCGGAGCTGCGGCACGCAGAAGCAGGCCATCTCGATGTGGCCAAGTTGCCGGCGCTGCGGCTGGTGATCCAGATCGGCGCCGACACCCGACCCGGCATGCTGGCATTTGAGAGCGTCTACGATCATGGCGGCGCCGAGCAGCGCGCTCGACTGGCGGAGCTGGATCGCACGCTGCAGTTCGACGATCCGATCAACATCCAGTTCACCTCCGGAACCACCGGCCTGCCGAAGGGCGCCACGCTGACGCACCACAACATTCTCAACAACGGCTACTTCATTGGCACGGCGATGGGTTACAGCGAGCAGGACAAGGTCTGCATTCCGGTGCCGCTGTATCACTGCTTCGGCATGGTGATTGGCAACCTTGCCTGCATCACCCACGGCGCGGCAATGGTGCTGCCTGGCGAGGGCTTCGATCCGCTGGCGACCTTGCAGGCAGTCGCGACCGAGCACTGCACATCACTCTATGGCGTGCCGACCATGTTCATCGCCGAGCTCGATCACCCTGAATTCAATTCGTTCGACCTGACCAGCCTGCGCACCGGCATGATGGCGGGTGCGCCTTGTCCGATCGAGGTGATGCGCCGCTGCATTCGCGACATGCATCTGACCGAGATGACCATTGGCTACGGTATGACCGAGACCAGTCCGGTCAGTACGCAGACGGCGCGCGATGATGAACTCGATCGCCGGGTGTCGACGGTGGGTCGTGTGCATCCGCACGTTGAGGTCAAGATCATCGACAGCGAAGGCCGCATCGTGCCGCGCGGCATGCCCGGCGAGTTCTGCACTCGCGGCTATTCGGTCATGTTGGGCTATTGGGATGATGAGGAACGGACCAAACGGGCGATCGATGCTGCCGGGTGGATGCATACCGGTGATCTGGCGACGATGGACGCCGATGGTTATTGCAACATCGTCGGCCGGATCAAGGACATGGTGATCCGTGGCGGCGAGAATGTATATCCGCGCGAAATCGAGGAATTTCTGTACCGCCATCCGAAGATCCAGGACGTGCAGGTATTTGGCGTGCCTGATGAACGCTACGGCGAAGAGCTGTGCGCGTGGATCAGGCTGCGTTCAGGCGAGACGTTGACCGCCGAGGAGGTCCGCGATTTCTGCCGCGACCAGATCGCGCACTACAAGGTGCCGCGCCATATCCGCTTTGTGGATGAGTTCCCGATGACCGTTACCGGCAAGATTCAGAAGTTCATCATGCGCGAACAGATGACGCAGGAGCTTGGAGTCAAAGAGACGGTGACGGCATGAACGCTCCTTACCCAGCATGTCATTGCGAGAGGCGCAGCGGTGGCCGGGCTCGACCCGGCCAAGCAAGCTCGTTGTGCGCGGACAACCCCGCCGAGATTGCTTCGCTTTGCTCGCAATGACACCGGAAACATACGACTTCATCGTGACGGGCGCCGGCTCGGCCGGCTGCGCTGTCGCATCGCGCCTTTCCGAATCCGGTCGCCATCGCGTGCTGCTGCTGGAGGCCGGTGGTCGCGACAGCAATCCCTGGATCCATATCCCGATTGGCTACACCAAGGCGTTTGCCAATCCGCGGGTCAACTGGATGTTCGAAAGCGCACCGGAAGCGCAGTTGAACAACCGGACGCTTTATCTGCCGCGCGGCAAGTTGCTGGGCGGCACCAGCTCGATCAACGGCATGGTGTACATGCGCGGCGATCCCGGCGACTATGATCATTGGCGGCAGCTCGGATGCACCGGCTGGGATTGGGATTCGGTGCTGCCGTTCTTCAGGAAGGCGGAAGACAATGTGCGCGGCGCCGACGACTTCCATGGCGTCGGTGGGCCATTGCGCGTGTCGGACCCACCGTATATTTGGCCGCTCGGGAAGGCGCTGGTGGAAGCAGCGGTGCAGGCCGGCCTGACGCGCACAGCTGACTTCAATGGCGCACAGAAGGAAGGTGCCGGGTACTACCAGACGACCACAGGCGGTGGGCGCCGCTGGAGCGCCGCACGCGCTTACCTGCATCCGGCGCGCCGAAGGCCCAATCTCTCGATCGTGACTGGTGCACACGCGACGCGCGTGCTGATCGAGAACGATCGTGCCATTGGTGTCGAGTACCGCACGCCACGGGGTCTGCATTCTGCGCGCGCCAATGGCGAAGTCATCGTCTCCGGCGGAGCCTATGGCTCCCCGCACCTGTTGCAACTATCCGGCCTGGGGCCACCCGACGTGCTGAATGACGTCGGCATCACTGTCTTGCGCGATATACCCGGGATCGGCGCCAACCTGCACGATCACTTCAACACCTACAGCAGCTACCGCCTTTCACAGTCCGTCACGTTGAATGACCTGGCGCGCAGCAACGTGCGCAAGCTCATGGTCGGCGTGCAGTATGCGTTCGGGCGACGCGGGCTGATGGCAAGCTCCGGGCTGTTCGCCGGTGCCTTCCTGCGCAGCGATCCTCGACTGGAGCGACCGGACATCCAGATCAACATGACCGCCTGGAGCACCGCGCGGCGCGATCGAGACGGTATTCATCCGCATCCATTTCCCGGCATCACGCTGAGCCCGGTGCATCTGCGTCCCGAAGGGCGTGGCACCGTGCGGGTGAAGAGCCCTGACCCCCTCGTCCCGCCGGAGATCCGCTTCAATTTCCTGAAGTCGGACTATGACATGCAGGCGCTGATCTTCGGCATTCGCACCTGCCGCAAGATCGCCGCGCAACCGGCGTTGAAGCAGTATATCGTCGAGGAGGTGGCCCCGGGTCCGCGCTACGAGAGCGATGCGGAACTGGCCCAGGTTGTGCGCGACAACGGCGTATCGAATCATCATCCCGTCGGTTCATGCCGCATGGGCACCGGAACCGATGCCGTGGTTGATCCGCGGCTGCGTGTGTACGGTATCGAGCGCCTGCGGGTAGCGGATGCATCGATCATGCCTGCGATCATTGCCGGCAACACCAACGCGCCGTCGATCATGATCGGCGAGAAGGCCGCCGCGATGGTACTGGAAGACGCCGGGTCCGCATAAGAGGAAGAAGCACATGCGCTGGGCACGTTTCGATCAGAACGGCATACCGACCTATGGAGTGGTGGAGGGCGAGGAGATCATACCGGTGCGCGGCTCGCCGTTCGATATGTGGGAGCGCACGAGCACGCGGTTGAAGCTGGCCGATGTGAAGCTGCTGGTACCGGTTATCCCACCGACGTTTTACGCTGCAGGATTGAACTATGCCGAGCATGTGCGCGAGGCAGCGGAGAAGATCGGCCTGAAGGTGGAACTGCCGAAGCAGGCCGATGCGGGTTACCGCGCCAACAACGCGCTGATTGCCCATGGGGAGAATATTGTGATCCCAAAAGACGCCACCGATCAGGTGCAGTACGAAGGTGAACTGGTGGCGGTGATCGGGCGCAAATGCCAGCACCTGACGCGCCAGAACGCGCTGTCGGCGGTATTGGGCTTCACGATTGGCAATGACGTGAGCCAACGTACCTGGCAGAAGGCGGACCGTACGCTATGGCGTGCAAAGAATACCGACACCTTCAAGCCGATGGGTCCATGGATCGAGACCGACGTGAGGCTTGACGACCTGGTCACCAAGGTGCGGCTGAATGGCAAAGAGTTGATCGCGTTTCCCACCAATCACATGGTGTTTGGTGTGGTCGACTTTCTCGTGATGATGACCCGGTACCTCACGCTCTACCCCGGCGACGTGTTATGGATGGGCACCGAAGGCGCTACCGAGAACATGAAGCACGGCGATGTGTGCGAGATCGAGATCACCGGCATAGGCACGTTGCGCAATCTGGTCGTGCGGGAGAGCTGAGATGGACATGCAACGCGAAGTAGTTGTGGTTTCCGGCGTGCGCACCGCGATCGGTGACTTCGGTGGCGGATTGAAGGATGTTGCCCCAACCGAGCTCGGCGCGCAGGTGGTGCGCGAGGCGCTGTCGCGCGCATCCGTCGATGGCAATGAAGCCGGTCAGGTTGTGTTCGGCAACGTGATCCACACCGAACCGAAGGACATGTACCTCGCGCGCGTTGTAGCCATGAACGCCGGCATCGCGAAGGAGGCGCCGGCGCTGACACTGAATCGCCTGTGCGGCTCCGGACTTCAGGCCGTCGTGTCGGCGGCTCAGACCATCATGCTCGGCGATACCGAGATCGCGGTGGCCGGTGGCGCCGAAAGCATGAGTCGGGCACCGTACCTGGCGCAGGGCGTGCGTTGGGGTGCACGCATGGGCGATGCAGCGATGGTAGATATGATGCTCGCCGCGCTGCACGACCCGTTCGACAACATCCACATGGGTGAGACCGCCGAGAACCTGGCGGAGAGTCACCAGATCACGCGTGCCGATCAGGATGCACTGGCGCTGGAATCGCACCGCCGCGCCTCGCGCGCCATTGCCGAAGGTCGGTTCACCCAGCAGATCCTGCCGGTCAGGCTGAAGACGCGTCGGGGTGAGACGGTTTTCGACACCGACGAACATCCGCGTGCCGATGCGACGCCGGACGACCTGGCGAAGCTGCGTCCGGTGTTCCGCAAGGATGGCTCGGTAACCGCAGGCAACGCATCCGGCATTAATGACGGGGCCGCGGCCGTCGTGCTGATGGAGCGCGCGACGGCGGAGAAGCGTGGTGCGAAGCCGATGGGCCGGTTGATCGCCTACGCGCACGCCGGAGTAGATCCGAAGATCATGGGGATCGGTCCGGTGCCCGCGACGCGGCTCGCCCTGCAGCGCGCAGGACTGACGGTTGCCGACATCGATGTGATCGAGAGCAACGAGGCGTTTGCCGCCCAGGCCTGCGCTGTGGCGAAGGATCTGGGCTTTGATCCGGCAAAGACCAATCCGAACGGATCCGGCATCTCGCTCGGCCATCCCGTCGGCGCAACCGGCTGCATCCTGACGGTGAAGGCGCTGTACGAGCTCGAGCGCATCGGCGGCCGCTATGCTCTGATTACGATGTGCATCGGCGGCGGTCAGGGCATCGCGGCGATTTTCGAACGCCTCTGACAGCAGCAACGACACAGGGGAGCAAAGCGGCATGAGCGATCAGTTGCCGACGGCGACACGCGTCACCGACCCCGGCATTCGCGCGTTGTATCGGCTGGAGAACCGCTGGCAGGCCTGGCTCGACGTCGAAGTGGCGCTGGCCCGGGCGCAGGCCGAGCTGGGCATTATTCCACACGATGCGGCTGAGGCGATCGCGCGGGCGGCCCGGCTGGAACTGCTGGATCGCGCGCGGATCGACGAGGGCTTCGCCCGCACCGGCCACACGATTGTGCCGCTGGTCTGGGAACTGTCGCGTCTGGTGGGTGAACCGCACGGTGGTTGGGTGCATTGGGGCGCCACGACGCAGAACATCACCCAGACCGGCGATCTCCTGGTATTGCGTCAGGCTCACCAGGTGTTCCTCCGGCTGATCGGTGAGACACTCGCCGCCATGGCCGATCTCGCCGAACGCGGCGCCGAGATGCCGATGGCCGGGCGCACCCACGGCCAGCACGCCGTGCCGGCGACGTTCGGCTACAAGGTCGCCGTCTGGATCGACGAACTGCTGCGCCATGTCGAGCGGTTGCGGGCGGCAGCGCCGCGGCTGTTCGTCGCCATGCTGGGTGGAGGGGCTGGAACATTCGCCTCGTTGGGCGAGCAAGGTCCGTTGGTCCAGGCTGGGATCGGACGCCAGCTGGGCTTCGGCTCGATGACGGTGCCCTCGCGGGCGCTGGGCGACCACTTGGCGGAGAATATCTGTCTCCTTGGCATGCTGGCGGCGACCTGCGGGAAGATCGCCCGCGAAGTCTACACACTGATGAAGACCGAGTTCGGCGAGGTTGAAGAACCTGTTCCGCCTGGCACCGTCGGTAGCTCGACCATGCCGCAGAAGCGCAATCCGAAGCTGTGCCAGGACATCATCGCCGCTTCGGCGGAGGTGCGCGCGACAGTGCCGCTGGCGCTTGAGGCAATGCAGACCGAGCACGAAGCGGACCGCACCACCAGCCTGATCATGGACGCGGCCGAAGCGCGCGCGTGCATAGAGACCGGCGATATGTTGGCGCGGCTCGGCGAGGTGATGCGCGGACTACGGCTTGATCCTGCGCGCATGCGGCGCAACCTCGATCTGGGTGGGGGGCTGATCATGGCCGAGGCGGTAATGCTTGACCTGGGTATGACCCTTGGACGGCAGCATGCGCATGACGTTGTCTATGATGCGGCGCAGGAGGCCTTTGTGAGTGGCCGGCCGTTCGGCGATCTGTTGGGCGCTGACAAGCGGGTCACCGACAATCTGGATGCCAAGGAGATCGCGCAGCTATTGGATCCCACCAAGTACACCGGGCTGTGCGGCATCATGGCCCGGGACGCCGCAGCGCGAGCACGGCATCGCGCAATAGAATGTGCGACGGGGGCATTAGAAGCGCCGTAGTATCCTGCCGACTGAACAAGCAATGTTTAACGATGTCCTAATTTTGCTGAAGCGATAACAGTTGGACTCGCAAACATTAATGGCAGATTTGCGAACTGTTGCGCGACGAGATGCAAACTCTGGTTCGAGAACAATAGAACGGAGGAATATGACCTTAAGGAGTGGTAGACATAGGATGTCGCGACGCGATGCTTATCGCGCGCCGGTAGCAGTGCCGGCGCAGCGACAGTGCGGCCAGCGAACGAGTGCCCAGCGCGCCGCACTCGGATAGGCGGTGTGCCTCTTATGCAATGGGGCATCGGGAGGGTTTCTTGACTTGCGGGCTTGGCGTGCATAGAAGACCGCCTCGCCCCCGAGGCCGCCGCGGCTGCGGGGTTTTCTCTGTTGTGAGCAGGCAAACGGCACATGGCCAATACGGCATCCGCGCGTAAGCGCATCCGGCAGACCAAGACACGCACTGAGCGCAATCAGCCGCGCAAGTCGCGTATGCGAACCTTCATCAAGAAGGTGGAGGTGGCCATAGCCGGCGGCAACAAAGAAGCGGCCACTCAGGCATTGCGCGTCGCGCAACCAGAGATGCAGCGCGCCGCGGGCAAAGGTGTGACGCATTCCAACATGGTCGCGCGAAAGCTGTCGCGCCTTTCAGCACGCATCAAGGCGTTGCAGTTGGGCTGAGTTCCATTGCCACTCCGGGTTGACCGCAACGCCGAGGACGCCGATAATTATAGAGCGCTGGTGTCCTCACACGGCAGAGGCAACCCGCAGATGTGCTGCGATAGTTATACTGCGCCAATTCACAGTATTATCCACAACACCCGGCAATCTTGTTGCTATTTTAGTTTCTTGCTGACCGCTGCATAGATTCTGTTTGGTCAGTGTTCGCCGAGGTGTCATAATCATTTCTGGGTTGGCACTGGCGAGCGTCGATCCGATCTTCTGATAAGTCGGTGCGATGACGGTGTATGCCGTCGCAAGGGGCAAGCTTCGTGACTCGGGGGAGCGCGTGCATGGCAAACGAAATGTCTGCGACATTGGAAGCACCAATGGCGGACATCTCGAAACTGGCGCCACACTGGGCTCGCATCCGCTCTCGCCTGCACAGCGAAGTCGGCGAAATGGAATATCGCAACTGGTTGCGCCAGATGACTCTGTCGGCCATCGACGGCGACGAGATCACCGTGCTATTGCCGACGCGCTTCCTCTGCGATTGGGTGCGCAGCCGCTACGGCGATCGTCTGAATTCATTGTGGAGTGAGGAGAACCCGGCGATCCGCCGCGTCGATATCCGGGTTGGCGCCCCGGCTGCGCCCAGCACCGGACTGGCCGTCAGTCTGGCAACCACGACGACCGAGCCACCGGCGGCAGTCGCGAAACTCGAGGAGCGAATGGATCAGCGCCCAGACCTGACGATCGATCCTCGCTTCACGTTCGATGCCTTCGTGGTCGGCAAGCCAAACGAGTTCGCCTACGCGTGCGCGCGGCGTGTCGCCGAACAGCCGTCCAGCCCTGGTTTCAATCCGCTGTTCCTGTATGGCGGCGTCGGCCTTGGCAAGACGCATCTCATGCACGCCGTTGCATGGGAGCTTGTAGGGCGCACCAACAGCGGCGTCGAGCGCCCCGTGTCGGTCGCGTATATGTCGGCCGAAAAATTCATGTACCGCTTCATTGCCGCAATTCGCAGCCAGTCGACGATGCAGTTCAAGGAGCAACTGCGCAGCGTCGATGTGCTGATGATCGACGACCTGCAATTCCTGATCGGAAAGGACAACACGCAGGAGGAGTTCTTCCATACCTTCAACGCGCTGGTCGATGTCGGCAAACAGATCGTGGTCTCCGCCGATAAGTCACCCTCCGACCTGTCCGGACTGGATGACAGGCTGCGCATCAGGCTCGGCTACGGGATGGTCGCCGACCTGCACGCAACCACCTTCGAACTGCGCATCTCAATTCTGGAAGCAAAGGCGTCGCGGGCCGGCGTCGCAGTGCCGGCGAAGGTGCTGGATTTCCTGGCGCACAAGATCACCGGCAATGTGCGTGAGCTTGAAGGAGCGCTGAACCGGCTCGTGGCGCACGCCAACCTGTTCGGGCGTCCGATTACCGTCGAAACCACGCAGGAGGTGCTGCACGACCTGCTGAAGGCGCACGACAAGCGGGTGACGATCGAAGAGATCCAGAAGCGGGTGGCCGAGCACTTCGCAATCCGGCTCACCGACATGTCTTCGGCGCGGCGGGCGCGCTCGGTGGCACGGCCCCGACAGGTAGCGATGTACCTGGCCAAGCAGCTGACGTCGCGCAGTCTGCCGGAGATCGGCCGGCGTTTCGGTAACCGGGACCACACGACGGTGATGCATGCGGTGTCGCGCGTAGGCGACCTGATGAACCGCGACGCCGCCTTCGCCGAGGACGTGGAACTGCTGCGGCGGCTGCTAGAGTCCTGATCCCGCGGATCGGCCTTCCCCGCCGCACCACGCCATTGCTACAGTAGGCGCATGGATTCGCCTGGGCGGCGTGTGACCCGGCCCTTTGAGGATTGGATGCCATGAAGCTGAAGGCCGACCGGGCCACCCTGCTGAAGGCGTTGGCCCATGTGCAGAGTGTGGTGGAGCGCCGCAACACCATTCCGATCCTGGCCAATGTTATGATCGCGGTGCGCGACGGCAAGCTGACGCTGACAGCCACCGATATGGAAATTGCCATCGTCGAGGACGTACCCGCCAGCACCACGCGCAATGGCGCGTGCACCGCGCCGGCCACCACCTTGTATGAGATCGTGCGCAAGCTCCCCGATGGCGCCGAAGTCGAACTGGATCACCCAGGTGGCGACGCGCAGCTCGCCCTGCGATCGGGGCGTTATTCCACCAGCCTGGTGGTGCTGCCGACGGAAGATTTCCCGTCGATGACCGCCGGTGCCCTGCCGCACAAGTTCAGCCTGCCGGCGCAAGCGCTGCGAGGCCTGATCGACCGCACGCGTTTCGCGATCAGCACCGAGGAGACGCGCTATTACCTCAATGGCATTTACCTGCACGTGACGGAAAGCGAGGCGACGCGCGTGCTGCGCGCCGTCGCGACGGACGGCCATCGGCTGGCACGGGTAGAGGAGCCGTTGCCGGAGGGCGCGGCGTCGATGCCGGGGGTGATCATTCCACGCAAGACTGTCAACGAACTCCGCAAACTGCTGGACGAGGTCACAGGCAATGTGGAAGTCGCGTTGTCCGATACGCGCATCCAGTTCCATGCCGATGCCATTTTGCTGACCAGCAAGCTGATCGACGGCACATTCCCCGAGTATGAACGCGTCATCCCGCGCGGCAATGACAAGGTGCTGCGGGTGGGCAAGAAGGACTTTGCCGACGCCGTCGGTCGCGTGGCGGCGATCTCTGCCGAACGCTCGCGCCCGGTAAAGCTGTCGCTTGCGCGCGACCTGTTGGTGCTGTCGGCATCCAGCCCCGAGCAGGGCACCGCGACCGAGGAGCTTGACTCCGATCACGTCACCTATGAGTCCGGGCCGCTGGAGATCGGTTTCCAGGCCCGCTACCTGAACGACATCACCGACCAGATCGAGGGCGACGTGGAGTTCCGGTTTGCCGATGGGTCGGCGCCGACCGTCGTTTGCGACGCCGCCGATGCAAGCGCGCTTTATGTACTGATGCCGATGCGGGTCTGACCGTCGCTCAGTGCTTGAACTTCGGGATCACCTCCTCGCACAGCGCCTGTAGCGAGGTCAGCACCTGCTGGTGCGGAATGCGGTTGCCGCAATTCATCTCGGCGAGGATGCCAGCGAGACCAAGCTCCTCGCGCAGTTCACCGAGCCGATCAATCACCTGCTGCGGCGTCCCCACGATCGCCTTGCTGCGCAGCACTTCGCCGTAGCTGTTGTTCTGCAGTCGCTGTCCGCGTTCGGCGCGGTTCTCGATTGCCCGCGCACCCTCCAGGCTGGCGGACTCCTCGATGCGTTGGCCGAGATAACGATAGAAGTGCATGATGCTTTTCTGGCTCTGAGCGCGCCCGTTCCTCGGTCGGAGCGACATAGACCGGCACACGCAGGAACACCTGGCCGTTGCCAGGATGGCCGGCCGCCGTCCACGCCTCGCGATAGGCCGCGAGGTTGGGACCGAGTTCGGACAGGTCGCCAAGTCGCGTAGCGCAGAAGATCGGATTCCCCAGCGCGCCATTGCCTGGATACGTATCCGGGCTCGTCGCGGCGACGCGGATCTCTGGATACGGCTTCTGGTAGGGCTTCGGCACCAGATAAACGTCGTCGAAGTGATAGTACTTACCGTTGAAACTGAAGCGCTCCTGCGTCCACGCGCGCTTCAGAATCTCGAGCACCTCGCCGAAGCGCTCGCGGCTTTCCGCATACGAAACGCCATACGCCTGATAGACTCGGGGAAACCCGCTGCGACCGACCCCGAAGATGATACGGCCATGGCTGATGTGATCGACCGTCGCCACCTCCTCCGCCAATTGCAGCGGATGGCACAGCGGCAGCACCTGGACCGCGGTGCCGATCTTCATCCGTTTGGTGCGCGCGGCGATTGCCGTGGCAAGCATCAATGGCGACGCCAGCACCGAGCGCTCCGGAGCTGTATGCAGTTCTGCCAGCCACATCACGTCGAGCCCGTGGCGCTCTGCGGCGTCCACCTGCTCGAAAGATTCGGCGAACGCTTCCTCCTCGGTCTGACCCGGCACACGCTGAAACTCGTGGAACATGCCGAATTCCATGGTCGCTCTTCTCCTTCAGGCGTCAGTAGCCGCGCGCCGGATCGAACAGGTTGGGAGGTGTCTTGCCGTCGCGCCAGGCGCG
>Ga0170475_109026249_pt1 | contig 13679 bp, 15 predicted proteins | sample Soicark_Litter_5_FD_111474 | JGI IMG/M metagenome (GOLD analysis project Ga0170475, IMG submission 111474) | Avena fatua rhizosphere microbial communities from Hopland, California, USA. Combined Assembly of 48 SPs | reverse complement strand
GTGGCCGATTGTGCCTGTCAACTTGACCGTGTTTTCGCAAATTGGATCAACTCGGCGGTGACGCGCTCCTTGATGCTCAGGCGGTCCTGGCTATCGAGCCCGTATCGCTCGGCCAGCAGTTCGTAGTCCGCCGCGCTCAGCGACACGGTGAGCCGCGGCCGTTTCGGCTTGCTGGCCGTCGGCAGTTCGAGCAGCGTGCGAATCTGATCCGAGTTCGAAAGGTGGTTTTCGAACGCCGCGCGGCGCACTGCGTCCAGCACGGCGCCTTCGACATCGAAAGCCACCTGGACCGCCCGGAGGGCCTCGTCGGAGCCGCTCCAACGCGCCGGCTTCTTCTGCATGCTCACTCGGCCGTTGGCACGGGGCCGGCAGCCTGGTGGCGTTCACGGATGCGGGTCATCGCGGCGCGCTGGCGGTCCGCAACGTCGCCGATGCCTGCATCGCGCAGCTTCCGCTCGATTGCGGCATCGCCGAATTCGGCATCGAGCTGGTCTGCCGCGGTCATGCGGTCGGCCAGCTCTTCGTGGCGGCGTTTGATGCGATCGAGCGACTGGCGCGCGTTCAGCAGGTTCGAGCCGCCATGGCCCAGGTTCTCCGAAATGGAGCGCGTGGCGCGGTAAACGCTCTCCGTGGTCTTCGCAATGGCGATTTCGCGCTCGTGTTCCCGGATGCGCTGCTCGGCCGCCCGCACCAGGTCCTTCAGCTTGACCACCTGCACGGTATACGTGGCGTGGGCCTCCGACTGCTCGGACAAAACCTGTTCGAGCGCGCCGACCTTGGCCGCCACTTCCTCAGCGAGCTGTTCTTGCGACTTGTCGAGCGCCTCGACGGCGAGCGCCTCATAGCGCGCCACCTCCTGCCTCAGGCGCTCGATCTCGCGCGCGCTCTGCATCTCCTTGGCCATCACGAGCGCGAGGTCGCCGCGAGCTGCCTCGATGCTGTGTCGTGCATCCACGATCTCCTGTTCGTAGATGCGCGTGGCATTGGCATCGACCACGCTTTCACCAATTTCGCGCACGCTGCTGCGCAACAGGGTCACGACTCTCTTGATGACGGACATCTCGTTCTCCTCGTTCAGACCAGGAATTCGGACAGGGCGTCCAGCGCATCCAGCGCGTTGTCGCTCAGCACGGCCACGTCCTGGGCGACCTGCTCGGCCGGTGCATCGAGCGCCAGTGCGCCGGTCAGCACATAGCGGTCACCGACGCGCCCGAAGGCGGACAAAGGCACCGATGGATTGAGCTCGAGCAGTGTCTGCGCGAGTTCATTGCGGCGCTCGGGCAGCACCTCGGCGTCGCACCACAAATAGCACAGGCAAAGGATCTGGGTATCGGACCGCGTGATGAAGATGGGCAGCTCGTCCCGGCCTTCGATGCTCACCTGCACCACCGGCACCTCGGTTCACCGACACTGCGCCCATCAGGCGACCGATGTGCAGGTCGACGCCGCGCAGTTGTTCGTGCAGTGGTTTCATGGCCTCCTCGTGCGGACGTCATGCCGCGGCTCCTGGAGTGGAAGCGTAGGAGGGTTGACATATCATGTCAATGGCCCTGATGGGGGGTTTCCCCGCATTTTGCCCAGGCGCTTCGGGTGGCGAATCCCCCGCCCGACCACTGTCTCCAGCGCCACCATGACCGTACGCTACGCCGCCGTGCCAGTCCGTTTCAGCTCGCTTCGCTCGACACCGGATGACCAAGGGCGAGCGAGCGAAGCGAAGCAACGCCCCGAACCGCAAGCGACAGGCGGGCAAGCGGAGCGAAGCGGTAGATCGAGCCACCCGCGAGCAGCGCGAAGCGCGACTGGGGGGGCCTCATCCACCTCCGAGGACTCGGTACAAGACGACGCGGTTCACCTGTTCGGCAAGCCGCAGCGTGATGGCCGATTGGCGGGCCCCGTACAGCGCGCGCTGGGCCACCAGCACGTCGAGGTAGCTGGTGGCACCGCTCTTGAACAAGGCGTCCGAGAGGTCGTACGCACGCTGGGACGCCTCGACCAGTGCATCCTGTGCCGTTAGTTGGTCGGCGAGTGTGGCGCGCTCGGCCAGGGCGTCGGATACGTCGCGGAAGGCGCTCTGTACCGTGCGCTCGTAGTTGGCCACCTCGATCTTCAGTTGGGCCTCGCTTGCCTGTACGTTGGCACGCCGTGCGCCGGCATCGAACAGGGGGATGTCGATCTGCGGCACGAGGCTCCACACGCCCGTGCCGTGACCGAACAGGGTCGACAGGCCCGCGCTTTGCGTGCCGACCAAGGCGGTCAGCGCAATGCTCGGGAACAGCGTGGCACGCACGGCACCGACGTCGGCGTTGGCGGCGCGCAGGCGGTGTTCGGCGGCGATGACGTCGGGCCGGCGGAGCAGCACTTCCGATGGCAGGCCCGGGGGGACGCCGACCAGCAGGCTCGCGGTCGACGTCGTGTCGGCGTTGGGCAACCAATCTTCGGGCACCGCGGCCCCGGTCAGCAGGTCGAGGGCATTGCGGTCCTGCGCGACGCGGGTCGTGAACGCGCCCACATCCACTCGGGCGGATTCGACGGTGGTGCGCGCCTGGGCCACCGCCAGGCCCGACGTGCCACCCAGCGCGCGGGTGCGGCGCACGAGGTCGTAGGCGGTTTCCTGGTTCGCCAGCGTGTCACGCACGAGCCGCAGGCGCTCCGTGTCGGACGCGAGCGTCAGCCATGCCGAGGCGACTTCTGCCACCAAGGCGGCCTGCGCGCCGCGCCGGTTTTTCCACCGCGAAAAAGTCTTGAAGCGCGGATGCGCTCAGGTTGCGCACCTTGCCGAAGAAGTCGAACTCGTAGCGGTTCAGGCCGAGCGCGACGCTGTACTGCGTGGTCGTGGCATCGGTCGTGGCGCTGTGCTGGCGTGACGCCACGGCGGACGCATCGACTGAGGGCAGGGCATCGGCCCGCGCGATGCGGTACTGTGCACGCGCCCGTTCGATGTTCAGTGTGGCCACGCGCAAGTCCCGGTTGTTGCGCAGGCTCGATGCGATGACCTGACGCAGGCGCTCGTCCGTGATGAAAGATTCCCACTCCGCAGGAAGCGGCGACGTTGTCGCCGCTTCCGCGGCCCAGCGGTCGGACACGGGCGCGGCAGGCCGTTCGTAGGGTGGGGCGAGGTTCATGCAACCGCCCAATGCCGCGGCTGCGGTCAGGATCAGGAGCCGGCGCATCACGCCACGCCCTCCGCGAGCGCTGCGGGCTGGCGCCGCGTGAAGAACTTGCGGATCACGACGTAGAAAATGGGCACGAAAAAGATCCCCAACACGGTGGCAGTCAACATGCCGCCCAGCACGCCCGTGCCGATGGAGCGGCGGCTGCCCGCCCCGGCGCCCGTGCTGAAGGCGAGCGGCAACACGCCGAACATGAACGCGAGCGAGGTCATCAAAATGGGGCGCAAGCGTTGGCGAACGGCCTTCAGCGTCGCGTCGATCAGCGCCATGCCCTGCGCCTGGAGCGTCTGCGCAAACTCGACGATCAGGATCGCGTTCTTGGCCGACAGCCCCACGGTGGTCAGCAGCCCCACCTGGAAGTACACGTCGTTGGCCTGACCCGCGAGCGTGCAGGCCAAAAGCGCGCCGAGCACACCCAGCGGCACCACGAGCATCACCGAAAACGGCACTGACCAGCTCTCGTACAGCGCCGCCAGGCACAGGAACACGAAGAGCACGGAGGCGGCGTACAACAGCGGCGCTTGCGCACCCGACAGACGTTCCTGGTAGGAGCGACCCGCCCATTCGTAACCCACGCCGGCGGGCATCTGCTTCATGGTGTCTTCGATCAGTGTCATGGCGGTGCCTGAGCTGACACCTGGCGCCGGGTCGCCGATGAGTTCGTACGACGACATGCCGTTGTAGCGCGTGAGTTGCGGCGCACCGAACGTCCAGCTGCTGGCCGCGAATGCAGAGAATGGCACCATGTCGCCCGCCGTGTTGCGGACGAACCAGGCCTTGAAGCTGTCCGGGTCCATGCGGAACGGCGCGTCGCCTTGCATGTAGACCTTCTTCACGCGGCCGCGGTCGATGAAGTCGTTGATGTAGCTGCCGCCCATTGCCGCCGACAAGGTGTCGTTGACGGCGGTGGTGGTCAGGCTCAGCGCGCCCGCTCGGCGGTCGTCGATGCGGATGTTGAATTCAGGTGTTTCGACGAGGTTGTTGTTGCGCACGCGCGAGAGTTCCGGACGCTGGTTCGCCAGGTCCAGCAACTGGTCCCGTGCGTTGGCGAGGGTGTCCCGGCCGAGCCCGCCCACGTCTTGCAGCTGCACCGAAAAGCCCGCGTTGGCACCCAGGCCGCGCACCGCGGGAGGAAGAAGGAAGAACACCTGGGCATCGCGCACGAGCTTTTGCACGTCGTTCGTGTACCGGCGCGCCAAGTCGGCCGCCCCCTGGCCCGGGCCGGTACGCTTGGACCAGTCCGTCAGCCGGATGTAGCCCTGGCCGGTGCCCTGGTTGCCGCCCTGGCCGCTGACGAGGTTGTAGATGGCCACCTCGTCTTGCTTGGCCAAGTAGCTTTCAAGCTGGTCGAGCACCTGCTGCAGCCGCTCGTTGGTCGCGCCGGCCGGCATGCGCACCTGGATCTGCACGGTGCCCTGGTCCTCCTCGGGCAGGAAGGACGTGGGCAGGCGCACGTAGAGGAAGACGGCCACGCCGATCAGAAGCGTGTACAACAGCAAACTGCGACCATGGCGTTGCAGCAGGCGCCCCACGATGTTTTGGTAACGCGCCGCGCTGAGGTCGAAGATGCGGTTGAAACCGTTGAAGAAACGTCCCACCGGCCCGTGGCCGTTGGCATGTCCCGGCTCGTCGCCCACGTGGAGCAGCGTGGCGCAAAGCGCCGGCGTCAGGGTCATCGCGACCAGCACGGACAGCACCATCGCCGAAACGATGGTGATGGAAAACTGCCGGTAGATCACACCGGTGGAGCCACCGAACAAGGCCATCGGTATGAACACCGCGGAGAGCACGAGTGCAATGCCGACCAGCGCGCCAGTGATTTCGTCCATCGACTTGCGCGTGGCCTCCAGCGGCGTGAGCCCTTCCTCGCTCATCAGCCGCTCGACGTTCTCGACAACGACGATCGCGTCGTCCACCAGCAAGCCGATCGCCAGTACCAGCCCGAACATCGTCAATGTGTTGATCGAGTACCCGAACACCGAGAGGATGCCGAACGTGCCGAGCAGCACGACCGGCACCGCGATGGCCGGGATCAGTGTGGCACGCAAGTTCTGCATGAACAGGTACATGATGAGCACCACCAGCACCATCGCCTCGAACAGCGTGTGCACCACGCCTTCAATGGACACTTCGACGAACGGGGTGGTGTCGAAGCTCACCGTAGCCTTCATGCCGGGCGGGAAGAACGGCGCCAGGTCGTCGAGCTTCTTGCGCACGGCCTTCGCGGTGCCGACGGCGTTGGCGCCGGTGGCCAGGTAGATCACCATGCCCGACGCCATCTTGCCGCTGAGGCGTGCGCGTGTGGCGTAGCTGTCGCTGCCGAGTTCCACGCGGGCCACGTCGCCCACGCGCACCACCGAACCGTTGGGGGCGGATTTGACGACGACATTGCGGAACTGCTCGGCCGTCTGCAGCTTGCCGCGTGCGGTCACGGTGGCATTGAGCTGCTGGCCCGCAGTGGCAGGTAGCGCGCCCAGTTGGCCGGCAGACACCTCGGTGTTCTGCGCTGTGATGGCGGCGCGCACGTCCGATGGCATCAGCGCGTACTGGTTCAGTTTTGCGGGATCGAGCCACAGCCTCATCGCATAGCCGGTCCCCTGGATGGTGATGTCACCCACGCCATCCACCCGGCTGATGACATCTTGCAGGTTGCTGGCGATGTAGTCGCCGAGGTCGGTGGTCGACATGCTGCCATCCTCGGAGGTCAGCGACACCACCATCAGCAAGTCGGTGCCGGCCTTCGTCACCGACACGCCCTGGCTTTGCACCGCCTGCGGCAGCTGCGACATCGCCTGTTGCAGCTTGTTTTGCACCTGCATCTGCGCAACGTCGGGGTTCGTGCCGGCCTCGAACTGCAGCCGCACGTTCGCCGTGCCGGCCGAGCTGCTGGTGGATGCCATCGAGACCAGCCGGTCGATGCCTTTCAAGCGCTGCTCGATCACTTGGGTGACCGAATCCTCGATGGTCTTGGCCGACGCGCCGGTGTATGTGGCGTTGATCGAAATCGTGGTGGGGGCGATGTCGGGATACTGCTCCAGCGGCAGCAGGCGGATGGCCACCAGGCCGGCCAGCATGATGACGATGGCGATGACCCACGCGAAGATGGGCCGGTCGATGAAAAAACGTGCCATGGTGGCGGTGCCTCAGCGTTGGGGCGCGGAAGCGGCCGATGCCGCCAGCACGCCGGACGCAGCGGAGGCCGCCTGCGTGGGCAGCACCGTGGCGCCGACGCGTGTGGCTGCAGGCCCTCCACGATGACCAGATCGCCCGAGGTCAGCCCTGAAGTCACCTGCCAGCGGTTGTCGATGACCCGGTCCACCGTGAGCTTGCGGGCTTCTACCTTGTTGCCCGGACCTACCACCCAGGCCGATGCGTCGCCGGACGGGGTGCGCGTGATGCCTTGCTGCGGCACCAGCAGTGCGTGGTCCGCCACCCCGGTTTCCAGCAGCGCCCGGACATACATGCCCGGCATCAGCAGCCCGTCTGGGTTCGGCACCTCGCCGCGCAGCGTCACGGCGCCGGTGGACGGGTTGACCGACACGCCCGAAAACTTCAGCCGTCCGGGGTAGGGGTAAGGCGTGCCGTCCTCCAGCACGATCTTGATAGGCGCCTCGCTGGCGCCGCGCGACTGCAGCGTGCCGTCGGCGAGTTCGCGTTTCAGGCGCAGCAGTTCGGTGCTCGACTGCACGATGTCGACATACAGCGGATCGAGCTGCAGCACAGTGGTGAGCGCTGCCTCCTGGTTGGCGGTGACGAGCGCCCCGGGTGTCACCGTGGACACGGAGATCCGCCCGGCGATGGGCGACGTGATGCGCGTGCGTTCCAGGTTGATGCGTGCAGTCTGCAGCGCGGCACGGGCCACTTCCAGGTCGGCCTGCGCCTGCTTCAGTGCGGCGGCGCTGCTGTCGCGCTGTTGCTGGCTGATGGCATCGATCTTGACGAGTTCCGCGTCGCGCTCGGCAACCGTGCGGGCCGAACCCAGCGTGGCCGCGGCCTTGGAGACGCCGGCCTCGGCGCTGGAGACGGCGGCGCGGTACGTGGCTGGGTCGATCTCGTACAGCACCTGGCCGGACTTCACGAGGGCCCCTTCTTCGAACAGGCGCTTGAGCACGATGCCGCTGACCTGGGGCCGGATCTCGGCGACCATCCGTGCCGTGGTGCGGCCCGGCAACTCCGCGCTGATGGCCTGTACCCGGGGTTCCACCTTGAACACGCCTACCGTGGGTGCCTTCGGCGGCGCCGCAGGAGGAGGCTGGCCGGTACAGGCGGCCAGCGAGGCCAGGAACAGCGGCGTGAGGGCGCGGGAGAATCGAGGATGCATGAGCGGAGCGGGCGACTGCAAGGGGTTGCCGGCCATCCTGCCGAACAATTGTGGAGAGACGTTGAAGAACCTGCACGGCCTGCCGAGCCTGTTGCCAAGCTTCTGGCGATCGGCGCTAATGCAGCGTTCGAAGCTGTGCGGTATGGATGCGCCAGCGAATTTGTCTTTGTGGCGACCAATGGTATCGCGTGGACCTCCTGCGGCCGTGGAGGCGGGGACGCAGATCCATTGAAGCCCGCCGCATCGAAGCCGCATGAATGTCCGTTCAGATGAAACCCAGCATCACCGCCAAACTGTTCGCCGCCGTCTTGACGCCGGCGCTGCTCGTCGCGCTCGCGATGGGCGTGGCGGCGCACCTCAATCTCAAGCGAGGGTTCCTGGGTTACTTGAACGAGCAGGCCGAGCTGCGCCTCGATGCCGCAGTGCCAGGCGTTACCGCCGGGTACCGCGCCAACGGGAACAGCTGGCAGTTCCTGCGTGAGCACCCCGAGCTTTGGTACAAGCAGCTGCGCCCGCTGGCCGACGACGAGGGCCGGGCCCTGAATCCGCTCGACCGCCCGCCGTCCACCGTCTCGGAACTGACAGGCGCCACCCGCCGCTTCACGCTGTACGACGCCGAACGCCACCGCGTTGCCGGTTTCGAGGGGCCGTCCCCGCATGGGGTCGAGCGGCCCGTCGTGGTCGACGGCCGCACGGTGGGCTGGCTCGCCATGGCGAAGTTCGAGAGCGTCAGTTCGGCCGCCGAGCGCCGCTTCGAGGACGCTCAATGGCGATCACGCTGGCTGGTGGGTGGCGGGGCCATGCTGCTGGCGGCGGCGGTGGCCGTGTGGCTGTCTCGTGCGCTGCTGAGGCCGGTGCAGCATGTGGCCGCGGCCACCCACCGGTTGGCGGCCGGCGAGTACGACACCCGCGTGGTGGTTCACGCTCGCGACGAGGTGGGCCAACTTGCCACCGACTTCAACCGCCTCGCGCACACCCTGCAGCGCAACGAGCAGATGCGCCGTGAATTCATGGCCGACGTGTCGCACGAGCTTCGCACGCCGCTCGGGGTGTTGCATGGCGAACTCGAGGCGCTCGAAGATGGCGTGCGCACGCTGGACCGCAATTCCCTTCGTTCGCTGCAGGCCGAGGTGGCCACGCTCAACAAGCTGGTGAGCGACCTGCACGATCTGTCCCTCGCGGACGTCGGCGCGCTCACGTACCGCAAGGCAGACCTGGACGTGGTCGAAGTTCTGCGCCTGACCGCCGGCGCATTCCGCGACCGCCTGGCCCAGCGCGGCGTGGCGCTGACCGTCGCGGTGCCCGAGCTGCCGCTGATCGCCTTCGGCGACGAACGCCGGTTGCACCAGCTGTTCAACAACCTTTTCGAAAATTCATGCCGCTACACCGACGCGGGCGGCACGCTGCAGGTGGGTGCACGGCTGGACGGAGGCCGCGTGCACATCGACTTCAAGGATTCGGCGCCGGGCGTGGAGACCCCTCATCTCGAACGCCTGTTCGACCGCTTTTTCCGGACCGATGTATCACGGAACCGGCAAAGCGGCGGCACCGGCCTGGGCCTGGCGATCTGCCGGCGCATTGCCGAGGCGCATGACGGCCGCATTCATGCCAAGGCGTCGCCGCTCGGCGGGCTGTGGATCGCCATTGACCTGCCCCAGTCAGCGCCATGACGGCCATTGCCCCCGCCCGCATCCTGATCGTCGAGGACGAGCCCAAGATGGCCGCGCTTGTCAGCGACTATCTGCGTGCTGCTGGCCACGAGCCGCATTGCATCGCCGATGGCCACGGCGTCGTGGCAGCGTACCGCGAGCATCGCCATGACCTGGTCCTGCTCGATCTCATGCTGCCCGGCCGCAGCGGGCTCGACATCTGCCGCGAGTTGCGCAGCTTCAGCGACGTGCCCATCGTGATGTTGACCGCCCGCGTCGAGGAAGCCGACCGCCTGCTCGGCCTGGACCTCGGCGCCGACGACTACATCTGCAAGACCCCGTTCAGCCCGAGGGAGATCGTCGCGCGGGTCAAGGCCATACTGCGCCGCAGCCGCATGGCGGATCGGACGGTACCGCCCGTCGTGGATATCGACGATGACGGGCTGCGCGCCGCCTGCCATGGCGTGCCGCTCGATCTCACCCCCATCGAATTCCGCCTGCTGAAGACGTTGGCGGGAACGCCGGGCCGCGTGTTCTCGCGCGATGCGCTGCTCGACAAGCTGCACGCAGACCAGCGCGCCGTGACCGACCGCGCGGTCGACAGCCACATCAAGAACCTGCGCCGCAAGCTGGAGGCGGCGGGCGCCGACCCGGACTGCATCCGGTCCATCTACGGGGTTGGATACCGGTTCGAGGCCTGAGACCGATCTCAGGCCGCGCCCACCAGCCGTTCAATGTCATCGAGCAGCGGGCCGAGGCCCGCGCCCTTGTCGTGGAAGGCGAGCACCCCGAGCTCGGCGCCGCGGCGGCGGTACTCCTCGTGGATCAGCTCGTTGGTCAGCACAAGCACCTTGCAGGCGAGGCCGGCGCCGCGCACCTCTTTCAGTACCTTGAACCCATGGCCGGGCGACAGGAACATGTCGAGCAGCACCAGGTCCGGGTTTTCGCGGAGGATAAGCGCCACGGCTTCGCCTTCACCGCTGGCGGCACCCGCCACGGCGAGCCCCGGGACGCCGGCCAGCGCCGACAGCAGCACGCGCTGCATCACGGGTGAATCCTCGACAACGACGATCTTCATGGGGCTGGTGCGTGGCCGGGCAGGTGGTTTCGGCCCAAGCATAGGGCAGGCACCGCTTTCAGGACAGTGCTGGAAACCTTGAATCGGTGTCGGGACGTTTCGGCCGACAAGGGCCGGGACTTACCGACCAGGGACGGTCACACCTCGTCCGTCAGCCCGTGCTGCAGGCAGTACTTGGCCAATTCGGCGTTCGACTTGATTTTCATCTTCGTGAACAATCGGGTGCGGTACGTGCCGACCGTCTTGACGGAGACACCCATCGCCTCGGCGGTCTGGGCCGGCGGGCGGCCGGCCGCGATGGACAGCATCACCCGGTACTCCTGTTCCGACAGCGCGTGATGAGGCAGTGCCTGGTTGGCGCGTCCACCCAGCAGGTCCACCAGGTGATTGGCCATCGATGCCGTCACGTAGCGGCGCCCATGGACGAGGCGCTGAAGCGCCTCGACGAGCTCCGCGCCAGCACGGTCCTTCGGCAGGTAGCCGGCGACGCCCATTTGCAGCAAACGAGCGGCATAGGCCGATTCCGCGTTGAAACTGAGCACCAGAATCGGCGCGGCGGGCGCGGCCTTGAGCATCGCCGAAACGCCGTCGGTGCCGCTGGCATCCGGCAGGGCCAGGTCCATCACGACGGCCGTGGGGATTGCACGCCGGGCGTGGGCGAGCGCCTCGGTCAACCTGCCGGCCTCGTCGATCTCGGCACTGGGCCACGTGCGCTCGATCAGCTGGCGTTCGCCCATTCGCATGATCGGATGATCTTCGACGATCAGGAACCTCATGGCGCGCTGGCCTCCAGGGGAACCAGGACCGTGACGCGGGTGCCGCCATCGGGCCCCGGTCCGAAATGCAGCGTGCCGCCGACGAGAGCGGCGCGCTCTCGCATGTTGCGCACGCCGCTCGCGTCGGCCCGCATGTCCTGCGGGCCACAGCCGTCGTCCTGCACGTCGAGCCGGTACCGCGTGCCATCGATCGAGCCGCGCACCGTCAGCGTGGTGGCGCCGGCGTGGCGCAGCACATTCGTCGTGGCTTCCTGAAGGATGCGGAAAAGCTGGTTGGCGCGGGCCGGCGGCAGCAGATCGTCGCCCGCGATGTCGATGTCGGTGTCGAACTTGCCGAGCGCGGCCACCCCCTTGACGTGGTGCGTCACGGCCGCGCCGAGGCCAAGGTCGTCTAGCATTGGCGGGCGCAGTTCCCCGGCGATGCGGCGCGTGGTGTGGATGGCTTCGTCAAGCAGGCTGACCAGCTGCTGAACCTGCATGGCGGGCAGCCCGGGCTGCGACCGAACGAGATCGTCCACCACGATCTTGGCTGCGGTCGCGATCTGCCCGAGCTGATCGTGCACCTCGCGGGACAGGCGCCGACGTTCCTCCTCGACGTGCAGGTCGAGTTCCCCAGCGAACGACTGAATGCGCCCCATCGCATCCTTGAGGGCCGCGGTACGTTCGATCACCTGCTGTTCGAGCTGCTCATTGGCAGCGTGCACGGCTCGTACGGTCTCGTCGCGCAGGCGCCGTTCAAAGCGCAGCAACCCCAGGACTGCAAGCGTCAGCAGCGTGCCACCGGCCACGAGTGTGCCAACGAGCCGCGAGGTGCTCCTCGCGACGCCTGTGTTGTCGAGATCGCCGCGCTCGCCGATGGCCGACCTCAGCCCGGACAAGTGTCGGCGCCGGGCGACCTTCGCCGACAAATCCGTGGATGCCAAAGCCGGTCACCTCCCGCTGCGGATCAGCGTCGTGCGGTGCCGGGCACAGCTTCTGCGCCCGGCACCGCAGGTCAATGTAGCCGCTGCCGACCCCCTGTCAATGACACGGCTTGCAGTTGCGCGATGGGTTCCGACAGTCTATGCCTCAGCACGGCGCCTGCCATTCGCGCAGTTCTTCGGCGAGCACCGGATGGCCATCACCCTCTGCACGTCGGATCAACGCGTCCACATTCTCCTCGTTGACGAGTTCGTGCCCCAGGCCCTTGAGCAGCTGGCGGTACACGTCCTCGATTTCCTGCGCGTGGTCGATGTTGTTCATGAATTCTCCTTGGGGAATCAAGCCTGCAGCGTTGCCTTCATCGTGATCTCCGGAACGCTCGCGAGCGCCTTCGACAATGGGCAAGATTGCTTCGCCGTCTCGGCGATGTGTTGGAACGTCGCCTCCTCGAGGCCTGGCACCTTTGCCGACAGGGTCAGCGCGATGCGGTCGATGGCAAAGCCATCGCCCTTTTGCACCAGGCGCACACTCGCGCGGGTGTCGATCGACGCCGTCGCGAAACACGCCTTGTCGCAGGCGAATGAAAATGCCATCGTGAAGCACGCCGCATGCGCGGCCGCCAGGATCTCTTCGGGGTTGGTGCCGCTTCGGTCGTCACCGAATCGGCTGCCGAATCCGTACGGGTGCGCCTTGATCGCACCCGTTTCGGTGCTGATCTGCCCCTGGCCTTGCTTGCCGGAGCCTTCCCAATGGACGGTGGCGGATTTTTCAGTCATGGCGAACTCCTGATGGGTCATTTCGGGCGAGGGCGGCTCAGGCCCTCGCCGGGTTGGACAGGAGTGTGAGTTCGCACCCTCGCGATGGCGCGCGTCACAGCGTGGGCCACGTTTCGCACCTCGGCGAGGAATGCCGTGTCTCGGTCCAGCGCATCGTGGCTGGTGGCGTAGGGCTCGTAGTACCCCACGTACCGGTCCAGCCGTGCCGCGGCGCCCGCGTCGACGAGACCCATCCAGTCCAGCCAATCGGTCAGGTTGCGGCGATGGCTCTCGACACCGGCCACGTCCCCATGCACCACCACGCCGTACGTGCGGCCGGCCAGGTGTTTCGGGTAGCCCCAGCCCGCTGCCTCGAGGCCCTTCGCTTCATCGGGGCGCTTGCCATGCGTGGTGGTAGGGTCCGGGTTGCCGCCGTCGGCACACACGAGCCGATCGATCATCAGCTTGAGCGGGCTCGGCGATTGATACCAGTAAGTGGGCGCGACGATGACCACGCCGTGCGCGGCCCCCCACCGCTCATAGATCTCCGCCATCCAGTCGTCGGCCTGGCCCAGTGCATGGTTCGGATAACAGCTGCATGGCCAATGGCACAGCGGCATGGCCGTGGAGACGCAACCTTTGCACGGGTGGATTTGCCGGCCGAATTCTGAGGTGACGAGGCTCAGGTCCAGCACGTCGGTGTCGACCCCTTCGGCGGCGGCCATATCCCGCACGGCCCGGGTCAGCCGCCATGACTTCGATATTTCGCCCGGGCACGTGCCATCGTTGCGGGCACTGCCATTGACGAGGAGAAGCCGTGAGCGGTTGCCCTCAGCGCCCCACCGTGCCTGTGCGGCTCTCAGGCGGTCACGGGTACTGAGCCACTCGATCGACAGGTCGAAGGTCGGGTCCGCGAAGTGTTCACCTGCCTTGCGGGTGCGGGGCGCCTTGCGGCCTTCTTGATACGCCTGCCAGGCGATCTCCTCCAGCCGCGCGATGGCCTCGCGTT
>Ga0170475_130077284_pt1 | contig 13683 bp, 14 predicted proteins | sample Soicark_Litter_5_FD_111474 | JGI IMG/M metagenome (GOLD analysis project Ga0170475, IMG submission 111474) | Avena fatua rhizosphere microbial communities from Hopland, California, USA. Combined Assembly of 48 SPs | reverse complement strand
CATAAAGAACATTGTTACCTAGAAAAACGCAAGAAAGCTGACGAGCAATTTTTACGTTAGGCGCGGCGGCTAAAAATAGGGATTTGGCGGAAAGCATAGAAAGCGGCGCGTGGTGCGCGGTGCGGCGCCTTTTCAGCAAGGAAGTAACAATTCTGCTGTATTTAGAAAATTCGGCCGCCCTAGAAACAACTTTTAAAAAGCTATCATTGCCAACAAGGCGGCGTGTTCTGCTGGCACTTAAAAAATAACAACAATCCGAGATCAGCTTAACGAACGCGTCAGAGTTCGCTCGATTAAAGGCAGTAAAGCAGCACTTGGCGAAGTCGGGAGTAAAAAAAATCTTCGTGGCAAGGTTTGTAGCTCGAGCGCCATCCTTTCGCCCGTTCCATCAATTAGGAAAGTAAGGTGTACACTTAAAAATTTTGACGGAACCGTGGTATTTCACAAACCTAAAAAATTTTTTGTGAAAGCAGCCCGCTGCGATCACGAAGCAGCGGAGCCCTCTCCGGATTCCGCCATATCCTCGTTAAGGGCTCGCAACCCCGCGACAGTATTAAAAACTTTCTCACCGTCAACGAGGGGGTGAAAAAAACGACGCGCGGTGCCGGCTTGATTAATCGTATAAGTCAAGTCCGTCAATATACTTCTGTAATTTACTGATAAAGTTTTTAAAAAGTATGACATCGTCGTGACATAACTCAAATTACCGTTAATCGAAGCTTTGCGAAATAGGGCCCAATTGCGCCGCAAAGATGTGCTTTTATGGGAATTAATTAATTTATTTTTAAACATCAACGAAAACAGACTAAAAAAAACGCGGGCATTAATTTTAACACCTTTAGACCCGCGAGAAAGGTTATTAAGAAATCTAATTGGATTGTATTTTTTGATTCGGGGGTTCGACAAAAGTGCGGGTGAGCCGGCAAACGCGTTAACGCTTACAATAAAGTATTTATCGACAATCCGGCGAAGGCGAAAATCCCATAAACTCTTTTTTAGCCGGAGGCCGCCAGTAATGCGCGCGGAGTTGAGCTTTCAAAAAGGTCTATTTTCCATTAGTAACTCGGCGACTTCGCGCGCTTGAAGAGCATTTCGCATATATTTCGAATTATTATACCGAAGAGAAACCGGCGTGTGCTGGTCTTTAATATAAATCCTAGCAAACTTATTCAGGCGAATATCGCGCTTATAGGAAACTTTTTTCATTGTTTGAGTGTAATTAAGAAACCAGGTCATGAAGGGGCGCGTGGAAACGCGGTCGCCACGTTTATCGTAAAGAAAACCGACCTTGCCCTCAACAAGGCGCGACGACTGAAAGAAAAGATTTTTGCTTAACAAGGGCGATTTAAGGAGAGAAGTAGAGTAACGGCCGCGCCTAAAAACAGTTCTAAAGTAGGGCGCGCCGGAGCTTTTTAGCAGAGAATCGAGCCAAGCAAAGTGGTGGGCTGACACAAACGGCGAATTGCGCTTTTTGAGAGAAGAAAAGATAAAAGCGTAAACCGCACTAGAGGCCAGCAGGCGGAAACGGGAAAGTAGTTTGTAGTAAATCCTTGCTGGAGAGGAGCGCGCGCTGCCGCGGCAAACCTTCAATTCGTCGCTAGAACGAAGTTTTTTAATAGCACAAATTGTCAGGTAAGTAACCGCCCTGCCAAAAAGAGACATAACGAAGTTTGAAGCCTCTGCAAGTGAAAAAACGCCAGAATACCCATTGGACAAAAGATGTTTCTTCCTGAGCCGGCCGAACGCGTAAAAAGCCTGAGAGACGACATCGGTCGCCAACCTCTCATCGCGCGAGCCGATCAGCAGCTGACGGCGGCGCGCTAGCTCCGGCAAAATGCGGTTTTCTTCGACGTACGCCCCGTCCTTCATAACTTTGCGGGCAAACATTAGGTCCGTGTCAAAATTGTCAAAAAAGGCAGCGGGGGCCGATCAAAGCGCGCGGATACTGCCTCGCCGAAGCATTTTCGAGGCGGCGGCAAGCTTCCGCGCCGGAATAGAACCAAAGGGCACAAGCTTCATGAATCTCAAGAAACTTCCGTCGAGACGAGAGCGGCGGTAAGAAACTTTAAGCGACAGAGAAGTTATAGAATGTATCGTGTTGCCTAGACTGTCCCGCCCTACCGCGAAACCTCGTGCGAGCTGATAGTCAGGAATGGCGGCCGTATCGCCGCCCTTCACGAAAATCAGAGAATCCCTCTCGTCAGCGTCGGGGCCAATAACGTCGCCAAAGGGTTGATTTTTTACAAGCTTAGTAACTATTTCCGTAAATAGGCGAGCAGAATACCAAGATTGGCGCACTCGACGCTTGTAGCCGCCTTTATGATCTAAGGCGGCGGAGTACAACCAATCGCTAGAACGAACTTTTAACAGCCCGGCACTCCTTTCGCGGCCATAAAACCGCGCCCTCTTACACTGCCTGATAAGTGGAGGAAGCCGGATTTGACTTTTATCTTTGCGCCCATACGGGACCAAAACGTCCCGCTTAAACCGAGGCACGCCGAGGCCGTGTGCGTTAACATTTTCATATTTTGCTAGCATTAAACGCCTAAAAACGGCGTTTCGATTTCTTTCGTGCCGGTAACCAAACTTAAGCCCGCCGACAAGTGGCACATCGCCGCGACAAAAATGTCCGCGAATTAGCCGAGGGGCGGGGACGCCAGGGCGCACTAACTTAAAAAGTGGTGACCGAACACCCTTTACGCGACTCGCGGGTTTCCGACCGTCGGCAAAGTACGCCTTGGAGCCGTAGCCCGCGGCATTGAAATCAGAAAATTTCGTATCGCGCGAAAAAAACCTAGAAAATTTTACCTGAGTTAAAAACAATCCGAGAACTGCGCGCCCTAAGGGCGAATTAGAATTCTTTCTTGCAAAATGTATGTTTTTTCCTATCAACCCTCGAGGTTGATAAATGCTGCAGCGCCGGTCCAGTTCCGCGGCTTTTGCTCGCGAAAAAAAAAACGCCGCAGTTTTACTATTAGCATAAGTGGGGCTTTTGTAAATTAGCATTGTCAATGAAAACTTTCGCAATATGGCCGTAAATAATCATTAATTAAAAATACGTTAACCATATGTGGAAATGCACTATACCGTTTCGAGCACGGCACTGACGTGCCGCGTAACTGCCCGTTAATAGCCCGTTTCGGAGGCAAGGGTTGTTACCAATAACTTTATACATCCGAAAAGCGCGATCCCTGCCATTAAATTTTCCATGAAAACCGATCCGCATGCCGTGAATACCAAATTTAGCAAGGTCTAAACTCTGCATAACCACTAAGGCGTAATTTCAGGGCCTACCTCATTTTTTTTCCACCCTAAACCTGTAAGCCAAGAAATCCACTAGAGGGCGAGTAGTCTTTAAATAAACGGCCGCGTAGTAAACCAGAACAAACTCATTTAGTCAAACTAAAGCACGATTTTGCGGTGTAACAAATGTTTTCAAGTAGTAAAGAGATCGATGCGCCAAAAGCTGCATTTCTTCGTTACTTTGAAAAACCCGAGCAATTGGATAAAAAAAAATGTTATAAAAGACCCCAAAAGTTTTATAAAAATCCATACTCATGTTGAGCAAAAAAATTTTATAATTTAACGTTTCATTTGAAAAGTACAAGTGGCCGTCCGCGGAACCCCCAGAAATAAAGCTGCCCTTGCGCTCTACCAAAGCATCAATGCGCGAGTAATCCCCGGCTAACAGCGAGTCAGAAACTAAATACGGGTTTTGTTTTCACACTAAAGCCTTAAGAGTTAATTTAACGAATGCCTTATAAAAATACTCGAGAAAAGAAAGGGGGCTAAAAAAAAGCGGCTCGCGCGTTCGCTCAAAAAAAATTTCTGCGCCAGCACTCCTCAAAAAGGCGCGATGGGGAGCCGCCTTGCCTACGGCAGCCAAATCACCAAAAATTTTATTAAAAATTACCTTATAAGGGCGGCGCATTATGTGCATAAAGTCATCAAAATGGCCGTACAGCATCCTGGGCGCAAATAAATCCGCAGCGCGGGCGATGCTGGCGGTACCGCCGACCCTGGCCGAAGATAACACTTCTTTAAAAGCTTTAGGCGTAAGGGCCGGAATGAGGCGGGTAAACCACCGAAAAGTGGTAAAAAAGCGATCGCCATAAAAGCGTCCGGTCATATCCTTGTCTACAACCCAAACGAAATACGAAAAGCAGGACTGAGTGCTATTGGCCCACCACCTGACGTCTCGGTAGGTCGGGTGCGGAAGGCGCGTATAGCCAAAAAGCAAATAATCGGCGCTTAAAGCATAATTAAGGTGCCGCCGACCGCCTCCGCGAAGCATTCACTCTTTCTCAGTCGAAAGGTCAACTTCAACCTGGCGCTGATGACCATAATAGTAGTCCGTGCTGGGGCGCACAAAGGGCCGAAGCACGTCCTGTAGATAAGCAATTTGCCGCAGGCTGCGGGATAAAGCTTGACTAAACAGGTTTAAGGGGCCAAATCTCTTTGACCCTGCGACGCGATGAAGCGGTCTAAAGGCCGAAGAAGGCGCAAAGTCCAGCGCCCCAACGGGGAACAAAGTTGTGCCGTAAATAAAGTAACTTGCTGACGTAAGCTCTGGATCGCGGGTCCAGCCGCCCGGGTTTCATAGACCATAAATTTTTAGCGGGTATTTCCTTTCAAAAAGCCGGGCTCTGGCCTTTGACTCGCACCCGATGGCCAGCCGCACAACGGACTCGAAAAACAAAAAAAATTTATACAACCTGACGGTCCCGCGGAGTATAGACCTCGCGGTGACAAGCCCCCTTGCGTTTTTTTCAAGCCACCCGGTAACCGCGAGGGCGTTATTGAAGCTTTTTTGAGCTGCGCGGGCAAACTTGCTTAAAGCATCAGGAATAATATTTCGACCGTTTAAAGTACAGGCCGTCAAATTGGGACTTAAAAAAAATCTGTGATTAACCGTGGCCGTGATGCGGTTACGCACCCACTCAAGCCGTTGAGTCATTAACTCGGGGGCCGTACCCTCGTCGTACTTACTCGACCTCCCCAATCTGGAAGAGGAGAAACCTAATCTGCGCCCATCGGCCTTCCGCGCCTTAACATCCGCGGGGTTGGGCAGGTAAAGAGCGTCTAAAATATCGTCAACGTACAAGTAGGGTCGCGAGTAGGCGCGAGCCTCAATCATTGTTCCTTTTCCGCGGGCATAATAATTTTTGTCCACCGACCCCCCCCACGTACTGTCAAAATTTTTGACAAATGAGTTAACTACGCTAGGAAGGGAAAGATAATAATCGGCGTCATTTTGGTTTTGAAGCAAAATACCGCCGTCGCGTCCGAGCTTGCTCAAGATCCGAAAGGCAATTCGCCGTGAGCTCGCAAGAACCCAAGATAAGCGCTCCTCGCGCACGCTACTCATTTCAAAGCGGATATCGGCGTAGCCGTCCGGGCTGGCCTTAAAACTCAGCAAAAGAAGTTTTTCATCAGAACTCCTGTAGCTCTCGTCAAGATTGTTCAGAAAAATAGAGGCCGCTGAGACGACAGCAGCGTACCTGGTAAATAAAATGTAATTTCGGCTTTTTGTGTTAAGCAGAGAACTGCGGACTCCGAAGTTAAAAAAGAGTCCGCCATTCAATCTTAGAGCGCGCGTTGCCTTTAAAAAACCACGAGTTCTGGTTAGGTCTTCAGCAATACGGCCCCTAAACCTGCTCATTAAAGAGCGCAATTTAACAATTAAATAAAGGCGCGAAACCAAAGAAGAAAGCCCCAAGCCGGCTTTCTTAGAGCGCCTTAATAGGTAAATTAGATCGAAAACATATTTAAGCAACAAAAGTTGAGCCCTCATCGAGGACGCGGGAGTTGGAGCCAATGGGGCGCAATCGACTTTTTTAAATCGAGATAACTTAAAAAAAAGTGCCACCAAAAGCGAGTGTTTTTTAAAGACCAATGACCTTTCAACAGCCAAATCAAACTGAGCGGCGTAGAGAGAAACAAGGTCTTCGCGCTGCTCAATCTGTCAGCCGCGATAAAGTCGGATGAAGCTAGTCAATCAAACATTCATAAGTAAAAACTTACCAAACCCGCCCGATGACACCAGCGTGGCTGCATTTCTTAGGTGCGCCAAGTCGACGAGCGCATCAGCAACGATTCCGGCCGAATTAGCAGATTCCGGGCGCGAGGAGCACCCCACAAACAAGTCGTAGCTGGCCGCTAACCGCAATAAATTTAAAATATAGTTTAAGTCAACTGAACACTCCGTCTGCACCAACTGCAAGGCACCTTCGGCGAATTTGCGGTCGCTGAAGACGGGATAGGTCCGCTCCTCCGCGCTCGCCTCGGCCTCGGTAAGGCCGGCAGAATGCTCCTCAACGCCCCCCCCCTCTTGGGCTTCCTCCTGAGCGCCTCGAAACAAGTTCGAGTTTGACTCCAGCAAAAAAAGCGTACCCAGCTGCTCGGCACAACCAGCCCCTTTAGAAATAATGGGGGTTAACCCGCGGAATCTACTGTAGGAAGCACGAGCCATTTTACGGTACTGAGTCAGCTTCCTATACTTACTAGACCTCCGCGACCTTTTATAAATGCGCGAAAAGCCCGAAATGGGGATTTTTTCGGACTTAATCGGCAAGAGTGCATCGTAGCCACTAAAGCGTTTAAAGGACTTCATGACAGTTTGATACTGAGGGTAGCTCAGGTCCACCGGCACCTTGCACAATAAGCGCCTATAGCCGATCGCCTTAACGACGGGGAATTCGCCGCCAATTACAAATAAAACTTTAAACACTTTGATTTCCTTGAATTTAAAAACACGCGCCATTCAATACTGCAAAAGAAAATTAGCGCGCAAATTGCCCTTAGAGCTAGGAAGGGCTGAGGCGAAGTTTCAACGTACGGTTTTTCCATATCTTTGCACATTAAAATTAGCACGATGGGCCATTTATTTAACCAACAATAACACAACTTGCGGATGAATTTAATTTAAAAAAAGAACAACAGAAGGGCGAGCGCGAAAGCGCGGGCGCCGTAAACTTGCTCTAGATGCGCGCGCGTGGGGACATAAGCGCAGAGCAGTAAAAAAAGTTTTTATTTACGCAGAAGGCGCCGGAATCGCGATCATAGATTTTAGACCAGTCGCCATGAAGTAGCATTTTACGGATATTCAGCGAAGCGCCGCGCAGAGAACGCGATGCTGTCAGCCTAGACCTTCAAAGGGCTATGTCAACGGCGCTCTTTCTCCTGCCGTATGTTGCCCCGGGTGAAAAGCGCAAGTTGCGCTTAGCGTCATTGTCGCGCCAAGAAGCCTTAACCTTGCGCAAGGGGCGAGTACTTTTAAACCGAAAAGACGAAACTCTTGAAAATTTGGCGCACTTCTCAAGTATTTTAAAAAAAAAATTTCAGGATTTGGTCCCATCATTGTTACCAAAAAAGGGAACAAAGCTTTCAACATACGAATTGGTGTCAGCCAAAGTGACATTTAAAGAGCTAACCTCGGAAGCCGCTAGACGCTTAAAAAAAGATCAATCCTTGGTGTTACGATTGCTATTAGACGTAGTTATAAAAACCCTTTTTCCGGTCCGCCGAAACTCCTCGGCTGTTAGGTAATTTTTAACGCCGTAACTCTTCATGTACTCGGCACCGCCCATGTAATTGTCTTTATAGCCGCACTTGCCGGAAAACTGGGCGGCCTTGGCGAAAAATAAAGTGTTAATGCCGATTCGATCGGCGTAATGATCTAAAAACCGCAGATGCTCGAGGCGGTTAGTGATAAAGAACATGTGATTATCTCCGGCGCCGAAAAGCCGCTGCATCAAATTAATTTTTTTTATATAATTTAGCCACATAACGTTATACTGAAAAATGGTATACTCGGCTCTGTAATGGGAGTATAGCTGCCCAAAAAACTCGCCGCGAACGGGCCGCTTCTGTTTGGCGCCCAAATAAAGATAGTTACAATTGTGCTGAAAAAACAGGTGTGACGCAAAAGGTCATTTTTTGTAATGAGCGATAAAAGTCATTTGCGTGATTAGACTGGTAAAAATTTAGCCGACAAGCCGGAAATGGGGCAAATGCGCCACCCGGTCGCGCCGCCCTCTACTTCCCTTTAAGAAGACTAAGGGCGGCTATTAACGCGATGGTTAAAATGACACCGAGTAAAATAAAAAGCAGCGAGTAAGTGGTATAAAGGTTGTTACAAATAATTACAACATCGTTAACGGACTCGCCGATAGATTGGTACAAACCTCGGCTTACGCCGGTTTTACCAAAGTGCATTTTGCAGAACTTATGGTCTATTCCCGGCTGTTTGAGGCAGGCGTCGTAAACTTCAATCCTGTCAAGCTCGTCGGCTGTTCCTTTTTTTCACAAAATACGTTCAAAAAAAGAAAAAGCTACGGCCAACAAAGAAGAAGAAACGAAATAGAAAACAACATTTTTAAGCGCCTTAGCATCAAAAGTTTTTTTCGAGGAATACTCCGCCCGCAAATCAAAAGTAAGAACCATGAAAAGAGTCGTAACAATAATAGCGCCGACGTAGATAAGCATAAAAAATAAAGGCAGAAACTCTATGCTAAAGAATAGCATCAAATTGATGGCAATTAAAAAAATTAAAACGGCAAAAGCAATAAGATTTTTAATAGTTTGAACAAAAACGCAAAAAAAGGGCATAACAATGATTAATAAAATAGAAAAAATAAATATAATGAAATTGGCATGAATCATTAAAAAAACGTGGGCATGAAACGAGCGCGGTAAAGCCCCCCATAATCAAGGAAAACGCTAAGGCCTAAGCAAACGTTTTCTTTTGTAAGGGCTACGAAGGCCCCTTACCGGGGCAACAAAACTCTTCGCAATTGATATGCGGCGCCCCCTACTGCGGCGGCTGAAGATACGCGTTCCTTTGCGGGAAGCAAGCGCCCTGGCGCCCAAAATAGAAGCGCCGTCCCGAGAGGCGTTACTAAAATGTAGCGGCAAAGAAACTTGCCTTAACTCTCTAAACCAATTAACCATCGGATTGTTACGTTTAGCGCCGCGACGTATGCGTTTAATTTGCTTAGGTCAAAACTTATACGTGCCCCAGGCCACCTTCGGGGTTATAACTTTTTTATTCACACGCCCGAAGTAGTGGCCAGACGCCTTGCCGACGTAGCCGGCGGTAAATGCCGTTTCCAGCAAAAAATTAGACTGATTGTAAGTAGCTTCCGCAAAACGCCTATAGAGGCTTCGAGGGGAGGCCACGCCTTCTTTAACGGCTTTAGCGCGCGAAACAGTTAACAAAGGCAAAACTTTTGATAAAATTTCCCCCTCCTGGCGGGGGCTGAGTTTCTCGGCCAGGTACTGCCGGGACCTAAACTTTTTAATCGCAGCAAACTTAAGTCAAAGTGGCGAGCCGTCGACGTATTTAAATAACCTATCAAAGTCGAGGCCGGGTTTAACAAGATAATCGCCCCAACCGTCAAAGTAAGTTTTGGCGCATTTTTTCAAAGCCTCCGACGCCAAAACTGAATATATCTTGCTGTAAGGATATGTTGCGCTGTAATTAACGGCATTAAGGTTGAAAACTTTCTTTTTTCAAGGGCGCCTTCTGAAAAAAATAGAACTTATTTCAAAATCTTTTTTAGAAAACACAAGGTATGCCCCGCCACGCATATTGGCGGCGGGGTGCCGGGCGCGGATATGCGGCTCAATCCTCGTCTGGTAGTGGAAATGGTCAAAAACTTCACCACTCCTGCTATCACACCAATCAAAATCGCGGTTAAAGCGGGGGCGATAAGTCCGCGCAAAATTTCTTGGCTGCAAGTAAACCTGGGACGGGTTGTACGATTCAGTTAGCATCAAAGCCGGCCGTAGCAAAGAACCGTCCAGACCCACCTTGCCGCGGAATAAACTTTTAAATTTTTTGTTAAGCTCGAACAAATCGAGCGGAAAATAATCTCTTTCGGAAAAAAACGTCCAGCCCTGCCCAGCAAAACGATTAAAAAATGAGTACCCATTAGCGAAAATTGGGGCAAACTCACTATCGCCCCCCTCGTTGTTATTATTGGCGGCAAGCGAAACAAACCCCCCAAAATTTGCCCAATATCTGCGGCAAAACCAGTAATTTTGTTTTAAAGCTCCCGTGCTAAGCGCCGAACGTAAAACAAATTGTGGAAAAAATTCTGTATTTTGTTTTTTCAAAGGCAAGGCTCGAAGCAAAATGGACCTTTTTCTTTCCAATGACATCGTTCGCCTCCTTATCGAGTCAACTTTACGACGACTCTTCCTATCTACAATACCCGATTTGGCGGGTATTAAAGTGTAATATAGATCAAAATAATGAGCTTTCATTAAAAATTATACAAAAAAAATTAAAAAAAGGGCGCAAAAGTATAAAGCTCCCGTTAAGGAAAAACCCGTTATTGCGGGGCTTAATACTTTTTTTTGGCTCGAAAGTGCTTCAAATGCAGGGAGCTGCGCCCAACTGCGTCGTATTCTTCAAATCGTTTATTCTCAAAACCGGTTCAATACATAAAATCCAAAAATTCGCCACGAATTTTTTCGTAAATAGTTAAGTCGGTCTGGCGCGAAAGGGCAGCAAATTTAAAAAACTTGATCGCCTTCATAACGGACTTAGGGCGCGATGCCTCAATAGGGGCTCTGTAAACAATCCGCCCACGCCTAGCCACAACATTTAAATACTTCGGCATCAAAGATTTAACAACAAATAGCAAGGAATCGGGCGAAGCGTCAATACCCTCCTCCCTAAACAGCCTATAAAACAGCGCCCGTATTCGCTTTTTTTCTCCATGTTTAGCAAAGGCATTAACGAATTTCTCGATAATAAAAGACCTATGCAACGGATCCGCGCGCAGATGATATTGAAAATATTTATTCGGGACGCGATCGTAAAGACCCCCGCCTCTCTTTCTATCTGGCGCAAAAACCTTATTAATTTCTTTTTTCTGCTCTCTAAACAGCCTAGTAAACGCCACGTCATCATCGGCGCAAAGGGCCGGAAAGGCGGAAGTAATTCGATTTCAACGCAGCTCCGGGAGCAATTTTTCCGCTGAGTCCGACGCCGGAACTTGTCTATATGATTTTTTAGCGGAATATTTCGCTCGCAAAAAGGCCGATCTGGCCCGCCTGCGCAGCAGCGAAAAGGCGGCGCGCCTGCCCAAACAGTCCAGAAGGCTGTTCTTGGCAACACCTAAACGTCGGAGCTCGGCTTTTTTTCTGCTAGCTGGCTTAAGTAAGAGGGCAGCGCGAAGCTCCCCTAGAGTTGCACGGCAATTACTTAAAATAGGGCCAACCGGGACCACAGCATCATCCAGAGTAACGTTAGAGTCCACATCACCCAAGCTAGCATCTAATCGAAGCTCAGCTCTTAAAAAGTCATCAAAGACTGATTTAATTCAGTAGGTATCGAGACCCTTACGCATAAATTCCTTTCACCCGGGCTCTCGCTGAACCCAATCCGCGAACTTAACCATCGCGGCCATTTCAGCATCCTCATACGTACGCGCCCCGGACTGCTGCAAAGGAATAATAGAGTCGTAGTACAAAATCGGCCGCGAAACAAAAGGCAGTTGGGGCTCATGAACAACGCGCACAATAGACCTAGAATTCAATATGGGCAGGTAACTCTTCAAAAGAGCAAGTTTAACCCACCTCGAGTAGTCACCAACCTGATGTCAATTAAATAGGTGATTTTTCCCCAGGCTACCCCCCGGAGCAAAAAATTGGCGCGGGCCCGGCACCCTAAGCCCCATAAGCGCCTTGTTAAAAAGCAAACGCTTGACGTGAAAATAGCCCCGAGAGCCGCCAATCTTTCAGGCGCGTTTAAGGCAGTAAAGTAGCTTTAATTTTTTGCGAAAAAGGCGAGTTGCCGCGGGGCGAAGCTTGCCCGTACCTAGCCCAAATGAAGCTCGACGGATATCCTCATTTACAGCCGAACGTAACGAAACGTCGTCCATAACTCTCACGTGAGAGAGCCCGGTCGAGGTTACATAATCATTCATTTTAGCAAAAAACTGTAAAAACCTTTTTTTAGAAGGTCCCGCTGCGCGAGCAGCGAGCTTGCGGGCGCGCGCGGAAGGCCGCATTCCGCCGTGCAACGCGCCACCACGCACGCCGCGGGCTTTAAAAATTTTACCTACTGTCAGAAGAATAGACCTTTTTGCGGCGCCCGGCAAGCGGCTAGTCGCAAAAAGGGCGGAGATAAGGCCGGATTTTACATTACTGACGGCGCCGGCGGAGTCGCCCCGAAAGGCCGAAGGAAGGCTGTTGAGCTCGCTTAAAATAGTCTGCTGCACACTCGGCACCTTTTCGTGGCCACCGGTAAGCGCAAGGTACTCTAAATACTCTCCGAGCCTCGGCCTGAGTTCAACGAAATCTTTTGGCTCTTTATTTTTTAAATTAGCTATAAGAGAGACAAACTTAAAAAAATTTGAGCGCAAATGCGGCACCAAATAGGCGTGGGCCAAAAACCGAATGCCGTCGAGGGTTTTAGCGGTTAAACACACGTCCTTACCGTAATTAGACCCCCGGGCCGTCGAGCGTTTCTTTTTTATAGCGATTTGCCTGTCAACCAATTTTTGGGCCTTAATAAGCCAATTTAAAACGTCGCGATATTCCAAATAAAACCCCCGAATCCCCGAAGAAGAGAAGGGGAGGGGGAAGGGGGCGCGAAGAAGAACCGAATGCGCGTCTACCGCACGTACTCTATCAACCAAAAAAATTCATTTCAAATACTTTAGCAAATAGTCGTTAGAAGAGCTTCAAAAAAGCCTTCCGCGCCGCTGGGCAGCGGTGGGCCTGAAGTAAGGATTACTAGGAAAAAAGCCCATGCTATCTCATATTTTTTTGTGCAATTGGTTCAAATTGAAATCAACTCTATTTTCAACGCGGGCAAAACTAGCAGGGGCCCAGCGCGAGCGCCTGGCGCGATTAGCCCGTCGAAAAGCTCGCGAAGACCTGTAATAAGAAAACTGCGAGGGGCTTCAAACGCCGGTCGCCAAATCATGTTTAGTAAGTGGAAATAAAGGCTGCAGCCTTTTAGTTCAGTAGCTGCTGTGTTTCGCAACATACTTTTCGGCGGGGTGCCTATTAGATAAAGATTCCTTGCGAAAAATACGGCGCTCTTCCGCCGAAAAGGCCTGAACCTTATTAAAATGAAGAAAATCCGCGCTAGAAGATTTAGCCTTAAAAATATCCGGTTTAGGACCATCTTTCCCGCCGGCAGCGCCCCGCTGCCCACCTACGTTATAAACCATCTTGCTGGTGTTTTTACGGCCCGCTGGGCCACCATCGGCGAAATTAGTATTCGCGCGGTTGCTGGGTTTTGCGGGCGCACTCCCAGCCAGTACGGGTAGCGGCGTAACGGCCTTGCTTGGGCCGACAGGTTTAAAACTGCCAGCAGCAGCGCTCTCTTTCAAAGGGCCAGCACCATAAAAGCTTTTAACATGTTGTTTTCTCGCGGACGTGTACATGCGCAGTAGGGCCGCACGGCTGAGCATGTGCCCCTCCGGCGCCGGATACCTTACATCGTTCGGCAGCGACTCATAGTCAACTTTTTTTACAAAATCGGGATTGACGTTGTGTGTTTTAAACTGGCTTTTAGCGGCGCCGCGCGGCTTTTTACCGGCACGGTATGACATAAAACGGCCCGGTCTGGCCCGAAAAATAAAATCAAGCGCCAAAAAAGTGCCGCGCGCCCCAGCCACAACGGTACAAGTGTGTAAATTGCATTTAAACAATTTCAAT
>Ga0170475_111144532_pt1 | contig 13686 bp, 9 predicted proteins | sample Soicark_Litter_5_FD_111474 | JGI IMG/M metagenome (GOLD analysis project Ga0170475, IMG submission 111474) | Avena fatua rhizosphere microbial communities from Hopland, California, USA. Combined Assembly of 48 SPs | reverse complement strand
GTACCGACTCTGGAGGATGTCTTTATCAGCCTAATTGGAACGAATAAAAAGACGGCATGAAGTCACCTTCAAAAAACGGCCTGATCTCCGCCTGGAAATCAGGCCTTTTTTATTTGCATTGAGAGTTGGCTATCCGCCAAGTCCTGCCGAGAAAAGTCCCGTCCACAAGGCAGGGTAGATGCCGATGATGATGGTGAAGATGGCAGCAATGACGACACCCACGCGCAACACGCTCGATTGGCGGCGCTCGGCAGATTCGTCGCCGGGGGCCTCAAAGTACATAGCGACCGTAACACGCAGATAGTAGTAGAGACCAATGGCGCTGTTGAGCATTCCAATCACTGCCAACCACGCCCAACCGCCATCGACCGCCGCCTTAAAGACAAAGAACTTTCCAAAGAAGCCGGCGAACGGCGGGATGCCGCTGAGGCTGAACATGAAGATTGCCATCGCAAAGGCTAACATGGGCCAGTGGTCGGCAATGCCGGCGGCGCGATTTTGCAGCGCATCGTCAGCCTGCGCTTTCTCCAGCGCCACGACAATGGCGAAAGCGCCGATATTCATAAAGGCATAGGTAAAGAGATAGAAGAGTGCTGCGTCCGCCCCCTCCGCTGTGCCGGGCACAAGCCCAACCAAGATATATCCGGCATGGGCGATGCTGGAGTAGGCCAACATGCGCTTGAGGCTGGTTTGGCGCAGAGCCGCCAAATTGCCCAGTGTCATGGTTAGGACTGCCAGGATTGCCAGCGCCATGCCCCACGTCCCTTGCTGGCTTGGAACCGCTTCTAATAGCACGCGAATAAAGGCGGCAAAACCCGCTGCCTTGGTGCCGACACTCATAAAAGCAGTTACCGGCGTCGGCGCGCCTTGGTAGACATCGGGCGTCCACATGTGGAAAGGAACCAGGCTAATCTTGAAGGCAAAGCCTGCCAGCAGTAGCGCCATGCCCGGATAGAGCAGGGTTGGATTGCCCGCACCCGAACTCAGCGTACTAGCGATCACCGAGTATTGCGTGCTGCCCGCCGCGCCATAGAGAAGCGCCGCGCCATAGGCGAAGAAGCCACTGGCAAAGGCGCCCAAAAGGAAATATTTCAAGCTCGCTTCGGTGCTGCGTGGGTTGGTGCGTTGCAGGCCACTCAAGATATAAAGCGCCAGCGAGAAGATTTCGAGCGACAAAAAGACTACGATTAAATCGGTGGCGGTTCCCATCATCATCATGCCCGAAGCTGCCAGGAGCAGCAGCGCATAATATTCGCCAACCTGGTTGGTGATCTGCGGGATATAGTTGGTGCTGAGAAGAATGCCCAACGCCGTGGCTGTCAAGACAATTAGGTCAAGACCCAGCGCAAAATGATCCGATGTCGCCATGCCCTGGAAGCTCTGCACCTGCTGGGGCCAAAGCCACCAGCAGAAGAGGGCGCTGACCACGACACCCGCCAACGCCACCCAGGGCAGCGCATTTTGCGAACCCCTGTTGGTGCCGGGGGTGAGGATGTCAACCAGCATGACGAACATGGCAAAGACGACCATCGCAAAGGCCGGCAGGAGCACGGCAAGGTTGATTTGGAGTGCTGCAATCTGCGGCATAGCTTATTGCTCGGCTTTCACGGTTTGTGGCTCGGGCAGGTGCAGGACAACGGCGGGCTTCTCCACCAACTGTTGTACCGACGGGTTGATCTTGTCCAAGAAGAGATTGGGGAAAAGACCAATCAAGAAGAAGAGCGCTACCAGGGGCAGCAACATCGCCACCTCATTCGGGCGCAGATCATGCAGATGGGAGGATTCATTGTCCGGGTTGGTCAGTGGCCCTTGGGCGATCTTACGGAAGGCGGTCAACAGATACCAGGCTGCCAAGATGACGCCCAAGGCGGCAATGACTGCGAAGATTGGTGACTTGAGATAGGCGCCCAGCAGGATGGTAAATTCGCCGATAAAGCCGTTAAGACCCGGCAGCCCCGCGCTGCTCATGACAACTACTAGGAAGAAGCCGCAAAAGATGGGAATGCTCTTCCATAAGCCGCCGAAATCTTCCAACAGACGAGTATGACGGCGCTCATAGAGCAAGCCAACCATGAGGAAGAGGGCGCCTGTGCTGATGCCATGATTGACCATTTGCAGCACAGCCCCGCTCACCCCTTGCATGTTCATGGCGACGACGCCAAGCATCACATAACCCAGGTGGGCGACAGAGCTATAAGCGACCAGTGATTTGACATCTTTTTGCACCAGCGCCACCAACGCTCCGTAGAGAATGCCGATGACCGCCAACCCGGCGATCCACGGCCCAAATCGGGCAGCGGCTTCGGGGAAGATGGGGATGGCAAAGCGCAGATAGCCGTAGGTTCCCATTTTGAGTAAGATACCCGCCAAAATGATTGAGCCGGCTGTGGGCGCTTGCACGTGGGCATCAGGTAACCAAGTATGGAAGGGAAAGATGGGTACTTTAATGGCAAAGGCCAGCGCAAAGGCCAGGAAGCCCCACGTTTGCAGCGCGCCGGTGATATGCGCCTTTTGCAGTTCCATCACATTGAGCGTGCCGGTGGCGTAAAAGATCGCCAAGATAGCGACAAGCATCAGCGCCGAACCGGCAAAGGTGTAAAGAAAAAATTTGAGCGCCGCATAGACCCGTTTGACGCCGCCCCAACGCCCGATCAGCAAGTACATGGGGATAAGGCTGAACTCGAAGAAAGCGAAGAAGAGCACGAGGTCAAGGGCCAGAAAGACCCCAATCATCGCCGTCTCCAAGAGCAGCATCAAGACCATGTAAAGTCCCACTTGCTCGTTGACATAGAGATTGCTGAAGTAGACGGTGATGGGCATGAGCAAGGTGGTCAACAAGACGAGGAAGAGGCTAATGCCGTCTACCCCCATGATGTAGTTGATGCCAAGTTGTGGGAACCAGGGATGATTCTCCAGAAATTGCATTCCGCCGTTGCTGTTGTCCCAATTGACTAGGAGCATCAAGCTCAAGAGAAACGTCACCAACGTAATAATCAGAGTGAGTTGCTTTTTGAGGTTGTCGCCCCCTACCAGACCGACGAAGATCGCGCCGATCAGCGGTAGAAAGGTAATAATGGAGAGTAAATCTGGGATAGAAAAGGCCATATCGGTCTATCCTGCTTTATAATTTTGGGCGCAATGCGCCGCGCGAAAACGCTCTAAACGAATTTATCCGTAGGAATACACCTTATGGGTACCCTAAGACCTAAAGAGGATGGCATATGCCCGTCCCGATTAGGCGTGAAGCACAAAATAAGCTACCAACGCCACCACCCCAATCAGAATGCTCAGGGCATAGGTGGGAATGGCGCCTGTTTCCAAGTGGCGCGCCCATTCGCCAACTTGGGCGCTGATCCCGGCAACGCCGTTGACGGCGCCGTCGATAATCTTGGGGTCAAAGATTTCGGCAAACCAATCCGACATGCGGCGCAAAGGATTTACGATAAGTCCATTGTAAAACTCATCGACATAATATTTGTGTTCGAAGGTTGGCATCATCCCTTGGAAGCCATCGGCGATGCGCCGCGGCCACGCCTCGTTTTGCAGGTAGCGGGCGACCGCGATCACTAGACCAAAGAGGGCAACGACCACGCTCAAGGTGATGCCGAGCAATTCCAATGTTAGCGATACCTCACTTTGTGGCCCTAAAGATGTTTCCAGCCAATGACTCAATGTTTCGACAAAAGGCAGATTGAGCAGCCCACCTACGATCGCCAGGAAGGCCAAAATCCATAGCGGTATGGTCATGAGCGGCGGGCTTTCATGGGCATGGTTGTAGAGTCGCTTGTCGCGCGGTTGGCCCATAAAGGGGACAAAGACGGCTCGGAAGCTGTAAACCGCTGTGAGCAAGGCGGTGATGATGCCGATGGCATAGAGAACCGGGCTGACCCGTAAAGTACCCACCAAAATGGCGTCTTTGGAGAAGAAACCGGACAATGGGGGGATACCTGCCAGCGCCGTTGCCCCAATCAAGAAGGTGAGGAAAGTAGTGGGCATTTTGTCACGTAGACCGCCCATCTTGCGAATATCCAGTTCGCCGTGGGTGGCGTGCATTACACTGCCGGCAGCAAGGAAGAGGAGCGCCTTGAAAAAGGCGTGGGTAGTCAGGTGGAAGATGGAGGCGCTATAGGCGCCCACGCCCACACCCAACATCATGTAACCCAATTGGGAGATGGTCGAATAGGCCAAGATTTTCTTGAGGTCGGTCTGCACAAGTGCGATTGTGGCCGCAAAGAGGGCAGTCAGTGCGCCGATCCAGGCGGCGACCATTGATGCGCTCGTGGCAATCTGCCAAAGGTCATGGGTGCGGGCAATCATGTAGATGCCGGCAGTGACCATCGTGGCGGCATGGATGAGGGCGGAGACTGGAGTTGGGCCGGCCATAGCGTCGGGCAACCAGATATAGAGCGGGATTTGGGCGCTCTTGCCGGTGGCGGCGATCAACAGCATAAAGCAGATCAAGTTGGCAACACCTACGGTCAATGCCCCACTGTGAACCTTGCCAAAAACATCGAGAAAGGTCAGGCTGCCCATCGTAGACCAAATGATGAGCATGGCAATGATCATGCCAAAGTCGCCAACACGATTGACGAGGAAGGCCTTTTTACCGGCATCAGCATACCAGCCGTATGAATCATCGCGGCGGTCAAACCAGAAGCCGATGAGCAGGTAGGAGGCCAAACCCACGCCTTCCCAACCGACGAACATGCCCAGGAAACTGTCGCTGAGGACAAGAATGAGCATGGCGAAGATGAAGAAGTTCAGGTAGAAGAAGAATCGCTGAACTCGCTCATCCTCCTCCATATAGGCGATGGAGTAGATGTGGATGAGTGTGCCGACGCCAGTGACGATCATACATATCGTGATGCTCAAGGGGTCGATGAGCAGCGCCGCATTGACCTTAAAGGTGCCTATCGTGATCCACTGCCAAAGCTGCACCGTGATGGTACGCTCTTCGGCGGGCAGTTGCCACAGGTTGAAGAGCAGCCAACAGGTGACTAAAAAGGCGGCTGCCACGGCAGCGGAGGCTAGATAGCCAATATTGCGCGCACCGATTTGGCGGCCAAAGAGCAGATTGATGATGGCCCCCGCCAGTGGCAAAGCTAATAATAGCCACGCAAACTCAAACATAGCGTAATCCTTTTTGATGTGCCATTTTAGCTACCATTTGAGCAACTTGACATCGTCAACGTTGGTGGTGTTGCTGTGACGTGAGTTGGCAATGACAATTGCCAGCCCAACGGCGACTTCTGCCGCTGCCACCGCCATAATAATAAAGACAAAGATTTGCCCATTGAGATTGTCCCACTGGCGGCTGAGAGCAACGAGTGTTAAATTGACGCTGTTTAACATCAATTCCACGCACATTAACAGAATCAGCGCGCTACGGCGTGTTAAGACGCCGATGACCCCAATTGTAAAGACAAGACCGCTTAGGATAAGATAATAGCCTGTTGGAACCACAGAACTCTCCTTGTATGAGAGGATTATGATTGCTCTCGCAACTTGCTAATAGTTGCGAACCTTTCACCGCAATTTATGGTTGGTTCGTATTTCCACTTTCGATGGTGCTATTGCGCGGATAGCGCGCCAACAGCAGCGCGCCGATTAAGGCGACCAGCAATAAGACGGCTGCCATTTCAAAGGGCAGTATGTAGGCGGTAAAAAGCGCCAAGCCGACCGTCTGCGGTCCGCCGCCATTGATGAGCGTGGTGGTATCGCTGGCCTGAGGGGCTTTTTCAAAGGCGTAGATCATGCTAGAAAGTAGCGCCACGCCCAAAAGGATGCCTGCGTACGGTGTCCAACTGCGATGTTCAGCGCGCGTCTCAATTTTCTCACTGCCGATCAACATGATGACAAAGAGAATGAGAATCACAATGCCTCCGGCATAGATGATCACTTGCGCCGCCGCCAAGAATTGCGCCTCTAGGGTGACAAAGAAGATGGCAAGGGTCACAAAATTGACCAATAAATAGAGCGCGCTGTGAATCGCAACACGGCTGGTAACAACCCCGATGGCAGAGGCCAAACAGACTACGCCAATGACGATGAAAAAGAGAATTGAAGCGGTCATCGTCTAAACTCCTCAATAAATAGGTTTCTGATTGCTTATATTTATTCGGGCCGAATGACAATATTTGCTTCACTTGGGTGCAGCAAGACATCTTTGGTCAAGATAAAGTCGCGGCGGTCATAGCTCGCCATCGCAAAGTCATGGCCCAAGACAATTGCCTCAGTCGGGCAGGCTTCCTCACAATCGCCACAAAAGAGGCAACGCAGCAGGTTGACTTCATAGACCTTGGCGTAGCGTTCACCGGGTGAGGTAGGGTTGTTCGGATCGTTTTCCGTCGCTTCTACATAGATCGCACCGGTCGGGCAGGCCGCTTCGCAGAGCATACAGCCGATACAACGTTCCAGACCATTTTCATAACGGCGTAGTTCGTGCTTGCCTCGAAAGCGCGGGTAGAGAGGGACGGGTTCTTCAGGATATTGTACGGTGACAGGTTTGGTGGCAAGTTGCTTGAGCGTGACGCCCATCGCTTTGCCGATTTCGACTGCACCCCTGATGAAGTTGTTTAGGGCCATCGTTGCTGTTTCCCTTTGTTCAACGACTTCTTTATGAATACTCGTATCGGGTTGCGCTACCCTTCCCGGAGCACAAAAGGGCCTCCGGGAAAGGCGTAGATCATTTGAAAAATACGGTTAACAGCACCGTGATAATCATATAGGCCAACGAGAGCGGCAGCAGGAATTTCCAGCTAAAGCCCATCAGTTGATCATAGCGGGGGCGACCAATGCTGGCGCGCACCCAGACAAAGACAAAGAGCAAAATGATCACCTTGACCGCTAAGACAAAAGGGCCAAGCCAAATAACATCGCTCAGAAGGCCAAAGGGCAGTTTATAACCACCGAAGAAGAGAGTAGCCATGATGACACTGGTGGTGATCATGTTCATGTACTCGGCAATCATAAACAATGAGAACTTGAGACCACCATACTCGGTTTGATAACCGGCCACCAACTCATTCTCAGTTTCGGGCAGGTCAAAGGGGCTACGATTGGTTTCCGCCAAGATACAAATAAAGAAGAAGGGGAACATGATCCACAGCCACAACCACTCCCACCAGGCACGCGGCGTCTCGACCAACTGCACAAGGCTAAAGCTGCCTGCCAAGATCAGTATACTGACCAAGAACATGCCCATCGGCAGTTCATAGGAGATCATTTGCGCCGAGGAGCGCAACGCCCCTAAGAGCGAATAGTTATTGTTACTACTCCATCCTGCCAGGATGAGGGCGTAGCCTTCAATGCCGACGACCGCCAGAATCCACAGAAAGCCGATATTGACATCGGCAATCACTGGGATGCCTTTGGCGATGGGAACGACTGCCCAAATGGCGATGGCGGGCATGACCGCCAAGGCCGGCCCCATCAGATAGACCCATTTATCGACATGGTTGGGGATGATCTCCTCTTTGAAGATCGCCTTAATGCCATCAGCCGCCGGCTGTAGCAGCCCCATCGGTCCAGCGCGGTTTGGTCCCACGCGTACGCCAAAGCGCGCGATTAACTTGCGCTCATAAAGTGTGAGGTATGCCCCCGCGGTGAGCAGGGCAAAAATCAACACAACTGTGCGGATAATTGGATAGACAACTAAGTTAAGCCAGTCCATACGGTATCCTTGTTTCATGCACAACCATGTAGGTTGTGCTTTAGCTTGTTTCATGCACAACCATGTGGGTTGTGCTTATGCTGCGATAGCCATCGCGTGCTCGGCAATCTTTACAGTTACTTTGGTAGCGGCGCTGCCGTTGCTCAACGCGCCGACTGGTGCTCCTAATAAGCTCTCTGGAATCCAAATCGTGCCGGGCAATACGTTTTCATGAATCTTGGCGTTGAGGGTGACTTCGCCACGGTCGCTGCTGACGAGTATCGCTGCACCATCGCTCAGACCCAATCTGGCGGCGTCACTGGCGTTGATGCCGGCGTTGCGCCCAAAGGCGTAATTCCTCATTTCAGGCGTCAAGCGGAAGAGATTGCCATCATCATAGGTGACGCGACCACTGACCAAAAGCAGTTCTTGCGCGCCCAGAGTCTCGGTTGCGCCTTGTTCAATCTGCGCCAAATTGGCAGTGGGGCGCACGCTCGAAGCATCATATTGCTGCCCCTGGTCGCCTAATGCTTCCCAGGTCATGCCCTTATAGATGGCCACTGCTTCACCGATTTCGCGGGTGATAGCGCGCTCGTCGCTGTAGGGGAAGGTCGTCCCCATACGCGTCGCCAGATGATTCAGGATCATCCAATCGGGCGCAGCCTTACTTTGCGGGTCGCGCACCGCTTTGTTGGCGCGCTGGACACGGCGTTCGAGGTTGGTGAAGGTGCCATCGGCTTCCGCCCAACTAAGGGCGGGGAAGACCACATCGGCCTGAGCGGCAGTTTCGGTCAAGAACAATTCTTGCACGACCAGCAGGTCGAGTTTTTCAAGATTTTTCGCCCAGGCTGGATCTTCACTAGCCGGGTTGGCGCCCATCACATAGAGCCCCTTGATGGCGCTGCCTGCCTCATCCAGCATGGCATTGTAACCCTTGCCGGCGGTGGTCGAGAAAGTCACCTTGCCCCATAGCTTTTGCAAGGTGGCTTGTGCTTGCTTATCATCCAGCGCGGCATATCCGGGCAGTTGGTTGGGCAGTACACCCATATCGCGTGCGCCGTGGCTATTGGCATCCAGCCCAATGTAGGAGAGGCGGTCATAATGCCCTGTAACCTGGGCCAGGTTGCTCAAACCGGCGCGTACTGTCTCACCGCTTGCGCCGCGCGCTGCCAGCGGACCATAAATGATCAGCGCATTCTTGCTTTGCGCCAGCAATTCGCCGGCAGTCTTGACAGTCGCTGCATCGACACCTGTGAGGTTGGTCAGTTGCTCATCGCTGATGGCATCCAAATTGCCAAGAGCGGTAATATCCACCTTGGTCTTGTCTTCAGGCGTCGCAGCCGAAGCATATTGGGTCAAGGCATTGAGCAGGGCGGCTTCACTGCCGGGGCGATAGCCAAGATAGGGCTGCTGATAGCGGGTAAGCTCAATCTTGCGTGGATGGGCAACGATGAGCTTGAGGCCGCCGCGACGAATGGCTCGCTTGAGGTGCAGGTCAAGAATGGGCAATTCTTCGGTGGGGTCAACACCAAAGAGCAGCACCGTATCGACCGACGGCTTTGGCCCATATTGCGGCTTCATTATCGCGCTTAAATTAGGGATGCCGCCCGGAATCGCGGCGATGCTGCTGCCATCGCGGTAGTCAATGTTGTTTGTCCCCACAACCTGGCGAGCGAAGCGTTGCAAGAGATAGTTGGATTCATTGGAGAGTTTGGGGCTACCAATGAAGGCGATGGCGTCGGTGCCGTTGCGCGTCTTAATTTCGCCTAACTTATCAGCGACAAATTGCAATGCCTCCGACCAGGTGGCGGGAATCAACTTGCCATCCTTGCGAATCAGCGGCGTGGTCAGACGATCTTCATGGTTGATCCAGCTATAGTTAAAGCGCGTCTTGTCGTCGACCCATTGATCATTGACCTCCATGTTCTCGCGGCCGACAAGGCGGCGCACCTTATAGGTGCGGCTGTCCATGCGCACATTGCTACCGATCGAATCCTGGATGGAGATGCTGGCGGTGCGTTCGATTTCCCACGGGCGATAGGCGAAACGGGCAACACGGTTGGTCAATGCCCCTACCGGGCAGATGTCGATGATGTTGCCGCTGGTCTTGGCATCAACCGGCTTCTCGTCTTGAATATCGATGATGGTCTCGCCGCCACGCTGAAAGAGCGCCAGTTGTGGCTTGTCTTCCCATTCTTCCAAGTAGCGGATACAGCGCCAGCAGACGACGCAACGTTCTTGATCCAGAACAATGGTGTCCGAGATCATATAGTGCTTCTTCTTGCGCCGCTTGGTTTCAACCAACTGGCTGATGCCGGGGCCATAGCGCATCGTCTGATCTTGCAGCGGGCATTCACCACCCTTATCGCAGATAGGGCAATCAAGAGGGTGATTAATCAGGATGAAGGCCAAATTGGCTTCTTGCATCGAGGCGACATTCGGTGTGTCGGTGCGAACGACCATACCTTCGCGTACCGGCACGGAACAGGCCGTTTGCAGCATGGGGCCGCGTGGCCCTTCGATCTCTACCAAACACATGCGGCAACAAGCCACAGGGTCGAGCTTGGGATGGCTGCAAAAGACGGGGATTTCGATTTTAAGTGCGGCAGCGGCATCCACCACTAAGGTGTTAGGTGCAACGCTGACGGAGCGACCATTTATGGTAAGTGTGACTTGATCAGCCATAACGGAAGTTTACCTATTTCCCTTTATACAAGCGCAACCTCTAGTGTTGCACCCGTCTCTTTTAGCTTAACGCTTAGTAATTGCCGACAACCTGGTCGCGATTGAGTGGCGATTCGCCGATGGGCTTCAGGGTGCTGTCGTGCAAGACGCTCGCCGCGCCGGTGTCGGGGCGGTAGATGGGCCGGATTGGAATCACAGGGCCAATATCATCCGGGTTGGTGCTATCAATCAGGTTGATAAATTCCGGGCGGAATTTGGCAAGGTTGCTCTGCAAACTCCACACCGCTGCGTCGCCAAAGGGACAGAAGCTTTTGCCGGCAATAAAGCGAGAAATATACTCCATTAATTCCAAATCTTTATCGCGCCCGCCACCGGCTTCAATCCGCATCAGGATATTTTCGAGCCAAGTGGTGCCTTCGCGACAAGGTGTACACTTGCCGCAACTCTCCTCGCGATAGAAGCTCAAGGTGCGGCGGGCGATTGAGACCATTGAAGCGCGCGAATCGATGACGATGATTCCGGCTGAACCAAGTAGCGAGCCGGCGGCAGCGACGCTTTCATAGTCAAGCGCCGTATCAATCTGATCGGGCGTCAAGAGCTTCATCGACAAGCCGCCTGGAACAATGGCCTTGATCGGCGCATCGTCGTCCTGCGGCCCACCACCGTAGGTGTAAATTAACTCACGCAGGGGAACGGCATGGGGCAGTTCATAAAGCCCCGGATATTTGACGTTGCCGCTGAGATTAAAGACACGCATCCCAGGGCTTTTTTCGGTCCCGAAACCCTTATACCAATCAACGCCATTACGCATAACATGAGTGACATTGCAGATTGATTCGACGTTGTTAACGATGGTCGGCTTGGCATAAAGCCCTTCAACTGCGGGGAAGGGGGGCTTCATGCGCGGATGACCGCGGTTGCCTTCGAGACTTGTCAGCAAGGCTGTCTCTTCACCGCATTCATAGGCGCCGGCGCCACGATGGACAACCACGTCCAAGTTGCGTTCGGTGCCGAAAATATTTTTGCCCAGATAACCCTTGGCTTTGGCCTCATTGAGGGCATCGACCAAGCGCGTATAGGCGAAATAATATTCGCCGCGTATATAGATAAAGGCGCGTTCGGACTGAATGGCAAAGGCGCTGAGGATGATGCCCTCGATCAACTGGTGAGGGTCATACTCCATGATCATGCGATCCTTAAAGGTGCCTGGTTCAGACTCGTCGGCGTTGATCACCAGATAACGGGGGAAGGCCGGGGCCAGGAAACTCCACTTTTGACCGGTAGGGAAGCCTGCGCCGCCGCGACCGCGAATACCGCTGGCCTTGACCTGCTCAACCACCTCTTCCGGCTTTAGTTCGCTCACAACGCGGCGGGCGGTCGCATAGCCGCCATCCGCCTCATAGCTTTCAAGTTTATGGCTTTCGGGCCTGCTGATACGCGCCAACAAAAAGCGCGGTTCCATGCCGCCATATCTGTAAGGGCCGGCAGCCTTACCTTCGGCGTTGGGGTCGCCTTCGGGCGTCCAACGTTCAAGGATATCGAAGGCTTTGCCGCTATCGACAAGGTTGATCAACTTGTCAACATCTTCTACTGTATGCAACTCCTCAAAATAGCGACTCTTGCCACTCTTGGATTCGGTGATCATCGCCATCGGCGCAGTACCGCAGGAGCCAAGACATTCCATATGATCGAGGCCAAACTTGCCGTCGGCGGTCTGTTCGCCGTGATGGATGCCCAATTTGTCTTCCAAATTGTGCATACAGGCATTTGCCCCACGCAGCATACAAGGAACATTGGTGCAGACCTCGATATGATAGTCGCCCTTTGGTTCCTCATGGAACATATTATAGAAGCCAACGACCGCGCCCACTTCCGCCGGCTCTAGATCGAGCATTTGGGCCAGTTCGTTTTGCGCTTCGACCTTGCAATAGCCAAATTCGCGCTGAATGACATAGAGGGCGGGCAGAATGGCGGAACGATGATGCCCAGGGGGGTAGAGGTCCATCCATTTACGGATTTCGGCGCGTACCGATTCGGAAAGTATCATTGTTTTCTCTTTTCCATTCACCGTTTCTCTGTTACCGGCTTCCCGTAACGGTTTTCCTTATAACGGCTTTAGCGGTCAACTTCGCCCAAAACAATATCAAGGGAACCGATATTAGTGACAACGTCTGAAATCGTATGACCCTGGCACATCTTATTAATAGCATAGAGGTTGTTAAAGCTCGGCCCCCGCACATGAAGACGATAAGGAATCGCTGAGCCATCGCTGACCAGGAAATAGCCAAGTTCACCTTTGCTGGACTCGATGGCGTGATAGAGCATTCCCGGCGCCACACGGAAACCTTCGGTCATCAACTTGAAGTGATGAATAAGCGCTTCCATGCTGACGTCCAACTCTGCGCGGGGCGGCAGGCTGACCTTGCGGTCGTCCGTGCGGTATAGCCCATCTGGTAAGTTCTTGAGCGCCTGTTCGATAATGCGAAGACTTTGACGCATTTCTTCAATGCGGACTAAATAGCGCGCATAACAGTCGCCGCCCGTCTGAACCGGGACTTTGAAGTCGTAGTTTTCATAGCCTCCGTAGGGCATGTCACGCCGCAAATCCCAATCAACACCGCTACCGCGCAGCATTGGGCCGGTCAATCCCATATTGATCACTTCTTCACGCGTGAGCTTGCCGATGCCTTCCAGACGTTCTTGCCAGACTGGGCCGGAGGTCACCATCGCTTCATAATCGTCAAGATAGCGAGGTAGAACTGCAATGAAGTCACGCAAGTTGGAGACAAAGGCGGGCGGCAGGTCTTTCCAAACGCCACCAATGCGAATATAGCTGACGGTGATGCGGGCGCCGCAGACCATTTCGAAGAGGTCGAGGATACGCTCACGTTCACGCGTGACGTACATCATCATCGCCATACCTGTACCGGAGACATCCATGACATGGGTGCCAAGCCAAAAGAGATGTGAAGAGATGCGTTGTAACTCGCTCATGATAATACGAATGGTCTTGGCGCGCTCCGGCACATCAATGCCTGCCAATTTTTCTACAGCCAAGGCATAGCCCATGTTGTAGAGCATGGGCGATAGGTAGTCCATGCGATCTGAATAGTAGACAAAATCTTTATAGCGCTTACTCTCACCGGTTTTTTCAAAGCCGCTGTGGAGATAGCCTAGATCGGCATCGACATTCAACACAGTTTCCCCATCCAACTCGACGACAAGGCGCAGAACGCCATGTGTGCTGGGGTGATGGGGGCCCATATTGAGAATCAGATTTCGTCTGTCCATGCCTGGCGGCAATGTCGGAATGACACTCTCCGCCGGAAGAATTTGATCGCCCAATGTTT
>Ga0170475_102349576_pt1 | contig 13686 bp, 11 predicted proteins | sample Soicark_Litter_5_FD_111474 | JGI IMG/M metagenome (GOLD analysis project Ga0170475, IMG submission 111474) | Avena fatua rhizosphere microbial communities from Hopland, California, USA. Combined Assembly of 48 SPs | reverse complement strand
GTGTGATTATTTTTTAAAACAGGTTTAACCATCCACGCATCATTTCCCAGCTGGCGCCTTCGTAGCTAAAAGCTATAATGGCCCATATCAAAAACGAGAATGGCGCGAAAACGGTTATTATAAACCATTTCTTTTCGTGCTTTAAGTGCATAAAGGTTCCCATAATAAAGTAAACCTTAAGAACTGAAAAGGCAGCCATTAGCAGGTTAATTACCAATTTGCCCATGCTTGCGCTCAGGAAAATATCATAGGCGATTGCAATACCCACCTCAACAATGGTAATTACAGAAAGTATAAGAATAGTTTTTAGAACACTCTTTTTACCATCGGCGTATTCCTCTTCTGTCCAATGTAAGTGGCCCTGTACCGGTTCATCGAAATTCATATAAAGGTATTTAGTATTAAGTAATTAGTATTAAGATAAATTCAATCTATAATTTTCGTTGTCAGTAGAGGTATGCTGTATTGTCTAAATACTTAATACTTTCTACTTACTGCTTTTATTATAACAGGTAAAAACAAAGGAACACGTAAACCCAAACAAGGTCTACAAAGTGCCAGTACAAACCAATTTTTTCCACCATTTCATAATGGCCTACTTTGTCGAAACGACCGCCGGAAGCCGATACCGCTAACCAGATATTCAGCACCACGCCGCCAAACACGTGCATACCGTGGAAACCCGTGATAACAAAGAACAATTGACCGAAGTTTTGAATCTTAGTGGTTTCAGAGAACGTGGTAGGAGTCATACCTTCACTGATAAGGTGCGTCCACTCCAGGTATTGGCAACCAAGGAATGCGATACCGCAAAGAATAGTTGGGATAAGGAACTTTACCACCCCGTTCTTATTCATACGGTAACCTTCCTGCACCGCGCGAACCATGGTCCATGAGCTTAGGAGTAACAGGAACGTCATAAAGCTAACGAACACCAGGGGAAGCTTTAAACCTTCCAAACCGTGAACAGGTATCGATGAAAATACCTCAGCAGGTTTTGGCCAATGGGTTGACTGCGCAAAACGCAATGCCGCATAGGCTATCAAAAATGATGCAAAAGTAAATGTATCGGAAATGAGGAAGTACCACATCATTACTTTACCGTAACCAACCTTAAAGGGAGAGGCTCCTCCATCCCATAGTTGTTTTACGCTTTCTTCTTCTCCGTGTGCAGTAGCATGTGCTGACATATTTCTAAAGTATTTAGTATAAAGTATTCAGATAAATTCCGTTTCTTCTTTTAGTAATGTACTATGTATTTGTATTGTGTTAATACTACATACTTAATACTAAAACTGTTTATTGATAATTGAGATAAAAAAATACATACAAATAAATCCAAACTGCATCTACATAGTGCCAGTAGCCAACCAGCAATTCCAGGTTTAACTGGCGTTTAGGGTTTATTAAAGCCCTCAATTCATAAATCGGGTCCTTCCGGTTACGTACTGCGCTGATTAAAAAAAACAACAAGGCCACCAACCCTGCAATAATGTGTACACCGTGCGCCGAGGTTATCAGGTAAAGAAATGAACCCGATAAATTCTCAGTCAGGGTCATTCCGCCCTTCTGCATTACATGCCAGCCCTGCAATTGCAAAAACAGGAACAAACATCCCAGCAAAAACGAGCCAAACATTAACCACCGAAACAGGCTGAATTTTGCCTTACGATAACAAATAAGCGAAGCGTGAATGCAAACACTCAAAGTAATTATCGTAATGGTGCTGAAAAGGAAAACCCCAGGAAGCCTGAAATTCTCCCAGCTGCGGTAATCGCCTTTTTTAACCAACAGTGCGCTTGTTAAAGCTGCAAAGAACATTGTCATAGAGGCCATCCCAATCCACAAAGCAAATTTCTGCGGATGGACACCCGTATATTCGGTCTTCTCTTTTAATATATCCTGTTCACTCAAAGTAACGCTCATATTTTCCCAATCACCAACGCCAACTGCACCACGGGCAAATACAGAAACGACCCAAACATTAAAATCCGGGCGGTTCTATCTTCACATTTCCGGTAATGGTTCCAGGCCATCCACAAAAAAGTAACACCAGCTGCTGTAATAAAAACATTTCCTATAGCCCCTACCATATTAAAAAAGTAAGGGATCATTGATACCACTAAAAGCATAACGCAATAAACCACATTCTGAACCGCGCTTGCCCTGCTTTTGCCGGTAGCTGAAGGCAACAGCATAATACCCGCTTTTTTATAATCATCAAATTGAATCCAGGCAATGCTCCAGAAATGCGGAAACTGCCATATGAATTGAATGCTGAATAACATGACTGCTACAAAATCTATTTTACCGGTAGCGCATACATAACCAATCATGGGAGGAAACGCCCCCGGTATAGCCCCAACAAATACAGCCACCGGTGAAACCCTTTTAAGCGGCGTATAAACAAACGCATAACTCAACAGCGATATAGCTGCAAGCACACCGGCAATGGGGTTAAAGAAATAAGTAAGAATAATTATTCCCGAAATACCCATAACACCCGCAGCAAGAATTGCTTCAAGCACATTCATTCTTTCTGTTGCTAATGGCCTATTCCGCGTCCGTGACATTAATTTATCAATGTCACGCTCAATAATCTGGTTAATAGCATTAGAAGCTCCCGTTACAAGCATTCCGCCTATAGCTAAAAGCACAATAGCCGTAACTGTAATTGCCACCGGTGAGGCGAACAAATAACCTATCACCGCCGAAAACACCACCAGGAAACTAAGACGAAACTTTGCCAGCATGGCATAGTCGCTAATCTTAAGCCTGATTAGTTGTGCGGGGGTTAACGTTATTGCTTTTGCCTTTATCATTTTATTTACTGCTACTACTTTACAATTTTTAAAATCTGCTTTAATCTCTTTGAGGGAGTTACTCATGCGGAACTTCACCGGGCTTTAAAGGCTCGGTCTGCGGAATGAATTCTCTTCCGTTCACGCTATAATCATAAGGCCAACGGTGAACCGATGGAATATCACCCGGCCAGTTACCGTGTAATCTGTCGATAGGCGCCGTCCACTCCATGGTGGTAGTTCCCCATGGATTTGCATAACCATAACCATCTACAGTTGTTTCAGCCTCTACTTTTCTTCCTTTAAAAATGCTGTAGAAGAAGTTGATTACGAAAAGAAGCTGGCCAAAGAATACAATAATGGCGGCTATACTGATAAACTCAGCAAGGAAGTTGAAGTTGTTGAACGTTTCAAAATTTGCGTAGCTGTAATAACGGCGTGGAAGGCCGGTCATAAAGTGCATAGGGAAGAAAATAGCGTATGCACCAACAAGTGTAATATAGAAGTGAATTTGACCCAGGGTCTCATTCATATACTTACCATATAGACGAGGGAACCAGTGGTAAACGCCGGCGAACATTCCAAAGAATGCCGATACACCCATTACAATGTGGAAGTGCGCAACTACAAACATGGTATCGTGCAACTGAATATCGATAGCAGAATTACCAAGGATGATTCCTGTAAGACCACCGGTAATGAACATGGATACGAAACCAATAGCAAACAAGGCCGGGGTGCTCAAACGCACCTTGCCTTTCCAAACGGTTCCAATCCAGTTAAATACTTTAATAGCAGATGGAATTGCAATCAATAGGGTAAACAAAGTGAATATCGCTCCTAAGTTGGGGTTCAAACCTGTAACAAACATGTGGTGCGCCCAAACTATGAAAGACAACACAAGAATTGCCAGGATGGAGAAAATCATCGCCTTGTATCCAAAGATAGGCTTGCGTGATTGTGTAGCCAATACTTCAGAAACCAAACCCATTGCAGGAAGGATAATGATGTATACCTCGGGGTGACCAAGGAACCAGAACAAGTGCTGGAAAAGCACCGGCGAACCGCCTTTGTAGCCTAACAGGTTTCCGTTAATAACAATGTTGTTCAAATAAAAGCTGGTGTCAAGCAAACGGTCAAATTCAAGAAGAACACAACCGGCTAACAAGGCAGGGAAAGATAATACACCGATAACGGCTGTAAACATTAAAGCCCAAATAGTAAGCGGCAACCGGAACATGTTCATTCCCTTGGTACGCATATTTAATACCGTAGCTATATAATTAAGACCACCCAACAGAGCCGATACGATAAACAAAGTCATACCAAGAATCCATAAGTCAAATCCAAGGCCGGAACCAAGGTTTATAGCTGTATCTCTTAAACCGTTGATTGGTGGGTAAGCTGTCCATCCGCCGGATGCAGGACCGGTTTGGATAAAGAATGAGAAAAACATTACCACGCTGGCGCCTAAGAAGAACCAGTATGACAACATATTCATAAACGGCGAAGCCATATCGCGCGAACCAACCTGGTAAGGTATCAACAGGTTTGCGAATGTACCGCTCAATCCACCGGTTAACACGAAGAATACAAGGATAGTTCCGTGCATGGTAACCAGGGCATAGTAAAACTCCTGGCTAATCTTTCCGCCTTCTGCCCATTTTCCTAAAAAGGTTTCAAGAAACGGAAAAGTTTCGTTTGGCCAACCTAACTGCAAGCGGAAAAGGACCGAAAGCAAACCTCCAACAATTCCCCAGAAAATTCCGGTAATAAGAAATTGCTTACTGATCATTTTATGATCCTGGCTAAAAACATATTTGGTAAGGAATGTCTCCTCATGGTGATGTTCCTCATGCCCGTGAACATGGGCATGGTGATCAGTTGCGTGTGCGTGTGCAGTTTCCATATCTCTTTATTTGTTTCTTCGTATTTATTCGTTTCTTATTTATTTCCCCTTTTCCAGCATTGCGGTTTTCTTAGGCTCTTCTTTTTTGGCTGAAGTATCTGCCGGTGCAATATCAGCTACCGCCGGTGCATACATAGGCGTTTGCTTAGCCAGCCACTCATCATATTCTTTTTGTTCAACCACAATTACATCGCGCTGCATACCCCAGTGCGACTTGCCGCAAAGCTCGGCGCAAGCTAATTCATACTTGAATGTCTGCCAGCGGGGCTGACCTGTTTCGGGATTAATGGTCTGCCACCATGGCTCGTGACTTAAATATTCCTGCATTTCAACCGTAGTCATAGTTGGCTGAAAGTAGAACTCGGTAGGCAGGCCCGGAACAAAGTCCATTTTTACACGGAAGTGGGGCAGGAAGAAACTGTGTAACACATCTTGTGCACCAAGCTTCATCAATACAGGTTTATTCTTTACCAGGTAAAGTTTATCGCTCATAAAGTCGTCATGACTCTTGGCATCTTCCCAGTTAATTCCAAGCTCGTTAGTTGGAGAAACGTGTTCTTTATCAATAATTCTTTCACCAAACTTGCCATCCTTACCAGGGTAACGCAGCATCCAGTTAAACTGTTTACCGGTGGCTTCAATCACCATCATATTCTTATCACGGGCATCGGGGTTAAAAATGTGCATCCACTCATACATACCCATTGCAATCAACACGGTAAGAACAATGGCTGGTATAACCGTCCAAACAACCTCAAGCGTATTGTTGTGCGGGTAGAAGTAAGACTCATGTCCGTGGCTTTCGTTATAGCGATAAGCAAACCAAAACAAGGCTATTTGGGTAAACACGAATACAATCCCGATAATGATCATAGTAATATTAAACAGGAAATCTGTCTGCACACCATGCTCTGAGGCTGCCTTTGGTACCATAACCGGCATCAGAATTTTAAAACTCATGGCCGAGCCAACAAACATAATAATCAGGAAGGCCAACAAGAAGTATCCATTCCATTTGCTCTGGCTGGTATAATCTACCTTACCGTTTTTCAAATCGGCAGTCAGTTCGCCCGCCCTTGCAATAAGAACAAGTACAGCAAACAACAAAACAACCGTGGCAAAAGTTAAAAATGCTATCATGATAATTTTATTTCTTTCAGTTTAACTAAATCAAATTTACGAGTAAACAACAACAATTCTTTCAGCCTCTTTCAGGTATGGGTCATTCTCAGGTATTATAGGGCGTTTCTTCAGGTTATTGAAAAACATGAACAGGAACAATCCTAAAAATCCGATGAATACCAATATTTCTCCGATACCTACTGCAGCATAATTAGTTACAGGATGTTCTTCTCCATGTCCGCCATGTGCCGCTGCAGCACCATGTGCATCATGTGCGGCTTCAGGCGCGGCATGCCCATGCTCTTCCGCACCTTCATGTTTTACTTCAGTGGCTACCGCATCGGTATTTTCTTTTGCCGGTGTAGCATCGCTTACTGTTTCTTTCTTTTCTTCTGCCTTAGCCAGGAAAACTACTTTTTCGGTTGCCTTCATAGCCTCCTTTTCAGCGCCGTGGTGTTCTACCTGGCGGTTAACATTTGGTTCAAAAAAGGCCATGTTAAAGAAATCGACATAGTGCCCGAAAATCAACAGCGCAGCGCCAAAACCTATCATTCTGAAGTTACGCTTTGCTCCTCTCTTAATCAAAAAGATTAATGGGAATACGAAGTTGATAGTAAGGGCAAGAAAAACAGTAAACTTAAAGTAACCCTCATCAAAGCGGTGTACCCAGTAGTGAGTTTCCTCAGGGATATTAGCGAACCACTGTAACATAAATTGATCAAACCAAACGTATGTCCAGAAGATAGAGAAACCGAAAAGCAATTTTCCTAAATCGTGCACGTGGTTTTCGTTTACACGCTGCATATAGCCCTTAGACTTTAAATAAATAACCAACAAAATGGTCATGGCCCATGCCGCACAGCCGTAGCTTGCAAAGTTATACCAGCCAAACATGGTTGAATACCAGTGTGCATCCAAACACATTAAGTAATCCCAGCTGGCAGCAGATTCGGTAACCGCGAAGGTTACAATAAAGGCAGCAGCAAGCAATTTAGAACGTTTGTAAACTTTAGGATCCGTTTGGTCGGTGCGGGCAAAAAACTTGTTCATGAAGTATGAAAAGCCAGCCCATAAACAGGCATAAGCAACTAAACGGGTTAACCAGAAAACAGGATTAAAGAAAACTACCTTGGTAGTGTGTATCTCCTTAACCGGGGTTTCATGGATAATGAGTTTAACCTGGTCGTAAAGTGTATGAACATTCAAAAGGCCAAGCGCAACAATTGCTACCAACAGAAAACCACCCACTGTGGCGAATGATGAAATTGAAAGGAAAATGCGTTTAACCAAAATATGCCAGCTACCATAGGCAAGAGTACCCGCAGCAACAGCAAACATTCCAAAAATAGCGATACCGGTAAAGTAGTAGGTATTTACCAAAAGGTTAGTCCAAAGGCGCGCATGATTATTTTCCGGGTAAAGGAAAAACACCAGCAGCAATCCGAGCAAACCTGTACCCATCATTATGAAGAGGTTCTTCTTTAGTTTGTCGGTAAATTCAAATGTTTCGTTCATCGCTTGTCTGTTTTCAGTTTCTTCTATAACTATTAATAAACTATTTGCTCTTCTTGTCCGTAGTTGCAGCGGCACCGCCTTCTGTTTTTGCGGCTGCTTCACCAGCAGAACCAGGGGTAATTCCGGCAAGCCCCTTAATGTAGTGAATCACCTGCCATCTTTCCTTCACGTCCAGCTGAAAGGCATATGGGCCCATCATATTTTTTCCATAACTAACCGTGTAGAAAATGGAACCATCCTTTAATGGAGGTAACAAGGTTTTGTAAGGCTGTGGACGTGAAGCGAAAGGACCATCGCCACCACCCGGCAGTTCAATTAACTGACCATTGCCCTCGCCTTTTTCACCGTGGCAAGGTGAGCAGTTAATGTCATATAAGCGCTTTCCTTCAGCAAGGTTCTCCGTTGAAGCCTCCAGCGGGTCCTGAATTTCGTTAGCAGCGCGTGCTCTTTCAACATCCTGCTTATCTAAATCGTGCGAAAAGTGATTCTTAATTACATAACTCATCAGCAATGCGCTGTTGGTCTTAATTTTAGGATCCTTAGGAATATAGTTGTAAGGAATAGTTCCTTCAACCGGTTTGCGGGCCGACATGTTGTTACCTTCCGGAGTAGGAATGCTGCTTACTGAATACGTTTCGTATGCATTCGAGTAAGTCATATCTGGCATATAAATTCTACCGGTGTGGTTTTTGCCTGCACGGTCGCATGAAGCGAACATTAAAACAGCAAATACAACGGCCCCTAAGCCCCTGAGGGGGGTATTTAGGTTTGTCTTTTTATTAAACATTGTTCTTGAATTTTTGAACATCTATTTTCTTTTTAAGTGTTTTTCTGCCTTTATTCCCCCTTTGGGGTTAGGGGCTTATTCTCCTTCAGTGAATACCTTGTCCTTAACTTCTACAGCGCCTTCCTTGGTGCAAATGCCTTTAATTTCAGTTATCTGGGCATCGGTTAATTTTTCAGCGTCGAACACCAGGGCCAAACGGTCATCAGTAGTTCTCTTGTCGTAAATGCGAGGAACACGGCCTGGCCACAGTTTGTTACGCACCAGATAGGTAAGTGTCATACCCCATGCAGAAAACAACACTGTTAACTCGAACGTAATTGGAATGAAAGACGGTAGCGGCCAATAAGGCTTACCACCGAAGTTAATGGGATAGTTGGTGGTCATTACCCATGTCATAAAAGTAAGAGCCAGGGTGGTACCGGTAGCACCAAAAAAGAAACCTGCAGTGTGCAAGCGGCTTTCTTTATAGCCAAGGGCATCTTCCAATCCGTGAACGGGGAATGGAGTTAAGCTATCGTAAATCTCTATTCCTTTTGCACGTATATGCTCAATGGCATGAAGATAAACTTCCTCATGGTCCCAAAGGCCTACTACAAATTTGTTTGGTGTTGCACTCATGTATTTTTCTTATTACTAGTTGCTAATTACTGATCTTAATTTCCTTTCGAATCTTTATCCAACGGCCCTACAGCCTGCAAACCCACAAACCCACCATGCGCTGCATTTTCCTTCTTGGCTCTTTCCGCTTTTGCTACTTCAGAAGAGATACGGAAGATGGCTTTCACTTCGGCAATAGCGATAGTTGGGAAGAAGCGCGAGAACAACAGGAACAGGAACAGGAACACAGATATTGAACCGGTGTAAATTCCTATATCAACCCAGGTAGGCGAGAAATAGGCCCAGCTGGATGGAAGATAATCATCCGCAAGCGAGGTAACGATAATTACGAAACGCTCGAACCACATCCCGATGTTTACGAATATGGACAGGATGAATGTAACATACAGGTTGCGGCGCAGCGACTTAATCCAGTAGAACTGCGGAGAAAGTACGTTACAGCCCATCATGATGTAATAAGCCCAAAGATATTTACCTAAAATACGGTTATAAAATGCAAACTGCTCATACAGGAATCCTGAATACCAGGCAATGAACAACTCTGTCAGATAAGCTATACCTACTATCGAACCGGTAAGCACAATGATTTTGTTCATCGACTCGATGTGGTTAATGGTAATGTAGTCTTCCAGGTTGAATAGCTTTCTTGAAATCAGCATCAGCGTTTCCACCATGGCAAAACCGGAGAAGATAGCGCCGGCAACGAAATACGGAGGGAAGATGGTTGTGTGCCAGCCGGGTATAACTGAAGTTGCGAAGTCGAACGATACTATCGTGTGAACCGAAAGTACCAGCGGCGTAGAAAGACCAGCTAACACCAATGAAAGCGACTCGAAACGCTGCCATTGTTTGGCAGAACCCTGCCAGCCAAATGAAAGCAGGTTGTAAATGTATTTTCTCCACTTGCCTTTTGCACGATCGCGCACAGTTCCAAAATCAGGCATTAAACCGGAGTACCAGAACAACAATGAAACCGAGAAGTAAGTTGAGATCGCAAATACATCCCAAAGAAGCGGGGAGTTGAAGTTAACCCAAAGCGGACCACGTGTATTTGGCAGCGGGAAGATAAAACCAGCATCCCAAACACGGCCCATGTGGAAGATAGGGAACATACCCGCACAGATTACCGCAAAAATCGTCATCGCTTCCGCAGCACGGTTAATACCGGTTCTGTAACGCTGACGGAATAATAACAGAATCGCTGAGATAAGGGTTCCGGCGTGACCGATACCGATCCACCATACGAAGTTGGTGATATCCCATGCCCAGCCAATTGTTTTATTCAAGCCCCAGGTTCCAATTCCGAACCAAACCGTCCAGCCTAAACAGAAAACGAAGAAGGCAGCACCCGCCCCGGTGAGCAAAGTGGCAACCCACCACATGGTTGAGTTTCTTTCAACAGGAGCAACCAAATCATCAGTGATTTTGGTATAGTTTTTATCCATCCCATTAATGAGCGGCTCCCGGAATTCTGATTCGTATGCGTGCATTTTATTGAGTTTAACACCCGGTTGTGATCCTGATAAGCAGGCTAACAACCGGTTTTTAGTTTAATCTTTTTAGACTTCAATCAATTCAAACAATTCAAAACTTACGACTTCTTCTCCATTTTTTCAGGATGGTAGTAATCCAGTATCTCGTAGTTCTTTTCCTCTTCACGATTTCTTACCTGCGTTAAGTAAACCACGTTAGGCATAGTGTGTATTTCTTCGATAACACCAAACGCTCTTGGATCGTTATACAGGGTAGTTACAGCGCTTTCTTTGTTGTTTCTGTCGCCGAATGTGATAGCGTTTGTAGGGCATGCATTCTGACAAGCAGTTACTACATCCGCATCAGTCAATAAGCGGTTTTGCTTCTTCGCATCTAACTTACCACCTTGTAAGCGCTGTACGCAGAATGAACATTTTTCCATTACACCACGGGAACGAACGGTAACATCAGGGTTTAACACCATACGCGTTAAAGGTTCATGCATTGCCTCTGTTGCCTTAGATAACGGCATGTTGTTATCAATACCTAAACCATAGCCCTTATCAAAAGCATCGGCTTGCTGATAATCGTACCAGTTAAAGCGACGAACTTTATAAGGACAGTTGTTAGCGCAATATCTTGTTCCGATACAACGGTTGTAAGCCATCTGGTTAATACCTTCGCTGCTGTGGTTAGTTGCCGCTACAGGACAAACGTTCTCGCATGGAGCATTGTCGCAATGCTGGCAAAGCATAGGCTGGAATACCACATCCGGGTTGTCAGCCTCACCGGTATAATAACGGTCAATACGCATCCAGTGCATTTCGCGGCTGCGAACCACCTGGTCCCAACCAACTACCGGTACGTTATTTTCTGCATTACAAGCTACCACACAAGCGCCGCAACCGGTACAAGTGTTCAGGTCAACTGCCATTGTCCAGTGATGACCCGGATACTCATGCTCATAATAGAGCGTAAGCATCTCTTCCATTATCACCTCGCGGTCTTCGTTGCCTGCGCTGTATTTCTTGCCTTCCTCCATGCTCTTCTTATACTCATGCAGGGTAGTTTCTTTAACTGTCTTTCTGGTCTTTTTACCACCCAAATCTTTCAGGGTAATATTGAAGTGCGTTTGGGTAATCGCTATTTTCTGAATGCCACTTGTTTTTTCAATTGTGGCCTTTGCCAGAGTGGTGAAGTTATCGCCGCTCTTGGAAAGCAATTGGAAAACATTCTTACCTCTCTTCAGCTCATCGTGCCCGGTTTCTGTGCGTCCATAACCTAATGCCACGCCAAATACACCATCTGGGGTACCCGGAACACCTACTACCGGAAGCTCAACGCTTTGTCCGTTAACAGTAAGCTTTGCAACAGCATATTCTTTCGCCTTAAAATCAGGGTCGATGTTGTAACCGTTCTTATTCATCCAGTTGGGACTGGCAATAATGTAGTTATCCCAGGTTACTTTCGAAACCGGGTCCGGCAATTCCTGCATCCATGGGTTATCTGCCCAGCTTCCGTCGCCAATCGCTATAGATTCATAGAACTTAACCTGGTTGTCATTACCAAGCGCACTAGCCGCTGCTGATACCGCAGAAACTGCCTCTGCCACACCGGCACCATTGTAAGATGCGCTACCGGTTGCCGGTAATTCAACTTCGCCATCGGCAATTGAGTTATCCCAGAATGATACAAAGCCAGAATAGGTATTTTGTTTACCGTAGAAATTCTTTTCCCACTGGTTCTTCAAAAAATCCAGGTAAGGTGTTTTGCTAAGGAAGGCAAGGGCGCCAACATTCTCCTTAGAAGCCAAAGCCATCAATACTTCCTGGAACTGAGCTGTATCAAATATCTTTGAAATAGTAGGCTGAATGGTGTTCAGGATACCCGCCTTAGGTTCCGCATCGTTCCAGCTTTCCAACCAATGGTTATCAGGAAGAACGTATGAGCAGGCAGCAGCAGTTTCGTCTAAGCGGTTAGCAAAAGAAACAGACACGTCTGCTTTCTTAAGTGCATCTGCCAAACCTTTTACCGGTGAAGTATGAACCGGGTTGCTTTCATAAAACATTACACCTTTAATAGAACCATTGTTCAGGCCTTCAACTAAAGCGGTAATCGCTTTATCAGAACCTTGCTTGGTGTTATAAGGGCGATCCCATGTAATAACAGTTCCATAGTTGCCCAGTGCATTGTTAATAGCATTTACCAGCAACTGCGCATCGGTATTGTTCGAACCGCACACCACGAGCGAAGATCCTTTGGCTGCTAACAGTTCCTTAGCGGCTTTGCCAACTTTGGCATTCTTTGCCTCACCGTTACCGGTTACTACATTGTACAGATCTACCAATGAAGCCATTCCTTCCGAAGGCTTAACCGAAATACGGGTATCTGCTTTAAACCCTGTAATGGTAGGAACCGATTCAATTTGAATGTGGCGGCTCATATCGGTTTTCTCCTTGCTTACACGGCGATTAACTGCGTAATCAGCAGCAAACTCAACCGGCGACAGCCAGGTACCAAGGAAATCGCAACCTACGCCAACAATTACTTTGGCCTTGCTGAAATCGTAAGAAGGAATAAGACGCTTGCCGAAAGATTTTTCGTTGGCATCCAGAATTCCGGAGTAAGAAATACCATCATAAACAAGGTGCTCAAATTTGCCCGCACCCAATGAATTTCCGAACTCACCAATTACCGCTTTGGTAGTTGGAGAAATAACGGTTGATGAGAACAGAACTACCTTTCCGGCACCGGCGGCAGTTTTAAGCTTATCTCCTACTTCTTTTATAGCTGTTTCCCAGGTAATATTTTCTTTTCCGCGTTTAGGGTTTTTGTAACGTGCGCCATCGTATAAACTAAGTACGGCAGCCTGTGCACGGGCACTTGTTCCGCCTTTGGTAATGCGGGCATTTTTCTTGTCGCGTCCTTCTATTTTAATAGGACGGCCTTCTCTTGTCTTAACTAATACAGCGCCGTAATCGCCACCCTGGTAAAAGGTAGAGGCATAGTAGTTGGCAATACCGGGAGCAATTTCTTCAGGTCTCCAAATGTAAGGGATAGACTTGCGCAAAGGCAATTCGCAGCTGGCTGCAATTACAGCGGCAGTGGTGCTAAAGCCAAGCATTTTCAAGAAATCCTTTCTGCTCGATTTGCCTGTGCTTACAGGTTCGGTAATAGAGCTTAAAACGGGAAGTTCATCCATGAACTCCTTTTCAGCTATGGCCTTAAAGCCTTCCAGCTGTTCTTTTTCTTCTATTCCTTTCCAGTAGATTTTATCTGACATCTTACTTAGTTATATTATAAAGTTAAATCCGTTTTTGCTTTGTATTTAAAGTCTAGTAGTGACAACGCTGGCACTCTGTTCCACCCACCGTTGCAACCGTTACCTTGCTTATTTTCTTATTCTTTAAGTCCTCGTGAATTTTCTCGTAAGCGGCGTAGTAGTTATTAGAAGCAAACTG
>Ga0170475_117044316_pt1 | contig 13694 bp, 5 predicted proteins | sample Soicark_Litter_5_FD_111474 | JGI IMG/M metagenome (GOLD analysis project Ga0170475, IMG submission 111474) | Avena fatua rhizosphere microbial communities from Hopland, California, USA. Combined Assembly of 48 SPs | reverse complement strand
GTGCCCGCCAGCGCGGCGCAAGAAGGTATTTTCTTTTCAGGAAATCGCCTAAGTCCGACAGGCGGCTAGTCTTACAGGTCGCCTTGGCTGATTTTCGGCCATGGGCAATGCGTGGATGATGCATGCTGCTTGTGCAGCAATTCGGTCAAGGCATCCGCCGCCACCGCCTCACTGTAATAAAAACCTTGCGCCGAAAGACAACCATGCGCTTTGAGAAAGTTGATTTGCTGCGTGGTTTCCACGCCTTCGGCCAACACTTTCAGCCGCAGGCTGTGGGCCATGGCGATGATGGCAGTGACCAATGCCGTGTTGCCTGAATTGTGGCCAATGCCGCGTATGAACGATTGGTCGATCTTGAGCGCATGCACAGGGAAACGCTGCAGATAAGCCAGGCTGGAATAGCCGGTCCCGAAATCGTCGACCGACAGTTGGAACCCCATCTTGCCGAGTTGCCTGAGCGTTGCCATGTTGTCTTCACTGCGCTGCAAGAGCAGGCTTTCGGTGATTTCCAGATCCAGCGCGCTGGCGGGCAGATCGGCTTCATCGAGGATGTCCTTGATGGTGGCGAGGAAGTTCGGTTGATAGAACTGCCGCGGCGACAGGTTGATGGCCATTCGTAATTGTGAATGGCCGGCATTATGCCAGCGCTTGAGTTGCCGGCACGCCTGGCGCAATACCCATTGCCCGATCGGCAGGATCAGACCGGTCTCTTCAGCGATCCCGATAAAGGCGCCGCACGAAATCGGCACTTCCTCTCCAGATTGACGCCAGCGCAACAATGCTTCGGTTGAAAATATCGTGCCGCTTTCCATATCCACCTGCGGCTGGAAATACAGCGTGAATTCATCCTGCGCCAAGGCCCGTCGCAAACGGTTTCCCAACTCAAGGCGTTGCTGCGCCTTCTTGTTGAGCGCCGGCGTGAAGAACTGATAATTGCCGCGCCCTTTTTCCTTGGCGTAATACATTGCCACATCAGCCGCGCGCATCAGGCTTTCCACATCGTCGCCATCGTCTGGATAGAGCCCGATGCCGATACTGCCCCCGATATGCAATTCGTGGTTGGCAACGATGAAGGGTTGATCCAGCGCATCCAGTATTTTTTGCGCTACCAGTGCGGCATCGTCGCTGTCATTGAGTAACAGGAGGCTTATCACGAACTCGTCGCCGCCCAGACGGGCCACGCTATCGCCTTCACGCAAGCATTCTTGCAAGCGGCGGGCGACCAGTTCCAACAAACAGTCGCCAACCTGGTGGCCGAGCGAATCGTTGATGTGCTTGAAATAATCGAGATCGATGAAGAATATTGCCAATTGGTTCTTGTTGCGGTGTGCCTGCATAATGGCTTGCTTGATCCGGTCCTGCAACAGCACGCGATTGGGCAAGCCGGTCAGTGCATCGTAATGCGCCATGTAACGGATCTGTTCTTCTGCCTGCTTGCGCTCGGCATTTTCCTCTTGCAACTTGGCATTGGTTTCAATCAGTTCTTTAGTGCGCTCCACTAGTTCAGCTGTACGTTCCTGTACCCGCTGTTCCAGGCTCTTTTGCAAGTTGCGCAAGGACATGTGAGTTTTAATCCGTGCCAACACTTCTTCTGCCTGCAAGGGGCGGACAATATAATCGACGCCGCCGCTGGCAAAGGCTTTCATCTTGTCGAGCTCATGATCCGCGGAACTGATGAAAATGACGGGAATGTCGCGCGTGCGAGGGGACGCTTTGAGTCGCTCGCATACTTCATAACCGTTCATGCCCACCATGATGATGTCCAGCAAAATAAGGTCGGGCAGAGTGGATTGCACGAAGCGTAGCGCCGTTTCGCCATCGGTGGCAGGATGCAAGAGATAGCCATGCGCGCTTAGCATGTGCATTAACAAGCGCAGATTGGCCGGCGTATCGTCAACAATCAATATCCGCTCCCGATGCTGATTGGGCTTATCCACAATGGCGCTCGTCGACAGGTTCATGTTTGCTTTTTCCGATCGACGTCCTGGATCAAGTGCAGTATCCGATTGTATTGAAATTCATTGGCCATCATTTCCAGTGCATGTGCCAAAGGCGCATCCGGCACTGCATCAATCGTATTCGTCACCGTCACCGTATCGAGCTGGATCAGCGCCTGTTCCAGCGTACTGCGCAATGCCACAGGCAGTTCCGCCAACGCGGCGACATCGACTACCGGCACCGAGAAGAGGGGGGCGGTGGCAGAGTCATCTTGATAGACAAAGCGTACGCCCAAATGTTTCTGCATCAACGCAAACAAGTCGGATTCCTGAAACGGCTTGCGCAAGAAATCATCGCATCCCGCAGCCAGGATGTCGGTGCGCTCTTCCTCGAAGCTGCTGGCAGTCAACGCGATAATCGTGGTGGCTTTCCCATGGGGGCTGGCCTTGATGAGGCGCGTGGCGGCGCGGCCGTCCATCACCGGCATGCGCATGTCCATCCAGATCAGATGCGGTTGCCAGGCGCTCCAGCTATCGACGGCTTCCTGGCCGTTGGCCGCTTCGCGCACATCGAAGCCGAGCGGAGTCAGCAAGCGCGCCAGCAACTGGCGCGCTTCACGGCGATCGTCAACCACCAGGATGCGATAGCGCGGCTGGCCGGGTGCCAGCGCCACGACCCAGCGCTGCATCTGGTTGGCTGCATTCGCATCAGCCATCGCCCGCGCGTCAACCACTTGCAGCGGGAGGTCGAAGCTGACGGCCGTCCCTTTCCCGGGTTGACTGTCGATGCGCATCTCGCCGCCCATCAGGCGCACGAAGCTGCGGCTGATGGCTAGTCCCAGCCCGGTTCCTTCACGCATTTTCCGGCCGCCCTGGGCTTGAACGAAGGCGTTGAACAGGCTACTCAATTCTTCCCGGGCAATGCCAATACCGGTATCACGCACCGTAAAAATCAATTGGCCATCGGATGCTGCGAGTTGACTGACTTGGAGCGTGACCTTGCCTTGCTCCGTAAATTTCAGCGCATTGTCGAGCAGGTTGATCAACACTTGGCGCAGTTTGATCTGGTCGGTTCTGATATATCGGGGAACATCCGGACTGCATCTGATGCTTAGCTGCAAACCTTTGCTCGCGGCCTTGAAAGCAAGCATCTCTTCCAACTCATCGAGCAGGCGCTCAAGGTCGAAATTTCCGGCGTCGAGAATTAATCGTTCTGCCTCGATCTTGGACAGGTCGAGTACCTGATTGATGAGTGTGTGCAAGTGTTCGCCGCTACGCAAGATGATGGCCAGGTCTTCTCTTGTTTCGAGCGGCAACGTCTGCTGGCGTTCCATGAGGCGGGCAAAGCCGAGCAGGGTATTCAAGGGCGAACGCAACTCATGGCTCATGTTGGCCAGGAAAGTACTCTTGGCGGCGTTGGCTTCTTCAGCGCTCTTGCGCGCAGCCCGTTCGGTTTCGGCTTGCTTGCGCTCGCTGATATCGCGAATCGCCGCAATGATCAAGCGACCTTCTTCCGTATCGAGCGGACTCAAGCTGATACTCACAGGGAATTCGCTGCCATCTTTGCGCAAGCCATACAGGTCCATGTCAGTCCCCATCTCGCGCGCTTCTGCATTCGAAAAATAGGATGCGCGATGACTGATATGCCGGCTTCGGAATCGTTGCGGCATGAGCGCCTCGATGGTTTGTGCATATAGCTCATCGCGTTCATAGCCAAACAGTTTCTCGGTTTGCGAATTGACAATCCGGATCTTCCCTTCAATGTTTGCAATCACCATTGCATCAGGCGCGGATTCCAGCACCCATTTGAATTTTTCATCTGCGCGCTTGCGCTCCGCGATTTCCGCATGCAGCGCATCAATCGCATTGGTCAACGCTATCGTTCGTTGCTGGACCCGTTCTTCAAGCTCGGCATGGATTTTTTGCAATGCCTCTTTCGCTTGCCCCCGTTCGATTGCATAACGGATCGAGCGCACCAGCAAAGCACTGTCCACATGGCCTTTGACCAGGTAATCCTGTGCGCCAAACTGGACCGCTTGAAGGGCAATGGTTTCATCGTTCAGCCCGCTTAACACCACCACCGTCGGCACTGACTGCATGCGTGCGAACAAGCGTTGCAGCGTATCGATTCCCACGCTCTCTGGCAAACCAAGGTCAAGCAGGACAACGTCCACCTTGCAAGCCATTAGCCGTTCCATGCCGGCGGTCAGGGTGTCAAGCCACTCCACCTCGAATGATAATTCCCTGCTCTGAGCCAACAATGTCTCAATCAAGCGGACATCGCCGGGGCTGTCTTCGATGAGCAATACTTTGATTGGTGGACCCATGATCAATAAAAGTTACGCGACACATAAGGAAGGCGATTTCATGAAAAGAAAACCGCCTGAACTCGTCTCCGCTTGCGCAGGAATGACGATGGTTTTGTTTTGCGGCCCCATTTCTGATCGAATCACTTTGGCGGCAATGCCACAATCATGAGCCAGAATTCTTCGATGGTTCTGACAATTTTGATGAACTGGCCGAAGTCCACTGGTTTGCTGATGTAGCAGTTGGCAGAAAGGTCGTAGGCGCGCAGGATATCTTCTTCCGCCTGCGAGCTAGTCAGTACGATGACCGGGATGGATTGAAATCTTTTATCCGCTTTGATGGTGGCCAGCACTTCGCGACCGTCTTTCCTGGGCAGATTCAAATCCAGCAGAATCATATCGGGACGGGGAGCCTCGCCGTACGGTTCTCTGCGATATAGAAAATCGAGCGCTGACACACCATCTTCGACGACATGCAGATGGTTCCATACCTTCCCTCCTTTTAAGGCTTCCTGGGCCAGCCGCACATCACCGGGGTTGTCTTCCACCATCAGGATTTCGATCGGGAAAGTGGTTGTTGATCCGTCCATAAGATACGCACTCCTTTCTGCGGAAGGGTAAAGAAAAAAGTCGAGCCGCTACCGGCTTGCGACTTGATCCAGATAGCCCCCCCGTGACGCTCGACAATTTTTTTGCAGATTGCCAAACCCATGCCGGTGCCAGGGTAGGCAGCGCGGCCATGCAAACGCTGAAACAAAATGAAGAGGCGATCGAAATATTCCGGATCGATACCGATGCCATTGTCTTCCACTGAAAACTGCCAGTACCCGTTTTTTTCCTCGACGCCGATGTGAATGACCGGCGCTTGGGCGCACTGGAACTTGATCGCGTTGTCGATCAGATTCTGGAACAATTGCGCCAGTTGCGTGGCATCCCCGATCACACCTGGCAAGGGGGCACAGCTAATCTGCGCAGCGTTTTCCTGAATTTTTACCTGCAGGTTCTTCAGCACCGTCTTGAACACTGCCTCGCAATCGACTGGAGCGAATGGTTTGGCGCGAGTGTCAACCTGGGAATAGTCCAGCAAATCTCTGATCAACATCCGCATCCGTTTGGCGCCCTCTACCGCAAATTCGATGAATTGATTGGCGTCGGCGTCGAGTTTGTCCTGGTAGCGCGACGCGATAAGCTGCAAGTAGCTGCTGACCATACGCAACGGTTCTTGCAGGTCGTGCGATGCGACATAGGCGAATCGTTCCAGTTCAGCGTTGGAACGCGCCAGCTCTTGCGAGCGCTCCTTCAGCACGGCTTCGGCCCACATTCTTTCGATGACTTCCGATGCGAGCTGTTGATTGCTGTCCTTCAATTCACTGGTGCGTTGCTGTACACGCATCTCCAGTTCCTCTTGCGATTTGCGCAACGCAGTTTCTGCGCTTTTACGCTCGCTGTTTTCTCGCTGCAAGTCGGCGTAAAGTCGTGCGATTTCATTCTTTTGCATTTCCGCGTCCTCGGAGCGACGCTTGGCTTGTGCCGAGAGTTGTCCGACGATGATTGACGTGATGAGGAATGTGACAAAAAGCATGCCGTCTTCGAGATTGAAGATGGAAAATGAGTCATAGGGTTTTATAAAAAAATACTGCCATGACAGCACATTGGCAATCGACGCGAGCAGCGCAAACCAGGTTCCCCACTTCGAAGCGATCAAAACGACGATGATGAGTTCGACAAAGCCTACGACTCCCGGTTTATCTCCAATGAAGTCACGTAGCGGCAGAAAAAGGAGCGTTACTGCGATCGCGCTCAGGAAGGGGGCGACGTAAGGGAACAATCTTTTAATATTCATGAACGCCTGCCTGTTGCCACGGTATGCGAGGTATCGAGGGCTGTCGGACTTGCTGCCGATACGCGCTTCTGACCGTCCAGCGGAGATAGCCGCATTCGGCAAATTTCCCACTTGTAAAGCACGTCTTTTTCGCCTGATTTCCTTGCCATCAAGAGCGGCGGCTTGCAATGCGATAGCTTTACGCTGGCGTACGATATGTTGGATTTTCAGCTTCACTGTTGTTTGTCGTCGCCATAGTTTTCTATGACTTCTCCTCTCCCTTGCGGGGCGCTCTCCTCTTGCAAGAGGATGTTGTTACGCCTATGTGAAACAGTGATTCACGCATTCCCCATAAAACGCTTGCTCCCATTCTTGCCCCTCCAAAAAACCGTTGATTTCCTTTGATTAGAGAGGCGGGTACTGAAGAAGAGGGCAACCTACTGTCTTTCAAAGAAAGATTAGACGTAACACTCCGGCACTAGTTCAGCCCTTGCCAATATCATGGCACCCACTTTACTTTGCGGCATCATGTTCATGTCTGCTCCTTCCGATCGACGTCCTGGATCAAGTGCAGCATCCGGTTATATTGAAATTCATTGGCAAGCATTTCCAACGCATGCGACAACGGCACATCCGGCAACTCGGCCAACGCATGCGCGATTGCAACAGTATCGAGCCGGACCAGGGCCTGTTCCAGCGTATTGCGCAGCGCCGCAGGCAACGCCGCCAGTGCGGCAATATCCACCGACACCGAGGAAGAAGAGGCGGCGGCAGGATCATCCTGATAAACAAAGTGCACACCCAGATGTGTTTGCATCAGGGCAAACAAATCGGCTTCCTGGAACGGCTTGCGCAGGAAATCATCGCACCCCGCCGCCAGGATGTCGGTGCGCTCTTCCTCGAAGCTGCTGGCAGTCAACGCGATAATCGTGGTGGCCTGCCCATTGGCGCTGGCCTTGATGCGGCGCGTGGCGGCGCGCCCGTCCATCACCGGCATGCGCATGTCCATCCAGATCAGATGCGGCTGCCAGGCGTTCCAGCTATCGACAGCTTCCTGGCCGTTGGCCGCTTCGCGCACCTCGAAGCCAATCGGGGTCAGCAAGCGCACCAGCAACTGGCGCGCTTCGCGGCGATCGTCAACGACCAGGATGCGATAGCGCGGCTGGCCGGGCCCCAGCGCCACGACCCGGCGCGCCGCCCGCTCGGCCGGCGCTGCCACCTCCTGCGCGTCGACCACCTGCAGCGGGAGGGCGAAGCTGACGGTCGTTCCTTGCCCGGGTTGACTGTCGATGCGCATCTCGCCGCCCATCAGACGTACGAAGTTGCGGCTGATGGTCAGACCCAGTCCGGTGCCTTCTTGCGTCTGCCGTCCAGAACTAGTTTGCATGAAGGGGTTGAAAAGATCTTTCAATTCCTCGGCGGCAATCCCGGGACCGGTGTCGATCACCTCAAAATGCAGGCGCACGCCGGCCGACTCGGCCAGGAAGGTGATGCACATCGTCACGCCGCCTTGCCGGGTGAATTTCAGCGCGTTGCCGAGCAGGTTGATGAGCACTTGCCGCAGCTTGAGCGGATCGCTGCGCACAAAATGCGGCACGTTGTCTTGCTCGAAGCGTAGCGTCAGGCCCTGATCCTGCGCTTTGAAAGCGAACATGTCTTCCAGCTCATCGATCATCGCATGGAGGTCGAAATCGGTTTCGTTCAAGACCATGCGGCCGGCTTCGATCTTGGCCAGGTCGAGTACCTGGTTGATGAGTGTGCGCAAGTGCTCGCCGCTGCGCAAGATGATGGCGAGGTCTTCCTTGGTCTCGTACGGCAGCGCCGGCTGGCGTTCCATGAGGCGGGCAAAGCCGAGCAGGGTATTCAAGGGCGAACGCAGTTCATGGCTCATGTTGGCCAGGAACGTGCTCTTGGCGATGTTGGCCGCCTCGGCGCTCTTGCGGGCGGCGCGTTCGGCTTCGGCTTGCCTGCGTTCGGTCAGGTCGAGCACGTAAGCCACACCTTGCTCTTGCGAGCCCTCAAAGAGTACGGCGCCGACCAGCACCGGGATACGGCTGCCGTCCTTGCGCAGATACTCCTTCTCGTATGGGGTGCAGGTGCCGGTGCTGCGCACTTCCGTCGCTTTTTTTTCGTCAATTGCGTGGTATGCCGCTGGGGTGAGACAAGTCCACTGTATTTTTCCGGCCAGCAGATCCTCGCGCTCATACCCGATCATGCCCAGGAAAGCGTTGTTGGCATCGCTGATGCCACCCTTCAAATCAAAGAAGAACACGCCGATGATGTTGGATTCGACCAGATGCCGGATGCGCGCTTCGCGTTCCCGCAGATCGGTATAGAGCTGCGCATTTTCGAGCGAGATGGCGGCCTGGCTCGACAATAGTTCCAGTACCGTGACCAGACCGGGAGTGAAGGCGTGCGTGACGAGATTGTTTTCCAGGTAAAGCAAACCGATCAACGCGGCTTGCCGCAGGATAGGCAGGCACAGCACTGACTTCGGATGGTGCCGGAAAAAGTAAGGGTCGCTGGAATACGAGTGCAGCGTCGTCGCGTCCTCCAGCAGGACCGTTTCTCCGCTGCGCCGGACATAATTCAACATGGATTCCGGCAAGTCCGACGCGGGAAGACCGGCCTCCCGATGGAACTGCACGCGCCCATCCTGCTGTGCCACATGGGTTTCTGCAACCAATGCGAGATTGGCGTCGCGCACGAGGACCAAGTAGGCGGCCTGTGCGCCAGCGTTTTCGAGCACGATGCGCATGAGCGTGTCGACCAGCTCGTCGAGCACGATCTGGCCGGAGATCGCCTGAGAGGCCTTGGCAACCGATAGCAGGTCCAGTTGCGCCAGGGATGTGGCCAGAGGTACCTTTGGCTGTGCCTGCAATTGCAAATGACGAGCTTCGAGTTGCCTTACCTTGCCGTCGGCGCCCCAGCGCGCATAGCAGTCCCGCGCGTGCCGCAGATAGGTGGCGGCAAAGGATTCGAATCCGTGCGTGTGGTAGAACGCAGCCGCGCGTTCATAAGCGAGTCCCTTGTTGTGGACCAACCCGTTCTCGCGGGACGACTGAATGGCTTGTTCGTAGAGGCGCATCGCGTCCAGCTCGCGGCCTTCGATGCGGGCGATTTCGGCACCGACCAGCGCCGCGCGATTGGCAAAATTCTCGGGGCAGTTTTGCGCCCATTCCTCCAATTGCTTGCGATGGACGGCCAACGCAGCGAGGTGCCGCATGCGCTCATCGGGGCTTGCCTGGTCGTAGTGCGCAGCACGCGCGAGTGCGCCATAAAAATGGTATTCGGCCACCTCGACGTGCGATGGCGATGTCCAGAGCAGGCACTGCGCTTTCGACGCGGCCTCAACGGCGACGCCGTAATCACCCGTAAACAATCGCGCCTGTAACTTGCGTATCCAGTACCAGCAGGTGGCAATCGCAAGACGAGGGTCGCTCTCCAGATGGCGCTCGAATCGTTCTTCGTCGGACTCGGCATCGTTGACGCAGGCGACGCTATTGATCTTTCCGTAATTCGCGACAGCGAATTCGGCTGTTCTCACCCTCTCCCTCTGGGAGAGGGCCGGGGTGAGGGATTGAGCGTTCTGACTGTCATTCATTATGGAACGCTCAATAGGGGGCGCGCCGCGCAGCGTGCGGATCAGTTGCAGTTGTCCGGTCAGGATATCGGCCACCAGACCGAAGCGTGCCTTGCGCGCAAAATCGAGTCCATGTTCTGCCTCACGCTGTATTTCATCCAGCGGCTTGCCGCAAGCAAGCAGGTTCGTGACCAGATGGTTGCAGCTATACAGCGTGAAGGTCAGGTCGCCGTTTTCGTTCGCGACCTCAAATGCGCGCCGCACCCACACATAGCCGGTTTGGAAAGGGCGCGTCCATGGCGTGACGACGTTCCCGAAATGCATATATACACGGGCCTTGAAGCGGTCCAGTCCGCGCTGGTCCACCAGTTCCAGGCCCAGCCTGCCGAAGCGGAATCCGGACTGGTAATCGCCGAAGCGCGGTCCGAGGAACATGCCCAGCCATGCATAGCCCAGGCATGATCCATCGCTATGGCCGTGCTCCAGGCTGAGGTTGGCCATGCGACCCACGACCATGCCCAGCAGGTTCTCGTCGGTGAACAAGGAGGGCAGCAAAATCGTCGTGAGCACGTCCATCGTCGCGCGCGAATCGGGGTTGCGCATCAAGGGCAAGTCGACGAGTTTTTCTATCTCGCGCTCGGCCAATTGCTGCCGGATGCGTTCGAACTCCTGCCGCACATCGTCCCGGGTCGGGTGAGGAGACCATTGCACGCCGACGCGTCGCAGGTAGTCGAGGCCCGCCTCGACCGCGCGATCGCTGCGGTCCAATGTTGTGAAGAGATTCACTCGCACGCAGGTAACGGCGGCCAGGTCGGCATGGCTTTCGGTGCGGCCGGTGAGCATCGAAAGGCGCTGTTCCGTTGCTGCCAGATCGCCGGTCAGGTACTCGCACTCGGCCAGGTGGAGTGCAAGCGCGAAGCTGAGTTCATAGCGCCGCGCCCAACTGTCGGGCGCCAGTAGCGCGTAGCCGGCTGCAAGGTAGGTCAGCGCCGCGGCATGCGCCGTCGCGCCCTGGGCGTGCCTGCCGGCGATGAGATTGAGTTCTGCCAGCCGCTCGCGCTCGCCGGGCGCGGAGATCAATTCGGCACCGCGATTGAAATGGTTGGTGATCTCGAAGATTTTTTGCTCGATCTCCTGCGGCGGCGTGCGCGATGCGAGCAAGCGGCCGATCCTGAGATGCTGTTGCGCGCGCTCGCTTGCGGGGATGAGCGAATAAGCCGCCTCCCGGACGCGATCATGCAGGAAGACATAGGTGCCGTTCGAGCGGAACACGAGTCCGTTGCTCACTGCCTCCCACAGTGCAGCGTGGATCTGGTCCTCCGATGCGCGGTGCAGCAGGCTCAGGTCGGCGATCGTGGCACTGCTGCCGAGGCAACTGAGCGGTTTCAGCGCATCCTGGGTGGCGGCGGGCAGACGGTTCAGCTTGCCGACCATGAGTTCGACCACATTGTCGGTGAAACCCTTGGCGCGGATGCGCTCGATATCCCAGGTCCAGGCCGCCGTGTCCGGCTCGAACGCGAGCAGCCGTTCTTCGGCCAGCGCGGAAATGAACTGGATCGTGAAGAAGGGGTTGCCGCCGGTCTTTTCATGCACCAGCGCCGCCAGTTGTCGGGCGTGTTCACGCGCGCAGTGCAGGGTATCGGCGACCAGTCGCGCCATGTCGTCCAGCCATAGCGGCGTGAGCACGATCTCGTGCAGCGGCACCTGCCTGGTTCTGCGCATCGTCTCCAGCGTGCGCATCAGGGGATGCAAGGCATCGACCTCGTTGTCCCGGTAGGCGCCGATCAATAGCAGGTAGCGCACTTCCGGTTCGGTGACCACCTTTTCCAGCAGTTCCAGCGTGGCCATATCCAGCCATTGCAAATCGTCCAAAAACAGTACGAGAGGGTGCTGCGGCTGCGCGAACACGCACAGGAAGCGCAGCAACACCGTTTGAAAGCGAGGGTGCGCATCCTGCGGCGCAAGTTCTTGAACCGGCGGTTGTTTCCCGATGAGGAACTCAAGCTCGGGAATGAGTTTGACGACCAACTGCCCATTCGTGCTCAACGCTGCTTGCAGCGCATCCCGCCATTGTTTGACCTGCGCTTCGCTCTGCCCCAGGATCTGCCGCACCAGCGCCCGTAAAGCCTGCGCCAGCATGGCGTACGGGACGTCGCGCTGGTATTGCTCGAACTTGCCCGCGGCGAACAGGGCGCGCCGTGGGACCAGCACCTTGTGCAACTCGCCTACGAGCGACGATTTGCCGATGCCGGCATAGCCGGACACCAGCACCAGCTCCGGTGCGCCGTCGGCCACGACCCGCTCAAAGGCCGAGACCAGAACCTCGATCTTGGCTTCCTGCCCATAAAGCTTCTCCGGGGTCAGCAATTGGGCCGAAGCGTCGTGCGAGCCGAGCGGGAAGGCGTCGATGCGCTCTTGCGACTGCCATTGCGCCAGGCAACGGCGCAGATCGGCCTCCAGGCCGGTGGCAGTTTGATAGCGCTCTTCGGCTGCCTTGGCAAGCAGCTTCATGACGATGGCCGAGAGCAGACTGGGAATGCCGGGCATACACTCGACGGGCGAAGTCGGCTGCCGTGCGAGGTGGCAATGGAATAACTCCATCGGGTCCGATGCAGTAAACGGCAGCTTGCCGGTCAGCATTTGGTAGAACGAGACGCCTAACGCGTAGAGGTCGCTGCGGGAGTCGATCGAGCGGTTCATGCGGCCGGTCTGTTCGGGCGCCATGTAGGCCAGCGTGCCGATGACGTCCTCGGGACGCGCCAGCGTTTGGCGCTCGCGCGGTTGGCGGCTGGCGATGCCGAACTCCATCAGGCGGACCGCGCCGGTGTTTGCATTGACCAGCACGTTCGCCGGCTTGATGTCCTTGTGCACGATGCCGCGCTGGTGCAGTTGCGCGAGTGCGGCCGCCAGCGCGCTGGCGATGCGCAGGAAGAAATCTGTCTGCATCGGTTGCTCGATGAAATGATCGAGAGGTGCGCCTCCAAGATTTTCCAGCAGCAACAGCAGATGACCGTCCCAATGCACCAGTTCGAGAGGACGGACTGCCCATTGCGAATCAAGCTCGTCCCGCAGTGCGTACTCATGTTCGAGCCGCTTGACGCTCACCGCGCCGGGAGGATATGAAGCAACGGCCTTCGCAAGTTTCGGTTCGGCTACGTTCGGCTCGCACACCCGATACAGCACGAACTCAGCGTCGCGCCGCACAGTTTCAAGTTGCCAGCGTGACGGTGTCATAGGAAAAGCCCTTGATAAGGCTGATGTGATTTTCGTTCTTTCTGCTACGAAGGAACGACGCAGCAATAAGTCAGGTAATTTTGCTGGCCCTACCAGACGCACTGCTGTGTTGGTCCTCGTTTGCGTGGCCTGCGCCACACGACACTTATCGCGGTGTTCTCTTGCAGGCAAGTACTTCCTCTTGGCATCGCATCCTGTCTACGCCACGACCATGGGATATTCATTCATGGAAATCGCCTAAGGCGACTTCCGGGAAAGAACATACCCGCTGACCTCATTGGCGGGCGCGCTGCCGCGTTGCCTGTCGCATTGTGTAACCCGTTACACGGCGCTCCGGGCTCCTTGCATCGCATCCCGCTAATGCCCCCAGCGGGTATGTTCTTTCCCGGAAGTCGCCTTATTACTGCGCGAGCCCTAAGCGCCGATCAAGCCGATGATTATCCTGTCGTATTCGAGGGAATGTGGAAAAAATCCAGCAATGAAATTGGACGTAGATAACAGGTCAAAGTTCGCGAACCGGGGAGTAGTAGGGAACGTGCACGAAATAACTTCCCGATTTGGACAGGTGTGGCGGGATGGTGAAGCAGGGAATTCGTGAAGCAACTGCTCCACGCCTGCGCAACGGTGTCGCCTTGCAAGGCGACACTCCTTTGATCCGCCTGCGAAACAGTACCCGCAGTACCCGCTTGCAAACGGGTACGCGCCCTGCAAGGGAGGGGCAACGCAGCAATGTGCCCGCTAGCAGCCTGTCGGACTTAAGGAATCGAAGCGAAAAAATGGCTGAGCGAGGACAGATTTTGTCGATTTTTTGT
>Ga0170475_103026978_pt1 | contig 13728 bp, 12 predicted proteins | sample Soicark_Litter_5_FD_111474 | JGI IMG/M metagenome (GOLD analysis project Ga0170475, IMG submission 111474) | Avena fatua rhizosphere microbial communities from Hopland, California, USA. Combined Assembly of 48 SPs | reverse complement strand
TAATTCGAAGGGCTTCACGAAGTGAAAGCTCAATTTTAATTACTAACTCAGTAACTGATTCCCTGTGGGTTATTAGCGAAGCTAATGTTAATAATTAAATTGAGTAATAATGAATCCATTGAGCGCAATTTAATAAATTCTTTGAGGTCATCGCGAATATAAATGTATATTATTAAAAAGTTAGCAGAGTGAAACTCAGGTCCACTGTGCTTGGTAAGGCTTGAACTTACAACCTACAGATCCGCATTCTGTTGCTCTAATCCAATTGAGCTACAAACACTAAATTTTTCGAATATTAAAACTAAGAAGCTTCTAGTAGTTATGAAATGACAGCTAAGCTTACTCAAACATTGAGTCAACTTAGCCATCTAAAAAGAAGAATATACTCAATCTTCGATTGAGTCTTAAGTATAATTTAAATTCTTAAATCTAATTTAAATTATTAAGTGGAATTAATTTCCTCCCCAATAATATATAGTACAAAAAAGGAATAACCATACTACATCTACAAAATGCCAATACCAAGCAGCTGCTTCAAAACCTAAATGATGTGTTGTTGTAAAATGTCCTTTAAAAGCACGATATAAACAAACAAATAAGAATGTTGTTCCTATAAGTACGTGAAAACCATGAAAACCTGTTGACATAAAGAACGTAGAACCATAAATACCATCAGAAATTGTAAATTGACATTCAATATATTCATAAACTTGACAAAGTGTAAATAAAATACCTAAAGTAACTGTAGCAAATAATGCTGCTAATGTATGTTGACGATTTCCTTCAACCATAGCTAAATGTGCCCATGTACATGTTGCTCCAGATGATAATAAAATTATTGTATTTAATAAAGGTACTTCAAAAGCATCTAAAGTTTCAATACCTGCTGGAGGCCAAATACTTCCTATTTCAATTGTTGGTGCTACTGAAGAATGAAAAAATGCCCAAAAAAATGCAAAGAAAAACATAATTTCTGATACAATAAATAAAATTACACCTTCTTTTAAACCATTTTGAACTGGTTTTGTATGGTGTCCTTGAAATGTTCCTTCTCTCACAACATCTCTAAACCAAATTGACATTACTCCTACTAATGTTAACGCTCCTAACGCAACTATATATCCTCCACCAGCATAATTATGCATATAAGCTACTAAACCTGTTGTAATTGTAAAAGAAGCAAAACCTGTTAATATTGGCCAAGGTGATGGATCCACTAAATGGTATGGGTGTCTTTGTAATCCTGCTGTTGACATTTTTCTTTTTATTATATATTTTTGTTAAATAATTCTATATTTGATTAAATAATCCTATATATATTGATTTAACAAAGTTTACCAAATTAATTTTTTTAATAAAAATTTTAATTTTTGTGTAAACTTTACTTCGAACTAGGTCGAAAATTTTTCTTTTTAAGAATTTAATACTTAAACAAATTTAATTCAGCTAATAAGTAACTGGGTAACTGATTTTAAATCTATACCTTAATCCTTCTTCGAATCCGCTTTGCTGTCTACTGAGGTATTTTCTTCAGATTTGCTGTCTAGTGTATTCGATTGCTTTAATGTTTGTTTAAATTTTAAAATCCCTGTACTCAAGTCTTTAAATATTCTCGGTATATTTCCAAATAAAATAATTGCAATAATGACTAATAAAATTAACTGTGTAATACCTACGCTCATTTTTTAATTTATTTAAACATTCACTTCGTTCAAACGACTCTTACAAAGTAATCCTTAAACCCACAGGGAATCAGTTACATTAGCGAAGCTAATAACCCACAGGGTTTAACCCGAAGGGCTCAATCGAAGATTGAGGTAACCCAAAGGGAATCTACTAAATAATAAAACTAAAAAATAATACTCCCTTATACATACCTAAAATTTCAATTCCTTATTCAATTACGCTTCAGCTAATTTTTCTTTTACCCAATCAATATATTTAGGTAAAGAAAGTACTTCTACGGCTATTGGCATGAATCCATGGTTTACACCACAAAGTTCACTACATTGACCATAAAATACACCTTCACGTTTAACAAATAATGACATTTGATTTAATCTACCAGGACAACCATCTACTTTAATACCAAATGATGGTATTGTCCAACTATGTAATACATCAGATGCTGTTATTAATAAACGAATATGAGTATTTACAGGAAGTACTACACGATTATCTACTTCTAATAAACGTAAACCTCCTTTTTCTAAATCATCTTATGGTATCATATAACTATCAAATACAATATGCGCTCCATTATCTGTTGCATAATCTGAGTATTCATAAGTCCAGTACCACTGGTGCCCGATTACCTTTACCGTTACTGCTGGATCTATTACTTCATCCATAGAATATAATAATGTAAATGAAGGTACTCCAATAAACATTAATAATATAGCTGGAGTTATCGTCCATACTACTTCAATTGTTTCTCCATGTGTATTTGTACTTGGAGTTTTATTTCCTGAAAATAATATAATTATACGAGATAAAAGATAAGCTACTAATACCACAATTACTATTAAAATAAATAAAATATCGTGATGTAAATTAATTATTCCTTCCATTACTGGTGTTGCAGGATCTTGAAATAATAACGTCCAGGCGTCTGGATAATCCATATGAATTGTATTCATTTTCTTTTTTATTATTTAGTTTAAAGATTTTACAAGAAAATTTAAATTCATCTCTTAAACCCAAAGGGAATCATTTACTGAGTGCTATGCGTTCCCGGAGGGAAACCTCAAACAACGTTTGAGTTATGAGTCTAAAATTTATACAAAATGATAATTTCTGTAAAATTATCCTTTCACAACTATTTAGTTTTTTATTTAATCGAAATATTATTTCTTAAACACGTTAATAAATCTAAAATATACTAAAACTTTTATTAAATAATATTTTAACTTTTAAATATTCAAATCCTAAATAATAGCTTTCTATTGATTCCCTCAACCAATTACTCAATTGTGGAATTTCTTTATTACTTTTTATTAAAAAAATACACACTATTTAATAAACCTTTACTTAAAACTAAATTAGTAACTGTTAAAATTCAATTCGTAACTGAGTCGCTCAAATTAATTTTACTTATTCCTTAAATCCGAAGGGCTTAATGGAATAACGTCTTGATTATTCTTAAAAAGGTATAATTTACTTAGCCAAAATTCTCTATACACAACCAATTTTTTTTATTTTTTTCTTCTTATATATATTCTATATATTTTTTTTCAATTTATAGACCTTCTGAGTAGCCAAGAATCTTATTTTTATTAAAACTCTAGTCATTCAAAAGTGTTTTTTCTGCAATTAAAAATATGCTGGTAAAACTAAAACAATAAAAATTACTGCTGTTAAAATCATAACCATATAAGAAGTTAATTTAACATTCGATTTACTTACTGTAGATAAAACATAATCCCAAATAAAATGACGAATTCCATTACTCATATGATAAGATAACATAAATACAATTGCAAAAATAATAAACATAATTATAACATTAATCAAAAATACTACAATATTTGTTTGAGACCAATTACTAAATGAAAAAAGATTTACAAATAAAGAAAAGTACTCAATATTATAAGATTGTAATTTATAAATTAAACCTAAAAATAATAAACAAACAGCTAATAATATACCTGTTACTCTATGATATATAGATAACATCGAACTATATTCTGCTTTATAAATAGTTAAATGTGGAGATAAAGGTCTAGGTTTATTTTTATGATCGATCATTTTTTTTATTCAATTTTATTAAAAATAACTTTTTATATTTAATCCTCTCATCAGTCAATTAATTAATTCAGTTAATTAATTTAACTTATTCCTCAATCGCAGATTGAGGAATAAACGAAGTGAATCCCTTCGAATTCTTTACTAAACTTTTGATTCTTCCGGCAGGGAAGAATCTTCAGTAAGTAGTTATTTATTCGTTGAGGAAAAAGGACTGTTGATTTACATAAAATAAGTTAAAATACCCGCTGTAAATAATACCCAAGCTAAAGATAAAGGTAAAAAAACTTTCCATCCTAATCTCATTAATTGATCATAACGAAAACGAGGAAAAGCAGCACGTGCCCAAATAAATCCGATTAACATTAACATAGTTTTAAACCCAAACCAAAAATAACCTGGTAACCAAGAAAAAGGTGGCAAATCTATTGGAGGTAACCAACCACCTAAAAAGAAAATTGCAGTTAAACCAGACATTAAAATCATATTTGCATACTCACCTAAAAAAAATAACGCAAATCCCATAGCAGAATACTCTACATTAAATCCAGAAACTAATTCTGCTTCTGCTTCCGGTAAATCAAATGGCGCCCTATTTGTTTCAGCTAATGCAGATATAAAAAACATTAAAAATAATGGATATAAAGGCCAAATATACCAAACATCTTTTTGAGCTAAAACAATTTGTGTAAAATTTAAGGATCCAGCACATAACAATACTGTAATAATAATTAACCCTAAAGATACTTCATAAGAAATCATTTGCGCTGCAGACCTTAAAGCTCCTAAAAACGCATATAAATTATTACTAGACCAACCTGCTGTTATAATACCATAAACACCTATACCTGATATAGCCATAATATATAAAACACCATATTCCATATTTGACAACACTATACCCTCATCAAATGGAATTACTGCCCAAGCAATTATTGCTAACGAGAATGTTAATACCGGAGCAAATAAAAATATTACCGTGTTAGCACTTGTAGGTAAAACTGTTTCTTTTAAAAATAGTTTTAATCCATCAGCTAAAGGTTGTAACATACCTAAAATTCCTACTATTGAAGGACCTCTACGCTGTTGCATACCACCTAAAATCTTACGCTCGGCTAATGTTAAATAAGCTACTGCTATTAATAAAGGTACAAATATACCTAATATTGATATTATTATTTCTATTGCTTTAATTATAGTCATCTTTACTTTCAACCTATTAAGAATCTACAAGTCCTTAACTCAAATTTTCTTTGAGCTCAGTAACTCATTCCCGAATGGTTTATTAAACCAGAAGGGTTTAAGCGATCCCAGTTGACAAACTGCCAAGTTACCTGGTTATTTCATCAATCTTCGATTGAGAACTATCGCTTTACGAAATTCAATTAACTTTAACTAAGTTCACTTAAACTTTATTTAAATTCCTTAAACCCGTAGGGTTTAAGTCAAACTTCGCTTTCTATTTCAACCTATTCCTTATTCTTTTTCTTTTTTAGAAAATTGAGTTCTTACTTTTTTCAAAAAGAAGTACTTAAGAATCTAAGAATAGAATCAAAAATCTATTTTTACTAATTATAAATAGATTTTTCTTTAAATAAATTATTTTTTAAACGAATTTTTGACGCTTTTGCCATTACAGCTGAATTTTCACAAACAAAATCAGTTATATAAAAATTATCTATAGTCATACCAAAAGGTCGAAACATTTTTATATTACTAGAATTTATTGAATTCTTAACATTTTCTATATTAGTTTTATTATTTTGTTGTTTTGTCATTTTTCAACCTATTTCTTTCAATATATTTATTCAAAAAATAATTTATTAAATAATAAACTATCTTGAATGGCAGATCCTGGAGGACTTGTAACTACTGTTGTATGTTTAATTTTTCCAGCATTTGTTATATAAGAACTTACTTTTTCCGTAAATGCTGTTGTTGGTAATATCCAATCACAGCTATTCGTTAAACTATTACCATGTGAACCTATATATATACTAGTAGTTTCTTTTGATTTACTTTGTAAACTTTCTTTAACTAAAGGATTATTTAAAGCATAATTTGGTAAATTATAATAAATAAATAAATTGGAATTTTTTACTTTATTATAACTATCTGAATTATAAGAATCAACCAATTTAAAATCCGAATAAAGTCCATTTAATTCCGATACTGATTGATATAATATTTTTATCGGTTCAAAGTTATATTCTTTAGCAAATTTACTTAATTCAGTTAAAATATCTAAACCATCTAATCTATATAAAATATTCGATCCTACAATAATATATTTTTTACTTAAATTTCCTTTTAAGTCAACTTGCCCTTTAGTAATGCGAGACGAAGCTATCTGTTTTGGTGAATTCAAATATTGAAGTACACTAGACGGAGAATGACCTAAATGTTTTATAGGATAATTTAATTTATCTGCATTGCTTCCAAAAAGTAATACAGTTCCTTTTTTAGCCACTTTTTGTAAACTAGCGTTTAATACAGGAGATTCTAATCTAGGATTTGTACCAACCAATAAACAAATACTTGATTTTTCTATTTCTTTATCTTGAATGAATGTAGTTAAAATCGAATTCGAATTAAAAAATTTAAAACCTATATTTTGACTATTTCTATTAGATCCTTCGTCATAGGCTTTTAAATTACTTCCTGAAAAATTTGTTACATTATTATTATAACGACTAGAATCATTATGTATAAAACAAAGATTTAATTTTTCTGGTTGTTTTTTTTGTAACTTTATTTAAAATGCTAAAAACATCTAAATCAATGTGGTTTCCTAAAAATACAGTTATTTGAGATGCAGAATTAATTTTGCTCTTTAAATTTTTTTCATTTGAATAAGTAGAAGAGTCTACTGTAGAAAATACTTCATCCCATGTTTTCACAACAAAAGAGTTATTTTTTTCTATTTTTTGTAAAGGTGTAATTAAACGTTGACGTTTTAAGCCGTCATAAGAAAAACGTGTTTTATCAGAAATCCATGTAGAATTAGTTGATCCAGGTAATACACGTAAAATCGATCCAGGTCCTTGGCCTCTTATATCTATTTTAATATCTGAACAATAAGTATCAGAAATATCTACAGATAAAATTGATTTTAATTCCCAAGGACGAGCTACGAAAGCATACGGTAATGAAGTCAACGCCCCTACTGGACATATATCAATTAAATTTCCAGATAATTCAGAATCTAATACTGATTGAATCGAGTTTTCATTTGAACGTATAAAAGTACTAATTTCTATATTATTACCGCGACCTATTGTACCTAACTCAGAACATCCGGCTACTTCTGCAGCAAATCTTACACATCTAGTACAATGAATACATCTTGTCATAATTGTTTTTATTAAAGGACCAAAATTTTTATCTGAAGTTGCTCTTTTATATTCGTGAAATCTACCATGATCTGAACCATAATACATCGCTTGATCTTGTAAGTCACACTCACCACCTTGATCACAAATTGGACAATCTAATGGATGATTAATTAACAATAATTCCATAATACCTTCTCTAGCTTTTCTTACTGCTATAGAATCTGTATAAATACGAGCATCTTTCATTACGGGTAAAGCACATGAAGCTTGTAACTTTGGTGCATTTTTTATTTCTACTAAACACATTCTACAATTACCTGCTATAGATAATTTTTCATGATAGCAAAATCTTGGCACCTTTACACCTATTTTTTCACATGCTTGTAATACAGTTGAGTTTTCTAACACTTTTACTTCTAGATCATTAATATATATTGTAATTAAATTGGATGTCATTTCTAAAAACTTTTATTATTTTTTTTGTTCAATCTTTTATTTAAACTTTCTTTCAGTCTAAATTACACTTAGAAAAATTGAACCTTTTCTTAAGTAAGAAGGACTTGAATTTCTTTTTAACCAATAAATTCTTCTCTTCTTTTTAAGATCCTATATTCCTTCTTCTTACTCCCGAAGGGAGTAACTCGAAGATTTATGGAATAAGCTGAATTTAATACAAAACCTTCTACTTAAACCCTGTGGGTTTAAGTAACTGAGTAACTTGAGAATAAAATGAGTAAATTAAAAAACTGTTACTGGTTATTCTCGAATGGAATAACACTTATTTGAGTCAACTCACAGCAATCAAAGTGAATTTTTAATTCTACTTATATAAATTATTCTTTCCAGCCTATATAAGTTCAATATGTTAAAAATTACATCTGTTGTGAATCTTTTCATTAAGTAATTTAATCCCTAAAAATTAATAATATTAAATAAGGACTGTTGAGAAAAAGGAATACGCATTAACAACTGACTGACTAAATATTTTCCTATAAAATATATTCCTCAACATTATTCAAAAAGCACATTTAAATAAGTTGAGGAATACACGATTACTATTTATACACGATTACTATTTATACACGATTACTATTTAATCTCTAATGAACTAAAACTTTAAGTTAACTGGAACTACTTTGTTTAGTTTCTGCAGCTAAACGTTCAAATAATCCAATTACGGGAACAAGTACTAATACCCAAATAAAATAAAAAGCAGTAGCTACTTGTCCAATTTCTAAATAAGGATATTCTGGATTATTTCCTCCAATCCAACCTAAAATAAACCAATCTAAAACAAATAACCAAAAGAATTTTTTATATAAAGGTCTAAACATTGAACTACGTATTTGAGCAGTATTTACATAAGGTAACACCATTAAAACTAAAATTGAAGCAAACATAGCAATTACTCCACCTAATTTATGTGGTATTGAACGTAATATAGCATAATAAGGTAAAAAATACCACTCTGGTACAATATGCGCTGGTGTAACCATAGGATTCCCTTCAATATAGTTGTCTGGATGATTTAATAAATTCGGTAAAAAATAAACTAAATAACTAAATACGAAACCAAAAAATATTAAACCTAAAACATCTTTTACCCAAAAATAAGGATAAAAAGGAATTTTATCTACATATGAACTAATACCTAATGGGTTATTTGACCCATGAAAATGTAATGCAGCTAAATGTACTAATACCGCTGCTACAATTGCAAAAGGTAATAAATAATGAAAACTATAAAATCTATTTAATGTAGCATTATCTACAGAAAACCCTCCCCATAAAAATTCTACTATGGATGTTCCAACCACAGGAAATGCGGAAAATAAATTTGTAATTACTGTTGCAGCCCATAAACTCATTTGTCCCCAAGGTAACACATATCCCATAAACGCTGTCGCCATCATTAATAAGAAAATTACAATACCTATAATCCAAGTTAATTCTCTTGGTTTTGCATATGATCCTGAATATAATCCACGAAATATGTGAATATACACAGCTAAAAAGAAAAACGATGCTCCGTTTGCATGAATATATCTAATTAACCATCCATAATTTACATCTCTCATAATATGTTCTACACTTAAAAATGCTAAATTTATATTTGGAGCATAATGCATCGCTAAAAATATTCCCGTTACTAATTGCACACCTAAAAACATTCCTGATAAAAATCCAAAACCCCACCAGTAACTTATATTCACTGGAGTTGGATAATCTATTAAATGATTATTAAATATAGATAAAATTGGTGGCTCTTTTAAGATTCTTAATTCCATAATTTTTTTTACTTTTTTTTTTTCGCACAGCGAATCTTATATATTTAAATAAAAAGGTTTAACCTTATTTTTATTATTTTTATTAAATAAGCATTCCTTATTATTTAAATTCAAATTTAAACTTTTTATTTAGTAACTCAATCTATGATTGAAAATTAATTAAATCTCTCAATAAAAGTTTGCTTCTAACAACTTGTTTATATTCTATTCAATCAGTTACTGAGTCAAAGCGAATAATATCTTTTGTTAACTAGACGTTAATTATATAAATCAAACTTGTTGTTATTTTAATAATGCTCGCTTTGCGAGACCGACTTTGAGGCCTTTATGAGGGCCTTTTGCTCAATCAAAGATTGATCTCCCTTCGGGAGATTCGTTCAGCTTTATTACAATTATTCCCTTTCAACATTTCTCAATCGAAGGAATTCGCTTCGCTTATTCCCTTCGGGAATAATTTGCTTTTTTGCTTTTTTTATTTTTTCCTTCATATATACATTTCTAATAAGGTCCTCCCTATAAAAGAAATATATTTAAAAATTACTTTTTAAGTTTGCCCAGTAACTAATTATTTTTTATTTTTAATTCTAGGAAGTATTTTTTGTATATATATTCAAATTAATTTACGCAAATTCAAACTCAAGAACCTTTAAATTAATTCAAAGGGTGAAATAAACAAAGTCCTAATTCAATCATTAATTTAAAATAACTATTGGTTTTTAAAACACTACCCCTAAAAAGCTACATACCTACAGCTAAAAGTTGCTTAAAAAGTTGTGTTCTCCTTAGGGTATATAGTTTCGATCCCCCAAACTTAATTTGAGGGATCTGCGAGTCACTTCCGAACAATATTGTCGGGGAATCAGTTACTGAGTCAAATAAATTTTGAAATTAAAAATTTTAAACTGTAACTTTTTTAGTTGCTTCTGTATCTTTAAGTAATGGTAATTCTACAAAAGTATGGAATGCTGGAGGTGAATCCACTAACCATTCTAAAGTATACCCTGCAAATTGAGGTTGGATATCTGTAAGATCCCAAGGATTTGCACTACAACGTTCTTCACTTACAAATGTAGCATACATAATATAAAAGAATAATAAAATAGCTACAATTGAAAAGCTACCAAAACTTGCTACTTTATTATATGGTAAAAATGCATCTGGATAATCTGGGATTCTACGAGGCATTCCTGATAATCCTAAGAAATGCATAGGAAAGAATGTAATATTTACACCTAAAAATGTTAACCAGAAATGAATTTTTCCTAAAGTTTCAGGATATTGAAAACCTGTAAATTTACCTATCCAAAAATAAAAACCTGCAAATATAGCAAACACTGCTCCCATAGAAAGAACATAATGAAAATGAGCTACTACATAATAAGTATCATGAAGAGCTACATCTAAACATGCGTTAGATAATATAACTCCTGTTACTCCTCCTACTGTAAATAATACAAGGAACCCTAATACAAATAAAAGAGGTGTTCTTAAAACTATACTTCCTCCCCAAAGTGTCGCTAACCAACTAAAAATTTTTATACCTGTTGGAACGGCAATAATCATTGTCGCTGCAGCGAAGTAAGCTCTTGTATCGGTATCCATACCTACAGTGTACATATGATGAGCCCATACAATAAATCCTAATAAACCAATACTAATCATAGCATAAACCATTCCTACATAACCAAATACTTCTTTATGAGCTAATGTAGATAATACATGACTCACAATACCAAATCCTGGAATAATTAAAATATACACTTCTGGATGACCAAAGAACCAAAAAAGATGTTGATATAACACTGGATCTCCTCCTCCTGCTGGGTCAAAGAATGTAGTATTAAAATTACGATCTGTTAATAACATTGTAATACCTCCAGCGAATACTGGTAAAGATAATAACAATAATATTGCTGTAATAAATACTGCCCATACAAATAATGGTATACGATGCATAGTCATTCCTGGTGTTCTCATATTTAAAATTGTTGTTATAAAATTAATTGCTCCTAAAATACTTGATGCGCCTGCTAAATGTAATGAAAAAATCGCTAAATCCACTGATGCTGAAGGATGACCTATTAAACTAGATAATGGAGGATAAACCGTCCATCCTGTACCTGCTCCTACGTCAACTAATGCACTAGATAATAATAATAATAATGATGGTGGTAATAACCAAAAACTTATATTATTTAAACGAGGAAAAGCCATATCTACTGCTCCAATCATAATTGGTACTAACCAATTCCCAAATCCTCCAATTAAAATAGGCATTACCATAAAGAAAATCATTAAAAATGCATGTGCAGTAATAATTACATTAAATAATTGATGGTTTCCATCTAATACTACATTACCACCATTAGCTAATTCTAAACGAATAATCATTGATAATCCAGTACCTAAAACTCCTGATAATAATCCAAAAAGGATATATAAAGTACCTATATCTTTATGATTTGTCGAAAACAACCATCTTGTTGTTCTTTCAGACATAATCTTGTTAACTATATTTTTTTTTAACTCGAATTCTTAGAATTTTTTGCTACGCACACCACTATTTAATATTTGTTTTCTATTCAATTAAATTTTTTAGTTCCTCTATACAAAGTTACTGGTTAACGTCTTCCCGAATGGAAGTCTTATATTATTTAATCAACTTAGTTACTGGAAACATCTATGTAACTAAATTTTATTTCCTTTGGATTCGCAAAGCGAATGTTACTGGTTTCCTCAAACTTCCGTTAAGGAATGCAATAATTAATCGAAAATAATTCTTTTAATTGTTTTCCTTCATAGGGTATAGACTTCTGCGGTAGATTTTTTATATGTTATTTGTTTAAGAGTAAATAAAAAATACAGAAAACTCCGATAGGAGACTTCATTTTCTGTATTTTATGTATGTACACGTGAACTGACTACAACTATCGGTATAAGGCCAGAATTGGAATTGAACCAACATCAAAAGATTTGCAGTCTTCCGCATTAACCATTTATGCTATCTAACCTTTAGTTAACTTCAACTCAAATAGAACACTTAATAGACCTCACGAAGGTCTGCATTCCCATCGGGAATAATCAAGAAGGAAACAGCCTACTAATCTCATGTTATATAAACCAAAACTATATCAATATCATTCACAAGAACTAAAATATCGAATCTTCTATATTCTTATTACAATCGGATTTATTTTTTTAGTATCCTTCTTTAATATGGAATTTATTTTTTATAAATTAAGCATTTCTGAACTTCAAAGCTCCCTTTTTAATTCACATAGTCCTTTACAGTCTAATCTTAAGGGGTCTTTTTGGACTGAACTTAAAAATTTTTCTTTTTTTAATTTCAATTTAACCAGTAACTGGAATGAACTTTTTTTTACTAAACCAGATCACGCGCTTACCAACAATAAAGAACTTTTAATTAATAAAAAATCTATAGACTTTTTTAGTAAACCTAATGATTTTATATTTACTGAAATTTTTGAAGGCTTTTTTAGTTACTTACTTTTTTCAAGTTATATAAGTTTTCTATTTACATTACCTTTTTTTTATTATAATATATATAAGTTTTTGTTACCTGGTATTTCTTTTTCAGAAGCTTTACTTTTTAAAACTTTTTTTAAACTTAGTTTATGTTTATTTTTATTAGGACATCTATTAACGTATTTAGTTATTTTACCTTATGCAATGTCTTTCTTATTAGATTTTCAAACTAATGTAACTTTTTCAACTCTTAATAATCTTGAACCAATTGAACTCGCTTTGCAAGATCAACTTATTCCAGAAGGGACTAAACTAAGTGATTCACCTTCCGATGTAAAACTTACTTTTTTAGGTAGAATACTTCCTTGGATTCAATTTTTAATTCAAATTTTTACAACCGTAAGCTTTTTATTTCATTTACCGTTAATTTTATTTATCTGTTTTATATTAATTACAAAAGTAATAAATACCAATTTAACCAGTAATTGGACATCAACTAACTTCAAACAATCTAAAAAAAGCCAAAAAGAATCCTTTCTGTTCAATCTTAATAATAATACTATTTTCGTACGTAAAATTTTATTTTTTTTACTAGTACTAATTACAGCAATTTTTTCTCCTCCAGATATCTATAGTCAACTTTTTTTACTTATACCTTTATTTATTATTATAGAAATATTTATTTTTTTAGTTTTTTTATATTTAGAATATAAAAAAACTAAAAACTAAACCCTAATATTCAACCCTTCCTATTCATAAAAATTAATTCTATTACTCAACCGGAGGTTGAGAGGGCATCAGTAAAAATTTTTGGAGAAAGCGAGATTCGAACCCGCGAGATATATAACTATCTATTGACTTAGCAGATCAACCCC
>Ga0170475_131822483_pt1 | contig 13737 bp, 10 predicted proteins | sample Soicark_Litter_5_FD_111474 | JGI IMG/M metagenome (GOLD analysis project Ga0170475, IMG submission 111474) | Avena fatua rhizosphere microbial communities from Hopland, California, USA. Combined Assembly of 48 SPs | reverse complement strand
CATGGACTCCGCCTCGATTTTGTTCAAGACCGTGCTCGCCGATTCCCCGGTCGCGGACGCTTGGTATTACGCGGGTCGCGTACGTTTGGCGCAAGGCGATTTCCCGGGGGCCTTGGATTTATTCTCGCGTTCGCCCGCCGATAAACCCGATCTGGAAGGTCTGAAAGGCCGGGCCCTTTTGGGGATGGGTAAGCCGAAGGAAGCCCTGAAACCCTTGGAGGCCCAGTACGCCAAGGACAAGAACGATTCCTTGCTGGAAGACATCATCGCCGCCAAGCGGCGGCTGGGCGATGAAGCCGGCGCCATCGCGTCTTTGGAGACCTTGGCCTCCGCCGTCCCGGCGTTCTCAAGCTCCAGGTCGAACTCGCGGCCTATTGGAGAGCCAAAGGGGACCGCGCCAAGGCCACGGAAAGGTATGACCGCGTCTTTACGCTCGATCCGAAGGACGGCGAGGCGAACTATTGGCTCGGCATCCAGGCGGCCCAAGCCGGGGACTATGCCCGCGCGGTCGGCTGGCTCGAGCGCGCCGTGGCCGCGTATCCGGATCGCGCCGACGCCTGGAAATCCCTGGCCAAGGCCGAACTCGCCTTGGGACGGAAGGATGCCGCCTGGGATACGCACCGGAAGGCATTGGCCCTCACGCCCAATGATCCGGAGTTGGCCAAGGGACGATTGCTATTGGCCCGCGAATCCCATCCCAACGAATTGATCCACGCCTATGAAGAGGTATTACGCTTGTCCCCGGCCGATACCGAGGCGGCGATGGGCCTCGCGCGGCTTCGCTACGGCCGCGGCGAATTCGCTGGCGCCGAAAAGGATTTCCGCATCGCGCTCAAGGATTCGAAGGACGGGCAGGCCTGGGCCGAATTCGGGCGCACCTTGCTCGAGCTCAAGAAACCGGACGAAGCCGCCGTGGCCCTGCAAAAAGCCGTGGACCTCGGGGAAAAGGATGCGTCGCTCCGATTGGATTTGGCCCGCATCCGTATGGACAAAGGCGATCTCGATTGGGCCGAAGCCCTGGTAAAGGAGCTCGCGAAACAATCGCCTCGTGACGCGGAAGCCCAGTATTGGCTGGGTCAAATCGCCCTGAAGCGCCAACAGACGCAGGTTGCCGAGGAATTCTTCCGCAAGGCGGACCAGCTCCAGCCCGATCATGCGAAATACGCCGAAGCCTTGGCGCAAAGCCTGCGGGACCGGGACGAGTTCAAATCCGCGCTCGCGGTGCTTTCCCAAGCCGAGCCTTCGCTCTCCCCGGCGGGGAAACTGTTGTTCGGCGATTGCCTGGCGCGGGCCGGCCAATCGGCCAAGGCCCTAGAGGTGTATGCCGCTGCCTACGCCAAGCAGCCGTCGGCACCGTTGTTGGCCCGCCGGATCGACTTGCTGGTCCTCACCGGCAAGGCGGCGCAAGCCGTAGAGTCGGCCGGCTCGTCGCCTCTCGCCCAGGCTCCCGAGGTCCGTTTCTCCTTGGCCAAAGCGCAGCTCGATTTGGCCGAGTCCCATGTCCTCAAAGGGGATGTGGACCAAGCGGTCGATCTGATGAAGCAAGTGGTCAACACCGACGAGCATAGGCCCGAATACCATTACTACCTGGGCCTGGGATATTTCGATCAGGGCCGCTGGAAAAAGGCGTTGGGTGAATTCGGCGACGCGCTCGGGTATCGCGTGGATTACCCCGAGGCCTTAAACCGGAAGGGGCTCTGCCTACTCAAGCTGGAAGAAACCAAGGATGCTGGTAACGCCTTCACCGAACTTTCCCAGCATGCCGAACCGCAATGGAAGGCCCGCGGACTGTACGGCCTCGCCCTCGTCTTCGCGGCGGATGGAAAATCCGAAGCCATGCAACATCACTTGGAATTATCCATCGCCTCCGCGCCCATGCCCGACGCCATGGCGGCCCTCGCCGGCGTGTTGCTGAAGCAGGGTAAGTCCGCGGAAGCCCGGGAATGGGCCCGCCGGGCGCTGGCCATCGATCCCGGGCATGAAGCCGCCACCGTCGTCCTCGCCGATGCCTTGGCCGCCGCCAAGCAACAGGACCAAGCCATGGAGTTGGCGCGAGCGGGACTTAAGGTCAAGCCCCTTTCCTGCGGCCTCTTGGTGCAATCGGCCAAGCTCAATTTCGAAGCCGGCCGGATCGATTCCAGCATCGTAGCCAGCAACGTGGCGATCAAGGCATGCCCGGAAGAACCCATGGCCTACTATTACGCGGGCGTGGCGACGCGGTCGGGGAACCGGCCGAAAGAGGCCAAGCAATACTTCAAAACCTATCGGAAATTGGGCGGGGACGGCAAGCTGGTGCCGCAGGACTAAACAGCGGGTGCGCGACCGCCGGCCTACGTCTTAGGCGGCGGCCGGTTGGTTTAGCGTCGGGCGACCCGGTCTTCGGGGAATTTCCCCGATCGGTTGACCAAGCCAGGCAAGATCCAAATCAAGAAAATCATTCCGCTGAAGAGCGCGGTCATCGTGGTGAGCGGTTCGTTCGGTAACCATTCCATGGGGCACCTCCCGTATCGGGTCGTAGTCCCCATTGTACCAAGACCCGGGCCAGCCGAACCAGGGTTTCGATTCCAGAGCTGCCGGGTCCAAATCCATCGAATTTCCGCGGGCGGGAAGGATATCTTTTCGCGTGGCTCGGGACTTGCTTAAATGCTATCCTTGGGGCATTAAGCCGCTAGGGCCGGGGTCAAAATCGGACATAGCCCCCGAACTACATTGCCTGAACGGACCTACCTCCTTGTGAAACCGATACGCGAATGAAGCCTTACGAAGAAACCGCCATTCAATGGCTCTACGATGAAATCCGCGTCTATCTCAGGGCGCGCCGCGAAGGCAAACAGCCGCCCGCTCCCGGCGATTGGGTGGGGCTATGCTGGGAGGTCGGCCACAGCCTATCCATGATGGCGGCGCATGGCATCTCCCTGCGTCCGGTGATCGCAGCCGTATCGGGAAAATTGAGGGCGGAATTCGTTGGCATCCAAGGCTTAACGCCTTCGGACTTCCAACTGATGCGGCTCTTTTACCTGAATTATTTCGAACGCGCGGATTTGCTTCCCAAGCTCAGGCGCATCCCCTGGGATCGCCATGAAGTCATCCTCGAGCGCTGTAAAGACCCGGTCCAGCAGGATTTCTACCTGGATGTTTGCCTTAAGGAAGGCCTGAACCGGGAGGGCCTCCTGGAGGCGATCGCGAAGCAGCGTTACGAAACCAGCGCGATGTCCGGGATCGAACGGCCGTAAGGCCCGGACTGGGCGCCCGCGGGGCTGGCCGTTAACGCCGTTAATGAGCCAGGGTTCTCAGGCGCGGGCTTGGCGCTCGCATCCCTCGGGATAGATCGCGGCGAGGGTTCCCTTACCGAACCTTCCGGAAGGGGCCGCCAGCCTTCCTCTCGCGAACCCGCCCGGGCGGCATCGTCCCCGTAGGTATCCAGATGTTCTTGACCCCATTGCCGGATTGCCGAGAGCACCGGCGCCAGGGTCCGGCTGCGCTCAGTGGGGGCGTAGACGATACGGGGCTTATCGGTCCCCGTCACCATACGCGTGATGAGCCCATCGAACTCGAGCTCCTTCAAGTGCTTGGCCAGGATTTTCGCCGAAATGCCTTGGGAAAGCTTTTTAAGCTCGCCGAATCGTTTCGATTCGCCCGCCAGCAAATGATGCAGGATCAGGCCTTTCCATTTGCCCCCGATTAGAGAGAGGGTCAATTCCGCAGGCCAGGTAAACTTCTTCAGTACCACGTTTCCTCCTCGTTCAGACAGGAGATACTTGGCAACCCTTGTGCCAAGTCGTGACCCGCGGGAAACCGCCGTAAACGGGATCAATCAGGTTGCATAGTCGGTTACCGAGGGGAAACGCCGTTCTACAATGGACCCATGGGTTCCATAATGGGCCGCAAAAACGCGATTAACTATCTTTGACCTTTCTCCGGGAGAACCATGCCTCGTTCGTGCCTCGTCTTTGCTTTCGCGCTAGCCTCATTATTCTTTTTACCCTCGCAGCTCCCGGCCCAGCCGAATTCCGAACAGTCATCGCAAGTTCCGGGCCGCGCGCCCGAGCCGCCCATGCCTCCGAAGGCCGTCAAGGATTCGGTTAAGGCCGCTCGCGCCAAGTCCAAGCGGGCCAAAAAACCCGCCGCCGCGCCCGCCGCCGACTCCACGCGGGCTATCGCGGACACGTCCAAAACCGGTGCCGTAGCCCCTAAAACCGGTGCTCCGGTTGGTCCAACCGGCCAAGCCGGATCGCCCGCGACTCAAACCGCCGCTCCCGCTTCGACCGCAACCCAAACCCATTCGGCAGACAGCGCCAATGCCTCCGCGCAGGCTCCGGCTCCCGTCATGCCATCCGTCGTGCCGGATTCCACCAAGGATCGGGCGATTGTTGTCGATTCCTCGAAGGCACGCGCTGACCTTCTGGAAGTGAAACCCGAGCCGAAACGGGTTCCGCCCGACATCCGGCTTTTCAACGATCCGCCTTTGATCGGACGCGAATATGGTTTCGGGATCCTGGGCTCGGTGGTGGCCAGCACCCTGGGTTTCTTCATCGGCAGCGGGCTCGAGACGGCATTCGTCGGCGAAAGCAAGGCTCACAAGGGAACGCTTTCCTTCACCGGAATACGCTATGACAATTTCCAAGGCGCTTTCTGGGGCGGTGCCACGGGAATGGTGCTAGGCTCGACCTTAACCACTTACTTTACCGGCCAAACCGAAGAAGAGGATGGCGGGGTCTTCGCGACCTTGGTGGGAACCACGGCGGCCGCGGCCGGAGCCTTCTACCTCGCCAGCCTGGTCGGCGTGAATGATGACATCGATTGGAAGCCCTTCATACCGCTGCTTGCCGTGCCTTCGTTCGGAGGTACTTTGGGCTTCAACGTCTCCCGCTGGTTCCACGATCGCAAGCGCGAAGAGGTGGTCGGCAAGGAAGCGGCCGTCCGCTTGCATGCCCCGTCCCTTGCCTTGGGCTTCGGGCCGCGCGGAGAACGCGTGGAGATCAGCGCTCTACGGCTCACCTTCTAAGCCAACTCCGCACGGAGGATGCGCATGCGTTTGCGAATCCATCCCCTGACCGCGGCCGCCGCGCTGGCGGCGATGTCCCTTTCGGGCTGCACCAAAATCGGCCTGCTTTACGAGTATGCCGATAAGCTGGTCCTCTACGGCATCGAGGATAATTTCGATCTGGACAAGACCCAGCGGGCCCGCCTCAAGCAGGAAGTGGAGGGCTATTTCCAATGGCATCGGAAAGCGCTCCTTCCCGCCTACGCCGATTTCCTCGCTTCCGCTGCCGATAGCGCCCGGGACGGGTTACGCCCCGATGAGATCGATTCCGGGTACGACCGTTATAGGGAACTCTACCGGCGCACCCTCGAACCGGTGGCGGAGAAGTCGACCGCGTTTTTACTCGAACTGACTCCGGGGGAAATCGACGCCTGGCTGGAACGCCAGCGTAAGAAGAACCTGAAGCTACGTAAGCAGTATAGCGGAAGCCCCCAGGAGCGCTTGGATCATCGCGCCAAAAAGATCATCGATGAATTGGAGGATTGGACCGGCAGCCTGAGCAAGGAGCAAAAGGGAAAGATCAAGGTCTTGAACGCCGCGGTCCCCTGGAACGGCGCCTTGTGGCTCGCTCTCCGCGAGCATACCCAGGAGCGGATCGCCGAAATGGCGAAGCGGAAGGCCCCCGCCGATTCGCTGCGGGCTTACCTGGCGGCCTATTATCTCGGGGACGAGAGCCTGAAAAGCGACGAGTTCAAAGCGCGATACCGCGAGTTCGAACGCGGATTGAAGGGCCTCATCTATGCGATCCACGGCTTATTGACGGATGATCAGAAGGCGCGCTTCATCCAGCAAGTGGAGAAGCTGGCCCAGGATCTACGCGCCCGGAGCCAGCCGGATTGATTACTTCATTCCGCGGGAGGCGGCGGTAGATCATCCAAGCCCGGCGGATTGGGGACGCTGGGGCTTTCCGGGGCAGCAGAGGATGGGGAGCTTTCGGAAGCGTCGCCGGCGTCCGCGCCGGATTCCTGCGTCGCGGGCTTCACGGTTTTCTTGCGCATGGAAGCGCCGCGAGCGGCTGCCTTGGACATGGCGGTCTGACCTTGCGGCTTGGGCTTGGCCGAGGCATGCTTGCCCTTCGCCGGTTTGGCTTCGGCCACCTTTTGCGCGGGAGCCTTAGCAGCTTTTCCCGGCTTGGCCGCGGGCGCCGCCTCTTTGGATGCGGCCGGGGCCGGGGCAGCGGCAACTTTCATCGAGTCCGCGCTTGCCTTCGAGGCCTGTTCATCGGAAAGCTTCTTGATTTCCGCTTCGAGCGCGGCGACGTGCGTCTTGGTCTTTTCCTGGAAATCGGCCAGGGAGGCATTTGCATCCGTAAGTGCCTTGCGATCCACGAAGGTGGTAGAGGCTTTGCGGATTTCCTTTTCGATCAGACGGGTGGTGATGAAGGCGGAAAGGGCCACGGCGGCGACGAGACCGGCCACCAGGGTGAGAATCCCCACGCCCCGGGGGGCGGGCGCAAGCCCATATATCGGGGGCGGAATGTTCAGTCCCGATTGCGATAGGGAAGACAGGTTTCCCCCGCCCGAATTAGAGCCCTCGGGCCCGGCGAGGTCGTTGGCCATATGCTGCACTTGCACGGGTCTCGCCTCGCGCTCCGCTGCGGGCACCGCGCGCGGGAGCGGCGGCTTGGCCTCGGGGGCGGGCATGCCGCGATCGGGCAGCCCGGCCATGAAGGGAGAGCGGACTTCGGCGGGAGACCGGGCTTCGACGGCGATGGGTCCGCCCTGGGCGGGCATTTGAGCGGTAGGGGCGGTAGTCTGGGCCAGGGGCGGCATCCCGTGTCCCGGCATGCGCTCGGATGCGTGCAAGCCTCCCAAGACGGTTGCAGGGACGGCCTGGGGAGCGGCCGATGAGCCCGGGAACCAGCATTCGATGCCCTGGCTGTTGACTTTCTTGGTAATCAAGCCCTGAGCCTGGAGCGAGGTCAAGGAATCGCTGATATCCGTGATGCTGATGTTCAAGCGCGTCATCATCTCCGTGATGGTCGGCGCCCGGTCCGCGTTCTGGTTCAGGAATTTCAGGATACGCTGATCGTGCTTGGCCATGTGTCCTCCGACCTTGTTCCCGCGTAGCCGCGGAATACGAAAAAATGGGTTCCCTAATATAGCTACCCCGTTCGCGGCGGAGTAGGCGGCCCGGGAGCCGCTCCCAATAGCGAAGACATTTCCGGGAGCACATTGCCCGGGCCTGTCCCGATAGCTTATTTAAATGCTAAAGGCTTCCCGGATCCCCGGGATCCTGAAGCGGGGTGGCCTGGGAATCGGGGCTTTCCGCACCGTTTCACTTTTTTGGAGGGAATGCCATGATCAAAGCGATAAGCAGCAAAACCATAGATAACCTCAGGGATGGGATGAGAGAAGGCGTAGGGACGGCCTGGAAGGCCTCTAAGCGGATGCAATTCCGTTCGCCGGTGGTTTACGACCGCCCTTTCATGTCGAGGACGGGCGGCTGGCTCGGGATCGGCATCCTATCCGCGGCTGCCATGGCTCTGGGTGCTTGGTTGTATTTCCGGAAACGGAAAGAGGTATCCGATCGCTATACCATGGGCGAAGGGCCCGGCGCGAATTGGGAATCCGATAAAGTCCCCGTCGGCGAGCAAATACCCGCCCCGACCCATTGAAACCCGCCGGGGACCTGCCCTTCCCTCGGCGGTCCCGGGCCTTACGTAACCTGTGAGTTACCCCATCCTTTTCGGGAGCGGGTCGCGCGGGCGGACGCACGTCCGCCCCGGGCGCATGCCGGCCATGCGGGAACCGTCGGTTGACATGGCATCGGCCCGGCCAAATTGCTATACTAGCGGAAGTTTTATCATTGAGCCAGCGTAACTCCGCGCGCGGGGTGCGTTTGCATGGAAAGGCCGGGATGTCTAAGGAGTTGCGTTCCTTCGCTTGCGTCTTGTCGCTTCTAGGTCTCAGCTCGGCCGGAGTGCCGCAGCCGACCAAGGAAGAATTCCTCACCAAGGTCGTCGTGAAAAGCCTGGCTTCCTGGCATTACAATCCCCCCAAGCTTGACGATGCTTTCTCGAAGAAGGTTTACGCGTTGGAGATCAAGCGACTGGATCCCCAGAAGCGTTTCCTCGTTAAGGAAGATGTGGATTCCCTCTCGCGTTTCGAGACCGATATCGACAACGAATTGGATCAGGGTTCCCTCGATTTCTTCGACGCCGCCGCGGCTCTGCTGCGGAGGCGGGTACAGGAAGCGCAGGTCATGACCGCCGCGCTCTTGGAGACGCCTTTGGATCTCAATGCCGACGATTCCCTCCCCATGGAACCGGAAAAGCTTCCCTGGGCCAAGAACAAGGATGAGTTGCGGGATCGCTGGGTCAAGATGCTGAAGTACCAGGTCCTCGCGCATATGCAGGACGCGAAGGAATCGAAGGATAAGGAAACCGAGGATAAACTCAAGGAAGAGTCGAAGGAAAAGCCGAAGCCCGAAGCCGCCAAAGCGGTGAAAGGCGCCAAGGGTCCGAAGGGACCCGCGACGGCGAAGGGCGGAGAGAAGTCGCCCGAAGACATCGAGAAGGATGCCCGTGAATACGTGAAGCGTAGCACCCGGCGCATTTTCGAGCGCATGCTTAAGGAAGACAAGCTAGAGCGCGTTTCGTCCTACCTGAACACGGTGGGGAACAGCTACGACCCCCATACCGAGTATTTCAAGCCCGAGGCGAAAGAGGATTTCGATCTCTCCATGACCGGGACCCTGGAAGGCATCGGAGCGGTATTGCGCGAGGATGACGGATTCATCAAGGTCGTCAGCATCGTGCCGGGAAGCGCTTCCTGGCGCCAGAAGGAGCTTAAAGCCGAGGACAAGATCCTGAAGGTGGCCCAGGGCAATGAAGAACCGGTCGACCTGGTGGAGGCGAGCGTGAACGAGGCCGTGCGGCTCATCCGCGGGCGCAAAGGAACCGAAGTCCGCCTGACCGTGCAGAAGCCTTCCGGACGCATCCAGGTGATTCCCATCATCCGGGACGTGGTGGTGGTCGAGGAAACCTACGCCAAGAGCGCCATCATGCAGCCACCGGGCGGCAAGAAGAAATACGGCTATATCAACCTCCCGGCCTTCTACCATGACTTCAACAACAGCCACGGCCGCACCTCTTCGGCCGACATACGCGATGAATTGGAAAAGCTGAAGGCCGAGAACGTCGAAGGCGTGGTGTTGGATTTGCGCAACAACGGAGGCGGCGCCCTGGACGATGCCGTGAAGATGGCGGGGTTGTTCTTCAAGACCGGACCTGTGGTGCAGATCAAGGACCAAAAGGGCAATACCACGGTATTGAACGATCAGGATGCCGACGTGACCTATGATGGCCCGCTCGTGGTCATGATCAATACCTTCAGCGCCTCGGCCTCCGAAATCGTGGCGGCGGCCCTGCAGGACTACGGCCGTGCGGTGGTCGTCGGGACCGATACGACCTTCGGCAAGGGGACGGTCCAGTCCATGCTGGACTTGGATGCCTATCTACCGCCGGCTTTCAATTCCTTCCGGCCCATGGGATCCTTGAAGCTCACGATCCAGAAGTTCTACCGGATCAACGGGGGTACGACCCAGTACAAGGGCGTGGTTCCCGACATCATGATCCAAGACGCCTACAGCAACCTCGAGGTGGGGGAGAAGAACCTCGATTATCCCATGCCCTGGGACACCGTCAGCTCGCTCACCTACGCGAAATGGCCCAAGCGGGCGGATCTCTCCGCCCTTAAGAAGAAGAGCCAGGCCCGCGTCAAAGCCGATCCCGTCGCGCAGAAGATGCTGGAGTTGGCGGAAAAGCTGGCTAAGCAACGCGACCGCGCCTTCGTGAGCGTGGGCAAGACCAAGTTCTTCCAGGAACAGGAGAACACCCGGAAGGAGACCGAGAAGTTCGAGGCCTTGCAAAAGGAGAACGCCAACATGAAGGTCGCGGCTTTGGCATTAGCCCGGCCGCCTGTCGACTCCTTGGAAGACGAGAAGGACAAGAAATGGCGCGAAGGCCTGGCTAAGGACTATTACCTGCGCGAGGCCATAAACGTGCTGGGGGATATGGGCCAGTCTAACGTGGCGGCGAAGTAGGGTCCGCTTCCGTTTACCTGCTTCGCCCGGCAAACGTCTAATCGAAGTCCCCCGCGGCAGGCGCCGGGACTCTCAACCATGGACGTCCCGGGTGCGCCCGGGAAAATAGCAGGAACGGATTTCAGATGATCGCGATCGCATCCGCATCGATTCATGCGCGGCCGGAGGGCGTATACGCCGGCAAGAAGGGGTCCTTCGTCATTTCCATGTTCCGGGGCGTTTTCGCCGCCCTGCGGATCGCTCCCGGGCTGGGCGGCTACCTCGCCTATCGGATGTTCTTCCTCCCCAAACTGGGCATCAAATCCAAGCGGAAATCGAAAGCCCTGGAAACAGGCATGGAGACGATCCGGTTATCGGTGGCGGGCAAGGACGTGTCGGCCTATAAATGGGGGACTGGCCCCAGGATCCTGCTTGTACATGGTTGGGAGTCCTCGGCGTTCCGATTCGAGGCCCTGATCGAGTCCATCGTACGGCAAGGCTATTGCGCGGTCGCTTTCGATGCGCCCGGGCATGGTTATTCCTCCGGGGCCACCACGGATATCCTGGAAATCACCGCGCTCATGGGCGAACTCGACCGACGCTGTGGCCCTTTCACATCCGTGGTCGGCCACTCCTTCGGCGGCGTCTGCGCATTGTACGCGGCTGCCGAGGGCTTACGCGCCTCCTCCTTGATCCTTTTCAGCACGCCCGCTTCCTTCGAAGGGATTTTCCGGAAATTCTGCGGCAGCTTGCGCATCCGCGGGAGCCTACGGGCCCGGTTCCGGGCCAAGGTCGAATCCCATTTCCGCGGGCGCGAGGACGATGTCTGGAAACGCTTCTCCGCCGATAGGAATATGGCCCGCGTGGAAATCCCGACCCTGATCATCCATGACCGCGAAGACTCCGTGGTTCCTTTCGAGGAAGCGCTGGATCTACGGGAAGCGGGACGAAAGTCGGATTTGCTTTTGACGGAAGGGTTCGGCCATAGCGGAATTCTCCGGAGCCCCGCGGCCTTGGAAAAATGCTTCTCCTTCTTGTCGGAGATCCGCTCCCAAAAGAAGCCTGGACTGATCGGTTCTACGCGGTCTTAATCTCGAAAACCAGATCCCCGGGCGACACCTCATCGCCCTTGTGGACCAGGATCTTCGCCACCACGCCCGCGCAGGGCGCCTTGACCACGTTCATCATCTTCATGGCTTCGGTGGTCAAGAGCTTTTGGCCTTCTTCGATCCGGTCGCCCGCGGCGGCGGATATTTCGACCACTTTTCCTGCCATGGGGGCGGCGATTTGGCCCGGATTGTCCGGGTCGGCCTTGTCGCGCCGTTTGACTTTGACCCCCGCCTTGGCGTCGACCACGACGGTGTTGCGCCGGCGGCCGTTCAGTTCCCAGAAAAGGGTCCGCGTCCCGTCGGGTTGCAGATCCCCGATGGTCAACAACATTACGATGAGGGTCTTACCCTCCTGGATATTGATGGCCCGTTCCTCGCCGACCTTAACCCCATAGAAGAAGGTCGGGGTATCCAGCACGGCCACGTCGCCGAAATGCTCGCGGAAGCGCAGGTAATCGGTGTACACCTTGGGATACTGGGCATAGCTGAGGAGATCCTCCTCCTCGAAATGGCTGTTGAATTTTTGCTTGAGCGAGCTCCGCGCGGCGTCGAAGTCGAAATCCTCCAGCAACTCCCCGGGCCGGCAGGTGATCGGCTCTTCGCCCTTAAGGACCGCCTTCTGGAGGTCAGGAGGGAAACCGCCCGGAGGCTGGCCCATCATGCCCTTCATCATGCTGACGAAAGAATCGGGGAAAGCCAATTCCTTGGAGCGGCTGATCACGTTTTCGGGGGTCAGGCGGTTTTGGACCATGAACAAGGCCATATCGCCGACAGCCTTGCTCGACGGGGTCACCTTGATGATGTCGCCGCACATGTCGTTGACCGTGCGGTAGGTGTTCTTGACCTCGTCCCATTGGTCCCCGAGCCCGAGCGAGATGGCCTGGGCCCGGAAATTCGAATACTGCCCGCCGGGCATCTCATGGCGATATACGTCGGCGGTGCCCGCCTTGAGCCCGCATTCGAAAGGGGCATAGGGCTCGCGGGCCACTTCCCAATAGTCAGCCAGCTTCTGCAGGCCTTCTTCGTCCAGCCCCGGATCCCGGTCGGTTCCTTGCAGGGCGCTGACCAGGGCGTTCAGGGAGGGCTGCGAGGTCACGCCGGACATGGACGAAAGGGCGGCATCCACCACGTCCACGCCCGCCTTGGAAGCCTCTAGCAGGGCCGCCACCTGGTTGCCGCTGGTATCGTGCGTATGCAGGTGGATGGGCAGGGACACCGCGTTCTTGAGTTCGGTAACGAGGATGCGCGCCGCCTCGGGCTTCAGGAGCCCGGCCATGTCCTTGATGCCCAGGATATGCGTGCCGGCTTGCTCCAGTTCCTTGGCCAATTTCACGTAATACTGCAAGGTGTACTTGGAGCGCCGGCTATCGGTGATGTCCCCGCTGTAGCAAATGGACGCTTCGATGATCTTGCCGGTTTTGCCGACCGCGTCGATGCAGGGCTTGAGGCCTTCGATCCAGTTGAGGCAGTCGAAAATGCGGAAGACGTCGATGCCGTTGCGGGCCGCGGCGTCGATGAACCGGTTGACCACGTTGTCCGGGTAATTGGTATAGCCGACCGCGTTCCCGGAGCGCAGCAGCATTTGCAGCAAGGTGCCCGGCATGAGCTTGCGGATGGCGCGCAACCGTTCCCAAGGATCCTCGTGGAGGAAACGCAAGGCCACGTCGAAGGTGGCGCCGCCCCACATCTCCTGGGAGAAAAGACCCGAGGCGAGATGGGCGGTGGCATGGGAGATTTTCACCAGATCATCGCTGCGCATGCGCGTTGCGAGCAAGCTCTGGTGCGCATCCCGGAAAGTGGTGTCGGTGAGGAGAAGGGCCTTCTGCGCAAGCAGCCACTTGGCCAATCCCTTGGGGCCCTGGGCCTGGAAGACGGCGAAGGCGGGGGAAGTCGGAGGGGTCGACTTCGGCACCTTCGGGACCTGAGGGGTCTGCACGCGCGCGGGCTTGAGTTTAGAATCTACATCGGGGAACCCGTTCACGGCGATCTGCGACAGGTAATCGAGCAGCTTGTTCGCCCGATCCAGGCGCGGCTTGAAATCGAAGAGCTCGGGATGCGTTTCGATGAACTTGGTCGTGCAGGTGCCGGCCAGGAAATCCGGATGCTTCAGCACGTTTTCGAGGAAGGGGATATTCGTCTTTACGCCGCGGATGCGGAATTCCCGGATGGCGCGCAGGGCTTTATTGGCCGCCTGATCGAATTGCAATCCCCAGGAGCAGACCTTGATCAACAGCGAATCATAATGGGGCGTGATGACCGCGCCGTCGAAGCCGGAGCCGGCGTCCAAGCGGATGCCCATGCCCTCGCCCGCGCGGAAGGCGGTGATCTTGCCGTGGTCGGGAGCGAAGTTGTTGGTCGGATCCTCGGTCGTGAGGCGCAATTGGATGCAGTACCCGCTTTTCTTCACGTCGGCCTGGGACTTGATGCGGATGGAATCGTGGGAGAGGGGGTAACCCTCGGCGATGCGGATCTGCGCCTGCACGATATCGCGCCCGGTGATCACCTCGGTGATGGTGTGCTCCACCTGGATGCGCGGATTGACCTCGATGAAATAATGCT
>Ga0170475_114091977_pt1 | contig 13743 bp, 5 predicted proteins | sample Soicark_Litter_5_FD_111474 | JGI IMG/M metagenome (GOLD analysis project Ga0170475, IMG submission 111474) | Avena fatua rhizosphere microbial communities from Hopland, California, USA. Combined Assembly of 48 SPs | reverse complement strand
TTTTGTTTACAAAATGCTGATTTAAGTTTTCTGAACTATTTATAATTTGACAGTCAAAGTATCTGTAGCCGGATTCAGGTGCATACGTTTGCTTGGGGGACTGTTGAGATAATAGACGAAGAAACTGTCTGTGGTACACACTATACACGGTGGGATGTGGAAAGACGGCGCTACAGCTTATGGTAAAGACACTGGAGGTGGATACATAAACTCACCAGGCTATGGAAGCACGCAGCAGGCGTCACAACAAAAGGCGAGAGTTCGCAGCAACATTCCGTGCACTGTGGCGCAGATCATGAGAGCGGAAGTGATTGACGACGCATTTGTGTGTGACAATATAACGTATCACCAGGTTACACTGGTTGGCATCGTGCGGTCTGCCAAAGAATCTGCGACAAATCTTGCATACGAGATAGACGATATGTCTGGACCTCTGATAGAAGTGCGACAGTTTGGTGACAACGATGAGAACACCCCTGAGGCAGAGCGCTTGTCTCTGATCCGTGAGAACATCTACGTGAGAGTACACGGCCACTTGAGGTCATTCGGTAACAAGCGTAGCATCATAGCGTTCAAAGTGAGAGCCCTGGCGGACATGAATGAGCTGACAATGCATCTGTTGGAAGTGTTGTGTGTGCGCGCGCGTAGCAAGAGATCGGATCAGTCGTCCGCCATGAAACCTATATCGAACATGGGACTGTCTCATGCTGGTGTCACTTCAATGGACATGTCATCTGATGCTGGTCTTACCATGCCACAGAAACAAGTTCTTGATATATTTCGAATGTGTCCCAACAACGAGGGCTATAATATCAGAATGGTTCACGAGAAACTTCCAGGCATGCCAGATCGAGTCTTCAAGGAGGTGGTTGAGTTTCTTAGCAATGAGGGGCATATATACTCGACTATTGACGATATGCATTACAAGGCTATAGATGGAGCCTCTTACTAACAGCCTAACATCGAGTCACACCTTTATTAAAGAACTGAACTGTAAGCAGAATGTACTGTCGCTGACTGTGTGGGATTTGTGCTATAGTCATGTAATTATTTTGTATTGTGTTTTCTTTGCTGCACTGAGAAACATATTAAAGTACACTGATTGAGAAATATATTAAAGTAACTGTGAAATATTGAATAAGTAGAATTTAATCATAAATTTTGTATTTTTGTTCACTTTAATTTTCAGCATGACCAATTTGTACACGATAATTTCCCAAGAAATTATATTGCCGTCGTTGTCAACGGAATAAACTTACATTCAGTAGAATTTATGAATCGATACCTTTTATGAACTTTGAGATAATCAAGATTTAAAGATGTTCTATATAAAAGTTAGCCTTTTGAAAATCTTATCAAGATGTATTCTGTAACAAATGAGAGCTTTTGAATAAAATATGTTTTACTACGATCTATTAGTTATTACCGTAGGATAGAATTTTATTGGAATTGTACTTGCTATAGCTTTATGGTGTTCAACTACACTACTTCTGTTATAATTTTGTAATTTTTAATGATACACTAACATTCTCAGAATAATTATTATTTTATAAAAAAAATTAATTAACACAACGATAAAGCATAACATAATATAATACTGATTTTGAATTTTGCAAATACAGGCAGTTACATTTGACTTCAGCATTTGTCACTAACACACGACAATAATCATACAATAATTATCTATCAGAAGAATACAGAACATTGTTATAAAATTTAAGTTTTTTTTTACATACTTGTAGAGGACTGAAAGTTTAGCATTACAATGGATCTGTTGTAACCGTAATGTTCTCACTTAATGATCTCGTTAAAGTACTCGGAGAGACTGGTTATGACTGGAAGAGTGTCCGGGCTGTTGAATTTCTGCTTTAGATAAATGAACTGGTAGTGATGCATCTAATAGCTTTCAGTGATACTCATGGTTGTCATAAACTTATTTTGTGCATTGTCACATCTTTCAAATACAGTGCAAGTCTATTTTTTATTTAACGTTAGATATTGAAAAAACGGTCGAGTCTAATTTTGATTTAACGTCTGATATTGAACAAAGAAACGTAGAAGCTGACGGTGATGTTTCTACTCGTAATTTGCTCTTCAGTTTGACAGCAGAAATGTTTGAATATGTTGACAGTGACTGTAAATTAAATTAATTCTATTTAAAAGTCAAATACACTTTACTGTAAAGAGGCCGTTCACATATTATTTAATTATTGAGGGAAGGGGTTGCAGCGGTTTTGCTCTAATTGCTATACTGAGGATGGTGAAGTCGATTGAGGTAAAATACTTCTGAAGAAAAAGTCAAGAAAGTTTTTTCGTATTTTATGAACTTAAAGTTATTGGCTACGTTTCATTCATGTATTCGTATTTGCGGGAATGTTTTCAGTGCACTTTTGTGTAATGTTGCTGCTACTTGATCAAGATTTATGCTGACTTGTTTTTGTAAATGTCGTAAACGGAAGAGCGATAAAAATAATAGAACAAAATAAATTCAATGTTTTATAACAATGACAACAGCTATGGAGTGTGATAGAAAAATGTAAGATGACTAATTTATTATCTGTAATAAGTGAACGGCCTTGAGGTTACATTGCTGAAATGTCAAAATTTAGTCTAAAGTCGCTACTACACTACAGACAACATAACATAGAAATAGGTAATGTTATTCGAGAATGATTCATTTCAGACGTCGGGTTTTGTTTCCCTAGTTTGCTGGGCACTGTGATTGAGACACTTTTCCAACAATTTCACCTCTACTCAGGTCCCAGGTCGTGGTGCCCAGCTGAAGATTACGTATGCAGCCGACATACTGCACGTTGGTTCTTATGCCACGATGAATTTCTGGTACACCTCCAATATGCAGTGGGTCACTAGTGTCCGTGGTGGAGTAGCCAGCCTCGCCCACGCCTGGTTCAGACGTGATGCGATCCACTTCCAGAGTCACCACATTCTTTGCCTTCTTGGCAATGATTGTGTGCCAGGCTCCATTGCAAAGTTCATTCTTTGCTAGTGGTACATATGTTGTGCTGACATCACCCCTGCCATTGTCCATACTGAAGATAACATCTCCGTCAACCATCTGCAGGACAAGATATTCTCCTCCATGATCAGAGTTGAAGACAGACAGGAGGACTCCAGACAAAGTACGAGGTCTCACTTGTAATGTAATGTCAAGGTCAAGGGGCACGCTGAAATTTTTACTCAGCACGACATGCCCTCCCATGGAGTAGAAAAATGATCCCTGTTCAACTGCTGTAGTGCAAGGCTGGGTGTCAATGGAAGCTGAGGGAGAATCAAGGTCAGTCCTAGAGTGCTTCATATTCCTCAGACAACCAACAAATCCTCCAGCACCTTCTACATTTGCAGTGGCTCCAGAGGCTGCATCAAAAGAAAGTCCTCCGATGAAGAATGGTTTCAGAATCTCAACAGTTTGAGTTCTACCTGCTGCTGTCGCCTGTACAATCTCAGAGTCATTGTCTATAATGAGTTGTCCTTCATTGTTGCTACGGACAAACGTTGCCTTGTGCCAGCTGCCATCGTTATAAGAGCGAGTCGTGATGGCACGTGCAGTGCCACTGCCACAGTTAAATGCCAGCGTCACTCGCCCATTGTTGAGATAGAGAGAGGTGAAATCTGTGTGTTTATCACCGGCCACATAAAAGATGACGCCATTAGAGGTCGTGGTCTTGAAGTCAACGCTGAATTCTGACCTGCTCGATGACCATCCCGGCAAGTTGTTATACTCATATCTGCTGTCACTCTTCAGTCCAAACTGTACCCCAACGGACATTTCCCTATCGTCCAGAAGAGGAGGCTCCAGGGGTAAAACACACGTGTCACGTGATGACTCTTGGTTACCAGAGTCAATGGGCGACCTTGTAGTAAACTTGAACTCTACTTTAGGGGTGCTCTGTGTTGGATCTGGAATGCCACAGCTGTTCAAGACGGCCCCAATTTGACTAGCGGGGTCAGCGTTAGCAAAATTTATCGACATAGAATTGATGGAAACGTCGCCAATGCATCCGACAAAGTGAGTTTTTGTTCCCACGTTCTCAATGACAATGGTGTAGACTGCTGGGACTCCACCCAGATACAGTTTAGAGGTCATGCTCACTCTTTTACCTGTGTCCAACCTTCCTTTCACAATGTCACCGTCATCAACGGACAAGGTCAAGTCTCTGTTTATCTTCTCCACGGATATGTAATGCCAGACTCCATCACTGTAAGTGCCAAGTTTAGACTCCAAGGCTGTTCTACCTCCATCTATTGTCCAGATTACGACTATCTTGCCACCAACTATGGAGATGGAGAAGGCATTTTGCTGATTCTGTGCATCCCCTGTCACATACAGAAGCAGTCCATCCTTGTCCACAGTCTTCATCTTCATGGTGACCTCAAAGGAAGAGTTAATGTTGAACGACTCCAGGGCAATGTAAGAATTGATCACATCGCGAGTAAACGACACTATTCTTGTGAAGTCTGTGCATCCAGGTAGAATGTCCTTGCCTTCCAGATTGTCATGTATGTTGCGCTCAGTGCTGCCAAGATGCACATCTTTGATACAACCTATAAATCCTTGCTGTACAACACCTGAGAATGTGTGATTTCCTTTAAATCCTCCGATGTAAATATTGTTGTCAATATCCAAGTCCCTCAAATTTCCAGACGACCTGCCACTATCCACTGTGACTTGATCCACTTTGAGAATACCATCCTGTGCCAGACGATTGGCCACCAGCACGTGCCACTTTCCATCGTTGTACCTCTGTGGAGACTGAAGCTTAGCCCGGCCAGACCCAAGGTCGTACTGGTAAACTACATGACCGTCGATCATTTCCAGGGACAGGAAGTCTTTGTCCTTCAGACCGATGAGGAAAAGAAGTCCATTCTCTGCGAATGTTTTAAACTTCAGCTGGACTAAGCTCGTCGACTGAGGTCTAAAGCGTTCCTTGGCCAGGATGACATAACCATTGCCGCCAAACATGTAACCATTCTCAGGTACCGCAGGAAGATTGGTTCTTTCGTAGCAGCCTCTGACTCGTTCAGCTTGTACAAAGTTCCACAGTCCTGCCTTCACACCGTCCACTTCAATGTTCTCAATGCATCCCATCAACCTTGTGCTTGTCAATATACTGCGCAGAAATCCAGCCGCTGGATCAGGAACGCCGCCAACAAAGAATTTCGTTGCGGCTGTCAGTTGTAGCACACTGTCGTCGCCAGGTGACTCTCCCGTTGTCGTCGACACGATGACGTCTTGCTTGTCATCAATGGTTGTCCTGAGTGTGAGCTTGCCTTTCTTTCCAGTCCTTTCTACAATAGCCTCATGCCAGATGTCATTGTTAACATCGTTAGTGCTGGTGACTGTTCCCACTCCACTTCCGAGGTCAAACTTAAAGACAGCCTTTCCATTGATTACTTCCAGTGCCATGTAGTCAACCGGTGTTCCAGTTTCTGGTCCAGTGTAGAAGAGGAAGCCATTTCTTTGTGATGTCCTGAAGAAGATGGACACCTTGCTGTAGGAGCCGGCAGCAATCAAGTTGTCTGTGTTACGAATCTGCAGAGTGGCATCTTGTGTGAACGTAATACCAACTTTGATCAGATTCGCCTGGTCACGGGCGACAAAAATCTGTTCTCTCAGCGCCGTAATGTTTGCCCTCAGGTCCGCCCCGAGCACCTTAATGTTCTCGGCCAGGCCGGTGAGCCGATCAAGGAGCCCGAGGGCAGTGGGGACCAGCCTCACGACCTCGTCGACCTTGACCTGGGCCTGCTGGACGTTCCTGTTCGTCTCCTCGATGAACTGTGACATCTCGTCGACCCTCCTCTGGTCCTCTGGCAACTTAGTGACGATCACGTTCACTTTGTTCTCAGAGGACTCTGCCAAGCGTTGAGCCTCCATCGCCTTGCTGGCTGCCTCACGAGCCTGCTCTCCAAAGCCGTCTTCAGGAAGCATGTCCACTCCCAACACAATCTCCTGCAGACTGTTTCGTATTTGAACATTCGTTCTGCTCAGTTCTTCCACAGTGTGCTTGGCATTGATCAATCTCAGTCGGAGATCCCTTTCTATTTGCACTACGACTGCATTGGCTTCATCACGTAAAGTTTCACTTCGAATACGAGACTTTCGAGCGTCATCAGTGTTTCCAAAAGACAATTCAACGGCTTGATCAGCCACTTCAATAGCTTGCAGGGATGCGTTCAATGCCTTGTTGATGGCGTCTATGATGTCCTGGTAGGCCTTGGAGGCTTTAAGGGCGGCCTCTGCCGACTGTCTAGTGTCGGCTATCATGCTGTCCAGGAAGTCCGCCTCAGCCTTGAGATTGCGGGCGTACTCAATCGCCTCATCTACAAGGGGACGAAGGACAACATTCTCCCCGGTCAGAATATCCACGGCGTTTTGCAGACTGTCCTTGGCCGAGTCCAGGCGAGACAACTCAAGCTCCGCCTCTCGGTAAGCGTTTCTTGCATCAATCAAGTACTGCTCAGCCTTACGTAGCAATTCACTCGAGTTAGCCAAGCAGCCCTGTACTTCTATCTGGATGATCTTGATTCTTTCAACAGTTTCAGTAACATAATTCTTCACGTCAGTCATCCTATAGTTCAAGTCATTCGCTGTACGAGACTGTTCTAGAGACTGACGACTAAAGTTCTGCAGTTCTTGTAACTTTGACTGAATTTCTTGCAGGAAGATGCTGAGGGATGTTGTACGGTTCATCTGTTCCATGGCTTGGTTCATCAGCTCCTGGGCTCTTCTCAACGCATCAATAGCTTCACGAAGTTCGTTCTCCACAGTTACATTGACAGACCTAAAGTCACGTGACCTGATCTCAGTCAGCATGCCCTCAGCCTGTCTGATCATCTCGTCGATGTTTGATTGGCCGGCACTGTTCTCTATTGACTCTAGCACTCCCTTCACGTAGTCAACCGCATCTTGCGCTTCTTTGACAATCACTCCAACAATCTCTTCATACATGCTGTCAGCGTTTTCCTTGGCTGATTTAGCATCCTCTGATATCAGTTCTGAACTGCGCACTATTCTGTCAGACTTTGTAATGAGCTCGATGGAAAGACTCTGCACACTATCCAGCTCCCTCTTGATCTGATCCAGGTCTGACCCGTTGACTGGAGTCCCAGTCAGTCGGTCTACCTGGGGTCTCAGCTCATAGGCAGTCCGGTTGATCTGCTCCAGGCGTAGGAAGGCTAGCACTCCGGCCGACACGTTGTACAACTGTTGCTTCATGGTTGTCACGTTGTGTTCAAGCATGTCGACGTCATCCAGCAACACGTGAACACAGTTGTCACACTCTCTACATCCAGAGTTAGGAATCATGATCCAGCGAGGAAGACAGCGATCACAGTTTGTACCAGTCACACCGGGCAGACACTGACACTGTCCAGTCAAGGGGTCACAAGTCACGGCACCGTCAGACAAACATGTGCATTTTTGGCATCCACGTGGACCATAGTTCCAGTGTCCATGTTCACACTGATCACACTGTCGCCCAGTCACACCTGGTCCACACTGACACTGCCCCGTGTGGAGGTCACAGTCTGAGCTCAGAGAGGCAGCGCCACAATCACATCTCGTACAACCACGTCCACTCTCAAAGCCATATGAGCCGGGCGCACAACGATCACAAGTCATGCCGACAACGTTAGGTTTACAAAGACAAGCCCCTGACTGATGATCACACAGCTCTGATCCTGTCTGATCACAGACACATCCCTGGCAGTTTTTTAGCCTGATTGCATCTCCATAGAACCAATCCCGACATCGCTCACAACGTTCCCCTCCAGCATTGTTAATACATCTCACACACTGCCCTGTTCTTACGTCGCATCCCATTGGATCCCTCGGGTCAGTGTTACCACTACACTGACACGCCTCACAGCGACCCCCGGGCTCTGTCGGGTTACCCCAGTAACCAATGTCACAATTTTCACAAGTTCGCCCAGCGTAGCCAGCCATACACTCACAACGACGCACATCACCAAAGACAGACATCTCACAAGTAACAGCAAAATTGTTGGCCTCAGTTGCAATGGGACAAGCACAAATCTTACAGATCTGACTGTATGAGTCATAGTAGTAGCCTCTCTTGCAGGCCAAACATTGAGGTCCACCAAAGTTATCTCGACAATTCAAGCACTCCCCGGAGTCAGGATCACACGTCGCAGCGCGATTGTTGCACTGACAAGGGACGCATGTTCCGAGGTAAGGTCCCTGTTTGAACCGGAAGTAGCCGGGGGCACACTGCTCACAGGAAGTACCGACGTAATTAGGCGGACACTGACATTGTTCCACGTTCTTTGCAAGTGCTCCGCTTCCATCTGGTGCGGAACCGTCGAGCATTACATTGGACAAGACAATACGACTGGCGGGAGAGTAGTAAGATCCTCTGATGTGTAGTGCACGCACTCTGGACAAGATCAACATGAACTGTTACCTACTGACTGGTGCACCTGTGTCCTCGTGCACAAACTTATTCTCCAACAGGTCCGTCTCAACTGTCAGCTCCATGCCGGGCTCTGGCTGCTCAGGGTTGGTGTGGACAATCGTGAATTCACGACCCTCAATTCTGACATCAGGTCGCACTAGTCCTTGTGACTGACCAAATCTTGGCAGATCAAACAGAACCGTGTAGGTCAGCTTTCCACCATACGATGTTATCTTGTTGCCAAGATAAGGTTCTGGTGCAATCCAATAAATGGACTCATCATTGTCAATAATGTCCTCCTCACGGATAGATGACATCTCCAGGCGGTTGAACCTGCTCGTGATCTGTGGGTTCCCGTTGACATTTGTGTATCCCCATCCGTTCATTGAGTCGATCCGAGTTCTCCTGTAATTAGAGCTGTCGCACTGACTCGTGACACCAAAACAGAAGCATTGCGTGCAGCCTTTAGGATTGCGCTCTTCCAAATAGAAAGAACCAAGCTTGCATTGAGAGCACTGGGTTGATTCAACGTTTTCCTTGCATAGACATCTGGACGTGATTTGATCGCAGACATCCATGGTAACACCTTTATTATCACAAGAACATGGCTGACAGTATGGAAAACCATAGTATCCCACATTACAACGGTTACACTGGCGACCAGCTATGTTTGGCTTACAACTGCAGTCCCCAGTGTCGATGTCACAATCCAGACGACCACCCACCACCCCGTTGGGATCACAGCTACAGTCCTCGCATCCAATCAGAGGGTCAAACCCAAAGGTCTGAGGCAGACAGACGTTACAGTTTGGACCAGTGACCCGTGGAGGACAAACACAACGACCAGACATTGGTTCACACAGACCACTAGGGCAATTACATTTTCTACAGTTAGGGAATCCATAGTAGCCTGTCTTACAATCAGAACAAGTACGACCAATTACGTTAGGTCTGCACGGACATTGGCCTCCAAACTCTGAACAAGTAAAGCTGACCGATCCATCCGGGTCGCACTGACATACAAAGGCTCCATTGTTGTGGTCTGTAGTTAGGGAATAGATCGACTTTCGGCAGAACCCGGTCGCGTTAGTCGGGACGTTGAAGCTGTCCGTTCCACAAGAGTTGATGAACTGGACAGATTTGTCAACATCTTCTACATCGAGAATTCTCTTAGCATTGAATTGTGAAGACGGCACAATCAGTACATAGTCCAGCCAGATAGGTCGCGTGCTGTTGAACGAAATGCGCACGCTGAGGTCAGAGAGGTCAAGTAGATGAGGTTCAGACACAACATCCCTGAAGTTGACGACAGATCGGCATCCATTGACATTTGGACAGTAGGCGGCACGGAACTGACCTTTATGTATCTGTCCAACACTCTGTATATCAACATCCACATCAAAGCCAATGCCTTCAGGCTGATAGTAGTGAGGCACAAAGGCAAACCTTCCTCTGCTACTCACTGTGGCGTGAATGTTGATTGTTGGCGCTAGTTGATCCAGCCTGACAACTTTAACAGTTGTATCAATAATGCTTGGTGGAACAGTCGTCTCAATTCTTCCTTCATTTGGATAGGACTCAAAATCTACCTTGACAGTCTCTGCTGGCATGACATAGCTACCGCCATCACATTGTTCATTTGTCTGGATGCACTTAAAGCGTGGAGCAATGTAATCAATGTTCCACGACTGCACAGGAATGGCTATGACAGATTCAATAGCAAGGTCCATGTCTGCTCTCCCGTTCAGGGTCACAGTGGCATACTGTCCATCAACTGTAAACACTTTGGGATTGTTAGCAGAGTCAATGACCATCTGACGACATAGAGAGCTGTAAGGACATCCAGGAAGCGCCAGACGACCGCGGTCTTGTCCACGTGACGCCACAATGTCCACGTCCAAGTCCTGCAGTCTGCCTGTCACGCGACTGTAGTACTGCACCACTATGATGTACTTGCCAGGTTGAGGCACTGGGACGTCTACATTCAGGGAGGTCTGTTTCCTGTTGAGTAGGGCCATGTCAGCCGTGTTCAACTTCTGTATGACGTCATAGTCTATAAACATCTGTGTCTGATCTCTGACGTCACCAGACCTCACGTATCCCGTCGCTCCTCGGGCTGACGGGAACACGGACACGTCAACATACACAAAGTGCTTGCATACTTCAGCGGTTGAAGGTACAGTACACGGTCTGTTGATCTTTTCTTGTAAGAGAGAAGCCTCGTAGTAAGCTTGAGGCAAGAGTACAATGTAGTCCACAAAGATACTGTCCGATGTTTTCAGTGCGATGGTCCAATGCCCCGGGTCAAGCACAAAGGTCGACACCACCCCGCTCCCGGTCACGGTCAGGTGCTGGGGTCGACGAGACGGCGCGAACACAAAGCTCGTCTTCTGCACCTCGGAGGACATCTCAGGCATGACCGTGACCTCAGCCGAGACCACGTGATCTGACGGGTTGACGTAGCGGAAGATGATCCGGTACAGACTTGGCTTGCGGATGTCAAGGTCAATGCGAACTTCATTCTGGATTTTAGAAAAGACAGCATATCCTTTCCAGGAGTATCCGGGGAACACGTTCTCGTCAAATCCATATCGAACTGATCCACCAGAAGCAGTCTTTCCTTCTTCCATTTCATACAGGTTTTGATAGAGAGAAGGAAAGTAATGTGTAGCTATGGGACTTTCGCATCGTTTTCCATTAACTCTTGGTTTACAGTTGCACTGTCCACTCGCTCTGTCACACGTCTGATCTTGTGATCCTCCAATGTCACAGTCACAGGATTGACATCCGAATGCGTTCCAGTTCTGTAGATTGTAAGTTCCATCCACACAGCTGTCACAATGCTGAGCTGTGACGAATGGTTTGCACGCACACTGCCCAGTCAGACTTTGACAAACTTTCGATTGGCCAAGAGAACCTCGTGAATCACAGTTACAATCTTCACAGCCATGGTGGTTGATAATGTTGAGGTTCCAGAAGCCAGCCTTGCACTGATCACATATCCTTCCCTCCACTCTCTCCTTGCACTCACACAGACGGCCATCTTGATGTGCTCCGCACCCTCCAAGAGGATATCCAGGCACTTCCTTCGCTCCGGCGGGATTGCAGGTACATTCTTCACAGTGTGGATAGTTGTAGTAGTTAGGACGACATTTGTTACAAGTTGTTCCCTCAAATGTTGACTGACAGTTACACTGCCCTGTTGTCTGGTCACAGGAGATGCCATAAGAACCGTACGAGTCACAGTTACAAGTGAGACACTCCGGATACTTGTAGTACCCTGGTGCACACTGATCACATGTTCTTCCACCAAAGTTCCTCTTACAGATGCATTGACCCGAGGCGTCGCAGTCATTTGTGTGCAGACCATAAGGATTACAACCACATTCAATGCAATGTGGAAAGCGGTAGAACCCTGCCCCACATCGATCACATTGTGCCCCACCAAAGTTCTGACTACACAGACAGATCCCACTCTCCTTATCACAAACCTCCTGTGAGCTGCCACCACGGTCACAGTTACAATAGGCGCATGCTGGGTAGTTGTAGTATCCATTGGCACACTGTTTGCAATCCCGTCCACCATAGTTCTGTCTACACCTGCACTGACCCGTGGCTAAGTCACATCCATAGCCTTGTGCTCCAATGTCATCACACGCACAGGGTTTGCACTCTGGAAAGTTGTAGTACCCATACGCGCATCGATCACAATTTGGTCCGTCAAAGTTTGGCTTGCAGGGGCACTGACCACCTCCCACTTCACAGACCTGCCCCTGGGTACCGTTCACATTACACTGGCAAGGGATACAGCGGGGGTAGCCATAATAACCAACGTTACATCTGTCGCAGTTCGTCCCGGCATACTCCGGTTTACAGAAGCAGCGACCCGTCCTCTGCTCACACCCGCCCGTCGAGTAGGTCAGATCACAGCGACATCTGTGGCACGCCCTGGGTGAGCTGATCTCTACGTCGGCAGGCCGGTAGAACCCAAAGCGACACTTCTCACAGTTGATTCCCTCAGTGTTGTGCTGACAGTTGAGGCAGACTCCTCCCCCGTCATACTTGAAGTTGATGTCAAGACTGCTGCGGTTACGAGCAACGTCAGGATCGTAGCGACATTCAACTGAGTGACCGTGACAGTTACACGCTTCACAACTATTGTTCGCGTCCAGTGTGGCAGGTCGCCAGAGCTTCTGCACAAACCCTGGACAGCAAGTCTCACATTGTTCCCCACAGGTGTTGTGTTGACAGCGACAGACAAGCTTGAAAGGACTGCTTGGGTCGGTCATGTCACAGATAGCGGCGTGACCATTGCACACACATCGGCCTCCTATTGATATGTCCTTTATACTGTAGTAGTACCTTCTAGTGACAGTAGAGTCCTGTCTTGCCACAGCCATCAGATGACCCAGTAGGGTCTTTGTGCGCAGAAGCCTTAGACGGACATTGGTTGCCTTGGTCCAATCTTGGAGAGACAGAGAATAGGAAAAGTTATTTGAGCTGGGTCGGTTATTTACCAAAGACACCACAATCTCTCCTCCTTCCAAAGGAACAACTTTAGAGTAGTCCGTAGTGCAGATCACAGAGTCATCCCTCATGATGGAATCACTATACCCAACACTTCCAAAGAACGAGTGACAATCACTCGGAGTGTCCGCGAAGTACTGCCAAGGCTTCCACGTCTTTCCATTGTCCACGGACTTCTCCAGGGCAAACACTCCAGGACGGGGAGAGTTGGCCATCTTGATGAACACGTACGCCACATGGAATTCCTGTCCGAGGTTGATGGTAAGGTTGACCTCGTTGTACTGCAGTCCACGAGAGAGGGGAGGACTCTGCCACCATCTCTCCGTCCCGTCCACCGCGTACTGGGGCGAGTGGGTCCTGGACGGCTCATTAGGGTCACAGTGGTCACACAGCTGACCCTGGATCAACTCGTACTCCCCAACCACGTCATCCTTGTCCGGATTCGCCCCCGTCAACTTACAGAACAATTCCGTCTCGGACACTCCGACGCCGCACGTCGCCGTAGCCTCGATCTGTCGGCCAACGGCGAGATTGAAATACGGCGGCGTCAGTACCTGAGATTGGACGCAAACGATCGATAAAATTACGCATAATGAAAGTTTTAGACAGTTTTTGTGGACGATAAATTTTAATCGCGACTCCATTGTATTGTCGCTTGGATGGCAACACGCGAAGCGTTCGACTGAAAGTCAGTCGAGTCAATTAGTCTAGCTTTGTCGCTGTAGAACTGTTGTGAATTAAGCTGTGATTTTCAACTTCAAGTACAGCTGCTAGTTGAAGCTAC
>Ga0170475_111323334_pt1 | contig 13744 bp, 11 predicted proteins | sample Soicark_Litter_5_FD_111474 | JGI IMG/M metagenome (GOLD analysis project Ga0170475, IMG submission 111474) | Avena fatua rhizosphere microbial communities from Hopland, California, USA. Combined Assembly of 48 SPs | reverse complement strand
GCCGAATACGCCCGCGTGGCCGAGTGACGGGAGACCCGTGTAGCCGAGCAGGATATCCAGGCTCATGGCGAGGATGGCAAAGATCACCATCTGTGTGAGCAGGCCGATCCAGTAGGGACTCAGGAATGCGGGCGCGGCGGCGAGCAGAACAGCGGCTGGAACCAGCGTGCGACGCGTGAGGGCTCCAGCCGTTCTACGAGCGGCCATAAAGGCCGGTGGGCTTGACGGCGAGCACGAGCACCATCGGCGCAAACAGGGTGAAGTATGACAATTCGGGAACGAGCGCCTTGCCGAAATTGTCGATGAGCCCGACGATGACGCTGCCGACGAGCGCGCCCCTGAGGCTTCCCATCCCGCCGACGATGACGACGACAAACGCGAGTGGGAGAAGATCGAAATCCATCCCGGTGTAGCCGCCAAGGATCGGCCCGCCCATCACGCCCCCGAATGCAGCGAGACCAGCGCCCGCGGCGAACACACACGAGGACAGGAGTGCGACGTTGATGCCCGTCGCCGCGGCCATCTCCGGATCGTCCACGGCGGCACGCAGTTTCGCGCCGATCAGCGTCCTCTCGTTCACGAACCAGAGGAGGACGGCCACGCACACCGCCGCGACCACCACGAAGAGCCGGTAGGACGGGAACACGACGCCGGCCATCTCGATCGAATTCCGCAGAGCCGGCGGATACGGCAGCGTGAACGGATCGCCGCCCCAGATCACGAACACCATGTCGCGAAACACCAGCGCCAGGCCCATCGTCAGCATCATCTGCGCGAGTGGCCGGCCGGCAAAGCGACGCAGCAGCAGCGATTGAACAAAGAAGCCGGCGGCGGCCACCGCCACGACCGCCGCCAGGGCCCCCAGGAGCAGGCTCCGGCTGCGCGAGACGACCGTCGACGCGACGTACGCGCCGAGCATGTAGAACGAGCCATGGGCAATGTTCACGATGCGCATGACGCCGAAGACCAGCGTGAGGCCGCTCGCGATCAGAAACAGCAGCGCGGCTGAAAAGAGGCCGTTCAGCGTCTGCGTCAGGAAATAGATCATCGAGGCATATGGCCTGCGCTACTGCCGCCCGCGCCCCGCCGGCGGAGCGGCACCGCCGGCCGGAGCGGCAGCCGGCGTGAGGGGCGGCTGCGGACCAAGGACCTTCGTGAGCGCGGTGTACGCGCACAGCTCGTCCTGCGTTCCGCCGCCGACGCCGATCGCGCCGATCAGCTGGTCCTCGACGACGATCGGGAGACCGCCGCCGACAAAGTAGTACGCCAGACCCGAGGCCTTGCCGAGATCGAGGCGGATCAGCCGCCCGTCGATAGTACCGAATCGCTGCGCGACGGCGCTGGACGGCGAGCGGGCGTACAACGCCGTCTTCGCCTTGAGCTGGGCCGTTTCGACGGCGATCGGCAACTGGCCATCCATGACCTGCGCGGCGACGGTGTCGCCGTTGGGCGCGAGCACGAACACCGAATACGTCGCGTTGCCCGCCTTGCCGAATTCGACGCACGCGTCAACGAGCGCGCGCGCCGTGTCCGCGTTGATCTGCGTCTTCGTCATGATCCGCTTGGCCGCCTCGCCCGATACCGTGACCTTTGCAAGTGTTGCCGGCGCCTGCGCACTCACAGGCGCGGCGACGAACACCGCTCCCGCCGTGAACAACCCAACCAGCGCCGATCCGTAAAAGCCCGTGTTCCTTCTCATGTTCGTGTTCTCCTATTTCACGCGGGTGGACGCCGCGAGAGCAACAGGCTCCGCGCTGGCATCATAGACCACGCGTCCCCCGACAATGGTCATTACGGACTTGATGTCCTTGATCTGATCGACCGGAACCGTCAGGTAATCGCGGTCCAGCACGACGAGGTCGGCCAGCTTGCCCGGCTGAATCGAGCCCAGGTTGTCCTCCTGGAACAGGAAGAACGCGTTCCGGCGTGTGTGCGCGATGAGGGCGTCTTCGCGTGAGATCGTGTTGGTCTCGCGAAGGGCCCTGGTGCCGCCCACCATCTTGCCGGTGACGGCCCACCACAGGGTCGTGAACGGCTGGATCTGATTCGCCCGGCTGCCGTCGCTGCCGAACCCCCACATGATGCCGCTGTTCTGAATGGTGCTCAGCTGCGCCATGTCGTAGGCGGCATCGCCGAACACCTCCTGGTTGATGCCGCCGTTGATCACGGCCCAGGGATGCACGGCCGCGTACATCCCGAGACGCTTCATCCGGTCGAGGTGCGACGCGTTGAGCTGATTGACGTGAGCCAGCGTCCATCGCAGGTTGCGAACCGGATACTCCTTGTTGATTTGCTCGATCTGATCGAGGAACGCGTCGAGCGTGTTCGTCAGGTTCGCGTGCACGTGCAGCGGCAGATGCGCCCTGGCGATTTCGGTCGCGATGCGCCGCCAGGTGTCGAGCTGGTCCGGCTTGGGATCCGATTTCGGAATGAACATCGGATCGTGCAGCGGTCCGAAGACGCTCTCACCGTAGAAAATCTGATCGATGTAGCTGTCGCCCTGGAACAGCTTCATCTGGGCGATGCGCGGCAGGAGCTGATCCACGTTCCCGCCGCCCGCGGGCGACACGATACAGCCCACCCGCACGTTCAGCTGACCCTGATCGGCCAGTTTCCGGAACGTCGGCAGGATGTCCGGTTCGCATCCCGCGCTACCGAACGCTGTCAGGCCCATGCGGTTGACGTCTTTCATCATGAGTCGCGTGCTCGCTTCGAGCTCCGGGCCCGAGGCGGTGGGAAGCTTGGCGGCAAGCTGCCGGAACCCCGCCTCGAGTACACGGCCCGTCGGCTTGCCGGCGCCGTCGCGAATGATCGCGGGGTTCGGGGCGGCGTCGTTGACTCCCAGCAGCTGAAGCGCGCGGCTGTTCAGAAACGCCTCGCGGTACGAGGCCTGCAGAAAGACCGGGTTGTCCGGAACGGCCTTGTCGAGCTCCTCGCGAGTGAACGGCCGCTTGTCGCCGGCGAACTGTTCGATGGCCCAGCCGCCGAGCGTGTAGATCCATTCGCCCGGCGGGGTCGCCGCGGCGCGGGCACGCAGCATGTCCAGCGCATGCTGGCGCGATTCGACACCGTCCAGACGCACTTCGTAGCGCCACGTGCCGGCGGCGCGCACCAGGTGCATGTGGTTGTCGATAAGGCCGGGCGTGACCGACCGGCCTTTCAGATCGATCCGCCGCGTGGCCGGCCCGGCCAGCCGCGTGATTTCCTGGTTCGTGCCCACGGCGACGAAGCGGTCTCCCTTGATCGCGATGGCCTGCGCGATCGTGAAGCGCTCGTCGACCGTGATGACCTTGCCGTTCGTGAGAATGACGTCCGGCGCCGCCTGTTGCGCGCGGACTGATGGCCCGGCAGCCACGAATAACGCCGCCAGGACGGCTGTCGACAACGTGCGAGCCATGTCACCCTCCTCGTGTTTCAATGTGTCACTTACCCGCCGGCTTGACGAACTTCGCGTTATCGATCGCGACGTTATCCTCGACCTTGATCACGCGGTGCGTCGCGTCGGGCGCCAGCTCCGTTCGGGCGTTCGCCGGGTTCATGTGGATCAGGAACGGAAATTTGACGCCGCTGCCCGTGTCCCGGTAGTCGTCGAAGTCGGTCTGGAACGGACTGTCGCCGATTGGCGTCGGCAATACGGTCTGCTTGCGCAGCAACAGGCCCGTCTGTGTGTCGAAATACAGCGATTCCGGCCGATCGCCGGACGGCACGCCGACAAGCCAGTACGCGTCCCGCCCATTCACCTTTTCGATCCCGCGCACGGTGAGCTGCGGGTACTCCTGCTTGAGATTGAGCGCCTCGTAGAAATCCGCGGCCCGCGCGGCCCGCCCGACATCCAGCTTGATCGGTTCGGTCACGCGTCCCGCCTGGTTCTGCGACCACGCCGTCGCGCCGTCGAATCCCTCCGCGATGGCATACGCCGGAGCGCGGTAGGTCGTGACGGCGAGGTTCGGCGCCTTTTGCAGCCGCTCGACCGCCGCCGGAGTCGGCACGACACCCCCGGGACCTGTCGGGATGTACTGCGTACCCGTGATCGCGCGCGCGGTGATTTTCCGCAGCGCCTGCTCTCCTCCAAGCGCCTGCACATACTTCGCCAGCACCTGATCCGCTGTCGGCAGCGCCGGCTTCGGCGCGGTGACAGGCTCGAGCACGGGAAAGGCGGGCATCGCCATCGGAATCGGCCGGCCGTTGTGGCAGGTATTACAGGTGACCACTTGTTTGCCGCCGAACTGGCGCGTGTTGATGTCGTTCATCATCACGATCATCTTGCGCGCCACGTCCTTCGCCGGCTTGACGTCTTTTTCCCACTCGCGCTCGATGTGGCAATCCATGCAGTCCAACCCCACGGCGCCTTTCATGAGGTGCATGGACTGGTTCAGCTCGTTGGCCGGCGTCCCGGTGAGCGCCTTGATGTTCTTGTACACCTGTTCGGCCGTCTTGCTCTCGTTCGCCGGCGACACCTGCCCGGCCGCGGACGCTGCGCACGCCAGCGCGATGATGACAAACGTGACGCGATGCATAAGCCCCACCTATTTAGTCGAATTGAGTGTTCCGCCGTCGTGGACGACCCGCCCGCCTACCATCGTCATGACCGGCCGGATGTCCTTGATTTGATCGGCAGGCACCGTGAGATAGTCGCGGTCCAGCACGACGAGATCGGCCAGCTTGCCGGGTTGAATGGAGCCCAGTTCGTCTTCCTGGAACACAAAGAACGCGTTCTTGCGCGTGTGCGCGATGAGGGCATCTTCCCGGCTGATCGTCTGCCGGATGACTTTCATCCCGCCGGGCATCTTGCCGGTCACCGCAAAGTACAGCGTCGTGAACGGCAGGTACTGGTTGGCCGCGGTCGCATCGGTGCCCAGGCCCCAGACGATACCGCTCGACTGGATCGTGGCGAGCGGCGGCATGTCGTACGCGCCCTCGCCGAACCCCTCGTGCATGATGCCGCCGTTGATGACGGCCCACGGATGCACCGCCGCGTACATGCCCAGCTTCTTCATGCGCTCGATCTGCGCCAGGTTGATCTGGTTGATGTGCGCGAAGGTCCAGCGCAAGTTGTGGATTGGATATTCCCTGTTGACGGCTTCGATCTGATCGAGGAACGCGTCGATGGTGTCATGGAGCTCGGCGTGCACATGCAGTGGAAGCCCCGCTTTCGCAATGGCCGCCGCCATCTTTCGCCATAACGCGAGCTGGTCCGGCTTCGGATCCGACTTCAGCGCGAACATCGGATCGTGCAGGGGCGTGTAGACGCTCTCGCCGAAGAAGACGTTATCGATGTACCGGTCGCCCTGGAACAGCTTCATCTGACCGATCTGCTGGATGGATCGGTCCACCTGCTCGGGGCTGCCGGCCGTTGCCCCGCCGATGCAGAAGACGCGCACCGGCAGGCGGTCCTGCGCCTTCCATTTCTTGAAGATATCCAGCACGTCTGCGTTGCAGCCCGCGACGCCAAAGGATGTCAGGCCCGCGCGATTCATGTCCTTGACGAGCTGAAGACTGCTCGCTTCGAGCTGGTCCGGCGCGACCTTCGGCAGCCTGGCTGCCACCGGCCGCGTCGCCGCGATGTCTCCCTTGATGATCCCTGTGGGCGTGCCCGACGCGTCCCGCATGATCGATCCGGGAACGAAATCTTTGGGGTCCGGGGCGTTGGCCTCGATGCCGAATTCGTGCAGGGCCCGGGTGTTCAGGAACACCTGATAATAGGACTCCTGCAGCGCGACGGGGTTGTCTGGCGCGATCCGGTCGAGCTCGCCGCGCGTGAACGGCTTCGGATCGTCGGCAAATTGCTGATGGGCCCAGCCGCCGATATTGAACACCCAGGCCCCGGCACCCTCTGCTTTCGCGCGCGCCTGAATGAGCTCGATCGCCTTCTTGCGGGACTCGACGCCGTCGAACCGCAGCTCCCGCATCCACGTGGTCGCGCCGCGGAGCAGGTGCATGTGGTTGTCGATCAGCCCGGGCGTCACCGTGCGGCCGCCCAGATCGATCCGCCTCGTCGTCGCGCCCGCCAGGCGGGCGACCTCCGCGTTCGCGCCGACCGCAACGATGCGATCGCCCCGCACGGCCACGGCCTGGGCGATCGTGAAGCGGTCGTCGACCGTGACGATCTTCCCGTTCGACAGGATCAGATCGGGCGGCGGCTGTTGCGCGAGCATGGCGGCGGTGCCCGCGACGGTAAGGCACGCGCCGACGGCCGCCACCAGTCTGCTCTTCGTCATGATGCCCTCAGCGTTGTGCCGTGTGGCCGTACTCGCCGCCTCCGGGATGTTTCCACGGCGCCTGTATTACCGGTGGTCCAGGATGATCTTCATTCGCGCGCCTGTCTCGCCGCCGAGCATGCCGATCGCGGCCTTCAGGTCGGCCAGCGGCATGACATCGCTGACGAGCGGCTCCAGCCTGACCTGTCCGCTCTCGACCAGCGCGATTGCGGCCGGATAGTCTTCACTCTTGGCGACGCGCGCGCTGATCAGCGCCAGCTCCTTGAAATACAGATCGTAGAACGGCAGCGCGCCTTCCTTCGCCGTGATGATGCCGAACAGCAGCAGGCGGCCGCCGGACCTGGCCATGTGCACGCTGGTCGCCACCGATGCGAGAACCCCCGTCGTTTCGATCACCACGTCCGCACCGCGCCCGTGAGTGAGCTCGCGGACGCGCTCGAGGGCGCCGTCTCCGCCGGCGATCGTGACGTCGGCGCCGAGGGTTTCCGCAAGCGCGCGTTTGGCCGGGCTGCGCGTGACGCCGATAACCGGGCTGGCGCCGCGTGCCCTGGCCAGCTGCGCATGCAGCTGACCCGTCACGCCGAGGCCGAAAACGACCACCGCTTCTCCCGGAAAGATATCGATCTGCCGCTGCGCGTGCAGGCACGTGGTCAGCACCTGGATGAGCGGCGCCTGGCGGGTGTCGATCGTGTCAGGGAGCGGAAACACGTGGCTCGCCGTTGCCGCCACATACTCGGCGAACCCACCGTTGATGTCCCGGCCGATCAGCATGCCGTCCGGACACAGATGCGTCTGCCCGATCCGGCAATGGAAGCACGCGCCGCAGTAGAGCTCCGGATCGACGATGACGCGGCTGCCGGCGCGCAGCGATCCCGCCGCGCCGGCGTCGACGACGTCGCCCGCCATCTCGTGCCCCATCACCCGGGGATAGCCGACCGGAATCGCGCCGCTGTAAATCTTGTAGTCCGTGCCGCAGATGCCGCTGTGCGTCATCTTCACGAGCACATGATCGGGAGGCGGCTCGGGATTGGCGACATCGCCGGCTGCCAGTTCCCACGGCGCCCGCAGCACCATGGCCCTCACGCCAGGGCCTCGGGGTTGACGGGATTCCGCGGCGGCTTGCCGCTGAGCACCGCCACGACTTCCTCGGCGGCCTTGCGCTGCAATTCGAGGAGCGATTCTTCGGAGTAGAAGCTCGTATGCGGGGTGATGATGACGTTGTCCCGGCCGAGGAGCGGCGATCCGACCGGCGGCTCCTGGGGCATCACGTCGAGGGCCGCGCCCGCCAGGCGGCCGCCGTCGAGCGCGTCGGCCAGTGCAGCCTCGTCCACGATGGGGCCTCGCGCCGTGTTAATCAGGTACGCCGTCCGCTTCATCTGCCGGAACGCGTCGGCGTTGAACAGCCCCCGCGTTTCGGGCATCAGCGGCGTATGGATCGAGACGTAGTCCGACCGCGTGAGCAGCTGGGCGAAGTCCACAGGTTCGACGCCCTCCCGGTCGAACACGGCGCGCGGGACGAATGGATCGAAGGCGACGACGTTCAGGCCGAACGCTCTTGCCTTGGGCGCGACGAGCTGCGGAATCCGGCCGAAGCCCACGAGTCCGAGCACGGCGCCGCGGAGTCGGTGGATGGGGACAACCGCCGGCATCTCCCATCGGCCGGCATGGACCTGCGCGTTGGACTGCGTGATCTTCCGCGCCGCCGCCAGCAGCAGCGCGAGCGCGTGATCGGAAACCTCGTCGATGCAGTAATCGGGCACTTTGGTGACGACGATGCGGGCGGAGGTCGCGGCGGCAAGGTCGACGTTGTCGACCCCGATGCCGAAGCGCGAGATGATGCGGCAGCGCGTCATCTGGGCGATCATGTCGGCCGTGATTTTGGCGTAGGTGACCAGCAGCGCGTCGGCGCCGGCCGCGATCTTCACGATCGCGTCGGGCGTGGCCTCCGGCGCGAGCTGAAGGTCGGCGCCGATGGCTGACAGCACGCTGCGCGCCGTATCAAGGTTGGGGAAAACAGAGTCCGCGACGGCGACCAGCACAGGGGGATTATATGAAATTCAACGTTTGACCTTTGAACTTCTCGACTTGCGTTTTTTGGGCAGCAACGGGCCCGCCGCGGGCGCATCGTCCATGGGCAGGCGGTATCGGCGGATGCCGTCGTAGGAATGCAGCGCGCCAGCCACGGCTCCCGCGGTCGCCACGCAGCCGATTTCCCCGACGCCCTTGGCGCCGTAGCCGCCCACTTCGTCCGGCACCTCGAGGAGGACGACGTCCACCGGCGGCATGTGCTTCGCCTTGACGATACCCATGTCGCGCAACGTCAGCGAGTCGGGGATCCCGTTCGTCGACGTGAAATCCTCCGAGAGCGCATAGCCGAGCCCCATGTGCACGCCGCCTTCCATCTGTTCGGCGCACAGCCTCGGGTTGATCGCACGGCCGACGTCATTGGCAACCAGCACGCGCTCGAGGGCGCCGTCACCGTTCAGGATTACGACCTGAGCCGCGTAGCTGAACGTCAGGTGGGTCGTGGGGTTCAGGACCGATTCGGGCGTTCCAGGCCTGGTGGTGAAGTTGTACACGCACTCACCGTAGTAGTCGCGGCCGGCGAGCTGATGGAGCGCCGAGTCGTTCGTGGCGCCCGGCGTCAGCCGTACGATTTCGTTCAAATCGGCGGCGAGCTGCTGCGCCGCACGCTGCGCGGCCGCGCAGCTCAGTGTGGTCGCTCGCGAGGCCCACGTTTCGCCGCATTTTTCGCCGAGGTCCTTGTCCCATCGGATCGACATGATGTCGGGCGGAAGACCCGTCTCCTCGCAGACTGCCTGGATCGTCGCGGTGTACACACCCTGCCCCATCTCGGTGTAGCCGTTGAGAATCTCGAGCCGGCCGCCGTTCGCCACACGGATCGCGATGTAGCCGCCCTCGATCGTGCCGTTCCCCAGGCCCGTGCTCTTGATGCCGCAGCCGATGCCTTTGTATCTGGCGTTCTTGTAGACGCCCTTGACGGCATCGAGCGTCGCACGGATTCCGGCCACGCTGTCGCGCATGATCTGGCCGGTGCCGAACGCATCGCCGGAATTGAGTACGTTGCGATCGCGGATATCCCAGCCGTCCACGCCGACACGCTCGGCGAGGATGTCCATCACGCCTTCCATGGCGAACTGAGCCTGGTTGCTGCCGAACCCGCGCATGGCGCCGGCGTTCGGGTTGTTCGTATACACCGCCTTCGCCTCGACGTCGACGTTTGGAATCCGGTAGACGCCGGTCGAGTGGCAGGCCGCGCGCAGCGCGCATTTCGCGCTCGTCGTGTGATAACCACCGGCGTCGGCCACGATTCGGGAGCGGAGCGCGAGCAGACGGCCCTGCTCGTCGGCGCCGACGGTGATGTTCACGGTCATCGCGTGGCGCTTGACGTGGTGCTGCGTGGACTGTAGGCGCGTGAGCACGACCTTGACGGGACGCTGCAGCAGGTGGGCCGCCAGTGCGGTCTGCCCCTGAATCGACAGCTCCTCTTTCGCGCCGAAGGCGCCGCCGCTGGCCGCGAGCGCGATCTCCACGTGCGCCGGATCGAGATTCAGGATTCTCGCGATCTGGGCGTGGTCGTAGACCGAACCCTGGCTCTGCGCGTGCACCTTGACGCCCTGCTGTTGCGGCACGGCGAGACAGGCTTCGGGCTCCAGGAAGGCAATGTCAATCGGCTGCGTATCGAAGGTGGCGGCGATCACATGCGCAGATGCCGCGAGCGCGGCATCGACATCGCCCCGCGAAAACGCCGTCGTGGGCTGCAGCACGTTCGAGGGTCTGGGCGCAAACGTCTCCGCCGAATGCACGAGCGGAGCGCCAGGCGCCAAGGCCGCGACGGTGTCGGTAATCGGTTCGAGCACGTCGTAGTCAATCGTCACGCGCGCCGCCGCCTGGCGGGCGTGGAACGCCGTGTCGGCGACCACCATGGCGAGAAAGTCGGCGACGCAGCACGTGAGCTCGCCTTCGGCCACGAACACGGGCTGGTCTGGATCGTTGAGACCCGTACCGCGATTTCCCGGAACGTCCGCCGCCGTGAACACGCGGACGACGCCCGGCATCGCGGCGGCGGCGGCGGTATGAATTTTCAGCACTCGCGCGCGCGCGTGATCGGTCAGGACCATCGCGCCATGCAGCATGCCGGGGACGCGCATGTCGTCGACGAATGGGATTTCGCCGAGCGCCTGCTCCATTCCCTTGTGACGAGGGAGCGATCGGCCGACACCGTGGCCGTTCGACCGGCCGTTCTTGCCGGCAAAGGCGGGATTGCGGCTGAGTCCCAGGTCCTCGCCGAAGTACGAATGACGGCGGGGTTCGGCCTGTGGCAGACGTCCGCCGTTCTGACAGGCTTCGCCGGCGGTCTGAATCGAGTCGAGGATCCGGCCGTATCCGGTACAGCGGCACAGATGGCCGTCGAGCGCCTTGGCAACCGTGGCCCGGTCGCCGGTCTGGCCATGCTCGATCAGCGAGGCGGCCCGCACGATGATGCCGGGAATGCAGAACCCGCACTGGACGCCGCCTTCCAGTTGGAACGCTTCGCTCAAGACGCGCCGCGTCTCCTCAGGAAGCCCCTCGACCGTGACCACATCCTTTCCGTGCATCTGCTCCGGCTTCCGCAGACAGGACATGGCCGGATAGCCGTCCACCATGATCAGGCAGCAGCCGCAGGTGCCCTCCGGCGAACATCCGTCCTTGACGGAGACCACGCCGCATTCCTCGCGAAGCACCTCGAGAAAATGCATCCCGGGCTCGTATGGGGCGTCGACTGTTTTCCCGTTTAGATTGAAGGTGATCCTGGGCATTCGCGTCTCCTCGATGGTATCATCCCGCGGTTACACGGACGAAGCTGGAGGCCCGCCATGGATCAACCGTTCAAGACCGACAAATGGTTCACCAGCCCCTGGTGTTATCTCCCAGAGGTGAAGAAACACGAGCATTTCGCACCGAAGATCAAGATTCACGACGTCACCCTGCGCGACGGCGAGCAGCAGACGGCCGTGGTGTTCCGACGTGAGGAGAAGGTCGCGATTGCCAAACAGCTCGACGCGCTTGGCATCCATCGCATCGAGGCCGGCATGCCGGCCGTGTCGCCGCAGGACAAGGCCGCCATCGCGGACATTGCCGCGCTTGGCCTGAAGGCCGAGGTCTTCGCGTTCTCGCGCTGCATTCCCGAAGAAATCAAGGTGGTCAAGGAGGTCGGCTGCAAGGGTGTCGTCGTCGAGATCCCGGCGAGCGACCACATGATCAAGCATGCGTACGGCTGGAGTCTCGATCGTGCGATGAAGTCGTCGATCGACACGACGCTGGCTGCCAGGGAGGCCGGCCTTTACACGGTGTTCTTCACCATCGACGCGACGCGCACGGAACTGAACCGGTTCCTCGACATCGTGGATCAGGTCGCCACCGAAGGCCATATGGACGCGCTGACCATGGCCGACACGATGGGCGTGTGCACACCCGATGCTATCGGCCACGCCGTACGACAGGTGATCGACCGGCTGAAAAAGCCCGTCGAGATCCACTGCCACCAGGATTTCGGGCTCGGTGTGGCCAATACGGTCGCGGCGCTGGCCGCAGGGGCGTCGGTCGCGCACACCACGGTCACGGGGCTCGGCGAACGCGCCGGCAACGTGCCGATGGAAGAAGTGGTGATGTCGCTGCTCTGCCTGCACGGCCTGGACCTGGGTGTCCGCACTGAAAGATTCTGTGAGGTCTCGAAGTTCGTCCTCGACCTGGCGAAGGTGTCACAGCCGCCGAATCGGCCGATCGTGGGCGAGAAGCTGTACGAAGTCGAATCGGCGATCATCGCGGGCTGGGTCCGGCTGGCGCGGAAGGAACACCCGCTCGAGTATGTGCCGTTCGTACCCGAGCTCGTCGGCCAGAAGCCCGTGTCCATCGTGCTGGGCAAAAACAGCGGGCCGCCGTCGATGGAAGAATGGTGCGAGAAGCTCGGCGTCACCGCCACCGAAGAAGAACGGATGGCGATGCTGCAACAGGTGAAGGCGAAATCCTTCGAGAAGAAGGATCTCCTGACGGCGGACGAGTTCAAGGAAATTGTCAACCGGGTGCTGCAGAAGGCGTCGGCTTCGCCAGCGCTCGCCTAGCGGGAGGAACAATGCCGTTGCAGGTCGCACGCCGCCTGCTCGTCGCGATCGCCGCCGGTGCGCTTGCCGCCGGCGCGATCGTCCCCATCGCCGCGCAGAAGCCGGCCGGCACGCCGCGCACGGCGGGCGGCAAGGTGGATTTCTCCGGCATCTGGAGCCCGGACCGCAATTTCATCTACGATCTCCACGACGCGCTCGAGAAGGGCGAGACGCTTCCCCTGCAGCCATGGGCGGAGCAGCTTGCGCGCGGGCGGCTGTCGAAAAGCGACCCCGAAGCGTTGTGCCTGCCGACCGGCGTTCCGCGCCAGGCGCCCTATCCGTGGCGAATCGTGCAGACCGGAACGCATATGTACTTCCTCTTCGAGGGAAACATCCACAGCTATCGCCAGATTTTCCTCGACGGACGGCAGCATCCGGCGGACCCGGACCCGACGTGGTACGGCCACTCGGTCGCCCGTTGGGAAGGCGACACGCTGGTGGTGGATTCCGTGGGGTTCAACGATAAATTCTGGTTCGACTTCGCAGGACATCCCCATACCGAAAAGCTCCACGTGATCGAACGCTATCGCCGGCCGGATTTCGATCACCTCGAGTACGACACGACCATCGACGATCCCGGCGCGTACACCAGGCCGTTCACGCTGCACGGCCGCTCGGCCTACCAGCACAAGGACGAGCTGATGGAGTACATCTGCAACGAAAACAACAAGGACGTCGAACACATCGTGGGCAAGGATCCGCGCAACAAGTACGCAAAACCCTGATCCTTGTTGAACTACAAAACACACGACCTTCGTGATCTTCGTGGTCTTGACGGCCGAGAGCTAAACGCCCTCCACAACGACGGTTTCGACGACGCCGCCCGCGATGCGGAAAACCGAGGCCTGCTGATACTCGGGTGATTGAAAACACGCGACCCCCTGCTCGAGCGTCGGAAACTCGATGACGACGTACCGCTCGAACGTCGACGGCCCCGCCATGATCTGATAGCGGCCGCCGCGGGCGAGCACGCGGCCGCCGTGGCGGCTCACGATGGCGGGCACCTGGTCGGTGTACTTTTTATACGTGGCGGGATCCGTGACGTGCGAGCGGGCGATCCAGTACGCGGCCATGACGGGCTCCTTCTCGTGATTCGTGGCTTGTTTTCCGTTTTGCGTTCTACGTTCAATCGTTCAGGCCGCGTCCTCCGCCGTCGGCCAGCCTGCTAGACTACGCCAGCTTGTTTGAATCATGCACGCCAGGCTGACGCGCCGATCGTTCGTGGGAGTCGCCCTCGCCGCCGGCGTCGGTCGTGCGCGCGGACACGCGCTCGCCGCCCAGCGCCAGCCGGAGTTCAATTTCATCCAATATCACAACCAGCCGGAGGCGAGCCCGCTTCACGCCGCGCTCGCCGGCATGTGGTCG
>Ga0170475_108882763_pt1 | contig 13748 bp, 16 predicted proteins | sample Soicark_Litter_5_FD_111474 | JGI IMG/M metagenome (GOLD analysis project Ga0170475, IMG submission 111474) | Avena fatua rhizosphere microbial communities from Hopland, California, USA. Combined Assembly of 48 SPs | reverse complement strand
GATCGAATGCCGACCGGTCTCCCGCCTGAACCCGGACAATCAGGTCCCGTTCGTCGTTGACCTCAGTGGTGTTAGGCAGGACGGAAGCCAGCACCTGTTCCATGTTCAGGCCACTCTTTCGGCCCAGGCGAACCTAGCGATGACAATCTCCTGGTCCAGGCGGCAAGAGGCCCTAGTTGGGATGGTTCATCCGCATTCAACCCCATATACGGGCGCAACTCACCGATGTTGGGTAGAGCTCTTGCCCAACGTTTGGCGTCCATGCCGCGTACACCTCCCTGCAGTCGAATTGAGCAGCCTACGACCTTCAGTTTGTGCCAGCCCGAAGAACCGGGCAACTGAAGAACCCCAACTGGAGCCCCCTATGTCTCGCCGTTCATATTCCATTCCTTCTGTCGCCCTTCGCCTGGCCCGAGTACTAGTCGGGCTCCCCCTGTTGCTTGGTTTCGGAGCCGGAGTGGCCCAAGCCCAGGGCAGTTCGGATCCGGCCGGCGACTATACCGGTCCGCCTCATCATCACAACATGCAGCGTTCGGCCGCCCTGGACGGCCCTCCCGCACCGGCGGTCTTGCGAGATTCCATTCAGCTGAACGGAAAGGCCCTGCAGCAGTATACCCAGCGATACGAAAGCCACATGGCGTCAACCAAGGCCAGCCGCGACAGCCTCCGGGCCAGCATGCAGGCCGCCCGTGCGGCATTCGAGAATGGGGACCGTTCGCAAGCTCAGTCCCGCCGGGAAGGGCTGGAGAAGCAATGGAAACAGTTGGCCGATCAGGACAACAAGTTCGAAGCCGGTCTCAAGGACATCCTGACCAAGGACCAGCAAACCCGTTACCAGCAGCTCCAGGACAAGCGGAAGCAGGAAGCGCGGGACCAGTGGCGGCATCATAATGGCGACCATCGCCCGCCGGCTGATTCGGCCGCACAGAACAAGTGAGAGTGGCACAACGGATCGGGACTCCGGTAGCATAAAGCCGAACGCCCCGCCAACCGGCGGGGCGTTTGCAGCGCTGATGAATGTGAATCAGCGCCCGCGAGACTCAGTTGCTTCCTGCTGATGCGCCTCGACGAACCATAGCCACTTATCGACTCCGCGGGAGATCTCGGTCAGAATATCGGCGCCATCGGCGTCTCCCAGCTCGTCTAACTGGTCGATTCCTTCGCGGCAACCCCGGCCGAATGTGGCGAGCGCAGTGGACAGAGCGTCCACGTGGTCCTGACCGCTACTGATTTCCAGCGGGTACTCTTGCAGCGTGGAGCGTTCCGCAACGCACCTCGCGGTGCCTTCGGCAATGCCCCCCAGCTGCACTACCCGCTCGGCCAGCAGATCGACGTACTCCTCGACATCGGTGTTGATGTCATCGAACAGTTTGTGCAGTCCGATGAAGCTGGGTCCCTTTACGTTCCAGTGGGCCTGCTTGCACTGGGTCTGGAGGTCTATGCAGTCAGCTAAGCGCCGGTTGAGCAGCTCCGCAACCCGGCTCCTGGCATCGGCCGGAATGTCGTTCTTGGTGGGGAACAGACGATCGGTATCGCTGTCCCGCGAAGCCCGTGAGGTTTGCTGCCGGTTGGAAGGCGCTGCGGTTTTCGAGATCATGGATCGACTCCTGAGTGAATGAGAATCAGAGTCCGGATTCTAGCACTGACCGGGAACTGATTCTGTGACTCAGATCGCTTGCCAGCTCTGCGGAGGAGCCGCGCCAGAGTACCAGATGCTCTGGAGAGGACAAGCCCCAGCGGAGGCTAAACCCAATCCCCTGCAACTGGGCAATGACGCGGTCGGTTCCATCGGGACCGATGAGCCTGTCGGGCGATTCGAGCACGATACGGGTGACCGTAGGGAGCTCGGCCCCATCGAAGAGATCCGGTTCAGCGCCTTCCTCGTCGACCACCAGAAGAGTGGGCTGGATTTTGGCCACCACATAATTCAGGGCTCTACCCGAAACCTCCACCGGCCGCGCTCCGGCGCGCCGCCGCACCACCGAAGCCGAAATAGAATGTTCATCCCGGTAGAGAGTAACTCGGCCCGACTGGGACCCTACGGCACAGATCTCGAGTGAGGGCTCCACGTCATTCAGCTGATAGGTTTCCCGGATACACGGTTCCAGGTCCGGATCGGCCTCATAGGCGAAAACCCGGTCTGAGCCTATGCGCTTGGCGCAATAAGCCGATACCAGGCCGAGACCGGCACCGATGTTTAGGACGGTGTCACCAGGCGAGAGCAGCGTCCCGAGGAGCTGCAACTCATCCCGCTGGGTTCTCCCTTTGCTCAGGGCCTTTTCCACCCTGCGGGACATGTGGCGCCCAGCACGAATCTGGATGCCCTCGATGGTAATGGAGGCTCGACGGGCAACCCGCCATTGATATCCCAGCCAGCTCAGGGCCCGATGGAACGCTCTCCGCACAGGGCCCCGCGAGTAGGAAGACATACCCGGTCAATTTAGCTCCCCTGCCGCGGACCAAGACTGACTATGCAGCCTTCCGGCTTGGAACCTGGCTGGGAGCGCCGAGAGGGAGTCGGCTAGGCTCTCTGGGCCGCAGCCGTGCTGAAAAAGGCTCCTGAGCGAGCTCAAAGGCCTCGATGGCTTCCCGTTCGGCTTCGGGCATATCGGCCCATCCATTGTAGTCGCAGCTGAACACCCTTGCTTCCCTCCATCCGTGGCCGGCCAGCAACCGCATGGTTTGCATGAACCCCAACAGCTCTGGGAAGGTTGCAAGCAGTGTACCGAAGATGGAGAGGATCTACGGGTACGAAAAACGAGCGGTTGGAGCATCTTACCGCAGGCTAGACTCCTGGTAAAACATGTTGACACGCGGTAGATACCTGGCCTCTTTGCTAGTGGTCATAGCGAGCCAGGTAGAGGAACCCTCATTCCCGGAAGCTTTATGTCAGACCACGTGTACAAGACTATCGAGTTGGTGGGATCCTCGAACAAAGGCATGGAGGACGCCGTGGAGAAGGCCGTCGGGAAGGCGGCCGCAACGGTACGGAACCTCCGGTGGTTTGAAGTGCTGGAAACACGCGGACACATCGAAGGCGGTCGGGTTGTCCACTGGCAGGTTACCGTGAAGCTCGGCTTTACTCTGGAGGATTAGTGGCGCCGGTTCAGACGGCAGACCTGAGGCGAGTCCGTACCGGCGGACGCTGATCTGCCATCTCCGGTCTGGAGGTGGCGGGATCAATCTCTTCCGGGCTGTAGCCCTGGGCGTCTGCGAGCGTATGGACGTGACTATCCCACTCCTGACGCAGCCGGATGTAACTGGAGGCGCCCTCCTCTTCATTGGCGTTTATTTGAGTGCCCGCGTCCCTCAACCGCCTGAGCGCCGCAAAGTACCGACGACGCCAGCGCTCCACCGTGGCCTGATCCAGGGGGGGCCGTTCCCTCGAATGTGCCTCAGGCAGGAACGCCTCGCCCAGGCCGGTGACCAGATCGAGCGATCCGTGCCAGAGCTGGGTCAGCGACACTGACTCCTTGAGCCAGGCATGCTTTCGGTCATCCAGGCCGCTTTTAATCAGGGAGACCGCATCGAGGGTGAGCAGCGCAATGCGCGATACGGCATACTGGGCATCGGGGAAGCGAAAATAGAACAGTACGGGATAGAAGTGATGGGATTCCTTGACTCCCGCGATCTCTGAAGCCATTTCCGACAAGTTGGTGTACCCGCCGGCAGCCTGGTTCTCGGGCGCCAGACCGACCAGGATCTCGACGGCGTCGGCGGTTTGGGCCGAGGCCAGATGGAGCGCAAACGCCGTAGCATTCCGGCGGTACAGCGCATTGTACACCTGAAGCAGGTAGGTCACCGTGAGCGAAATGACGGACATCCCTACGAGAGAATTCACCAGAAACAAGAGTTTGAATCCGGCAGTTTGAGGCTCAAAGTTGCTCCCGCCCACGATCGAAATGCTCCCGCCGCTGGCGTATAACGCTGTGGCGAGGTCGTGCGGTGTTGGGCCGCTGGTTGCGGTAACCGAGCTGCCCAGCTTCGGGTGAATGATCAGGGCGACGCCGAGTGAGAGGGAGAGGCCCCACACGATCAGCACGGTCACCAGAATGATGGGACCGCAAAAGGAAAGCAGCTTTCCCGCCCGCGCTCCGAAGGGGCGAGCAGCCCGCCGGAAAATCCGCCAGATCACGCGGGCAAGGCGTGGACTGAAGACACCGGCACCGATTCTGGCGTACAATACCGTCAGAAACACGTCCACCAGGATAAAGAAAACGAGCGCCACACCGATGGTCTGCTCCAGCCAGCTGGGCACCGGGCCGCCGCCTTACGTTGGAGGGTAGCCGAACCAATCTGCCTGAAACTTAGGATGGTAAATCGGATGGTAAATGGCAGTCCTGCGGAGGGCCCCTTCCTCGAGGGGTTTGCTTCGAGTGAGTTTCGGATCCGGCCGGCGGTGTCGGCTGATGCTCCGGAGCTGGCCCGGCTGCGCTATGACCTCAGACGGGAGCTCGATCCGGTGGTGGAGGCTGAGGACACCTTCCTTCGCCGGTGCGCTGGATGGATGTCGGATCGACTGCAGCCAGGTGGAACCTGGCGCTGTTTCGTCGCCCTGCTCAGGGGTCGCCTGGTCGGAACGCTATGGCTCCAGGATCTCGAGAAGCTTCCCAATCCGGTGGGCCACTCCGAGCTGCATGGCTACGTGAGCAGCGTCTATGTGGCTCCTGAATCCAGAGGCTTGGGCATTGGGTCGGCTCTCCTCCAGGCCTGCTTGTCTGATGCGGACACCCGGGGACTCGACGCGCTCTTTCTCTGGCCGTCCGACCGAAGCCGGCCACTCTATCACCGGCATGGATTCAAGGCCGGCGAGGATTTGCTGCAACGACGACCCTGATAATCCTAGCGTTGCGTTTGCGCCGTGCTGTCTGCCACTGTCGGCCCGGGGGGCGTTGAAGTTCCTCCCCTCAATGCGTAGACAACCCAGACGACAACGATCAGCAGCAGCGCCCAGAGCCACACCCGCTTCAGGCTACGCTGGGAAACAGGCTCAGTCATGCAACCTCCGTTGAGGAAGTGATCCTCCACTGGAAGCATACCTCCGAAAATGAAAAACGCGCCGGGGAAGACCCCGACGCGTTCGTCAGCCTCACCATGGCGGCTCAGATCACCTTGCCTCGCCGGACCCGGAAGTCCACCACATTCTTCATCCATGACCAGAGAGAATCCTGCTGCTCCGGCCGGCCGGTGGAGACGAAATGGCGGCGCCAGCCCTCCATCACTTCCGCATCCTGGGTCCAGAGCCGCACTCGCTTGCGCGGCACGTTCTGCTCCCACCGCTGTGCCACCCTGGGCGAAGCATACAGCAGGCGCACAGTAACGCTCCGGGAGAGGTACTCGAGCGGGGTCATGTTGATGCGACGGTAGAGCTCATCTCCCTTGGCCCCCGGAATGTCGGGAACGCCATCGGAGAACATGACGATGCTCAACGGCGCGAGCCCCAGATTCTGCCGCTGCACGTGCACCGCGACCCGTTCGAAGAAGGCATTGTAGTCGGTGATCGGGTCGTCCTCGGGGAACCAGGCCCGCAGACTGGCGGCAATCTGGGAAGGCGACTTCCCGGTCAGATCCTGAATCGGATGGAAGGTCTTGGCCTCACCCGGCCGCTGGCCACCCATGGTGCCGATGAAGATGTCACTAGGCCGGCGGGGTCCTGATACCCCTTCATATGGGCATAGATGTACAGCGCCGCGAAGTCGATGGCGTCGTCGAAGTGTCCGCCTTTGCGGAACGAGCCGGAAACATCGAGCCCGATCACCAGGGTCGACTTCGGTGGCGGAGCATTCTTCGGGGGGGCGCAGCCAACAATCAGAGCGCCCAGTGTTGCCGCTACGAGAAAGGAGCGCTTCATACGGCCGCCTGGGGAAGATTTCCCCGGACCTTGCGATCCACCGACAGCGGGGTGGCCGCCTGCACATCTTCCAGGTTGCGGAACGGCAGCGTGAAATGCGGCCGGCCCAGCAGAACAACCAGCCAGAAGTTGAAGCCGGATGCCAGCAGCTGAAGCACCGGCAGCGTAAGCAGCTCGAACATCTCACGGGCTTCGGTCTTGAACCAGTCCACCTCAGCCTTGAGCGCCGCGATCGGCGCCTTCCAGAACTCGGGCTGCCTCGGCGGAGCCAGGTCGGCAGAGCTGCTGTGGCTCAGAGTCTCCCGGGCCAGCACGGCAATGAGAGCCGGGGTGCCGTAGCGACCAAAGAGGAACCAGGTCATGCCGCGCACGCCGAGCTAGCCGGCAAAGGCAACAGCCAGAGTCCCCACGATGCCCAGATTGAACCCTTGCTGGGCCATCCAGGGCGTAATCGCATCCACCAGCTCCCGATAGAGGAACAGCACCTCGAACATGGCCACCACGATCTCGATCACGGTCATGGAGATGATCGTGCCGTACTGCTTGCTCTTGATGGCGTCGTTCAGGGCCTGAACGCAGGCGAAGCTGCCGCCCACGAGGAAGAAGAGGAACATGTAGAGCAAAGCCGTGAGCATGACCGGGTTCGGCTCGAAACCGACCAGATCGGCCAACAGCTCGTTCATGGTGGGACGAAGCGTGAATGTAAAGATGGTGGCTTCCACCGCCGACCAGACGATCAGCAGAATGAACGCCAGCCAAGGCACACCTGGCTTGAAGTAGCGTCGCGAAGTCCAGTCCAGAATGGCAAAGGGAGAGTTCAGGGCCCCCTTGATCGCGTTCCAGACCAGGCGCACCAATGCGCGGATAGCGCTGCCGATCCAGCCCAGAAAGACGAAGAGGAACCGCCCCATGCCGGCCCAGTAGAACCAGGCCATGCGGCCTACATCCCACCACGACATCAGCAGCGCGGTCAGGAAGTAGCCGCGGCCGGAGCGAAACGGCAGGCTGTAGAGGGAAACCATGGTGGCCCACATGCTCACCAGGAGCACGGCGGCTGGCAGCAGCAGTAGAGTTGCCTTCAGGACGGAGAATCCTGCCGTGCCGTCAAAGATGAACCCGAATACCAGACGCTGGAGATCAAGGATCCAGGACATCCCGGACCACATCCAGCTCAAGCTGGGTTAGCATCCAGCTCCACTGCTCCGGTTGGGCCGTAACTAAAGTCGATTGCATACGCGTAGCGCCTCCAGCCATTCGCAGGAAGAGAGACGGGTGCCTTCAGGGTGTGGAAGTTCGGGGTGGAGAGGGCAAGCCACGTGCCGCGGATGGCACGCCTGAGGAGAGGTCCGTTACCGAAATGTGACCAGCAGAGTTGCACCTGTCAGGAAGGGACGTGCCGAACGCATTTTAGCAGTGCCGGGCATGCACCAGACCATCGTTGAGGCGAACTGCATCAGGATCATTTGGGTGAAAGTTGTTGCACCCATCTCCCGCATTCGCCATCGCACTGGCAAGCTACAGGAGCAATAATGGCGGGCCGATTGGAAGCGATTTGGGTCAAGCGCGCTCACCGCGGCCCCATGGATTTGGTGACCCGAGGAACCCTGGTGGCGAGCCGAGGTCTCCAGGGCAACGCAGACCAGGGGCGCCGGCGTCAAGTGACGATCATCGCTCAGGAAAAATGGGCCGACCTGATGCGGGAGCTTGGAGCGTCGCTCCCGCCGTCAGCCCGCCGGGCAAACCTCATGGTCAGCGGTATAGAGCTGGGCCAGTCGCGAAACCGCATTCTCCGAATAGGTGCCGCCCGTCTCCGCATCGGAGGCGAGACCAGGCCATGTGAGCGAATGGACGAAGCCTTCGGCGGGTTGCGCCGGGCCATGGCATCCGACTGGGGCGGCGGCGTCTATGCCGAGGTGCTGACCGACGCAGAGATTGCCGTGGGCGATGAGGTGGCATGGGATTCGAATGGCGGATGAACCGCCTGCCTCACGCCTTCATGCGCTTTGCCTTCTGCCTCACAAATGCGTAGTTCAGCGTCGGCAGCGTGTTCTGGCTGGCCGCTTCCTGGAAGAGCTCAAGCGCCTTGGCCGGTTCCCCCTTGCCCTGATACGCCAGACCCAGTCGGTACAGCGTATAGGGGTCCTGCTGGTTCCCCAGCTTGAGCTCGTCGACGGCCCGGGCATAGTTCTTCTCGCCTAAGGCTATGGTGCCGGTTAGCTCATGCGCCAGACGGATCTGCCCATCGTTCTTTTTGGCCACCGCGCCCTTCATGAAAACGTCTGCGTGACCCTTAGCGGCCACGTAGTCTCCTGATCGCGCCGCTACCCGGCCCAGGTTGTAGTGGTGAACCAGCCCGGCGTTCTCCTTGACCTCCGATGAAAGATCGGATTTTTGCTGGAGGTCTTGGGCACGATCGTACTCACGCAGTGCTTCCTGAGGTTTGCCGGCTTCCAGCAGGACATCGCCGATCGACGTCAGGTCAGCGGACATGGCCGCAGCGTCATTGATCTTCTCCGCCACAGCGTACTCCCGGCGCAATTCCTTCACTGCCTGGTCATAGTTCCCCTCATCCGCATACACCACCGCGGTGCTGAACAGGGCCAGCCGGCGGTCGCCGTCATTGCGAGCCGCATCGTGCAGCTTCCATGATTCCGCCCGGGCAGCCTCGTGCTTGCCCTGGAACATCAGATTGCTGGCGATCCCGAAGTGAGAGTTGGAGAAGTTCGGATCAGTCTTCAGCGCCTTCCGGTACATGGCTATGGACTCGTCGAAGCGTCCCATCTTCATCAAGAGCTCGGCGTAGGAGTCGTATGGGTTGGGATCGTTCGGAATTAATTCGATGTATTTCTTGAAGGCGTCCTCTGCCTCCCGGAACTGTCCCTCTGCCCGCCGCGCATACCCCAGAAGGTTGTAGGCCGGAGCATAATCCGGCTCCAGTTCAACCGACTTCTCATACTCCGATACCGCCTTGGCGTATTCCTGCTGGCCGAAATAGGCGCCACCCAGGAGAAAGTGTGCCCGCTCGTCTCCCGGATATGCAGCCACCAGTCGTTCGTAGTACTCTCGTTGCGACTTGGTGTCGGCATTGGCGCCCGCTTGCAGGCCGAGGATCATCAGCCGCTCGCCTTCGGACGCTTTGTCAACCAGACGGACCGCCTCGCCCAGGTGGGTGAAGAAGTCCTTTGCCGTGGGAGCATTCAGAGCCAGGCTGTAGTGGGCCAGGGCGAACGAAGGGTCTTTTGTGGCAGCGGCCTCGAGGAATTGACGAGAATCGTGGGCCCGCAGATTCTCCCCCAGAGTCCGTCCTTTCAGGTACTGCTCTCGGGCTGCGGAGGATACGGTGGTCACTGGAATCTTCGTCATTCGGCCGGCGCTCTGTGCGGCGCCGTGATGTGGGAGTAGCAGGAAAGCCAGAACAGCGATGACCCCCGCGCGCGATCCAGTCGATAGTTGCGACATGAAACCTCCGGGTTGCTGGAACAATGCGATCAGATGAGAGCAGGAGCGTGAACCCGCTCCAGGCTCTACTCAGGCCTCCTGGGAAAAGATTCATCGTAGCGATAACCTTCCCCGATGCCCGACCTTCTCGCTGCCCGCTCCCAGATGGCTGTGTCGCTGGCGTTTCACATCATTTTTGCAGTGGTTGGCATCGGCATGCCGGTGCTCATGGTCATCGCCGAACGCCGCTGGCAGAAAACCGGCGATCCGATCCACCTCGATCTCGCCAAACGTTGGTCCAAGGGGACGGCGATCCTCTTCGCGGTTGGAGCGGTCTCGGGCACTGTCCTGTCCTTCGAGCTGGGGCTTCTCTGGCCCGGTTTCATGGAGCTGGCCGGCGGCATCATTGGTATGCCGTTTTCACTGGAAGGCTTCGCGTTCTTCACCGAAGCGATTTTCCTGGGGATCTATCTGTATGGCTGGGATCGGATCTCGCCCCGGGCCCATCTCTGGGCTGGGATCGCCGTGGCCATTAGCGGGGCGGCATCAGGAATATTCGTAGTGACCGCCAATTCCTGGATGAACTCTCCCGCGGGTTTTGATCTGGTCGGCGGGCGCGCCGTCAACATCGACCCAATTGCGGCCATGCTGAATCCAATGGCCTTTCAGCAGACCGTTCACATGACACTGGCGGCGTACGCGGCCACCGGATTTGCCGTTGGAGGAATCCACGCCTTTCTCCTGCTCTTTGATCCGACCAACGCCTTTCATCGACGGGCGCTGACCGCGGCCCTGGCCCTGGGAGCTCCTGCGGCAATGCTGCAGCCGATCTCGGGCGATCTCAGCGCCCGCTCGGTGGCGGCACGTCAGCCGATCAAGCTGGCAGCAATGGAATCGCACTTCGAGACCATGGCGGCGGCGCCTTTGACCATTGGAGGTTTTCCCGACCCGGAGTCCGGTCAAACTCGGTACGCCATAAAGATCCCTTACGGGTTGTCGTTGCTCGCCTTCCATGACCCCCACGCCGTGGTCAGAGGACTGCAGGAGTTTCCCAGGGAGGATTGGCCTAACGTGCCGATCGTCCATGCCGGCTTCCAGGTGATGGTGGCTCTGGGTACTTACCTGGCGCTGGTCTCTCTCTGGGTTGCCTGGATTTGGCTCCGCCGGAAAGACGTGGTTGGAAGCCGATGGCGCTTGCGGGCCATTGCCCTCGGAGCCCCGATGGGCTTTCTGGCCATCGAGGCCGGATGGACGGTCACTGAGGTTGGCCGGCAGCCCTGGATCATTCAGGGCGTGCTGCGCACCGCAGACGCCGTGACCCCGATGCCGGGCCTGATCGTGCCCTTCCTGCTCTTTACCCTGCTGTACTGTTTCCTCGGAGTTATTGTCGCCTGGCTGCTTTACCGGCAGATCATCCGCAGCCCCAAATCGAGTGAATGGAGCCGGGTGTACGTCCCCGGTGTTGCCCGTGCCTGAGTTGGACCTGGCCGATGTCCTGGCGGCGGTGCTCGCGCTGTCGCTCAACGCTTACGTCTTGTTTGCCGGAGCGGATTTCGGTGGAGGTGTTTGGGACCTGCTCGCGTCGGGTCCCCGCAGGAACCGCCAACGCGAGGTTATTGCCCATGCCATCGGTCCGATCTGGGAAGCCAATCATGTCTGGCTCATTCTGGCCATCGTTCTGACCTTCAGCTGCTTCCCACCAGTCTACGCTCGTCTCGGGACCGTGCTTCACATCCCGCTCACACTCATGCTGGTCGGCATCGTGCTCCGCGGCTCCGCCTTCACCTTCCGCACCTACGATAGCCAGCACGACGCGGCTCAGCGTCGCTGGGGACGGATCTTTTCCAGCGCTAGCGTGATCACCCCGATTCTACTCGGGGTGTCCATCGGGGCGGTGGCCTCGGGCCGGGTGGGCGGAGATACCCAGGGCAGTTTCGTGCAACGGTTTGTTGAGCCCTGGCTCACCCTGTTCGGGCTCAGTGTCGGCCTCTTGACCCTGGTGCTGTTTGCGTTTTTGGCGGCGGTGTTCCTGACCCTGGAAAGCGTCGACCGGGAGCTCTGTGAGGACTTTCGCCGGCGGGCTCTGGCGTGCGGAGTTGTTGTGTTCTTCGCTTCTGCCTTGGTCTTGTTGTTGTCGCCCCAATCGGCGCCACTGGTTCGAGGCGGACTGATGGACTCTCCCTGGGCTCTTCCGCTGCACCTCCTCACGGCCGTTGCGGCGATCTCGGTTCTGGCTGCGCTGTGGTCGCGCCGTTATCGCCTGGCCCGTCTGGCGGTGGCCCTGCAGGTCTCGCTGATCTTCTGGGGCTGGGCCATGGCTCAGTATCCCTTCCTGCTACCTCCGAACTTCACCATTCGTAATACCGCCGCGCCCGAGTCCACTCTACGGCTCACCTTGATCGTGCTGGCCATCGGCGGTCTGATTCTGCTACCCTCGCTCTGGTATCTCTTTCAGGTCTTCAAGACCACACCGGCCGATCCTGCCGGCTTGCCCGCAGAAAAATCGGCCGCTAGGAACGAGCCATCATCCTTCTGATAGGCTTGATCAACAGGGTGAGGACGAGCGCCGTGGCGAGAGCCGTCGCGGTCACAATCGTGAACAATTTCGTGAGGGGCAACGTTTCATAGAAGCTGGATGCCATTCCGGCCAGGTAGTTGCCCACCGAGAGAGCGAGGAACCAGACACCCATCACCAGTCCGGCGATCCGTTGGGGAGCCAGAACACTCATCGCGCTCAGGCCAACCGGGCTGAGACACAGTTCACCCAGCGTTTGCAGCAGGTACGAAAGCACCAGCCAAAGTGGGCTGACTCGGGCGCCTCCCGCTGCCGCCCCCGCCGCTCCGATCATCACGGCAAAGCCGAGGCCGAGGAGCACGAGCGCCAGCGCGAACTTGGCCGGACTGGAAGGATTTCGCCGCCCCAACCTGAGCCAGAGTGCCGCAAACACGGGGGCAAAGAGGATGATGAACAGGGGCGGCAGTGACTGATACCAGCTGGGGGGAAAGCTGTGCCCCAGGACCGCGTTGTTGGTACTTCGCGCCGCAAACAGATTCAGGGTCGAGCCCGCTTGTTCGTACGCCATCCAGAAAACCGCCGCAGCCGCAAATAGCACCGCGATCACCACCAGGCTCTTTCGTTCCTCTCTGGTCCACCCTCGGCTGAGGAAAAGCCAGGAGAAGAACGAAAGCGTGACAGCAATCAGTACCCAGCTGAAGTTCCGCGAGATTGCCTCGGGATTCAGTCGGAGCAGCCCAGCGGCCACCAGCAAGGCCACAGTCAGCACGACAACCAGAGTGGCTATCCCGACCAGCCGAACCTGACGATCCACCCGTGCCGCAGCCGCGGGGTCGCTGGGCCGCGCCGGGTGCAGGCCGTCAGGAGAGAGGTGCTTCCCGCCCACGACGTACTGGACCAGCCCCAGGAACATTCCCACTGCCGCGGCGCCAAATCCCCAGTGCCAGGAAGAATTCGGCTCAAACCCGGCCGAAGCGAGAATGTGCTTGAAGCCTTCTCCCTGGGCCAGCCAGCCGGTGATGAAAGGGGCGATGAAAGCGCCGCTGTTGATCCCCATGTAATAGATGGAATAGCCGGCATCGCGCCGGTCATCTTCAGGAGGGTACAGCTTACCGACCAGCACGCTCACGTTGGATTTCAGCATGCCGGTGCCAACCGCGATCAGAACCAGGCCCAGATAGAAGGTGCTCAGCGTGGGCAGGGCCAGGCAGATGTGCCCCGCCATGATGATGACGCCACCCACGAACACGGCGCGTCGGAGGCCCAGCACCCGATCCGCAATCCATCCGCCGGGGACCGAAAGCAGATACACCGAGCTGACATAAAGTGCGTAGATCGGGCCGGCCGTTGCCGTATCGAAGCCCAGACCCCCGGCCGCTGCCGGAGCAGTCATGAACAGAATGAGCAATGCTCGCATTCCGTAGTAACTGAACCGCTCCCACATCTCGGTGAAGAACAGGGTGGACAATCCTCGGGGATGCCCGAAGAATCGGGTATCCAATTCCCTCAGCCCTGGCTGAGAGGGGCGAACCGCGGCTGTGGCCATTGGAGTCCGTTCAGCGCTGGCGCTTCTTGAGGATATCCTGCAGGACTACGCGGTCGATTTTCCCATCCATGCGAACCCGCACATCGTAGTTTTCCCAGTACATGAAGTTCTTCAGCGCCTCGAGGAACGTTGGCGTGGCGCTTCCCTGTTTCGCCTTGAGCCACTTCTCCGGTTGCTTCACCGGCTCGTTCAGCAGAATGGGCTCCAACTGGCTGACGATAGCGGGAGTAATTGGAACCAGATCCTTCGGCTCGCTGGGAAAGAAGTGCAGTTTGTGCAAGGCGAGCAGCCGCTCGAGTTCGGCTATGGGGTCCGGAGCATCGTAGACCCGGATGTCGATGAACCGATCGTTCGCGCCGAGGTAGCCCCCGTTTTTTTTACCACCAGCAGGGCGGCCG
>Ga0170475_117032507_pt1 | contig 13749 bp, 9 predicted proteins | sample Soicark_Litter_5_FD_111474 | JGI IMG/M metagenome (GOLD analysis project Ga0170475, IMG submission 111474) | Avena fatua rhizosphere microbial communities from Hopland, California, USA. Combined Assembly of 48 SPs | reverse complement strand
GAACGCATTCGGCGACGACCGCCTGCTTTTGGAGCGCGCCATCGTCGATGCGCGTCACGTCGAAATCCAGGTTTTTGGAGACAGCCACGGCAACGTGATCCACCTCGGCGAGCGTGATTGCTCGGTGCAGCGCCGGCACCAGAAAGTGGTGGAGGAGGCTCCATCGCCTGTGGTCAATGCGGATTTGCGCGCGGGCATGGGCGCCGCCGCTGTCCAGGCGGCGAAGGCAATCGATTATGTCGGCGCCGGCACCATCGAATTCATGCTGGATCATAATGGCAAGTTCCATTTCCTGGAAATGAATACGCGACTGCAGGTCGAGCATCCAGTGACCGAACTCGTCACCGACCTCGATCTCGTCGCGCTGCAATTCGACGTCGCCGAAGGCAAGGCGCTGCCGCTCGCGCAGGCGGATGTGCGGGTCGATGGTCACGCAATCGAAGTGCGGCTTTATGCCGAAGATCCACGCAAAAAATTCCTGCCGCAGACGGGCACGATTCATCTGTTCGAGCCGGCGACCGGCAAGGGGGTCCGCGTCGATCACGGCCTCGAGCGCATCGGCATCGTAACGCCATTCTACGATCCTTTGCTCGCAAAGGTCATCGCGCACGGCGCCGATCGCGAGGAGGCGAGATGCCGGCTCGTCGCCGCCCTCGAAGACACGGTGCTGCTCGGCATCACCACCAATAAAGAGTTCCTAATCGAAGTCCTAGAAACAGACGCTTTTGTCGCAGGCGAGGCGACGACCGAATTCATCAAGAAGCATATGAACATTGCGCCGGTCGCGCGGCCGGATTTTTCCACGATGGCGATAGCAGCGATGCTGTTCAGCGACGGAGCAGGGCAGGGCTGGCATTCCTCGCATTGGCTGCAGCATCCGGTGAAGTTGCAGATCGCGAACACGGAGAAGCAGCTGCATACCGCGCGCGATGGAGCGTACTGGAATGTTTCAGGAGACGGCGAAAGCGCACGGCTGCGCATTCTCGAGAAAACGTCAGATCGCCTGCGCTACGAAATGAACGGTCGCGTCCGCACCCTCCGCTTCGGCCGCGTCGACGACACGCTCCACCTCGACCTCGGCCGCCGTGTCGCGAAGATCGAGGACCGCACCTTCGCACCGCCGGCTACGGCAGACACAGCCGCCGATGGTATCTTGCGCGCGCCGATGAACGGGTCTGTTATCGCCATCCGCGTGGCGGAGGGCGCGCGGGTTGCTCGTGGCGACATCGTTGCGGTCCTGGAGGCCATGAAAATGCAGCACGAGATCGTCGCGCCGGCCGACGGCACCGTCGAACAGGTCGCCGTGCAGGCCGGCGCGCAGGTCGCGACACGCGATCCGCTGGTGGTGGTAAAGGTGGAGAACGCGGCGTGACGCGCAACACGATCCGCATTGCCGGCGCTTCCGGATTTTGGGGCGACAGCTCGATCGCGGTGCCGCAGCTCTTGCGCGCCGAAAGTCTCGATTACATCGTGTTCGACTATCTCGCCGAGATCACCATGTCGATCATGGCGCGCGCGCGGGCGAAGGACGCGTCCGCCGGTTGCGCCACTGATTTCATTGGCGTGGTCGCGCGGCACGCGCGCGCGATCGCCGAACGAAAGATCAAAATCATTTCGAATGCCGGCGGCGTCAATCCCCGCGCCTGCGCGGAAGCGCTTCAACAGAAGCTCGCAGATGCGGGCGTTAAACTAAGAATGGGGATCGTGCTCGGCGACGATCTCCTCGACCGCGCGGACGAGTTCCGCGCCGCCGGGACGCGCGAAATGTTTTGCGGCGTCGAGATGCCGGAAAATCTCTGGAGCATGAATGCTTATCTCGGCGCGGGGCCGATCGCGGCGGCGCTCGACAACGGCGCCGATATCGTCATCACCGGACGCTGCGTCGATAGCGCGGTAACACTCGGCGCTTGCATGCATTCTTTCGGCTGGCGCGCCGATGAGCTTGACCGCCTTGCCGCCGGTTCGCTCGCCGGACATATCTTGGAGTGCGGTGCGCAGGCGACCGGTGGACTTCACACCGATTGGGAGGAGACGGGCGATTGGGCCGATATCGGGTATCCCATCGTCGATGTTTCGTCGGATGGCAGCTTCGTTTTGTCGAAACCGGAGGGCACCGGCGGCCTCGTCAACTTCGCCACTGTCGCCGAGCAGATGTTGTACGAAATCGGTGATCCGCGCGCTTATGTGCTGCCGGACGTCACCTGCGATTTCTCGGGCGTGCGCATCGATGAGATCGGACGCGATCGCGTGCGCGTCTCGGATGCCAAAGGCTTGCCGCCAACCGATACCTATAAAACGAGTGCGACGTACCAGGAGGGGTATCGCGTCGGGGCGTATCTGACGATCGGTGGCATCGACGCGGCGCGCAAGGCCGAGAAGGTTGCCGATGCCGTGATCCGCCGTTGCGGCACGATTCTGAAAGCGATCAATGCCGCCGCCTATAGCGAGACAAGCGTTGAAGTGCTTGGCGCCGAGGCCTCTTACGGCCCGCATTCACGTGCACGCGCCTCGCGCGAAGTGGTGCTGAAGCTCGCGGCCAAACATTCCGAGCCGAAGCCGCTCGAACTTTTGGTGCGCGAGCTCACCTCGTCAGGCACGTCGATGTCGCCGGGGATCACCGGCATGGGCGGCAATCGCGCCAAAGTCTCGCCGGTGGTGCGGTTGTTCTCCTGTCTGGTGCCGAAGGACAAGGTGCCGATCGCGATCGAGGTAGACGGAGTGCGCAAGAATTTGCCAAACGGGTCCCCTCACGCTGAGGAGGCAAAATCTCTAAGAGCAAAGTCGGGAACACCCGACTTTGCCGGCGCCGTCTCGAAGGGCGAGGCAGCTCCACCGGCTAACGACTCGCCCTTCGAGACGCGTGCTGCGCACGCTCCTCAGGGTGAGGGTGGCGCAATGGCCACCGTCCCGCTCGTGGCGCTCGCTTGGGCGCGCAGCGGCGACAAAGGTAATAATTCGAATATCGGCGTGATTGCACGCAAGCCCGAATATCTGCCGATTATCCGAAACGCTTTGACGAGCGAGGCAGTTGCCAATTATTTCGCTCATCACGTCGAATCCCGACGGAGCGAGCCTGTCGAGCGCTATGACGTACCGGGCATTCGCGCCATAAATTTCCTGCTGCACGATGTACTTGGCGGTGGCGGCATCGCCTCGCTGCGCAACGATCCGCAGGGCAAGGGGTTTGCGCAGATGCTGCTCGACTTTCCCATACCTGTCGACGAAAGGCTCGCGAGCGAACTCGCGTCTAGGACCGATCCATGATCTACACCGAACAGCACCGCGAGCTCATGCGCTCGGTGACGAAGTTTATCGAGAGCGAAATCAATCCGCATGCGGAGGAATGGGAAGCCGCGGGCATCTTCCCCGCACACGAATTGTTCAAGAAAATGGGAGCACAGGGTTTCCTCGGCATCAACAAGCCGGAGAAATTCGGCGGCCTCGGCCTGGACTATTCCTATGAAATCGCCTTTTGCGAGGCGCTTGGTGCGAACAGATGTTCGGGCGTGGCGATGGGCATTGGCGTTCACACCGACATGGCAACGCCGGCATTGACCCGCTACGGTTCCGACGAGCTGCGCGAGGAATTTCTGCGCCCCTCGATTGCCGGCGAGTATGTCTCGTGCCTCGGGGTCTCCGAGGCGGGGGCAGGATCCGACGTTGCCTCGATCAAAACCACGGCGCGCAAAGATGGCGACGATTACGTCATCAATGGCGGAAAAATGTGGACGACCAACGGCACACAGGCCGACTGGATGTGCCTGCTTGCCAATACAAGCGAGGGCCCGGTCCACCGTAACAAGTCGCTGATCTGCCTACCGATGAAGACCAAGGGCGTCGAGATCGCGCGCAAGCTCGACAAGCTCGGCATGCGCGCCTCCGACACGGCGCAAATCTATTTCGACGACGTGCACGTGCCGCGGCGCTACCGCATCGGGGAAGAGGGGATGGGCTTCATCTATCAGATGCAGCAATTCCAGGAGGAACGCATATGGGCGGCCGCCGGCCATCTCATCGGCATGGAGCGCGCGATCCAGATGACGATCGACTATACCGCGGGGCGCATGGCGTTCGGCAAGCCGATTATCGACAATCAGGTCGTGCATTTCAAATTCGCCGAATTGCAGACGAAGATCGAGCTTCTGCGCTCCCTCGTTTACCGCGCCGTCAACGATTACATGAACGGGCAGGACATGACGCAGCTTGCCTCGATGGCCAAATTGACGGCAGGGCGTCTGATCCGCGAAGTCAACGACGCCTGCCTGCAATATTGGGGCGGCATGGGCTTCATGAACGAGAGCGAAATCTCGCGCATGTATCGCGACGGGCGGCTCTCCTCAATCGGCGGTGGCGCCGACGAGGTGATGCTGACGATCATCGCCAAGGGGATGGGCATCCTGCCGGGGCAGCGGACGAATCATTGATCGTTCGCGGCCCCTCTCCCCCTTGCGGGAGAGGGTGGTCGGCGGAGCCGACCGGGTGAGGGGGTGCGCATCTGTATCACCCTCATTCGTCATTGCTTCGCAATGACACCTTCTCCCATCAAGGGAGAAGGTGAGCCAACGATCAGCACGTTGACTCCGCCACCCCGCGTGCGAATCTGCCACCAAAGAACTATTGAGGGTTGGAATATGCCGCAAACCGCAGCCGCCACGCGCACGCCGGACGTGCCGACGTTCGACTTCGATCCGTTCAGCCGGGAATTTTTCGACAATCCCTATCCCGCGCACGAGGCGATGCGCGAAGCCGGGCCGGTCGTCTGGATCCCGCGCTACAATCTTTGGGCAATGGCGCGCCATGATGAGGTGCATGGCGCGCTCAACGATTGGCAGACCTATTGCTCGGGGCGCGGCGTCGGCTTGTCGGATTTCGCCAAGGAAAAGCCCTGGCGTCCGCCGAGCCTTCTCTTGGAGGTCGATCCTCCCTATCACACCAAAACGCGCACAGTGATTGCGCGCATTCTATCGCCCGGCACGATCAAGCGGTTGCGTGCGCCGTTCGAAGCGTTCGCGGAGGAGCTTCTCGACAAGCTGGTGGCGAGGGGCCGCTTCGATGCCGTCAAGGATTTGGCCGAACCCTATCCGCTGAAAGTTTTTCCCGATGCGGTCGGCATCCCCGATGCCGGGCGCGAATATTTGTTGCCGTACGGCAATATGGTGTTTACCGGCTTTGGGCCGCGCAATTATCTCTTTGACGAAGCGATGCGCGACGGCGAGCGCGTGCGCGAGGCGATTATGAAACTTTGCGCGCGCGAATCGTTGCGGCCGGATGGACTCGGCGGGGAGATTTTCGCTGCCGCCGATCGCGGCGAGATCACGCACGAGGAAGCGCCGATGCTGATGCGATCCTTCCTCTCGGCCGGCGTCGACACGACCGTCAACGCGCTCGGGGCGGCTATGGATTGTCTCGCGCGTAATCCCGACCAGTGGCAGCTTCTGCGCGACGATCCGAGCCTAGCGCGCAACACTTTTGAGGAAACGCTGCGGCTTGAGTCGCCCTCGCAGGTTTTCTTCCGTACCACGACGCGTCCCGTTGACGTGGGCGGCACTACGATCGGCGAAGGCGAGAAGGTGCTGCTGTTCATGGCATCGGCGAACCGCGATCCGCGGCGTTGGGAAAATCCGGACAAGTTCGACATCAGGCGCCGCGTCGCCGGGCATGTCGCGCTCGGCAGCGGCATCCATGGCTGTGTCGGGCAGGCGGTGGCGCGGCTCGAGGGCGAACTCGTCCTCACCGCACTGGTGAAGCGTGTCGAAGCAATCGAAATCGTCGGCGAACCGAAGCGGCGCTACAATAATACGCTGCGCGGGCTTGCGAGCCTGCCGGTGGAAGTGCGGGCTAAGCGCCATTAGCGCGAGCGGTCGTTTACACGCGGGTGAAGCCGATTTTCTCGGCCATCCGTGTGGCCTCTCCTATCTCTTCGCGACCGAGATGTGGGAGCGCTTTTCCTATTACGGAATGCGTGCGCTTCTCGTCCTCTACATGACCAAATATCTTTTGCTGAATGGGCGGACCGGGAATGTCGCAGGCCTTGCCGCGCTGAAACGCATACTGGAAACGGTATTCGGTTCGCTCGACATTCAGCCGTTCGCGTCGCAAATCTACGGGCTCTACACCGCGCTGGTTTATCTCACGCCGATTTTCGGCGGACTTGTCGCCGACCGCGTGCTCGGCCGCCGCCGCACGGTCATGATTGGCGCAGCAACGATGGCTGCTGGCCATTTCATGATGGCTTTCGAAAGCTTGTTTTTGCTGGCACTATTGCTGCTCATCATCGGCAACGGTGCATTCAAGCCGAATATTTCGGTGCAGGTCGGTGATCTCTATGCCCCGGGCGATGTGCGCCGCGATCGCGCTTTTTCGATCTTTTATGTCGGCGTCAATCTCGGCGCGTTTCTGGCCCCGCTCGTGTGTGGCACGCTGGGCGAAGAAGTCGGCTGGCACTATGGTTTTGCCGCTGCGGGCGTCGGTATGACGATCGGGCTCATCACCTATGTCGCGGCGGCACCCCATCTGCCGCTGGCCGGTGCGCCGCGCGCAAACGGGCGTGCGACGCTGAGCGTCGGTGAAGCGCGCAGACTTGCCGCGCTGGCGGCTTTGTTCGTGCCGGTCACTCTGTTCTGGGCCGTGTACGAGCAGCAGGGCAACACGATCGCGCTCTGGGCCGACGATTTCACCGACCGCAGATTGCCATGGGTAAATGCCGAAATTCCGACGACGTGGTTCCAAGCCTTCAATCCGCTGATGATTTTCGCCTTCACACCGCCGCTGCTGGCATTTTGGGCGCACCAAAGCCGGCGCGGGCGTGAGCCTTCGACGATCAGCAAGATGGCGCTCGGCTGCCTTGGCTTGGCACTTGCCAACGCAGTCCTCATCGTCGCGGCATCGTATGTCGGCGGCGGCAAAGCGAGCTGGCTCTGGCTCTTCTTGTATTTTATCGTGCTGACGCTCGGCGAATTGTATATCTCGCCGATCGGACTGTCGCTTGTATCGCAGGTCGCGCCCGCACGTTATCTTTCGATGACGATGGGCGCCTGGCTTGCCACAAGCTTTGTCGGAAATTTCGGCGCCGGTTGGCTCGGCAGCTTGTGGAGCGGCATGGACAAAGCGCATTTCTTCGCTTTGATGAGCGCCATCGCACTTTTCGCCAGCGCGGCGATTTTCGGGTGCCGTAAGCCGCTTGAGTCGGTGCTGCATAGCGGCGAGGCCAGAGGATGATCCGCGGCGTCGACATCGTCGTGCATGCGTGATCGCGCCGGGTTGGCGAACATCTTCACGCTATCCGGCAATCACATCATGCCGCTCTTTGATGCGGCGATCGGCACGCGGCTCAACCTCATTCATAGCGTCACGAGGCTGCCGAATCTTGGGCGTTTGATGGATTGCGTTCCGCGCCCGGCAAGCCGCGCGGATCGAGATAAATTTGCGTGACGGCAATGTAGCGCGGGGGCAATGTCTTCGAGAGCAGGACCCCAAGCACCGCGCCGGCAAGCACGAACACGGTGATCAGAAGGCGCTGTGCAAGCGCGAGCCGCAGGACACCGCTGACCGGTCTCTTGTCGGACGCAGCTTCGGCCGGCGGCGCCGCAGGGGCAGGCGAGTCTGCGCCTATCGTGCCGCCATACTCCAACCTGCTTCCTCGAAAATCGCTGGAGCGCGGGCGATCCCACGCGAACTCCAACCATCGCCAATTATGGTTAACAAAGACTGGACGCGCTCAGGCTCACGCCGCAGACACCGACCTCGCGCCGGCGATAAAATGCCGGGCGATCAACGCATACGAGCGCTTCCGCGCCTCATGATCGTAGATCGCGCTGGTGACCATCACCTCGTCGGCTTGAGTCGCTTCGATGAGCGGCATCAACCGCGCCTCGACCATCTGCGGCGTGCCGACGAAAAGCCGCTCTCGGCTCTTGCGCATGCGCGCGCGATCCGCCTCAGTATAGGGGTAGGCCGCTGCTTCCTCTGGACTCGGCAGCGGGTGATATTCCCCGTATGACCGGCGCAACCAATTCAGGTCCATGCTGGAGGCGAGCTGCTCGGCGTCGCGCTCCGTTTCGGCGCAGACAACCGCGATTGCAAGGATCGCAAGTGGCCGCTCGCGCCAGCCAGACGGCTGGAACCTCTCGCGGTAACTGCGCATCGCGGCGACCACGTCATACGTCGCGAAATGGTGCGCGAACGCGAAACCCATGCCGATCCGTCCCGCGAGTTCCGCGCTGTAATCGCTTGATCCGAGTAGATAAAGCGGCGGCAGGTGCGCGTCCGACGGCATCGCCAGGACGTTGCGAAAGGGGTGGTTTGCCGGCCAACCGCCAGTCTCCCATAGGACCAGCTCCTGCAGCCGCTCCAGGAAATCGTCCCCCTCGTGCCGGTCCTGCCGCCGCCTGAGCGCCACGGCCGTCACGCCATCGGTGCCGGGCGCGCGGCCCAGCCCGAGATCGATACGTCCGGGAAAGAGTGCCTCAAGTGTGCGAAAGCGCTCAGCGACCATCAACGGCGCATGATTCGGCAGCATGACGCCGCCGGAGCCGACCCGGATGCTCAGCGTCGCCGCCGCAATCTGCCCGATGAGGATATCCGAGGCGGCGATCGCCACCGAGGGCAGATTATGGTGCTCGGCGATCCAATAGCGGTGATATCCGAGCCGATCCGCATGGCGCGCGAGGTCGATGCTGTTGCGCAGGGCCGCTGAAGGCGGCGTGCCCGTCGTAACGAAAGCAAGGTCGAGGACGGAGAGCGGGATCATGTGAGGCATGCTCGGCGAAGAAGCGTCCGCGAAAGGCTTTCCCCTCATATAGTTGCTCTTGGTCCACGTCACGCGTGGCCACAGGCGGTGTGGGCGGACCAAAGACGGTGGTCACCGTGCCGCCTGGAAGCCTATGAAGCTGTAGCGGCTTACCTGGCCGCGGCGCCCATCGATCGAAGCCACCGGCGTGTTGTTGGGGAGCGCAAATTCCGGAAGCTTTGTGAGGATGATCTTCAGCGGATCGTCATCCCACGCGCGAGTCACGTAACTCATATGAGAAGCTTCGCGGCCGGTTCCGATGAACGTTGCACCGCCTGGCGACAGTTCGGAACCCAAGCTGCTGTGAAGAGCCGCCCCGCGGGCGGCCATCATACTTTTCAATTCCGAATTATGTCCCTGCGTGTACTGCGTATAGGCGCTGAGGAAAAATCCGGATTTGTCTCTACCAATCCAGTTCGCAAACGTGTCTAGTCGGCCATATGCGGCATCGAGGAGAACGACGCCGCGTACGCGGTCTGTCACGCCACCATCTTGCAGGGAAAAGGCGGCAGGCAAGAAGCCGCCGCTATAAGCAACAAGGATAATCGGTGCAGCTGCGAAACTGCGCTCTGATGCGGGATCGCCGTATTCCCGCGACAGCTTCCGTGCGGCCTCGTCAAGGAAGCGCCGGAAGGCGCCGGGCTGCCAGAATTTGCCGGCGCTAGAATCGCGCGCATCGTGGGCAAATTGCGGGGCGATCAGCACTGCGTTGGCTCCCGAGGCCGAGACTTGCGCCGCAACGCGCTGTCGCTCGAGCACGTCGCGCGTAAGCGTTGCGCCCCAGCCGTGGAAGAACACAACCAGCACGGAAGGCCGGGAAGGATCAAACCCAGACGGAATATGCAAAAGCACGCGGTCGTCGGCGAAGGTCTGGTCTTCCCACAGAATCTGTCCGCGGCCGGTGCGATGAGCCCTGCGTCCTTCCCCCCCAGCGTTGAGGAACGGTCCCCCCCCGGGTTGAGCGCCATGATACGGGAATGGCGCCGTATCAAACGCAACGAGTTTGGTTAGGCCCTGCGCGGGCGAAACGGTTTGGGAGGGAAAGTTCGGTTTGACCTGCTCCGGCTCGCCGAGCTTCGCGGAGAGCGACGCGCTGGGTTCGGGCGTATCTCTCACGAAACTTGTTGTGCTGCTCGGTCGACGCGCAGGTACCGCGATCGGGGTTGGATTGAAAACGCCCTCTGAATCGACAAATCGCGTGACATGTAGCTTCCCGTATAGTTTCGAATCCGGCACCTTTTCGGCTGGCTTACTCGGCGCCAATGCCGCCTGGGCTCCGTCCTCCGACTGTGCCTTCACCGAGGTTCCGCAGGCGGCAGTCAGGGCCAGCGCCGCGAGCACGGCCATACCGGCGGACGCGCGCCAGGGCGTCGATCGCCGAATGGTGTTCTGTGCCTTGTGATCAGCGAAATGTGCGTCGAAAGTGGATGGAGGACGGGTGTACCGTCCGCGACACTCCGCCGCCCCGTGTTTCGAGAGCATGCCACTCCTCGACCGAACTTCCGCATTACCGAAATTTTGCTCAAAAAATGACATGACTTGGTTACTTTTTACTTTCCAACCAGATCGTGTGTGACGCCCGGGACACACATTCGAGATTGCGCGCATTTACGCGGAAATAGAAGTTGAAAACCACTCTTATGTAATGGAGTGTCTCTGTGGCCTTTTGGAGGCTGGTGAGACTCCTTCAGATGACCAATGCTGCTGCAGATCGTTCGCGCCAGGCCACCGTCACAACGATCGCCGGGACGGCAATTGTCATCGCCGACATGGTTGGCGTCGGCGTGTTCACAAGCCTTGGTTTTCAGGTCAAAGCCGTCAATTCGAATTTCGTTATTCTTTTTCTGTGGTTCGCCGGGGGCCTTGTCGCTCTTTGCGGCGCGTTTTGCTACGCGGAACTCTCGGCGATGTTTCCGAGATCGAGCGGCGAATACAATTTCCTGACGCGCGCCTATAGCCCCGGGACCGGATTTTTGGCTGGCTGGCTATCCGCCACGGTAGGCTTTTCCGCTCCGGTTGCCTTGGCGGCAATGGCGTTTGGAGATTATTTCAAATCGATCCTGCCGAGTGCGCCTCCTCTGGCCTCGGGTCTCATCGCGATCTGGCTGATCTCTGCCTTTCATCTGATCGGGCTGCGACAGGGCAGTGTGTTTCAGATCGCTTCGACCATCCTGAAGCTTGCACTCATCGTCGCGTTCGTCATCGCTGGTTTCGCCATGGGTGGCGCGCAGCCCGAGAGCTTCATGCCCAAAGCAGGCGATTCGGCTCTGATCTTCAGTGCTCCTTTTGCGATGAGCCTCGTCTTCGTCATGTATGCCTATTCAGGCTGGAACGCCGCGACTTATATCGTGAGCGAGATCAAAGACCCGCAACGCAGTCTGCCGAAGGCGCTGTTCATGGGCACCGGCACGGTCATTGTGCTTTATCTCGCGCTGAATGCCGTATTTCTCTACACGACGCCGGTAGCCGACCTGTCCGGTCAGCTGAATGTCGCCCAAATCGTCGGCACCCACCTCTTCAATCAAAGCGGAGGACGTATCGTGGGTGCGTTGATCTGCCTCGGCTTGATTTCGACCATCAGCGCGATGATGTGGATCGGCCCGAGAGTAACAATGACGATGGGCGAAGATTTGCCGATGCTGCGGCTCTTCGCACGCCGGTCTGCCAACGGGGTGCCGGCTACCGCCATTTCCTTTCAGCTTGTTGTCGCCAGTCTGCTGCTGTGGACGGGAAGCTTCGAGGCGGTTCTCGATTTCATCCAGTTCAGCCTCACGTTCTGCTCGTTCCTGACCGTGCTCGGCATGGTGAAACTTCGCTTCACGCGTCGCGATTTTCCGCGGCCGTATCGCGCCTGGGGGTACCCGCTGACCCCGATTGTGTTTCTCAGCGCAACCGCGTTGATCATGCTTTACCTGATCACGGTTCGTCCGCTAGAATCCTTTGCGGGCTTTCTCATGATGCTTGCTGGGCTATCGATCTACGCAATAGGGCACGTGCAGCAGGCGAGCGCGAGACGAGCGCCTGCCGAATGAGGTTTCCGCTCTTTCTTGCAGGCTTGCTGTTTCTCTCGGTTTCGACCCTCGCGGCTGCGGAGACGGCAAACCCCGACGATACGGCGAAATTTCTCGCCGGCATTCCGGTCAGCACGAATTCACCTCTCGCTGGTCTTACCAAGGAGCGCAGCTGGCAAGGGCACTCGAACCATCTCAACCTGACCTTTCGGCGGGTCGGGGAGCGACAACTGTCGCGGATACGGCGCTGGTCAAAAACGAACATCACCATTGGCCGGCCGACGCTCTTCTATATGTTCAGCGGCCCGGATTTTCTCTACGCGAACAGCTTCTTTCCCGATGAGACCACATATGTGTTAAGTGGACTCGAACCGGTCGGTTCGGTTCCGGATCTCAGCAAGATCCCGCCAACGGCGATACCGCGCGTGCTTTACTCGATCGATCGTTCGATGAGCTCGCTGCTGAATATCAGTTTTTTCGTCACCAAGCACATGAAAACGGAGCTGCGCGCGAGCCCGGTCACGGGTACGCTTCCGCTCCTTTACGTTTTTCTCGCTCGCTCCGGTAAAATCATCAGCGACGTGAGCCTTGTGCGCCTGACTGAAAACGGCGAGGCGGTGACACCGGCGAAATCGGATCCGCCAGGCGCCGCGCAAGGTGTGAAGATCGCCTTTTCCTCTTCGCCCGGCGGCCCGCCTCAAACGCTCTATTATTTCAGCACGAATCTCGCCAATAACGGATTCAAGAAGAGCGGCTTCGAACAATTCTGCGACAAGCTCGACGAAGGCTTCGCTCTAGTGAAGAGCGCGTCCTATCTCCTGCATAGCGGCGGGTTTTCCGATGTTCGAAGTTTCCTGCTGAAGAAAAGCGCCGCGATCGTGCAGGACGACACGGGAATTCCGCTGCATTTCTTTGGTCCGGATTGGCAGCTTCGACCGTTTGGGCGCTATCTTGGACCGATTAGCCTCTTCGCCCGCAACTATCAGCCTGGACTCGCGCACGTTTTCCGGCATGGCGCCGCGATCGACTTTGGGGTCGGTTACCGCTGGCGCCCGAACTAATCGAACCTGCTGCTGGCGATAAAGAAGGGCGCCGCGCCCGAACCGCCGAGATCGGCGGCTCCAAAGACAGAGCCTTCAAAGGCGGAGTCCCCAAACGCCGAAGCTCCGAGCGGGGAGTCACCTAAAGAGGACAAGAAAAGCCCCTAGCAAGGCGTGCTCGCGGCGCTTCCCGGACGCGCGGCCAACACGAAAGCGCGGTTGCAAACGCCTCGGCTGCGCTGATATCAGAGGCACGCGCGGGTGTAGCTCAATGGTAGAGCAGCAGCCTTCCAAGCTGAATACGAGGGTTCGATTCCCTTCACCCGCTCCAACAAATTCAATGGCTTAGCAGGGCCGAGCGATCTGAGGTTTTTCCGAAGTTCATCGCGCATTCGGAAAACTTTTCAGCCTTTGTTCCTGCGGCGGCGACCTTCGAGCCGCGCGGCGTCTGCCTGTCTGACCTTCTCCAGGTCAACCGGGTTGTAGGTTCGGAAAAGCTGATTCGAACGGTTGATGGTATTGCCGAACTTCTCTGCAACATCCTGAGCATCCCCGCCGCCCGTGAAGGTCTCGACCACACCGGAGCGGCGCATGTCGCGGAGCTGCCGCTTGTCGCCGGGCGTCGCCATCTCGCGGATTGTCGCGAAGTCGTTACCGAGCCGGCTTTGTCCGTAGGGCACCCCGGTCCTCATGCGAAACAGAATCGCATCGGCCGTGTGCTCAGCATTATCGAAGTAGCGCCGCGCGAGATAGTCGCCAAAGCGCGAGAGTGTGCCGATGACCGCCACGCCGGTCTTCGCGCGACCCTCAGCGATGCGGTCAAAGACCATACGCCCTGTTTTCGGATCGACTCTCTTATGCTGGCCGCGCAAGGTTCGCACATCCTGTGGCGAAAAGCCGGTATCCCAGG
>Ga0170475_121574547_pt1 | contig 13753 bp, 10 predicted proteins | sample Soicark_Litter_5_FD_111474 | JGI IMG/M metagenome (GOLD analysis project Ga0170475, IMG submission 111474) | Avena fatua rhizosphere microbial communities from Hopland, California, USA. Combined Assembly of 48 SPs | reverse complement strand
GGGAGCACGACCTCGAGGGCGACGACATGGTGCGTCGTGAAGCCGTACTTCAGGCAATGCGCCCCGCCGGAGTTCTCCGCCACGTTGCCGCCGATGGAGCAGACCTGCTGGCTCGACGGATCGGGCGCGTAGTAGTAGCCGTAAGGGGCGACAGCGCGCGTGATCTCGAGGTTCGTCACCCCCGGTTCTACGGTGACGCGCCGGTTGGCGATATCGACCTCGAGCACGCGATTCAGCCGCGAGAGTGCGATCACCACGCCGTCCGCTGCCGGCAGCGCCCCGCCCGAGAGGCCGGTCCCGTGGCCGCGAGCCACAAACGGTATGCCTTCGCGGTCGCAGACGCGGACGACCGCCTGGACCTGAGCCGCCGACGACGGCAGGACCACCGCCGCCGGCTGGCTGCGCAGGTGCGGCAGCCCGTCGCACTCGTAGGTGAGCAGCTGCAGCGGCTCGTGCAGCACGCCGGCATCACCGCAGATCCCGCGGAGCTCGTCCAGCAGTCGTTGGTCCATCGGGTTTGTTTATCGTATATGCTTTCGGCGTCACGCAGGCACTTCCCGGACATCCGCCACCGGGCGCGTCCGGCCGGGCGGTCTGCGCAATCACCGAGATCACCGAGCAGCACCGGAGCACGGCACGCCGGGCCTTCACACGGGCCGTCTAACGCGAGCGACTGTTATGTGGCAACACAACTACATGCCCATCGGCGGAAGCCTGGCACTGTCGACACCCGCCGCTGCGATCCCCATCGTTGTGCTGTTCGTCATGCTCGCCGTCCTGCGCAAAGCGGCGTGGATGTCGGCAGCCGCCGCGGTGCTCTCGGCGCTCATCGTGGCGCTGGCCGTCTACGGCATGCCCCTGCAACTGGCCGTCATCGCCACGCTGTTCGGCGCGGCACAGGGCGTGTTCCCGATCGCCTGGGTCGTCTTCACCGCCATCATGCTGTATCGCCTCGCGGTCGATACGGGCAAGTTCGAGATCATCAAGGACTCGATCGGCGGCCTCACGAGCGACCGGCGCCTGCAGGCGATGTTCATCGCGTTCTCGTTCGGGGCGTTCCTCGAGGGCGCGGCGGGGTTCGGCGCACCGGTCGCCATCTCCGGCGCAATGCTCGCCGGTCTCGGCTTCGATCCGTTCTTCGCCGCCGGTATCTGCCTCCTGGCTAATACCGCTCCCGTGGCGTTCGGCTCGATCGGCATCCCCGTCACGACGCTGTCCACGCTCACCGGACTGTCGGTGCTCTCGCTGAGCGCGATGGTGGGACGGCTGTGCGCGATGATCTCCGTCATCATCCCCGCATACCTCATCGTCGTGATGACGGGGTGGCGGCGCGCGATGGAGGTGCTGCCGGCGATCATCGCCTGCGGCGTGTCGTTCGCGGGCATGCAGTTCTTCGTCTCGAACTACATGGGCCCGGAGCTCACCGACATCCTCAGCTCGCTGAGCTGCATTGTCGTGATGGTGCTCGTGATGAAGTTGTGGAAGCCCAGGAGCATTCTGCGCCTGCCTGGCGACAAGCCGGTCACCACGGCGACGCACGGGCACACCCCCGCCGAGCTGGTGACCGCGTGGGTGCCGTACATCATGCTCGTGCTCTTCGTGCTGGTGGTCGGCAACGCCGCCGTGAAGGAAGTCATCAACCGGTGGACCGACAGCCTGCTGCCGTCGTTCGTGCCGACGCTGGCGGCCTCGACGCCGAAGACGCTCGGGCAGCTCAATCGCATCACCATTCCCGGCCTGCACAACCTGATCACGCAGGTTCCTCCCGTGACGGCGCGGCCGTCGCCATATGCGGCTGTCTACGAGCTGAACTGGCTGAGCGCCTCGGGCACGGCCTGCCTGCTCGCCGTGTTCGCCACGGCGCTCATTCTAAGGGCGGGTGTCTCCGGGGTCGTGAAGGTGTACGTGGATACCTTCAAGCAGCTCAAGTTCGCGGTACTGACGATCGCGCTGATGCTGGGGCTCGCCTCCATCATGAACTACTCCGGCATGACATCTACTCTCGGGCTTGCGATGTCCGGTACCGGCGGAACCTTCCCCTTCTTCAGCGCGACGCTCGGCTGGCTCGGCGTGTTCCTGACTGGCAGCGACACCTCGGCCAATGCGCTCTTCGGCAACCTGCAGGTGGTGACCGCGCGCGCGCTGGACCTCAATCCTGTCTTGACGGCCTCGGTCAACTCCGCCGCTGGCGTGATGGGCAAGATGATTTCTGTTCAAAGCATCGCGGTGGCTGTGGCGGCGACCGGCATGGCTCGCGCCGACGAGAGCCGGCTGTTCCGCTTCACCTTCAAGCACAGCGTCTTGCTCATGGTCGTGATGGGCATCGTGTCGATGTTGTACGCCTACGTGTTCCCCTCACTCGTGCCGGTCGGCTGATTCAAGTTTCCGTATCAGCCGCTCTTTTCGTCCAAGGAAGTCGTAAAAGGTACCTGCACTTCCATTGACGACCAGCGTGAGCGTTCCCTAACATTCGTAACGTCGCTGCGAGGGTACGCTGTTCGCATAGTCCGGCAGCGTGCTCGGGTTACGGAAGTCAGCGAGGGAGTGCGCATGCGTCTGTTTCGAAGCATCCTGTTCGGCCTTGCGGGACTGGTTCTTCTCCCGGTCTCTGTACTCGCACAGGCGTCCATCACCGGTGTGGTGAAGGACGCATCCGGCGCGGTTCTTCCCGGCGTGACGGTGGAGGCAGCGAGTCCGGTTCTCATCGAAAAAGTCCGAACCGCCACCACGGACGGCACGGGCCAGTACCGGATCGTCGATCTGCGTCCGGGGGCGTACTCGGTGAGCTTTACGCTCACCGGGTTCAGCACCGTCAAGCGGGAAGGCATCGAGCTGAGCGGGTCGTTCGTCGCGACGGTGAACGCCGACCTGAAGGTCGGCGGCATCGACGAGACCATCACGGTCACCGGCGAAACGCCGACCGTCGACGTGCAGAGCGTCCGTCGTCAGACGACGTTGAGCAACGAGCTGCTGACCACCGTGCCGTCTGCGCGATCGTGGGCGGCGATTGCCGTGCTGTTCCAGGGGATCACCATCCAGGCCGGCACCAGCGCCGACATCCAGATCACCCCGCAAATGACGGTGTTCGGCGGCGCGGGCGGGCGTACCAACGAAGGGCGCATGATGGTGGACGGTCTTGGCACCGGCGCTGCGCTGAACGGGGGCGGCGTGTCGACGTACATCGCCGACATCTCGAACGCCCAGGAGGTCGTGACGACGAACTCGGGAGGCCTCGGTGAAGCGGAAGTCGGCGGGCCGTCGATGAACATCGTGCCTCGGAGCGGCAGCAACACGCTGAAGGGTCAGGCGTACTTGTCCGGCGTGCCGCACTCGTGGGTCGGCAACAACTACACGCAGGACCTGAAGGACCGCGGCCTCACGACTCCCGGCCAGCTGATCAAGCAGTGGGACGAGACGTTCGGCGTGGGCGGCCCGATCGTGAAAGACCGGGTGTGGTACTACGGCACGTACCGGGACGAGGGGCAGCATCGATCCATCCCCGGCATTTTCCCGAACCTGAACACCGGCGATCCTACCAAGTGGGAGTACGCGCCCGACACGACCAAACAGGCACGCGGCGCGGAAAGCTTTCAACTCGCCAGCGTCCGCCTGACGGCGCAGGCGACGCCACGAAACAAGTTCAATTTCCACTGGGATCTGCAGTGGCCCTGCAACGGCGCATCGTTCGCAGCATCGGATGATGCGTGCCGCGATCAGTCGTCATCGGATGCCTTCTATGGATCGCTCGGGCTCGGCGGTTTGACGGCGACGCAGTCGCCGGAGACGGCAGGCTACCTCCGCACGCTCGTCCAGAATCATCAGATCACGTGGCAGTCGCCGACGACGAACCGTTTGCTGCTCGAGGCCGGCGTGGGCACGTACCGCGCGGCCTGGGGTCCCTTCGAGATGCCCGGCAACCCGACGCGGGGCCTGGCCCGCGTCACCGAGCTGACGGCGCGCAACGGCGCGGTGCCCAATTTCCAGTACCGCTCGGCCAACTGGGCGAACGACTTCGACAACCCCAACCGGTGGCGCTTCTCGGCATCGTATGTCACGGGCGCGCACAACCTGAAGTTCGGCTACGAAGGGAGCTACCTGGTCGAGGATATCGAGAACTTCGGCAACGACCTCAACCTGGCGTACACGTTCAACGCCGGCCGGCCCTCGCAGCTCACCGAAAGCCTCCGCGTGTACACGCAGAGCGATCGGGTCAGGACGACGGCGCTTTACGCGCAGGACCAGTGGACACGCGGCCGTTGGACGTTGCAGGGCGCACTGCGGTACGACAACGCCACGAGCTTTTCGCCGCCACAGACGATCGGTCCGGCCCTGATCAACGGCCAGACCTTCCTGGCGACGCCGCTCTCCTTCGATCGAACCGACGGGGTCAACTTCAAGGACGTCTCGCCGCGCGGCGGCGTTGCGTGGGACGTCTTCGGAACCGGCAAGACGGCCGTCAAGATCAACGTCGGCAAGTACATGGATCCGGCGAGCAATCTGAACGGCAACTATTCGATCTCGAATCCGATCGCGCGTATCGCCACGACCGCCTCGCGGACCTGGACCGACGCCAATGGCGACTTCGCGCCGCAGTGCGATCTGACCAACAACGCGGCCAACGGTGAGTGCGCCGCGACGACGGCGAACACCTTCGGCACCGCGCAGCGGACGACGGCCGCTATCGACCCCAACCTGCTCGCCGGCTGGGGTGTCCGGCCGAGAGACTGGCAGTTCGGCGCGTCGGTTCAGCAGCAGCTGCTCCCGCGCGTGTCGGTGGAGCTGGGCTACCTGAAGCGCTGGCTGCAGAACTTCACGGCGACCGACAACCTGGCCGTCGCTCCCGCCGATTTCACGCCGTTCAGCATCGCAGCGCCGGCGGATCCGCGGCTGCCGAATGGCGGCGGGTACAGCGTCGACGGTCTGTACAATGTCGTAGCCAGCAAGTTCGGTCTCACCAGCAACAATGTCACCCTGAGCGACCAGCAGATTCAGAACTACAACGGGCTGCTCGCCAGCTTCAGCGCCCGCATCAGGAACGGGCTGACCCTGCAGGGCGGCGTCAACAGCGGAAAGCAGGTGACCGACTACTGCGGGATGCGGGCGAGTCTGCCCGAAATCAGCATCGGCATCGCCGGCGCGACGCTCAACCCGACCAATCCGTACTGCCGCGTGGATCCGGGTCTCGTGACGAAGGTCTCCTTCGTGGGCTCGTACACGGTTCCGAAGGTCGACGTCCTCCTCGCGGGCACCTATCGGAGCGACCAGGGCGCACCGCTGCGGGCCACCCAGAACGTTCCGGTAGCCCAGGTGTCCGCCGCCCTCGGCCGTCCGGCGAACGTCGCGGGCACGACCGTGCCGATCGACCTCATCGCGCCCGGGCAGGTGTGGGGCGACCGGGTGAACGAGATCGACCTGCGGGTCGCGAAGGTCTTCAGGTTCGGCAATTTCAAGACCAACGTCGGGTTCGACATCTTCAACCTGGTCAATTCGAGCGCGGTCCTCACCTACAACCAGACCTACATCCCGAACGGGCAATGGCTGGTGCCGCAGTCGGTCATCTCGCCGCGCTTCTTCAAGATCAGCGCGCAGATCGACTTTTAAAATGTGGTGCACCACCACATCTTTGTTAGGATTCTGCCCGTGGCCTCCTTCATTCTCTTCCTCCTGCTCCTGACGCCGGCCGGCCTTCTGCCGGCAGCCGGGGGCACCACCGCATCTGCACTGGACGCCGCGAGCCAGGGTGCCCGTGCCACGCCGGCGAAGCGGCCGGATTCGCTCCGGTTGTACGTCTTCGATTGCGGAACGCTCGACGTGGCCGACACCGGCCGCTTCCGCCTGAAGCGTGAAGAGATCGCTACCGACAAGTTGTCCGTCGGCTGCTATCTCGTGGCGCACCCGCGCGGGACGTTGATCTGGGATACCGGCGCCGTGCCCGACAGCATGGTGACATCCCCTGGCACGCCGGTCCGCTACCGTATCGCCCTTCCCGACAACCAGGAACGGTTCGTGACGATCGCCAGGCCGCTGAAGACGCAGCTTGCCGAGACGGGATACGCCCCCTCGGACATCACGCACGTCGTGCTGTCCCACTACCACTACGATCACTCCGCCAACACGAACGACTTCGCGGCGGCAACGTGGCTGGTGCGTCAGGTGGAGCGCGATCTGATGTTTGCCGCCAAGCCGCCGGATCTCACGCAGCCGAACAGCTACTCGGCGCTGCGCACCGGCAAGACGACGATCATCAAGACCAACGACTACGACGTCTTCGGCGACGGCTCGGTGGTCATCAAGTTCGCACCGGGCCACACGCCGGGCCATCAGGTGCTCTCCTTGAAGCTCCCAAAGACTGGCCGCGTGGTGCTGACCGGCGACCTGTACCACTACCCCGAGGAGCGCACGCTCGGCCGCATTCCTACCTTCGACGACGACCAGCAGCAGACGGCGAAGACGCGCGCCGATCTCGACCTGTTCCTCAAGGCCAACAACGCGCAGCTCTGGATTCAGCACGATTTCACCGGCAGCGCGAAGCTGAAGAAGGCGCCCCAGTACTACGACTGACTCGAAAGTCTGGTTGGACGGTAGGACGGGTTGGGCGGGTAGGACGGGTTGGGCAGATAGAGTGGATGCGCAGGTACGGCGGGTTGCGCCGTAGTGCGCGTTGTGCTGATGGGCCGGTGGGTTGGCGGACGCGACGCTTTCGCAGAGGTATGTCGATGGATCGGCGTGAACTCCTCACGGCTCTCGGCGGCTCGGTCGTCGTCTCCGGCTTCGGCCGCAGTGCCGGCGCGGCCCGGGCACAGCAGCCGGCGGCCGATACTACCCGGTTCTTTCCCGGCTTCAAGACGTTCGACGTCAAGACGAGCGGCGCCACGATTCACGGTGTCGTCGGCGGGTCTGGCCCGCCTCTGTTGCTGCTGCACGGAGCACCGCAGACGCATGTGACGTGGCGCCTCATGGCCCCTGAGCTCGCGAAGACGTACACGGTGATCGCGCCCGACCTGCGCGGCTACGGCGACAGCAGCAAGCCGGAAGACGGCGAGAGCCACGCCAACTACTCGAAGCGGGCGATGGCGCTCGACCAGGTCGAGGTCATGAAGCATTTCGGGTTCGATCGCTTCCCGGTCGTCGGCCAGGATCGCGGCGGCCGCGTCGGCCACCGCCTGGCGCTGGATCATGCCGACAAGGTCACGGCTCTTGCGGTGCTGGACATCGTTCCCACCTACTATCACTACACCCACGTCACGATCGAGTTCGTGCAGGCGTACTTCCACTGGTTCAACTACCTGCGCGCCGCGCCCGGCCCCGAGAACGATCTGAAAGCCCAGACCCAGGCGCAGCTCGCACGAGCCACGACCGACGTGCAGAAGGAATACCTGCGGACGTCGAGCCTGCCCGAGAATATTCACGGGATGTGCGAAGACTACCGCGCCGGCGCCTCGATCGACCTCAAGCACGACGAAGCGGACCTGAACAGGAAGATCGCCTGTCCGCTGCTCGTGCTCTGGAGCGAGCGCGGCCCGATCGGCCGCCTCTTCGACGTGCAGAAGATCTGGACCGAGCGCGGCACTCGCGTCACCGGGAAGGGGCTTCAGGGAGGGCACTACCTCCAGGAAGATCTGCCGGACCAGGTACTCGCGGAAGTGCGGACCCTGCTGAAGCTGTGAGAGAAATGAAAAGTCGAACGCACATCCCGCCACTCGTTCTCGCCTGCGCACTGACTCTGGCCGTCACGGCTGGCACGAGCGTCTCGCGGGCAGCCGGCTGCGATCCGATCGGCAGAATTCAATTCGTGTGCGGACCCGCCGGTCCCGAGGATCTCGTCGCCGTGCCAGGCACCGCATGGCTCATCGCCTCCGCCTTTGGCGCCGAGGGTGGCGTGCACCTGATCGACACGAGGGCCGCTTCGTCCGTCCGGCTGTTCCCCAGCGAGACGGCCAGGGAGCGCCTGGACGCCACGATCTACGATTCGTGCCCCGGGCCGCTCCAGGGCGCAGACCGCGAACAGTTCAGAACGCACGGCCTCTATCTGAAAGCCGGCCGCAACGGGTCGCACACGCTCTATGTGGTGCATCACGGCCTCCGCGAGTCGGTCGAAGTCTTCGAGCTCGACATGCGCCGGAAGCAACCGGCGGTCACATGGATCGGCTGTGCCGTCGCGCCCGATCCCGTCGGGCTCAACGCCGTCGTCGCCCTGCCCGAAGGCGGCTTTGCTGCCACCAATTTCGACCCCCGCCTTCCAGCGGGGCGCGGCTTCTCCTCCGCGCTGCTCGAGGGCAAGAACAACGGTGAAGTCTGGGAATGGCACACGGGTCGCGGCTGGACGAAGGTACCCGGCAGTGAAGCCGCCGGCGCGAACGGCCTGGAGATCTCCAGGGACGGCAAGTGGTACTACCTGGCCGAGTGGGGCAATCGCTCGTTCATGCGTCTTTCGCGAGGCCAGACGCCGGTCAAGCGCGACGAAATCCCGCTCGGGTTCAGGGTCGACAACGTGAGATGGGCGCCGGACGGCCGCTTGTTCGTCGCCGGCCAGGGCGGGGCAGATGCTGGCCGCGGCCAGGCGCCCGGGGCGGGGGGCGCCCCGCCGGCGCCCACCACGGTCATCGGCAAGGTCGAACCGAAGACGATGAAATACCAGGAGCTGATCGACAACCCGAGCAGCAACGAGGTTCCGTTCGCGACAGTTGCAGTGCAAGTTGGCAAAGAATTGTGGGTGGGCTCGGCGCGCGGCAACCGCATCTCGCGGTACCCCCTGGACTGGAAACCTGCCGACAAGCAGCCGGCGCCATGAATCCTCTTGGCGCCGTGGCCGTCATCGCGGCGAGCTCCGCGCTGCTGGCAGCCCGCGGTCCAGGTCCAGCTGCATTCGGCCGGCGATGCATCGCCGCCGGCTGTGTGGTTCCTCCCTCAAATATGACCGATATTCTCGGTCGTCACGCGCCATCGGCGCGCCTCACCGCCCTCGGCGCAACGCCGGACCTCCACCACGGGCTGCTCGGTGCGCAAGGCAGCGTCGCACCGTGGTCCGGCCCGTCTCCGACCGAGATCGACGCCATCTATCCGGACATCGAGTCGCTGTACATCGACCTGCATCGCAATCCCGAGCTGGCCTTCCAGGAGACGAGAACGGCGGCGGCGCTCGCTTCGCGCGTCGCCGCGCTCGGTTTCGACGTTACAACCGGCGTCGGCCGCACGGGCATCGTGGCCGTGATGCGCAATGGCACGGGCCCGACTGTCATGCTGCGGACCGAGCTCGACGCGCTCCCGGTCGAAGAGCGCACCGGGCTGCCGTTTGCAAGCCGTGTCGTCGGCAAGACGGCGAGCGGCCAATCGACGCCAATCATGCATGCCTGCGGACACGACCTGCACATGTCCGCCTGGGCCGGCGCCGCGCGCCTGATGGCGGCGCATCGCGACGCCTGGCGCGGCACGCTCGTTCTGGTGGGCCAGCCCGCGGAAGAGGGCGGCGGAGGCGCCGCGGCGATGCTGAAGGACGGTCTCTTCACGCGCCATCCGCGTCCCGACTTCGCCCTCTCGCTGCACGACGACGACACGCTGCCGGCGGGCACGATCGGCTATCACCAGGGCTACTTCCGCGCGATGTCGAATTCCGCGACGCTCACGGTCTACGGCCGCGGCGGTCACGCGGCCATGCCGCACAACACCGTCGATCCCATCGTGCTCGCCGCGCGCATCGTCGTCGCGCTGCAGACCGTGGTGTCGAGGGAGAACAACCCGGTCGATCCCGCCGTCGTCACGGTCGGGTCGATTCATGGCGGCACGCAGGCGAACGTGATCCCCGACGAAGTGCGGCTGCAGTTGTCGGTGCGGACCTACACGCCGGAGGTGCGCGCGCGCACGCTCGCGGCAATCCGCCGGATCGCGAAGGGCGAAGCCGCCGCCGCGGGCGCACCCCGAGAACCCGAGCTCGACGTGGCGGCGGGCGGCAACGCCCCGGTCTACAACAACCCCGCGCTCACCCTGCGTCTTGCGGTCGCGCTGAAGAAGACGCTCGGCGACGAACACGTCGTCGAGATGCCGCAGAAGATGACGTCGGAAGACTTCGCGGAGTACGGGCTTGCCGGCGTGCCGTCGGCCCTGCTGCACATCGGGGCGGTCGATCCGGCGAAGCTCGCGGCGGCCCGCCAGACGGGCATCCCCGTGCCAGCCCCTCACTCACCCGAGTGGGCGCCGGAACGGGAGCCGACCATCAAAGCCGCGATCCGCGCAGAGGTCGCGGCGCTTCTCGAACTGCTCCGCGATTAGAATTGAGTGGCGTGACATGTGGAGCGTGAAAACGCCGCCACAAACCACGAAGGCTCTTATCTGCGGGTTGTGGGTTCGATTCCCACCCGGCTCACCATGTTTTCATCAGCATCCTCAGACGGCGCCAAGTAGCTGAAAAGTGGTGCCGTTACAGCGGTTCGATTAAATCGATTTCGGTCGAACGCGATTCCCTGATGGAAGAACAGCTGCTGCAATCGCTGCCCTGGTTCCGATCCGAGGTCGAAAGGGGCGCATCGCCCGCCGCACGCGAAGGCAGGCTGCTCGAGCACGGTAATATTGCTGCTCGGATCGAGCATTGCAGAACCCGAGCCCGAGATCTGGGCGCTCCTCCGAGCTGCGCGCGGCTGATTCAGTTGGTCATCCGCTGCGATGAAGGTACCAAACGCCGATCGCGCAGTCATTGCGGCCGACAAGCTCGCCGGCTACCTCCTGAACGTTTCGCATAAGCGAGGTGGGCCGAAAGCGAGACTGCTCCTGAGCGTCGGATATCGTTCGGACAATCCGCAATCGCTGGAGTCGGATCTGCGAGCTCAGCATCTATCGCTCGACGTGACCCGGACCCACAAAAACGCGTACGGCGTCGTCTACGAGATTGAGGGGCCGACTACGACGCCCAACGGGAGGACCGTTCGCTTCTGCTCAGTCTGGCAGGTCGATACTGGCACCGAGGTGCCGCGATTCATTACCATGTACCCGAGGTAGGCATGCCCTTCGAGATGTACGGCGACGTGATCCTGACCCGCGACGTCACTGACCACGGACTCCGCGCCGGCGATGTCGGAACGGTTGTGGAGCGACATTCTGCGCCCGGTGTCACCGAAGAAGGCTACTCCGTCGAGTTTTTCGACATGACCGGGAACACGGTGACCGTGGCGACGCTGCCGGCGAGCGCCCTCCGCTTGCCCACGCCAGCCGATCGCCCGGCGGTCCGGGCTCTCAGCGCCTTATAGCACAGCGGCGCTCAAGCCGCACGCAAAAACCCGCGATCTGCAGCGGTTGCCCGTCCAGATCGTTTCAGCCTGGCGAAACCCAGCGTGCCTGCGCTTCCCTTTGGAGCACACGGGATCCTCAACGTCACGGCGCTACTCAGGAGTGTCTCGTAAACTGAGGAGCATGGGACGGTTCGTCGCTGACCTGACCGAGGAGGGTCGCCCCTGCCCGCGCGGACTACGAGTCCGCGAACAACACCCATCAATGCGCGAAAGGTTTCGCTGGCGTGTGGCGCGTGTTAGTGCGTCAGACCGCTCGGAACCGAGACCGGTTTTCGGCCGCCGAAACGAACTGCGGCGGATGCGACCGCCGGGCCTTCGGAACGGACGTCAAATCAGCGATAATCTGGCGCAGAATACGGCCACGGGCAACGCGCGGTTCTCGAAGCGTTCCCCATGATGAGAACGCGTGGCAGCGATGCTTTACGCGTGCAAGGGCCAACGTTCCAGAGGTTCAAGAATGGCTGCGCTGACACCCGCAGTCCAGCGGAAGGACCGTACGAACGTTTTATTGCCCTATTGCAGGCGCACGGGCTGTTCACTATAAGCGAACGAACCCTCACTGAATCAGACACGCGCGCGAAGTTGATCGATCCTCTTTTCAAGACGGTGCTCGGTTGGAGCGAGGCGGAGATTCGCCGCGAAGAGCCCGTCGCCAAAGGCTACGTCGACTACGTCTGGGATCGGAATTCAGCCACATTCTGATTGAAGCGAAACGAAATCAGCCTCGCTTTCAACTGACCGTCGCGGGAAGGCCAAGACGGCTGAGACTCTCGGGACCGCATCTCTTGGGAAACCGTAAGATGCGTGACGTGATCCATCAAGCCCAGGGCTACGCAAGTGACCTGGGCGTGCAATTTTGCCTGATCAGTAACGGCTCGCAGCTGATCGCCTTCAAGCCATTCGTTGCGGGGCGCTCTTGGAAGGTCGGAACGGCGATCGTCTACCACGATCACGACGACATCAGGAACGACTTCGCCGAATTCTAGGCGCTCTTCGCACGGGACAACGTGCTTGCCGGCAGCCTCGTCGAGGCATTTGAACACGTCGAGAAAACGACGACTCAGATGTTCGCTGCGATCTCTTTCGTCCAAGATCCGGACCGAGAACTCATTCGGAACCAACTCTGGGGCGACATTGCTAGAACGATGGGCCCGTTGCTGAGACTTGCGACCCGGCACGCATGGAAAGACTGCGCTGTCGCACCGCTTCGAGGAGGATCTGCACGCCGCCAAACACGGAGCGTACATCTTGACTGGCGGCATTGGCAGCGGGAAAACCACTTTCCTGAGACGTTTTGCGGAGATCACAGAGCGTGACTTCGTCGAGCGGCTGGCGGTGTGGATACACATCGACTTCCTGCCAATCGGAAACGTCGATCCACTCCTATTGGACCAAGAACTGCGCCGTTACACGTATGCAACAATTCGCGAGGGTCTCAACCGCGACTTCCACTCGGAACTCTCTGCGAATGGCGCAGCCATCCGAACGCTGTTTGCGCCAGAGATCGACGATGCAAAACTGACGCTCCTCCATGGCGTCGATGAGCAGGCGGGCAGCAGCTCGAGTGACATCAAGTCGACGGCCACGGTAAATGTGACCGGCAAGACGCGTGTGCTCCGAGGGGAGGACCGTGCGTTTCCTCTCATCGACGAGATCGGCCAGCTCCGTATTGCCGCAGGATCGACACAATCGCTGCATGTTGACGCCGTTCAGCCCACGCCAGCGGTGCGGCCCAGGGCTCCGCCTCGCGCTCGATCGGATCGGCGCCGCGGGCCAGAAGCAGTTCGACCAGCTTCACACGTCCCCATCGGCACGCCCACCCAAGGGGCGTGCTCTTCAAGAATTCGTCCCGGATGTCGGTGCGCGCACCGGCATCCAGCAGGATGGTCGCCAGAGACACGCCCACTCCATGGTCCCGAGCGATCACTTCGTGCAGCATCGTCTGTCCGGACTCCGGTGCGCGGAGATTGGGATCGCAACGCTCGAGAATCAGCCCGAACGTCGCGCGGCTGTCCGCCTGTTCGATCTCGTTCAGGTCCCGATGCCCCGGCAACGGACGCCAGAGCATCCAGAACCATCGCGGGTCGTCCCGCGCCCAGTTGATCCGCTCGAGCGCCATGCGCACGATCTCGGCACTGCGGCCGCTGGCGCCGCTCCACAGGATCGTTTCGACCGTCTCGCCCGAGCACGCGCCCGACTCCAGATGGGGGTCGATATCGCCCTCGAGCATCCGGCGCGCCAGTTCCACGTTGCGGACGTAGCCGACGGAGGCGGCGTCGATCCAGCCGCCGTGCTGCACCATCAATTCGATCATGGCCTGGTCGGGCGCGTGCGTACGCGGCGAGCCGCCGGCATAGGACGCCGCGGTGGCCGAGCCCGCGGTGAACACCGAGGCGTTCGGATCGGCGCCGTGCGCGAGCAGCAGGCGGGCCATCTCGATCCGTCCGGTGTTGACCACCTCGAGCAACGGCCCG
>Ga0170475_100858302_pt1 | contig 13753 bp, 11 predicted proteins | sample Soicark_Litter_5_FD_111474 | JGI IMG/M metagenome (GOLD analysis project Ga0170475, IMG submission 111474) | Avena fatua rhizosphere microbial communities from Hopland, California, USA. Combined Assembly of 48 SPs | reverse complement strand
GACGATACGTCGGTCGCGGTCCGAGCCAGATCGGTAATTGGATCCGAGACGATCGAATGCACGCGTGACGCGATCAGCAGCGCGACCCCCGTCGTCAGAACGAGGACGATGGCGACGATCGCGAGCTGTGCATTGAGCCGCTCCTTCAGGAGAACCAGATCGCTGAGGACATACAACGAGCCAAGCCGGCGGCCCCTGTCGTCGAGGAGGGACAAGACGATGACGAGATCGTCGGCGGAAAAACGATAGCCATCATCGCCCGGAGGGGTCGGGCACGCCACGTCGGACCGCGGCGCGATGTATTCGGCGAACACGCGTCCGGCGCCATCGTAGAGACAGGCACGCCGGACATGTTCGTTGGGTGCAAGCGTCCGAAGGATTTCCTGCGCGGTCCGCGGGTCGAGGAATTGCAGCGCCGCCGTGCTGCTGTTGAGGATGAGTTGCGCTTGCGCGCTCAACTCCCGGTGCAGCGCGTCGCGGGTCCGATAGTAATCAAGGCTGATATAGCCCACACTGCCGAGCACCAGCACAGGAATGGTGGTCGACATGATCATGAAGAGCAGCTTCTGCCTGATCGGCAGACGCTTGATGAACGCTCTCACTGGACACCGCCTTCCACGGAGCGGGCCACGCGCAGGAGCTTCGAGCTGGCCGTCAATCCGGAGCGCTGAAGGGCATTGATGCTGATATCGAACCGAACGCGATTGTTTTCGAGGAGAAAGCCGATGGCGCCACCTTGCTTGAGGAACCGTGATCCGTCGCCGACGGTCAAGACTGGCAGATCGCGGACGGCGCCAAGCAAGGGCGCGCCCTGCTCCGCGTACCCATTTCCCACATAGAGGATCGCGCAGCGGCGCGCATCGTCAATCGAACGCGGCACACCGCGCACGAGCCGTCGGCCGTCGACCGACTCGTCGAGAATGGTTCGGTCCAGGGCCGCGCTGAACGCGGCATCCGCGAGCACGCACAACCGAAACGGTTCGTCGTGCGGTGAAGGCGAAGGCCATTCGACGTAATTCGTGAAGTTATAAAGGAACGCGGCCTTCACGTCGTTTTCGAGCGATGGCTGTGCCGAGTGTACGCGCGCGGTGCAAGGCGCGGCGACGATGGCCGCGACCAGCGCGTATCGACCGAAGGCGGACCTCAGAAATACCATCGCGAGCGCGCGAACACCCCGCGGCGAAAATCATACTGGGGCGCGTTGGCCGGCAGCAGCTCGGAATGGTGTGGGTGAAGCAGGTTCTGTCCGACGACCGAGATGTCCCATCGCGGCCGAACCACCCAGCCGAACCGCACGTCGAGCTCGCTGTACGCCGGCACCACCGGATCCGGACGCGTATCTACCCGTCTGAACAACGCATCGAGTGCGGTATGCCGGGGGAGATCGAGCCACGATTGCACCGACAGCAGGAATGGCGGGTCGTTGCCTTCGACCGTCCCGCGAAATACGTCGTGGCTGCCGGGATCGAATGAGAGTTGTTTGTGCAGGTACGAATAGGAGGCGTGGAGCCGCCAGACGGGACGCAGTTGCGCTGTACCCGCGACTTCGATCCCGCTCGTCCTCGCGTTTAACAGGTTCTCGAGCACAATCATCGGCTGCGGTGCCAGCGTCGCCTCGGCGCTGCGAAGCCTGTCGTACCGGTTCACGAAGGTCGCAACATCCAGCGACAGCGGCGGCACCGGGCGAATGCGGTACCCCGCCTCGTACGCGACAACTTCTTCGGCTTTGAAATCCTCTGAACCCGTCAACGTCACCTGCTTCGTTGCCGGATCGATAAGCTGCAGATCCGTGTCGAGCCGGGTCGGGAGCCGAACCGACCGAGAGACGGCGCCCCATGCCGTCTGGCGTGCATCAATCGCCCATCGCGCCCGAATGGTTGGCTGCACCTCGAAGCCGGTGAAATCATTGCGGTCGAACCTCGATCCAACCGTCAGAAAGACGCGGTTCGGCCGTACCGCGATCTCATCCTGAGCCATCACGCTCAGGAGCGAATTCGTCCGAACTTCAGGATCGAAATCAAAGCCAGCGACTCCGATATCGTTGCCGCGCGAGAAGCGCATCTCGCCGCCGAATACGACGTCGTGGCGGCCCCTTTTCAGGCGCTGCTGCAGATCGAGATCGAACGTGTGCCGCTTCTCCGTGAATTGACTCGGGACCTGGCGATAATTGCCGTCGTAATAGAACTGCGCCTGAAGCGCACTCGAATCGGAGAACGTGCGGTTCCAGCGGCCGAGCACGTGACCACCCGCGACGTCGCCGTCAGGACGATCGGAGAAGCCGTCGGTGCCTCGATGAGCATTGGACTCCAGCACCCACGTCACCGGTCCATCGGACGACGAGTCCATCCGAAACCCCGCCTGACCAAGTTGGACCGGATCGCCGGCGTCCGCACCCGTATCCGTGAACACCTGCTCGCCATGCTGCCGGTATTTACCGTAGACGCGATAGGCGCCGCCGCGCATCCGGCCGCCATGCCGGCCGACGGCGAAGATGTGCTCGTCGGATCCGGAACCGACGGAAACGTAGTCGCCGAGAGTGGATGCGGCGTTCTTGGTGATCACATTGACGACGCCGTTCACCGCGTTGGGTCCCCAGACCGCACCGCCGGGCCCGCGGATCACTTCGATGCGGTCGACGTCATTGAGGACCATGTCCTCGGTGTCCCAGAACGTTCCCGAGGTGAGCGGCGAGTAGACGCTGCGTCCATCGATCAGGACCAGCAGCTTGTTGGCAGGATTCGTCGTGAAGCCTCGAACGCTCGTCGCCCACGTGCTCGAATTGACGCGGGCGACATCGATCGCGTCGGCGAGGCGAAGCACTTCGGGCAGCGTGGTCAGGCCGCTGCGAAAGATCTGGTCAGGATTGATCACGCTCACCGCCGCCGCCGTTTCCGACAGCCGCTCGGATCGGCGAGAGACGGACGTCACATCAATCTGGGCAAGCTCCTCGATGCTGAGTTTCTTGAGGTCCTGCGGAACACGCGCGGAGGCCGATTGAAGCGGCTGCGCCGACAACGACGACGACAGACAAACAAGCCACAGGGTGAGGGAGAGGACGGCCTGTTTCGTCATCACGACAGGAGGGACAGTATACGACCTGAGACGACGGAGTTCACAGCGGACCGGAGACAACGGAGTTTGCGACCGACCTGAGAGAGCGGAGTGGTACTTTTCCTTTCGCGCAGAGAGCGCCGAGGGCGCAGAGAAGACAGAAACCGCTTCGCCGTGGCCGGCTCTGGCCGCAACGCGCGGCGGCGAAGCGATACCGGCTGAATCTATGTATTCAAATGAGTTTTCTCTGCGCCCTTGGCGATCTCTGCGCGAGATCCTCCGTTGACTCCGTCAGTGGAGCCGATCGGATAACAGCGCGACGCTGAGTGCGTAGGTGTGCGCGCAGTTGTAGGCGAGGATGGCGTTGTAATTGGAATACAGCAGAAAAGTGCGTTTGCCCGCACGCACCAGCGCCGCTTCGCGCGCACTAGCTGGCACCAGTGCGCCGGCCATTGTCTTCACGCCCATCTTTCGCCATGTCTTGAGCGGCATTGGGTCAGTCATCGCTCTTTCCGCGCGACAACCGGCTTCCCTCACAGGTACCGCTTCGGCGTCGGTTCGTGCCTTGCCCGCGAGTTTGACCTCGCGACCCCAGCTTTCTTCCTTGTTCCAGCCGTGCTGCTTCAAATAATTCGCCACCGACGCGAACACGTCGGGCTGGGACGTCCAGATGTCCCGTCGTCCATCTCCGTCGAAGTCCTCGGCGTACTGCAGGTAACTCGATGGCATGAACTGCGGCTGTCCCAGCGCACCCGCCCAGGAACCTTTCAATCGATCGATCTCGATGTCGCCGCGATTGAGAATCTCCAGGGCGTTGAACAGCTCGTTGCGGAACATAGCGCCGCGACGCTGATCGTACGCGAGCGTCGCAAGCGTTGGAATCGTCGGACGAACTCCCGCGAAACGTCCGAAATTCGATTCGAGACCCCAGACCGCGACGACAACGCGAGGACTGACGCCGTACTTGTCGGCAACCTTCACGAGCAGCGAACGATGTTCCGTGTACATTCGCTGTGCGGTTCGCACGACCGAAGTGGTCAGTCGTCGCTTCAGATACGCCTCGAGATCCAACGAGAACTCGGCTTGCGATCGATCCCGTTCGAGAACCTGTTCGACCGGTTCGAGACCGTCAAGCGCCTGCTCGAGTACCTCCGCGCGAATTCCTCGTTCCGCCGCTTCGGCGCGGAATGCAGTCAACCAGTCACTGAAGGGAGGTGGAAGCGGGGGAACCGGCGTGATCGAGGCGGGATCCTGTGCCGAGATGATTGCGCCCGCGGCCAGGAACGCCGTGAGCATCGCGGCAGCTGCGACACGACTCATCCGTGTGATTGTAACAGCCCCGCTATGCGGCTCGCGCGCTCGCTCACGTAGCTGAGGTTGGATGCGTCGGCCAGATGTAGAATCAAGTGTTGACCTTTACGCGTTCCGGAGGCAGTCAATGTCATCGCGTCGAACGACTGGTGTGATCTTCCTTCTTGTCCTTGTATCGATTACGGCGTCCAACCACGCGCTCGCTCAGACGCCAACTCAGACTCCAGCTCAGACTCCAGCCGATTATCAAGGGGTGCTGACGACGCTCGGACGGACAGGTGACTTCAAGGACGGCGTCCTCAAGGTGAATATCCCGCGCGGCGATCTGAAAGTCGTCATCGGTCAGCGATCGGCACCTACACCGTTCGGCTTTGGCGGATGGGTGGCGCTGACCAAGGGAACCGCGGGAACCGAGGTGTTGATGGGAGATCTCGTGCTCACCGAGGACGAGGTGAACCCGGTCATGTCCGCACTACTCGACAACGGACTTGAAGTCACTGCGCTTCACAATCATTTCTTCTGGGAGCAGCCGCGCATCTTCTATATGCATGTTCACGGGATGGGGACGGCGGCGGATCTCGCAAAGCGTTTGACGCCGGCGCTCGCGCTGATTCCGAAGCCGGCCGCACCTGCTGCTGCCGCTCCAGCCCCGGCACTGCCGTCATTGGATGCCGCGGGGCTGGTGAAGATCGTCGGTCACGAGGGAGAGCAGACAGGCCCAGTCTACAAGATCACGATCGGCAGACCTGACATCAACCTGCTCGACCATGGCGCGAAGATCAATGCGCGGATGGGGCTCAACACGTGGGCGGCGTTCACCGGCTCCGACGCGGACTCGATGGTGGCGGGGGACATTGCGATGCTTGCCTCGGAGGTGAATCCCGTCCTCAAGGCGCTGCGCTCGAATGGCATCAACGTCGTCGCCATTCACCATCACATGACGGGATCGTCACCGACCGTCTTCTTCCTTCACTACTACGGCACCGGCGGCGCTGCCAAACTCGCGACCGGCGTGCGCGCGGCGATCGATCAGCTGGGAAAACCAGCGGCGACGCATCCATAGCGGGGAGAGCGTGCCGGGATCCGTGGTGGGGGGTGCGGGATCCGATTTGATCGGGTCCCGGATCCCGCATCCCGGATCCGGATCGGGATTTAGACTATGCCCACGTCCGCTTGACGACGAATCCCAGTACGAGGCTCGACACGAGGAAGACGGCGGTCAGCAGGATCGCCTGCGGCATCCGGCCATACAGATAGCTGCCCTCGGCGAATAGCGCGGACCAGATTGCCGTGCACCCGGCGACCCATCCGAGCAGCGCCAGCGGGATGTTGTCCCGATTGGAATCGGACTGCGGAAACGGCCCGGCGAGTTTCCGAATTGGCTGCCACCCCGGCCCCGCCGGGTGAACCGCCCGAAAGAAGTTGACGAGCACGTCCCGATCGGTTTCAGGACCGATATATGCGGTCGCCACCCAGCACACCGTGGTAATCGCGACGGTCGCCACCAGCGCGACGTGCGTGCTGAATACGATGCCTTGGGTTCTCAATGCCAGCAGGCCAATCGACACGAGGAACGAGCTCGCCATGGCGACGATCTCGCACCAGGCGTTGACCCGCCACCAGAACCAGCGCACGAGATACAACAAGCCGGTGCCCGCGCCCACCTGCAGAATGACGTCGAATACATCCTTGGCCGTGTCGAGCAGATACACGGACGCCGCGGCGCCAAGGAAGATGCCGACGGTGGCAAGACGACCGGCGAGCACGTAGTGATGCTCGTCGGCGTCAGTCTTCACGAACCGTCGATAGAAATCGTGCACCAGATACGAAGCACCCCAGTTGAGATGGGTGAGGATGGTTGACGAACTGGCGGCAATCAATCCGCCCACCATCAAGCCGAGAAAACCGGGCGGAAGGAACGTCAACATCGCGGGATAGGCGATGTCGTGTCCGAGGAGACGCGGCTCGAGATGGGGAAACGCTCGCTGAATATCGGACAGCTCGGGATAGACGATCAACGAGCAGAGTGCGACGAGAATCCATGGCCACGGCCGGAACACGTAGTGCGCAATGTTGAAGAACAGAACGGCGCTCAGTGCGTCTTTCTCCGATTTCGACGCGAGCATGCGCTGCGCGATGTAGCTTCCGCCCCCCGGCTCGGAGCCTGGATACCATACCGCCCACCATTGCACGGCAACCGGCATGATGAACACGGCAACCGCGAGGTCCCAATTGCTGGTGAAGTCCGGCAGGAAGTTGAGGTAATTGATCCCGGCGGGTCCGCGGAGCGCGGACACTTTCGTCACCAGCGCGTGCAGCCCGCCCACCTGCGCCGAGGTGACGGCGAAGTACGCCGCAGCAATCACCGCCGTCATCTTCATGAAGAACTGGATCATGTCGATGACGAGCACGCCCCATAAACCCGAGAACGCGGCGAACGTGACGTTGAGCACGCCGACGATCAGGAGCGTCTGCCAGCGGTCGAGGCCAAAGAGGATTCCCGCGATCTTGCACGTCGCGAGATTCACCGCCGCCATGATCATGCAATTGAAGAAGAACCCGAGATAGATGGCGCGGAACCCGCGCACCGCCGAGGCCGCCTTCCCCGAGTACCGCAGTTCGTAGAATTCCAGGTCGGTCAGGACACCGGAGCGGCTCCAGAGGCGCGCGTAGAAAAAGACCGTCGCCACACCGGTGAGCGCGAACGCCCACCAGACCCAATTCCCGGCCACGCCGTTGCGGCGCACGATGTCGGTGACCAGGTTCGGCGTATCCGCGCTGAACGTGGTGGCGACCATCGATAACCCGGCAAGCCACCAGGGAACCGCGCGGCCGGAGGCGAAGAACTCAGAGGTGTTGCGCCCCGCGCGGCCGGCGAAGAACAGCGCCGGCCCGAAGCAGATCAACAGCGAGCCGGCGACGATCAGCCAGTCGAGAGTGGAAAGATGCATGAATCGCTATTGAATGCTGAAGGCTGAGTGCCGTTCCAGCATTTTTTCGGATCCATACTCTATCGTTTCTGTACCAATACTCGAAGGGCTATTGTTGATGCTGTTCGTACAGGATCTGCGCCTGCTGATCGCTCTCGAGAAACAGCGACCATTCTTCGTCGGCGGCAAACTCCAGGTCGGGAGGCAGAAGCGCCTCTGACGGAGTGACGCGAACCCGGACCTGCAACTCCGTTTCGGTCCGTCCTTTCATCGTCCCGAGCGTCGGCGGCACGTCGGCGTAATCGCGGCCGATCGCGGTTCGAATGTGACGGCTGCCGGCCACGAGATCGTTGGTCGGATCGAACCCGATCCACCCAATCTCGGGCAGGAGCGCTTCGACCCACGCATGCGTCGCGCCCTCGGCGGAGCGATCGTGGTGCGCCTCGTCGTGGAAGAGGTATCCACTCACATAGCGACACGGGATGCCGAGCGCGCGGACGAGCGCGGTCATGATATGTGCGAAATCCTGGCACACCCCTTTGCGCGACGAGAGGCTCACGTCGATTGGCGAATTCACGGCAGTGCTCTTCCGCACGTACTCGAAGGCGCCATGGATACGATCGTTGATCTGGCGCACGAGTGTCAGCGGGTCACGGCCGGCAGGTTCCCGGACGTCGAGCTCGCCCGCCAATTCGTCGAGCTGCGGGCACGCGCGCGCGTAGTGGCTCGGCATCAGCATCTGCCAGTGATCGTCCTCGTCGATCATCCGGCGCAGCTCGGTCCAGGAGGCGACGGGGAGTGCCTCGGGCAGGGGCGCCGGCGCGTCGATGTTGACCAGTGCGTCGGCGATGATCGTGACCTCGCGGTGATGTGACGGCAGGTCGAAATGGTGCACCTGGTTGCCGAGGTAATCGACGAACGAGAAGATTCGCGCGCGCGGATTGACCGACAAACGGAATGTGAAACATCGCTGGTTGTTCTCGCTCCGCGGATGCATCCGCACTTCCAGCATGCTCTGCCAGATCGGGCGTGTATATCGATAGCGCGTGAAGTGACGGATGGCGTAGAACATCAGCTTTGAAACGCGACCTCAATGGGGTAGTCGATGTACGTCTCGTGCACCGCCGCGTGCAGTGCACGGCACTGTTCCAGGACCCCGTTCAGGAACGCGTGCAGATCCCCCGACAGCAGCTCGGACACCGGCGTGTAGGCGAGCGGCGCGTGCAGCCGGCCCATGATGCGTTCGATGCGCGCGCGCTGCCGTCCGGCCGACAGCGCGATGATCGACATCAGTGACTCCTGCATCCGCTCGACCGAGTATCGAACCGAATACGGGAATTCCGGGTGGACGAGCAGGAACTTCGCAATCCGCGCCGGCTGCAGATCGGCGGTGAACACCTTGCAGTACGAATCGAAGGCGGCGCAGCTTGCCAGCAGCGCCACCCAGTCCAGGTCGTTTGCATGCGTGTCGGTCGCGAAATAGGCGTCGAGCAGCATCGACACCGCACAGGCGCGCTCGGTGAACTTGCCGAGCTGCACGAACCGCCAGCCCTGGCCGTGACTCATCGTCGTCTCGGTAACACCGTAGAAGCTATACGACCCCTCGCGGACCGCACCGACCAGCCGCATCACCGCCTCGTCGTCTTCCGGCCCGATCTCGAAGCGGCCGACTTCGTGAAACAGCCGATTCAGCTGCTCCCACATTTCCGCGCTGATCTCTTCGCGCACCTGCGATGCGTTCTCGCGCGCGGCGCCGACGCAGGCGACGATCGAGGATCGGTTGCCGGGATCGGCGGCGAGGCGGCCGATCGCAACCTGCGGATCATTGGTGTGCGGATCCGGCGGCATACCCATGCAGACGAGCGCACGGAACCACCCCTCGTCGGCGCTGACCAGGGCGCGACTGAGCATGAGCGTGTGCGTCGCGTCGATCACGCGAGCACAGTTGTCGGCTCGCTCGAAATAGCGGCTCATCCAATAGAGGCTGTCGGCAACGCGGGAAAGCATGATTAGTTCTGCATGATCAGTTCTGCAGCACCCACGTATCCTTTGAGCCGCCGCCCTGCGAGGAGTTCACGACGAGCGATCCTTTTCGAAGCGCGACCCGGGTCAGGCCGCCGGGCACAATGACCGTCTTTTCACCGAAGAGGACGTACGGCCGCAGATCCACATGTCGAGGCTCAATCGCACCGTCGACGAAGCACGGGGCCGTCGACAGCGCCAGCACCGGTTGTGCGATGTAGTTGCGGGGATCGGCCAGAATGCGCGACCGCATCTCGCGGCGCTGCGAATCGGTGCTGTGTGGGCCAATCAGCATGCCGTAACCTCCAGACTCGCCGACCGCCTTGACCACGAATGCGTGGAGATTGTCGCAGACGTGCTGCCGACCGGCCGCGTCGGTCATCAACCACGTCTCGACGTTGTCGAGGACCGGATCCTCGCCGAGATAGTAGCGAATCAGCTTCGGGACATAGGCGTAGATCGCTTTGTCGTCAGCCACGCCGGTGCCGAGGGCGTTGGCAAGCGTCACGTTGCCGGCGCGATACGCGCTGAAAATTCCGGGTGCGCCCAGCGCGGAGTCGACGCGGAACGCCAGCGGATCGACGAAGTCATCGTCGACACGACGGTAGATCACGTCGATGCGCTGCAGACCGTTGGTCGTGCGCATGTACACATAGTTGTCGTGCACGACCAGATCACGTCCCTCGACCAGTTCGATGCCCATCTGGCGCGCCAGATACGCGTGCTCGTAATACGCCGAGTTGTAGACACCGGGCGTCAGCAGGACGACCGTCGGATCGCGGCGGCCGTCTGGCGCCAGCGACCGCAGCGTGGAGAGCAGGAGCTGGCTGTACTGCTCGATTGGACGGACGGCGTACTTGCGAAAGAGCGTCGGAAAGATCTGTTTCATGACCTTCCGGCTCGACAACATATACGACACACCGCTCGGAACGCGCAGGTTGTCTTCGAGCACGGTGAATCGCCCGTCGGGCAGACGGACGAGATCGGTGCCCATGACGTTCACGTACGCATCGCGAGGGACCTTGACGCCGCTCATCTGGCGCCGGAAATGATGCGAACTGTAGATCGCCTCGGCAGGAATGATCCGATCCCGGAGCGCGCGCCGCTCGTGGTAGATGTCCTTCAGGAACAGGTTCAGCGCGATCGCACGCTGCGTCAGCCCGCGCTCGATCACCTCCCAGTCGGATCCGGAGACGATCCGCGGGATGAGATCGTGCGGGAAGATGCGCTCGGTGCCTTCCTTGCGCCCGTAGACCGTGAACGTGATGCCCTGGTTGAAGAAGCTGAGATCGGCTTTCTGCTTGCTGCGCCCGAGCTCCTCGGGCGTCAGGTTCATCAGCTCTTTATAGAGGCGCCGATACGGACGCCGAGGCTGCGCCTTTCCGTCGAACAACTCGTCGTACGCGTCGTTGAGCGTGTAATCAGCAAACCGATCGTGCGTGACGGCTGCGGACGTGGTCATCGGCACGCCGGCTTTCTCGTCATTGATCCGGGGGGCTTCGCCCCCGCGGCCCCTCCACGCGTCCGTGGCGCGCCTCGAGTGTTAAAGACTCGCGCTACGTCTGGCCGACATTCGATGTCGGCGCATAGTAGATGGTCTCGGCGTTGGTCGCCGGCTGGTCGGTGTCGAGCCGAATGTCTGGCAGTTGCTCGACGGCGCGGCGCAACGACTGCTCCCACGATGTGTGAATGAGCGTCAGATCGGGATCCATCCCCGCGAGCCGCCGGTAGCGGGTAATGCGAAACGTATCGCGCGCGTACAGCAGCAAATCGATCGGCGGCCCGACGGTCACGTTCGATCGGATGGTCGCGTCGAACGAGAGCAGCGCGTATTTTGCCGCCACCTCGAGCGGCGTCTGCATTTCGATGCCGCGATCGAGAATTGGCCGCCCGTACTTGCATTCGCCGAGCTGCAGATACGGAGAATCCTCGGTGGCCTGCAGCGGATTGCCCTGCGGATAGATCAAGTAGATGCCGGGATCTTCTCCGCGACTTGTCCACCGAGCAGCAGGTTCACGTTGAACGAGAAATTGTCGCGTTCGAGCGCTGCCCGATCGATATCCGAAACGCTGCGCACCGAGTCGCCGACAATCCTGGCAGCCTGATAGAGAGACCGGGCCTGTGCGAGACCGCGTCCGCTTTCGAAGTCCACGCGCAAAAGCGACATAATTGACTGGCTGATCGACAAACTGCCGCTGGTGAGAATGACGAACACGCGCTCGCCCTCTTCCACGAATCGATACATCTTGCGGCAGATGTTCACTTGATCGAAGCCGGCGTTCGTGCGCGAATCCGAGGCCATGACAAGGCCTTCGGCGGTCACAATTCCCAGGCAATAGGTCACAAAAACCTCGCGGGTTCTCCGGAGCGTCCCCCACATCATACGCGCCGTGATTTGGGTGCGGCATAAAAGGATCAACTCCGACGAGCGTCGACTCCCACGTCAACTCGTCGTGACGTGCTGAGTTCGGAAGCAATGTGCGGGCCGGAGCGTTGCCGTCCACACGACGGCCGCGAACCAGTGAGGACGTCGATGCGGCACTGCCTTTGCTGGGTCCTGTCTCGCGCGCTTCGCGCCCATCGAGGTCGGCTCCCGTGCTCATTCGACTTGGCTACGACATTCAGTTCGACATCGACGCGCCAGTCCCGATGGTGGCGATGCTGAACGTGCATCCGAACCGGCGCCGCGATCTGCAACAACCTGACACGATGCAGATCGAACCGACCGTCGCGGCTTCGGATTATGAGGATTTGTTCGGAAACATCTGCACTCGTTTCGTCGCGCCGGCCGGCAGGCTCCGCCTCTCGAATACGACGGTCATCGAGGATTCTGGAGAGCCGGACGTGGTCAGGCGGGAGGCCCGGGAAGTGCCCGTGGATGAGCTGCCGCCGGAGACGGTGCGATTCCTGCTGCCAAGCCGATTCTGCGAGGTCGACCTGTTGTCGAACACCTCTGTCGAGCTTTTCGGCAGCGTCGCGCCTGGTTGGCCGCGTGTTCAGGCGATCTGCGACTGGGTGCACGACAAAGTGACATTCAGCTATCCCCAGGCGCGGCAAACCCGGACCGCTCTGGACGTCTACACCGAGCGCGTTGGGTCTGCCGCGATTTTCAGCACCTGGCAATCACGTTCTGCCGGGCGCTGAATGTACCCGCCCGTTATGCCACTGGATATCTCGGCGACATCGGAATCCCGCCGGTCCCCCGCCCGATGGATTTCAGCGCGTGGTTCGAGGTGTTCCTCGATGGCCGATGGTGGACCTTCGACGCCCGCCACAACCGGCCTCGCGTCGGGCGCGTATTGATTGCCACCGGGCTCGACGCGACGGACGTCGCAATTACGACATCCTTCGGCCGCGCACGGCTCGCGCACTTCGAGGTGACAACCGACGAAATTGCGCTAGAACCGGCCGGCGAACCAACAAGATTGTAGGGTTATTTGGGCGCCACGCCGATCTGGATGTTACGCACCGGCGCGCCGTTCCGCAGGAACCGCGCGGCGCCCTGCCAGTTGTTCTTCTCGTTGATCACTTTGAACACCAGCACGTTCTGACCCTTGCGCAGAACGACATCGCCGCTGTCGGTGTCCTTGTCGAGCGTGCGCGTCTCGGTGAACTTGACGATCGGCTTTCCGTTCACCCAGGCCTGACATTGATCGTTCGAGCCCACTGACAATCGCACCGCCATCTCTTCGTCGGCATTGACGTACGCGACGGCGTACGCGGCCGCGTCCTCGCCGCGTTCCGCCCCGAAGGCTTTGAGAAAGTCGATGAAGTAGTCGGAGGTTTGATGTGGCGTCCAGGCCAGGATCTTGCCGTTGACATTGACTTTGTCGCCGGCCTTCGGCTGAATCGCCGCCTCGCCACCGAGAAAATCCTTTTCGATCTCCGTGGCGCCCGAGTCCTCCTGGACGGCGATCGGCGCCAGCACCAGCCAGTTTCGAATGAATCCGTCAGAATCCGGGCTATACGTCTGCGGAGCCTGGACGAGAATCGCGGCGAGGATGCAGATCAGCATGAGGCGCATCATACACTTCTACTTCTCTTGATGCGCTTGGGGCACCCGCGCCAGTGCCGTTCGTGTAAACGGATAGCGGCTGACGACGTCGCCGGTGTGAATGTCGCGCTCTTCCGCGTACAGAAAGTCGATCGCGCTTGTTGATGGTACGACGACGATGTCCATGAACCGAAGCGAACTCCGACGTGCGTAATACAGCGCAACCGGCGCGTACGCCGGAGCGACACCGACCACGACCGGAGAGGAGGAGTGCGGTCCTTCGCCAATGAACTGCCCGACGTCCTCGATCATCGCTTTCGTACTCGCATCGTCCTTCCAGTCGTAGACGTATTTCAGGTTCGCCGTGCGGGCAAAGTGGAATGACGCCAGCACGACGGCGGTGATCACGATCGTGTCGGCGAAGACCTTCGCTCGCCGTCCGGTC
>Ga0170475_104256829_pt1 | contig 13758 bp, 7 predicted proteins | sample Soicark_Litter_5_FD_111474 | JGI IMG/M metagenome (GOLD analysis project Ga0170475, IMG submission 111474) | Avena fatua rhizosphere microbial communities from Hopland, California, USA. Combined Assembly of 48 SPs | reverse complement strand
CGCGAACTTCGGGAGGAGCACGCCTTCAAACCAGGCTTCACCATGGCGTCGCAACAGAAAGGATCGCAGCAGCACTCCGGCCAGTAGGGGCACGACGATAAAGACCATGACGGACGTCAGCAGGACATTGAACGGTACCGATAGGGAAGACGCCCCAGAAACAAGAAACTGCACGATAGGAACAAACAACAACAGCATGATCAAATCATTGACGGATACCTGTACGAGCGTATAGGCTGCGTCGCCATTTGTAAGGTGGCTCCAGACAAAGACCATGGCTGTGCAGGGCGCAGCCGCCAAAATGATGCAGCCAGCTATGTATTGGTCCGCTTCCGCCGGCGTGATGAGATGGCTGAACACGACTCGGAAGAACGCCCAGGAGAAGAGAGCCATGGAGAAAGGCTTGACGACCCAATTGATCAACAGCGTAACCAGCAATCCAGCCGGGCGGGTGCCGACGTTTCGGATCGATGAGAAATCGACCTTCATCATCATGGGTGTGATCATGAGCCAGATCAGCACAGCGATGGGCGCATTAATCCGGCTTCCTTTACCGAATTCAATGCTTCGCAACCCTGAAATCGCCGCCGGCATTGTCTTCCCGATCGCAATCCCGGCCACCATGCAGAGCGCCACCCACGCCGATAAATAGCGCTCGAAGGTCCCTAGCCTACCCTTGGCCTTTACGGGATTAGTAATCGTCTGGCTCACGAACAGCATCCCGGAGCGCAACAACCCGCGGGCTTCGTCGCGCGGACGAAAGCACTCATGAACTTGTCCTGAACCTTGGGCGCGATCGCGTCTACGTCGATTCCTTCACCCGCGAGGAAGGCTCTTGCATCCTCAATGTCGTAAATGCGGGTCGGCTCAACCTCGATACCGGCGAACCCTGCGGCTATGAGCTTAGCGCGATATTCTTCCTCCTGCAGCGCTCCCGCAATACACCCGACCCACAGCAGCATGCTCTTCCGAACCTCTTCCGGCACCTCTCCGCGCGTGACCACATCCGATACTGCAAGACGGCCGCCCGGCTTCAGCACACGGAAGGCCTCGCGCAAGACCTGGTCCTTATCGCCTGAAAGGTTGATGACGCAATTCGAAATAATCACGTCCACGGTGTTGTCCGGCAGCGGGATATGCTCAATTTCCCCTTTTAGGAATTCCACGTTTTGAACGCCGGCCTCGCGCTGGTTCTTGCGTGCGAGGGCCAGCATGTCATCCGTCATGTCGAGACCGTAAGCCTTCCCGGTTGGACCGACCCGGCTGGCCGAAAGCAGTACATCGATGCCGCCCCCTGAGCCGAGATCAAGTACGGTTTCACCAGCATTCAGGTTTGCGAGCGCCGTAGGATTGCCGCAGCCGAGCGAGGCCTTTAATGCCGCATCTGGTATCTGGCCGGCCTGCGCTTTATCGTACAGATTCGAGGTAATAGGATCGCAGGATGCAGCGGCGGAACCGTCGCAGCACGATGTTTTAGAGCAACAATCGGCAGGTAACCCCTCGCCCGTAATCACGCGGCGCGCGGCTTTGCCGTATTTTTCTTTGACGATTTCCTTAACTTCCATTTCGAGTTTTCCTTCCCTTACTTACAGATCTGCACGATGGCCTGCGGCTCGATCGCTTTGTTGCGGGTGCAGCATTCGGCATAGAGAAAGCCCAGCAGCTCCTGAAGAGCGTCGGCATTTGCCGAATACCAGAGAAAGGTGCTTTCGCGGCGCACCTTTACCAAGCCTTCGTTCTTGAGTTTGTCCAGATGATGAGACAGCGTGGACGCTGGAATGTCCAGTTCGGCCCCCAGATCACCCGCAATCATGCCTTCGGGATGGGCCGAAAGCAGCAACCGCATGATGCGAAGACGAGGCTCCGTCCCCATGGCGGAAAACATATCCGCGTACCGGGCCACATCTGGTTCATTCCTCGCTTTTGCCATCAGTCCCATTCCTCCTGATCCCAGGTTTCCAGGGAACAGAGTAGACAGCCGTTCTCGGACTGATTCTTGAGTTCTTGTAGAACCCTGTCGGTCAGAACAGGTTCGTCGTTAGGAGTCCAATTATCGACGTGTTCCATAGTTCTACAATTGCAGAAATATGGAGCGCAGTCAAGGGCCATTCCGCAATCATGGGACTGAGGATTTCAGGACGGCATGTTTAGTGAAGACAGTAAGCGGATGCTCAGCAAGGCCTGAGACTGCTCGGCATTGCAACCGAAGTGACTTCCCGATCAGCTCGCGGGCTTCCTTCACAGAGAAGCCTCAGAACAGCCGACCCTACCTCGTTGAGGAACAGATCCAGATCTGCTGGTTTAAGGATGAAGCACTCGGCCCCCGCTCGCAATGCATCCTCACGATCCCGGGGCGAAAAGGAAGATGTGACGACGGCTTTACGAGTCCCGCATAGAGCTGGGTTCGCGACGGCGGCGTGAATCACCTGGCGAGCATCTCCCCCAGGCAAGTTGTAGTCCATCAGCAGCAGATCAGGGACTTTCGGATCCTCGCGTTGAAAGGCGGACACCATGCCCAGAGCAGCCGTGACGGTGTCGCAGTGGGTCAGCTCGTAAAGGATGTCTTCACAACGTAAACACTCCCGAATGAGGCGGACGTCGCCCGGGTTGTCTTCGACCAGAAGAATTTTGTAGAGACGCTGTGTCATCCACGCCTGCTTTGCGGAAGAGAGAAGTAAAACGTCGATCCTTGCCCTACGACAGACTCCACCCAGATACGCCCGCCAAGCCTCTCAACGGCGGCCTTACAAATGGCCAACCCGATACCAGTGCCGGCATACTCGCGTCCGTGCAGACGCTTGAAAACGTTGAACACGTACTCGGCGTGCTGCGACTCGATCCCAATCCCGTTGTCCCGAACCGAGAACGTGCAGGACCCGTCCGCATCCGTAGAACTCCCGATACTGATCTCCGGTGTGCGGTCGTCAGCTTTGTACTTGACCGCGTTACTCACCAGGTTTTGGAACAGTTGAATGAGCAAGACCTCGAGTGATCGAATTTTGGGCAGCGGGTCACAGTGAAGGACCGCTTTCGATTCCACAATCACGCCTTCCAAGTTCGCCAACACCGTTCGTACGACGGCATTGCAGTCGACGTCCCGCCATGGCTCGTCGCCCGACTCGCTGATGTAGATATATTCCCGTAGTGCAGCCAGGAGGCCCTGTAAGCGTCGGCCATTCTCCTCGACGCACTCCAACATTTCGCACTCTTTTTCGTCAAGCTTACCGCCGGCCGATCTTCCGAGCCACTGCGAGTAGGCCACCATCATTCGAGTCGGTTCCTGTAAGTCGTGGCTGGCCGCCCAGGCAAACTGGCGAAGCGCATCGTTCGATCTCATGAGGTCGGAAGTGCGCTGCGCCACTCGCCTTTCAAGCTCGGCGTTGATCCTCAGAATTCTTTCTTCCGCCTGGACCTGTTCGGTAGCATCTCGAATCGCTGTCGTAATGAATCTGCCATCGGCCTCAAACGGACTGGTCGTGATCTGGACTGGGAAGCTCGAGCCGTTTCGCCGCAATCCGGTGAGGCGTAGCTCCGAAAGGGCGGAAGGTCCTTGTAACATGCTTTCCCCCTCGTCGACGGAACTCCAACCGGAAATCAGGGAACTGATGTTCGCTCCTAGCAACTGCTCCCGGTCGTAGCCGAACAAGAAGTCTGTTCTCGAGTTTGCCAACTGGATGACGCCGTTCTCGTCAGAAATCACCATGGCGTCGGGCGCCGCCTCGAGAACCGCGCGGAACTTTTGCTCGGTTCGCTGGAGGTCTTCCGTCTTGCGGCGCAGCAACTGTTCCTTTCGAAACAGTTCAACAAACACGGCCACCTTGCTTTGGAGAACTTCGGGGACGATCGGCTTGAACAGGAAGTCGACTGCCCCGAGGTGGTAGCCGCGAAATAGTTGCTCGTCGCTCCGGTAGCCCGTCAAAAAGAGAATCGGCGTATGGCTGGACCGTTTGCGGGCCCGGATCAGTTCAGCGGTCTCGAACCCGTCCATCTCCGGCATGCGCACATCGAGCAACATGGCCGCGAAATCGTGCTCGAGACAAAGCCGCAGAGCCTCAAAGCCAGAGGCGGCCAGCATGAGTTCCTGCCCAAGCGGCTCCAACACGGCTTGCAGGGCCAGTAGATTATCGCGGTCGTCGTCTACAAGCAGGAGCTTCGCAGGCTCCGGCTTGCTGTCGGGCGCAGATCTGGAGGAAGTTTGCGCAGCCACCCCGGACGTCATTCGTCACTCTTTCCAAGCTCTTCAAATGTGCAGAGGCTTACCTGATTATGTTCCAAAACTCTGGCCAGCCAAACCCTCATGGTCGAGAAAAGATGGTCCAGGTCGACGGGTTTGGTTACATAATCCGAAGCGCCGGCAAGCAGACACTTCTCGCGGTCACCTTTCATCGCCTTGGCCGTTAGGGCGATAATCGGCAGCGTCTCGAACGCGCGCAATTTGCGAATCGCCCTAGTCGTTTCGTAGCCATCCATGCCGGGCATCATGATGTCCATCAGCACCAGGTCAATGTCTGGATTGGCCTGTAGAACTTCCAATCCTCTCCCGCCGTTCTCGGCGTGAAGAACCTGAATCTCTTTTTGCTCCAGGACACTCGTAAGGGCGAAAATATTCCGCAGATCGTCATCGATCACCAGCACTTTACGGCCCGTGAGCATCGGATCCTTCTGCCGAACCAGCGATAAGACCTGTCGTTGTTGCTCCGACAACGCGTCGTCCTCGCGATGGAGAAGCAGACTGGATTCTTCAAGGAGGCGTTCGAGCGAAGGAGCGTAGCGTACCACACTCGCTCGCCCCAAGCGATCTAGCTCCGCTGCTTGCGCCGAAGTTAGCTTACGAGTGCCGAAAACGAGGAAAGGGGGTGCAACAGGCGAGGACGTGCTCTGGACAGTCTCAATGAGTTCGACACCTAACCGTTCCGAGAGAACCCAATCCAGAATCACTGCATCGAATGTTTCGCTGTGGAGCGCGCGAGTTGCTTCGGAGGTTGAAGACGCGTGAGTGAAGCGGATATCGGGCCCACCAATAAAGGACTCCAGTTCGTTCCGCAAAGGATCTGTCTGGGTAACGATCAAAACACTCTTTATATGGTGTTGAATGGACTGTTCGATCGCCGCAAAGGTTTGCTCAAGGGTATTTCCGGCTGACGCTTTCAATACGCAGTTCGTAGCGCCGAGCAGGTATCCCCTCCGGTTGTCGTCCTGGCCCGAGATCACGTGAACAGGGATGTGCCGTGTAGCGGGATCGTGCTTGAGGTAGTCCAGCACCGTCCAGCCGCTCATGTCGGGTAAACGAATATCAAGGGAAATGGCAGCCGGCCTAAACTCCCGGGCCATGTTGATGGCGGTAACGCCTCGGAGGGCGATGAGTGCCTTGAGCCCGTGTTCGTGCGCGACCTCCACCATGATGCGCGCGAAAGTGATGTCGTCTTCTACGATCAGAAGCACATGATCGTCGGCCTGGATGATGTTTCGATCATCATCTACCACGAGATCGCGGTCGGATAGCCAGTTGGGAACGGCAAGCGCACCATGTTCGAAGCGGCTATCTGATTCCCTAGTCATCCAAACCCGCATCACGGAAAAGAGATGGTCTAAGTCCACGGGCTTGGTCACGTAATCCGACGCCCCAGCCTGCAAACACTTGTCGCGGTCGCCTTTCATTGCCTTTGCCGTAAGAGCAATGATGGGGAGACTCTTGAACTCAGGTATCTGGCGAATCGCCCGCGTGGTTTCGTATCCGTCCATCTCCGGCATCATAATGTCGAGAAGAACGATATCGATATCCTTCGTGTTCCTCAGCAATTCGATACCGGTGCGGCCGTTTTCCGAGTGCAGAACCTTAAGCTTGTGCTGCTCCAGAACGCTTGTAAGCGCGAAGATGTTCCGCACGTCATCGTCTATGACCAGCACTTTTCTGCCGGCCAGACGCGGATCCGTTTCGCGCACTTCGGCCAGAACTTGCTTCTGGCGTTCGGAGAGCCTACGTTCATCCCGGTGTAACAGCAACGAAGTTTCGTCGAGCAATCGCTCCATGGTGGTCGCATACCTGACAGCGCTAGCGCGCGAGCGGCTGTGAATTTCCGCAATCTGGTCTTCCGAAAGCTTACGCAAGACGGACACGACGATAGGCGGAATGCGAGGTGCCGATCTACTTTGCACTCGCTCGATGAAATCGACCGCTGTTCCGTCCGGCGCAGCCCAATCAAGAACGATGGCATCCAGGTATTCCCGTTCCACGATCTTCATCGCGGCCTCGGTATCCGGCACGTTCAGTATTTCGAGGTCGTCACCCGCCAGCAGGCTTTCGATATCCGCACCGCGCACCTCATTTTCCGCAATCAGCAGCAAACGACGCGGGCGGGCTTCCATGGAGCTTTGGATCACATCGAATATCTCGCCCAGGAACTCCTTTCCGGACCCTTTAGGAACGCATGTCATCGCGCCGAGAGCAAACCCGCGGCGGTTTTCTTCATGCCCCGATAGGACATGCACGGGAACATGGGAGGTCGCCGGGTCATGTTTCAGTCTGTCCAGCAGCGTCCAACCGCTCATGTCCGGCAGTCTTACATCCAACGTAATCGCCCCGGGTTGAAATTCTCTGGCGAGCGATATCGCCGTACTACCTCGCAAGGCCACAAGCGCCTTCAAGCCTCGATCGTGTGCCCGGTCCAGCATGATGCGGGCGAACGTTGGGTCATCCTCGACAATCAGCAATACCTCGTCACCGTAGACGATGATGTTCCGATCGTCGTCGATTTCGAGATCTTCCACTTCGACCGAGTTCGGCGAAGGAAGGATCAGGTCCACCTGCGAGGTGGGGTGGCTCTCAGCCACCTTGCGAATAGCTGCCGAGTCCAGTGCATCAGACTTCGGAGCGGGCGATATATAGACTTGAGGAAGGTATAGCGTGAAGGTGCTCCCCCGTCCGAGGTTGCTCTGGAGCCGGATCTCACCACCCAACAAGCGCGCCAATTCGCGGCTTATTGACAGGCCCAACCCTGTTCCACCATATTTGCGGCTCGTTGTACCGTCCGCCTGCTGGAATGCCTCGAAGATGATGCGTTGTTTCTCCGGTGCGATCCCGATACCGGTGTCGGTGACCGAGAACGCGATGACGCTCTTCGCTCTGTTCAAGACCGGGTGAGTGCCGCTCCATCCAGTGCTCACGCGCTCCAGACGCAAGCGCACCGAGCCATGTTCGGTAAACTTCAAAGCGTTCGACAGCAGGTTTTTCAGGACCTGTTGCAATCGCTTCGCGTCAGTGCGAATCGCTTCGGCCGCGAGTTGGATTTCCAGGTCGACACTGAAATCGAGGCCCTTGCCGTCAGCCACATGCCGGAACGTTCGCGTACAGTAGTCCTGCAATTCCGTAAATCGGACGTTACCGACTTCGACGTCCATCTTCCCGGATTCGATCTTCGACAAGTCAAGAATGTCGTTGATCAGCGCCAAAAGGTCGGTCCCGGATGAGTGGATGGTTTCAGCAAACTTCACCTGCTTCTGGTTCAGATTGCCTTCGGTGTTATCGGCCAGAACACGGGCTAGGATCAGAAGGTTGTTTAAAGGCGTGCGAAGCTCGTGCGACATGTTGGCGAGGAACTCGCTTTTATATTTCGACGTAAGTGCGAGCTGTTCTGCCTTTTCCTCGAGTGCCTGTTTGGCCTGCTCGATCTCGCGGTTCTTGGCCTCGACTTCAGTGTTCTGCTCGGCAAGAAGCTGCGCCTTTTCCTGCAACTCCGCATTTGTTTTCTGAAGTTCTTCTGCGAGGGCCTGGCTTTGCTGCAGCAACTGTTCGGTGCGCATCGTCGCTGCGATCGTGTTCAACACGATGCCCATCGTTTCGGTCAACTGATCGAGAAATGCGAGGTTAACATCCGAAAGGTTCTGGAAGGAAGCTAATTCGACGACCGCTTCACTTCGCGCTGAAACAGCACCGGCAGCACGACAACGGTCAGCGGAGTCGCGGTCCCCAAGCTTGAGCTGATTTTGATGTAGTCATGAGGCACGTCGCGCATGAGAATGCGCTGCTTTTCTCGGGCGCATTGTCCGACAAGTCCCTGGCCCATCTTGAACTGAGTGGGTATGTTTTCGCGCTCGTCATACGCGTAGCCTGCCATGAATTTGAGCGTGGGCTCGACGTTGACTTCCTCGGCGATGTAGAACGTGCTGCGTTGTGCGCTAACGAGAGGAGTCAATTCCGAAAGCAGCAATTCGGCGACCGTAAGAAGGTCACGCTGGCCCTGCACCATTCGCGTGAACTTTGCGATGTTTGTCTTCAACCAGTCTTGATCGGTATTCTTACGCGTCGTCTCCGCAAGGTTGCCGATCATCTCGTTGATATTTTCCTTGAGCGCGGCAACTTCGCCTTCGGCCTGGACGGTGATCGAACGTGTCAGGTCACCCTTTGTAACGGCGGTTGCAACCTCGGCGATGGCGCGAACCTGAGTGGTGAGATTGGCGGCCAACTGGTTCACGTTGTCCGTAAGATCGCGCCACAGTCCGGCTGCACCCGGTACTCGAGCCTGTCCTCCCAGCTTGCCTTCGATTCCTACCTCGCGAGCCACATTGGTTACCTGATCGGCAAAGGTGGCAAGCGTATCGATCATGGCGTTGATCGTATCGGCAAGCTCCGCGATTTCACCCTTGGTCTCCAGCACCAACTTCCGTTCGAGGTCCCCGTTGGCTACCGCGGTCACGACGTTGGCGATGCCCCGGACCTGGGTCGTCAGATTGGCCGCCATCAGGTTGACGCTGTCGGTCAGGTCTTTCCACGTGCCGGCCACACCGCGAACTTCCGCCTGACCGCCCAGTTTGCCTTCCGTTCCGACCTCGCGCGCAACGCGCGTGACCTCGCTCGCGAAGGAGTTCAACTGATCGACCATGGTGTTGATCGTGTTCTTCAATTCGAGGATTTCGCCTCGGACGTCCACTGTGATCTTGCGCGAAAGGTCACCCATGGCGACGGCCGTTGTTACTTGAGCGATGTTGCGCACCTGGTTGGTGAGGTTGGACGCCATAGAATTGACGGATTCCGTCAAGTCCTTCCAGGTGCCAGCGACGCCGTATACGTCCGCCTGGCCGCCGAGGTTGCCTTCGGTTCCCACCTCACGCGCAACACGAGTCACCTCAGACGCGAATGAGCTGAGCTGGTCCACCATCGTGTTGATGGTTTCTTTCAACGCCAGGATTTCGCCGCGAGCATCCACCGTGATCTTGCGGGAGAGATCACCCTTCGCCACGGCTGTTGTGACGTCTGCGATGTTGCGCACCTGGGCCGTCAGGTTGGAGGCCATGGAATTGACAGACTCGGTCAGGTCCTTCCATGTACCCGCGACACCGCGGACATCCGCCTGTCCGCCCAGTTTGCCTTCCGTGCCTACCTCGCGCGCCACACGCGTCACTTCCGAAGCAAAAGCGTTGAGCTGATCCACCATCGTGTTGATGGTGTTCTTCAGTTCCTGAATCTCGCCGCGCGCATCGACCGTGATCTTGGTGGTGAGGTCGCCCTTGGCAACCGCTGTGGTGACACCGGCGATGTTGCGAACCTGATTGGTCAGATTCGATGCCATCGAGTTCACGGAGTCCGTCAGGTCTTTCCATGTTCCTGCGACACCACGGACGTCGGCCTGGCCGCCCAGCTTGCCTTCGGTTCCTACCTCGCGCGCCACACGCGTGACTTCGGACGCAAAGGAGCTCAGCTGGTCGACCATGATATTGATCGTGTTTTTCAGCTCCAGGATCTCGCCGCGAGCGTCGACCGTGATTTTGCGTGAGAGATCGCCCTTAGCCACCGCCGTCGTAACGTCGGCGATATTGCGGACCTGGTTCGTCAGATTCGAGGCCATGAAATTGACGGATTCCGTGAGATCTCGCCACGTACCGGCGACACCACGAACATCGGCCTGGCCGCCGAGCCTTCCTTCCGTACCGACTTCGCGCGCGACACGTGTCACTTCGGAAGCAAAGGCGTTCAGCTGATCCACCATGGTGTTGATGGTGTTTTTCAGCTCAAGAATTTCGCCTCGTACGTCGACTGTGATCTTGCGGGAAAGGTCACCGCGAGCAACGGCCGTGGTCACTTCGGCGATGTTACGTACCTGGGCCGTCAGATTGCCGGCCATGGAGTTGACGGATTCGGTGAGATCCCGCCATGTGCCGGCGACGCCCTTCACGTCGGCTTGACCGCCGAGTTTCCCTTCCGTACCAACTTCGCGTGCGACACGGGTCACTTCGCTGGCAAACGAGCTCAACTGATCGACCATCGTGTTGATGGTGTTTTTGAGTTCCAGGATCTCGCCTCGCACTTCGACGGTGATGGTGCGCGAGAGATCGCCGCGCGCAACAGCGGTCGTCACTTCGGCGATGTTTCTCACCTGGTTTGTCAGGTTCGAAGCCATAGAATTCACGGAGTCGGTCAGATCTTTCCAGACGCCGCCTACGCCACGCACGTCGGCCTGGCCGCCAAGCTTGCCTTCCGTGCCCACTTCGCGCGCCACGCGCGTGACCTCGCTGGCGAACGAGCTCAATTGATCGACCATGGTGTTGATGGTGTTTTTGAGTTCCAGAATTTCGCCGCGCACATCGACTGTGATCTTGCGCGACAGATCGCCGTTTGCGACTGCAGTTGTGACTTCGGCGATGTTCCGTACTTGCGCCGTGAGGTTACCTGCCATGGAGTTGACGGAGTCTGTCAGGTCTTTCCAAACGCCTCCAACTCCTTTAACTTGGGCCTGACCTCCCAACTCTCCTTCCGTGCCCACCTCGCGCGCCACGCGTGTTACTTCCGAAGCAAAGGCATTCAACTGATCAACCATTGTGTTGATCGTGTTTTTGAGTTCGAGGATTTCCCCGCGCACGTCCACCGTGATTTTGCGGGAAAGGTCACCCATAGCAACCGCAGTTGTTACTTGAGCAATGTTCCGAACCTGGGCCGTGAGATTCCCGCCCATCGAGTTCACGGAATCGGTCAGGTCTTTCCAGACGCCGCCCACGCCTTTCACGACAGCCTGGCCGCCCAACTTGCCTTCCGTACCGACCTCGCGCGCCACCCGCGTGACTTCGCTTGCGAACGAGCTGAGCTGGTCCACCATTGTGTTGATGGTGTTCTTGAGTTCCAGGATCTCGCCAAGCACGTCGACCGTGATCTTGCGGGAAAGGTCGCCATTCGCAACCGCAGTGGTCACTTCGGCAATGTTTCTGACCTGCGCGGTCAGATTACCCGCCATCGAGTTCACTGAGTCAGTGAGGTCTTTCCAGACGCCACCCACGCCTTTTACGATTGCCTGGCCGCCCAGTTTGCCCTCTGTGCCGACTTCGCGAGCGACAAGCGTGACTTCGCTGGCAAACGAGCTCAGCTGATCAACCATGGTGTTGATGGTGTCTTTAAGTTCGAGAATTTCACCCTGTACGTTGACGGTGATTTTGCGCGAGAGGTCGCCGCGAGCAACGGCGGTAGTCACTTCCGCGATGTTTCGGACCTGGCCGGTGAGATTGCCCGCCATCAGGTTTACGGAATCCGTCAGATCTTTCCAGGTGCCCGCCACGCCCCGCACTTCGGCCTGACCGCCCAGCTTTCCCTCTGTGCCGACCTCGCGTGCAACGCGCGTCACTTCGCTGGCAAAAGAGCTCAGCTGATCGACCATCGTATTGATCGTGTTCTTGAGTTCGAGAATTTCGCCTTGTACGTTGACAGTGATTTTGCGCGACAGATCTCCCGTCGCAACCGCGGTTGTTACCTCGGCGATGTTGCGAACTTGGGCAGTCAGGTTGGAAGCCATAGAGTTGACCGAATCCGTCAAATCTTTCCAGGTACCTGCCACACCCGTCACTACAGCTTGGCCACCCAGCTTGCCGTCCGTGCCGACCTCGCGCGCGACGCGCGTCACCTCGCTCGCGAAAGAGCTGAGCTGATCGACCATGGTGTTGATTGTGTCTTTGAGTTCGAGAATTTCGCCTTGTACGTTGACGGTGATTTTGCGTGAAAGATCCCCTCGAGCAACGGCCGTTGTTACTTCGGCGATATTTCGGACCTGATTCGTGAGATTGGACGCCATGGAGTTCACCGAATCGGTGAGATCTTTCCAGGTACCCGCAACACCGGTCACAACAGCCTGGCCGCCCAGTTTGCCATCTGTTCCGACCTCGCGCGCAACACGCGTCACCTCACTGGCGAACGAGTTGAGCTGATCGACCATGGTGTTGACGACGCGCGCCGTGCGAACAAATTCGCCCTTGAGCGGTCGCCCCTCGACCTGCAGAGACATTTTCTGCGAAAGATCGCCCTGTGCAACTGCCCCGATGACGCGTGCGATCTCTGTTGAAGGCTGAACAAGGTCGGTGATGAGACTGTTCACCGAATCAACACAGGATCCCCAATCACCCAACCCAGCAGCCAAGGACGCACGCTGGCTTATTTTTCCTTCCTTGCCGACGGCGGTGCTGATGCGCGCGAGCTCCGCGGCCATGTTTTCGTTCAGTTCAAATATGTCGTTGAGGGTATCGACGATCTTGCCCGCCAGTCCCACCTGATCGACGGGCAGGCGAACGCCGAAGTCACCCTTCTTGAATGCGACGAGAGCTGCCAGGAGCTGGTTTGCGTCTATCACGTCGGTCAGGGGCGCAGTTTTGGGCATGTGTTTCCTTGCTCACTTGATCGTGACGATATCTGAATTAGACTATGTTCCGTTTTCACTTGTGTCCGCTTATTTGGGCGGTAGGATGGACGGTCAAAGGGGGTCGACACCTGGAGGAGTAGTACCCGGGACGCCAACTCGGAGCCGCTCTCGAGAGTACTCAAGATATGGGTAGTCGACTCAACGGAGATGTCGCACCCGGCATGCAGGGTGCCTCAAGTATGACGAATATTACACGATTAGCGTTAAGGTTTGAAGGGACTCAGTGCTGAACACGACACAGAGATTGTGTACCGGGCATAAGCACAACGTCGTTCAGGCCAAAAGCCTGCTTGGCCAAGGTACACACAGTACTTCTATGCGCAAGCATGAACTCACGCAGGTCAGACGGCTCGGGGGGACAACTGGCGGGAGGGGTACTTCGTTAGAGGCTTGTAAAGGTTAGCTGGCAGGGCCCGGGATTCCGGTCCGGCGGCTGATGGCTAGGTCCACGACACGCGCCGAGGAGTTCACAAGCCGATCACCTCGGCGTGCACGTGTCGGATTTTACGCGGACGGGCAGCGGTTTTGCGTCAGCTCGATGCCTTTGCCTTTTCAGCGTCCTGAGCGGCTTTCAGGTGCTTCTCGAGAGTTGGAAGCGTCTGCTGTGCGAAGGCCTTGATGTCGGCATTTTGGCCGTCGCTCGCCTCTTTCTTGTACGCGGCAATCGCTTCTTGATGCCCCTTCACCATCATCTGCGCATACCGATGGTCGAAAGCTTTGCCCTTCAACTTCTCAAACGGAGCAATCATCTTGTCGTGCTTGGCATCGGTGCCCTTTGGAACGGTCAACCCCGCCTTCGTAGCAATCGTGCCCAGTTGAGTGTAACTAGCCGTGTGGTCGGTAGCGATCATCTGACCGAGGTCCTTGACCGCTTGCGAGCTGCCTTGCGACTGCGCAAGTTGCCCAAGGTGCGCCTCAGTCATATCTGTCTGGGCGGCCATGGTTACAAAGTCCTGATCGGCTGAGCCGCCAGCTGCAGCGGCTTGCGCCATCAAAGGTACCTGGCATAATGCACAACAGATTACACTCGAAAGAATTGTTTTCATTCTTTTCTCTCCCATCCGCTAGACGAGAAACTGCCCGTATT
>Ga0170475_117283302_pt1 | contig 13760 bp, 10 predicted proteins | sample Soicark_Litter_5_FD_111474 | JGI IMG/M metagenome (GOLD analysis project Ga0170475, IMG submission 111474) | Avena fatua rhizosphere microbial communities from Hopland, California, USA. Combined Assembly of 48 SPs | reverse complement strand
TCGATGCGTTTCCTTCGTGGCGTGAAGACGTCAAGCGGGTGCAGCGGCTTCCAAATCGGAACGGCTATCCCGTGTGGATTGAGGAGGGGCGATCCGGGAAGATCACGCTCGCCATCGAACGCATGGACGCGCCTCGCATTGTCGTCGCTCGAATAGCCGATCCGACGTTGCCGTTCGGTGGAACGTGGACCTATGAGATTTCGCCGGACGCTGCTGGAAGCCGGTTCACGATCACGGAGAACGGCGAGATCTACAACCCGCTGTTCCGATTCATGGCGCGCTTCATCTTCGGGTATGACGGATCGATCCGCTCATACATGTCTTCGCTCGAGAAGCGCGTCGTACAGACCGGAAGGAGTTGATCGATGGGATACGAGGCGCGCTGCACGTTCCGGATTGGGGACGACGTGAGCCGCGGCACTGCCGTCCTCGAGCACCAGGACCTGATCTTTCGCGGTCCGACGCGGGTTGCGATCCCGCTCAAGACGATCTCGTCGGCGGTGGCCGACGACGGGGCGCTGACGGTCCGCTTCGGCCGCACGACCGCGGTGTTCGATCTCGGAGCGGTCGCAAGCCGATGGGCGGATCGGATCACCAATCCTCGATCGCGGCTCGACAAGCTTGGGGTGAAGCCCGGACTGACGGCGATGGTGATCGGCGAGAGACACGCCGATCTGCTTCGCGAATTGAAGACGCGAGGCGCTCGGATCGTCAGGACCGCACCCGCCGACGGCAGCGACCTGATTTTTTACGGCGCTTCGAAGCGCGACATGCTCGATCGGCTCGGTGAGGTGAAGCGATCGTTGAAACCGAACGGCGCCTTGTGGGTGATTCGACCGAAGGGTTCGGCCGCCATCACAGAATCTGAAGTCATGGCTGCAGGGAAGAACGTGGGGCTGGTCGATGTCAAGGTGGTGAGCTTCTCGGACACCCACACGGCAGAGAAATTCGTCATCCCACGGCGCGATCGTTGATGATGACGGAGCTCATCTGGGCACATTCGGCACGGCTCGTGCGAACAAACACCACATGAGCGAATTCAATGAGCGTTTGCTCAGTGAACTTGTCGATGCGGTCAGGGACCTTGTCAAAAAAGAGCAGGCCGATCGACTTCGTGACATTTATCTGGTCGGTGACATCGAGAAGGATACAGCGCGGCAGGCGATCGAACGGCTTCGGGAACTCGCGAACGAAGGTTACCAACCGATTACGATCTACATCAACAGCGCCGGCGGGAACGTCACGGATGGGTTGGCGCTCCACGACACGATTCGCCATCTGGTCTCGCGTGGCCACGAAATCACCATCATCGTCCAGGGGATGGCGTACTCGATGGGCTCGATCGTCTTGCAAGCGGCAAGTCCGGGAAAGCGGTTCGCGTTTCCACACTCGTGGATCATGATTCACGAACCGGCGAAGTGGGCAGGCTGGCAATCGACCTCAGCGGCCGCGCAGCACCTCGATCGGCTGAAACAGATGCAGAGCCAGATTTATCGAATTCTGGCGGATCGATCGGGTAAGCCTCTGCGCCAGATCATCCGCGATACGAAGCGCACGGATTTCTACCTCGACGCAACCCGAGCCAAGGACTATGGACTGATCGATGAGGTGCTCGGCCCCGTCGAAGCGGTCGGGTCCGACCAGCAGGAGACGGCGACGCTGCCGGCCGGCGAACAACAGGAGACGCTTGACGCACCGCAGATTGCCGCCTCTGAACGCCCCACCCGTTTCTCGTCGAACTGACCCAAGCGTGGCACGGCCGTTGCGACTGACGGACGGGATAGCACCGGCGTGCCGCCATGCCTGCTGAACAGTATGAGTCGATTCGCTGACGCCTACCCGTTTCCGACCTTTCCATCGCCACTTCGATTTGCGATCGCAATGGCGGCTGTGTCGGTCGTGTTCGTCACTGATGCGGTGGCGGTCGCTGCGCTCGACGATGTCGGCAGGTTCCTGCTTCTCGGAACGGCGGTGCTCGCCAGTGCGTGGTTTGCTGGAACCGGGCCGGCGCTCGCGGCGACGATTCTCGGCGCTGCACTTGGCTGGGTTGGTGTCGGCCGGCAGCCAACGACAACGACGGCGGTCGCAACCCATCTTGCGTTGTTCATCGTGCAGGGGCTGCTCTTGACGGCTGTCGTTTCAGAGCTGCGGGCGGCGCGGCGATCCGCTGAGCGGCAGGCGCGTATCGCGCAGGCCGCACGACGCGATGGCGAGGCGGCCAACAGGATGAAGGACGAGTTCCTTGCGACCGTGTCTCACGAACTGCGTACGCCCTTGAATGCGGTGCTTGGTTGGGTGCATCTCCTTCGCACCGGCAAGCTCGATCGCGACATGTCGAGTCGCGGGCTAGAAACGATCGAGCGGAATGTCCGCCTCCAGGCTCAGCTCACGGGCGATCTGCTAGAAGTTTCGAAGGCCTTGACCGGCGAGCTCCATCTGGACTGTCAGCCCACGACACTCGGTCAGGCCGCGCAGCAGGCAGCATCGGCCGTCGAACCCGCCGCGCGCGCCAAGGACGTGTCGCTCGATCTCGCGATTCCTGACGCGGCAGTCACCGTGCTGGGTGATCCGATCCGTTTACGCCAGATCATCTGGCACCTGTTGTCGAACGCGATCAAGTTCACCGACAGGGGTGGCATGGTCACGCTCGGCGTGTCAGTCGAGAGCAACGAAGCCATCCTGAAAGTGACCGACAGTGGTCCGGGGATCGATCCCAGTTTTCTTCCGCGAATTTTCGATCATTTCACGCAGGCTGACGCATCGCTGACGCGTGTATCCGGTGGCCTCGGCGTGGGGCTCGCGCTGGTCAAGCAACTCGTGCAACTGCACGGCGGCAACATCGAAGCGCACAACCGCGTCGATGGCGCCGGCGCAGTCTTCGTCGTCCGGTTGCCGGCGCAGCCCTCCACGCTGCTTGCATCCGAATCTCGTCGTCAGATATCCACCGTCGGCCCTTTCGCAGCCGATTCGTTGCACGGCCTGCGTGTGCTGGTCGTCGATCACGACGTCGAGGCACGCGAGCTCCTGCGGACGATCCTGCATCAGCGCGGCGCGGAAGTGCAGACGGTCGCATCAGCGGCCGACGCGCTCGAATCGCTCGAGGCCTGGCGCCCGGACGTCCTCGTGAGCGATGCGAATTCGCCACGGCACGATTCATATGCCTTGGTCGGCAAAGTCGACGCGCTCGATGCCGATCGTGGCGGACGGATTCCGGCGCTGGCGCTGACCAGCCTGGGGCGAAGCGATCCTCGACTCGGTCAGTTGATCGCCGAGGTTCATCGCGATCTCCCCAAGCCAGTCGAGCCGGCCCTACTTACCGCGGAGATCGCGCGGCTTGGAGGGCGCAATCGCCGGCGGGCAGGCGGCAGCAAGTAACTGCAGGTTCTTAATTCGGAGACGCGAGGACGCCGATGCCGATGACACCCTCGAAGCGCCGCTTGTCAGGAGGCGTCGAGCTCAGAGATGTCCGCAGTGCCGAGGTACGTGTCTGGGCACCACGGTGCCGCCGAATCGAGTTCGTAGTCGATGGCGGCGCCAGCCACGAGCTTGCGCGGACAGATGAGGGGACGTTCGAGGGAACGGTTTCCGGCGTTGCCGCAGGGACTCGCTACTGGTTTCGACTCGACGGTGATCGCCTTCGCCCCGACCCGGTGTCCCGGTTTCAGCCGGACGGACCGCACGGCCCGTCTGAAATCGTCGACCCCGCGGCGTTCCAATGGACGGATCACGAGTGGACCGGTGTTCCTCCGCGAGATCAGGTGCTCTACGAGATGCACGTCGGCACCTTTACGGGTGAGGGCACGTGGGCCGCGGCCGCCGACCAGATCGAGGCGCTTGCCGACCTGGGAATCACGGTGATCGAGATGATGCCGGTCGGCGACTTTGCCGGCCGCTTCGGGTGGGGATACGACGGCGTGAACCTGTATGCGCCGACGCGGCTGTATGGCACTCCGGATGATTTGCGTGCGTTCGTGGATCGAGCACACGCGATTGGGGTTGGCGTCATCCTCGACGTTGTCTACAACCATCTCGGTCCCGACGGGAACTACCTCGACGAGTTCTCCGCCGACTACTTCACCGATCGATACGAGAACGATTGGGGCCGCGCGATTAATTTCGAGGACAGCGAGCCGGCGCGCGCGTACTTCGTCGAGAACGCGAGCTACTGGATCGACGAGTTCCATTTCGACGGACTCCGATTCGACGCGACGCAGGACGTCAAGGACGCATCTCCCGAGCACGTCATTGCATCGATGGGCCGCCGAGCGCGCGAAGCCGCGGGAGCGAAACGTATTTATCTGATTGGCGAAAACGAGCCGCAGGAGACCAAGCTCGTACGGCCACTGCCGGAAGGCGGATGCGGCCTCGACGCATTATGGAACGACGATTATCACCATACCGCGGTAGTTGCGTTAACCGGGCGGCGCGAGGCCTACTACAAGGACTATATGGGGTCGGTGCAGGAATTCATCTCGTGCGCGAAGTACGGGTATTTGTATCAAGGGCAGTGGTACGCATGGCAGAAGAAGCGGCGAGGCACCCCGGGGCTGGACCTTCCGTCACACGCGTTCGTTTCCTACCTCGAAAATCACGACCAGGTCGCAAACTCGGTGTTCGGACGCCGGCTGCACCAGCTCGCGTCTCCGGCACGGTACCGCGCGATCACGGCGCTCACACTGCTCGGGCCAGCCACGCCGCTCCTGTTTCAGGGGCAGGAGTTCGCGGCGTCGGCGCCATTCCTGTTCTTTGCGGATCATCGCGAGGAGCTTCGAGACCCGATCCGGCGCGGCAGACGTGAGTTCCTTTCGCAGTTCATGAATGTGTCGGATCCGGCGGTCGGTCCGGCACTGCCGTCACCGGTCGACGAGGCCACGTATCGTGCGTGCAAGCTCGATCTGAGCGAGCGGACGACACACGCTTCGGCCTATGCGCTCCATCGCGACCTGCTGCAACTACGCCATTCGCATAACGTGATTTCGAATCCGGAACGCGTAGACGGCGCGGTGCTGCGAAGCAATGCGATGGTCCTTCGGTATTTCGGCGCTGCCGAGCACTATCTTTTGATCGTGAATCTCGGGTGCGATCTCGATCTGACACCGGCGCCAGAGCCTTTGCTCGCGCCGCCCGGGCCGCAGACATGGGCGCTGCTGTGGAGCAGTGAGTCGATTTCATATGGCGGCAATGGAACCGCGCCGCTCAATTGGGAATCGGAGTGCAGAATTCCGGGAGAGGCGGCGGTTCTTTTGAAAGGCGCAACCGAGACGCACGATGCCGCTTGAGGTGACCCGTCGAATCAGCAACCCGCAGGACCGCGACGCTGATGCGCCGATGCCGCGCCTCGAGTGGCTCGTCACCAATGGGCTCGGCGGGTACGCATCGGGAACAGTAGCCGGGGTCGTGACGCGCCGCTATCACGGTCTGCTCGTCGCATCCCTGCCGGCGCCGCTCGGGCGCATGGTGCTGCTGAATCATCTGCTCGAACGCGTGCGGCTGCCGAACCGAATTGCCTGGCTCGGCGACGAAACTCAGGTCGCCGGGACGAACGCCGCCGATCGCGGCGGCCATCTGATCGAGTTCCGTCTGGATCTGGGCTTGCCGGTCTGGGTGTTCGATTTGGACGGCGTGCGAATCGAAAAGCGCCTCCTCATGCCGCATGGTCACAACACCACGCATGTGACCTATCGGCTGCTGAGCGGCGACGCTCCGATCCGGTTGACGCTGCGGCCTTCCATCCATTTCCGCTCGTACGAAGCACCGGTGAGCGAGGGTGCGTCGCTGCCGTATTCGGTCGGCGCGGTGAAGAACCATTACGAAGTCTGCGCGGGACCCGGCCTTCCCGTGCTGCGGCTTCGGCTGCACGGTGAACACGCCGCCTTGACCCTCGACGAATTGGGCGTCGCCGAGGTGCCCTATTCGATGGAGAAGTTGAGGGGCTATCAGTCGGTCGGATCGCTGTGGAGTCCCGGCTACTTTCGCGTCGACCTGCACCGGGATCAGCCAGTGACGTTAATCGCGTCGACCGAACCGTGGGAATCGATTGAAGCCCTCACTCCGGAGCACGCGGCGCAGGCTGAGACGGACCGTCGGCGTCATCTCCTCGAGGCCGCCGGACCGCCCGCCGATCATCTTGCGTGCGAGCTCGTGCTCGCGGCGGATCAATTCGTGATCACTCCGGCGGGGCGTGCCGAAGAAGCGGCTCGCGCCCGCGCGTCGGGCGAGCACGTGCGGACGGTGATCGCGGGATATCACTGGTTCACCGACTGGGGCCGCGACACCATGATCAGCCTCGAGGGGCTGACCTTGTCGACCGGTCGCTTTCGTGAGGCCGGCTACATTCTCCGGACGTTCGGCCATTACGTCCGCGACGGGCTCATTCCAAACATGTTCCCCGACGGCGCGCGTGAAGGGCTCTATCACACGGCCGACGCGACGCTGTGGTTCTTCCACGCGGTCGACCGTTACGTTCGTGCGACGCAAGACCTCGACACGCTGCGGGTGTTGCTGCCGACGTTCATCGAGATCGTCCGCTGCCATGTCCGAGGCACACGCTTCGGCATCGGCGTCGACGAAGACGACGGTCTTCTGCGGCAGGGAGCAGAGGGCTACCAGCTGACGTGGATGGATGCCAAGGTCGACGACTGGGTGGTCACCCCACGCCGCGGAAAAGCCGTGGAGATTAACGCGCTGTGGTTCAACGCGCTCCTTCTTCTGCAACGATGGATCAACGAGCTTGGCGTCGTCGAAGGGACGGACGCGCTCGATCTCGAGGGTCGGGCGGCGCGAGCCGAGCGGGCATTCAACGATCGATTTTGGTTCGAGCAGGGGGGATATCTCTGCGATGTGATCGACGGGCCGCAGGGCGACGATCGCGCCTGTCGGCCAAATCAGGTGTTTGCCATTTCGCTCGACAATGCCGTGCTCGATCGAGGCCATTGGACATCAGTGATGAAGGTCGTGCAGGACCGACTTCTGACGCCGGTCGGGTTGCGGTCGCTTGCGCCTGGACACCCGGACTACAAGCCGAAATATTTTGGCGATCTGCGATCGCGCGACGCGGCGTACCACCAGGGAACGGTGTGGGCGTGGTTGATCGGTCCGGTTGTTGACGCCTGGCTGAAGGTCTATCCCGGTGATCGCGAGGGCGCGAGCAAGCTGCTCCTGGGGTTCGACGCCCACTTGAATGCGGCGTGCGTCGGTTCGATTAGTGAAATATTCGATGCGGACTCTCCGTACGTGCCTCGCGGGTGCATCGCGCAGGCATGGAGCGTTGCAGAAGTGCTGCGATGTTTGCTGAAGACCGCACAGCCGCAACGCGACGAATCTCACGAGGAACGGGTATCATCGCAGACGCTCGCTTGAAAACTCGCGCCATGTAGAGAATGTCGACTGCGCTGATCCGGCTTGGATGGACGCCCGCGCTCGCCGACACCTTTGCTCCCTTCGCGGCTCAGGGGCTCGTGCCCGGCCGCGTCGCGCTCGAGCATACCCACATTTATCGCGTGATCACTGACGCCGGCGAATCGCTCGCCCGTGTGTCGGGGCGGCTTCGCCATCGCGCGGCGACACGCACCGATTTTCCGGCTGTCGGAGACTGGGTTGCGGTGCAGCCACCGGCGCATTCCGGCGATAGCCGGATCGTCGCCGTCTTGCCGCGGCGCAGCCGGTTCTCGCGCCGGGCCGCCGGGGATCCCACGGAGGAACAGGTCGTCGCCGCCAACATCGACACCGTATTTCTGGTGGCGGGTCTCGACGGTGATTTCAATCCCCGGCGAATCGAGCGGTATCTCCTGGTCGCAACCGAAAGCGGCGCCGTTCCGATCCTGGTGCTGAACAAGGCTGATGTTGTCGAGAACGCGGAGGCGATGGCGAACGTCGTCCGCGCTTCTGTCGGCGACATCCCGGTTCACGTGGTGTCCTGCCGTGTGCCTGGCGGCGTCGATGTCCTGCGTCAATATTTGGGCATCGGTCAGACGGGCGCGCTACTCGGTTCCTCTGGCGTCGGCAAATCAACCATCGTCAATCGGCTGGTGGGCCATGAGCTGTTGAGCACTGAGAGCGTGCGCGAGTCGGACAGCCGCGGCCGGCACGTGAGCACGGCGCGGCAACTGATCATGCTGCCGGATGCCGGTGTGCTCATCGATACTCCCGGCATGCGCTAGCTGCAGTTGTGGGAAAGCGGCGAGGTGGACAAGGCGTTCGCCGACATCGACGCGTTAGCGAGCAACTGCCGATTTCGGGACTGTCGCCATCGAGAGGAACCCGGATGCGCTGTGTTGGACGCGATCTCTTCCGGCACGCTGGATCGGGGTCGGCTCGAGAGCTATCAGAAGCTGCAGGGCGAACAGGCCTATCATGCACGCCAGCTCGATGAGCGCGCCCAGATACAGGAGCGGCGCCGTTGGAAAGTGTTGACCAAGGCCGCGCAGAAGCGAATGAAGGAAAAAGGAGGCGGGTGATCGCTCCGTCCGCCGCTGGTTGCCCGCCGTTGGCCGGGAACGCCGAACGCGATTGAGCATCAGGCGTAATCTACCGGCATGAATGTCCTCACGGTCCGGGATGCTCGAAAGAGATTCGGACAGGTCGCCGCACTGGACGGTGCAACGTTCGAGCTGCGCCACGGCGAGCTCCTCGCGCTGCTTGGGCCGAACGGCGCGGGGAAAACCACGCTCATTCGCGCCATTACCGGCCGCGTGCGCCTCGACGGCGGCGAGATTCGCCTGTTCGATCGGGTGCTCGGCGGCAGTCGCACCGCTCCGGAGCTTGGGATCGTCCCCCAGGAAATCGCCCTGTACCCGCTGCTCACAGCCCGCGAAAATCTGCACGCGTTCGGTGGTCTGCACGGTCTGGCAGGTAAAGAGCTGCAGCAGCAGGTCGACTGGGCGCTCGAGCGCATCGGTCTTCTCGATCGCGCAGCTGAAATCGTGAAGCAGTTCTCGGGCGGGATGCGCCGCCGGCTCAACATCGCGTGCGGCGTTCTGCACCGTCCTCGGGTCGTGCTCCTCGACGAACCGACGGTTGGCGTCGACCCGCAAAGTCGCGACCGCATTTACGACATGCTGGCCGATCTGGCCGCATCAGGCGTGTCGCTCCTGCTGACGACGCATCATCTCGAGGAGGCAGAAGCACGGTGCTCGCGGACGGTGATCATCGATCACGGGAAAGCGATCGCAGCGGGAACGATGTCAGAGCTGGTCGATCAGACCGTCGGACGATTCCGTCTCGTCACGCTTCGCCTCGATGCCCCGCTTGACGCCGAGACCGCGCTGAAGGTGGCCGGCCGCAGCAACGGATCCGCGATCGAGGGGGACGGTCATGTCCTGAAGGCACGCATGCAGGATGTCGCATCTGAATTGCCGCCGCTCCTCCAGTGCATCAGAACAGCGGGCCGCACCGTCGACGATGTGGAGGTCCGCGGGCCCAGTCTGCAGTCGGTGTTCATTCATCTTACGGGAAGGGAGCTGCGCGAATAATGCGAACACTGATGTGGGTCGGATGGACCAACCTGCGGCGTGATCGCGTCGCGCAGGCGCTCACCTTTCTCCTGCCGATCGTGTTCTTTTCGATCTTCGCCACCGTCTTCGGTGGCCAGGGAGATGCCGCCACCGCGAGAATCCGTATCGCCGTGGTCGACGACGATCGCAGCGAAGTGAGCGCGCGATTGATCGAAGGCTTGCGCAATGAGAAGAGCCTTCGCACGCAAACGACGAGCGATGCCTCGGGGACCGGTGCGATTCTGGATCGCGCGGCGGCGGAGCGGCTCGTGCGTGAGGGTGATGTGCCGGTCGCGATCGTCATTCCGGCTGGCCTGGGCGCGGCGTTCTCGGAGAATGGCTTTGCCGGGGGAGGGCCGGCGGTTCAACTGCTGTCCGACGTCTCTGATCGGATCGCGCCCCAGGTGGTGCTTGGGCTGCTTCAGAAAGTCGCAATGACAGCCGCGCCTGACCTGCTGATGCAGGGAGGCATGCGCCAGTTCGAGAAGCACGCGGGCGCGATGACGCCGCAGCAGAAAGCGGCGGTTGACGAATGGCTGCCCCGGCTGAAAACGCAGGGCCAATCGAATGGCGCCGGCGGCACCGCCGCATCCGCTGGAGCGATGCCGATCACCGTCGATGTCGTAGACGTCATGCGAACGGACAACCGGCGCGGCTCGTTGATCTCCTTCTACGCCGCCGGAATCGGCGTCATGTTCCTGCTGTTTTCGTCCGTCGCCGGCGCGGGCGGCGCGCTGCTCGACGAGGCGGAGACGGGAACGCTGGAGCGGCTGTTATCGACGAACATCGGCATGACCGGCATCCTCGTCGGCAAGTGGATTCTGCTCGCCCTGATTGGGTGCCTGCAACTGACCGTGATGTTTCTGTGGGGACGAGTGGCGTTTGGTCTGCCGCTCTTCTCACATCTTCCCGGCTTCGCGGTGATGACGCTCTTTACCGCGGCCGCGGCGGCGGCGCTCGGTCTCGTGCTCGCGTCGCTGGCGAGAAGCCGCGCCCAATTGTCAGGGTTCTCGACGATTCTGATCCTGACGATGTCGGCGCTCGGCGGCAGCATGTTTCCGCGATTTCTCATGAGCGAAGGCATGCAGAAGGTTGGACTCTTGACGTTCAACGCGTGGGCGCTCGATGGCTATCTGAAGGTCTTCTGGCGGCAGGCGGCGATTTGGCAACTCTGGCCGCAGATCCTCGTGCTGGTGACACTGACGGGCGTGTTCCTGTCGGTGGCCCGGCTGCTGGCAAGGCGCTGGGAAGCAGCCTAGGCTGCTCCACTTCCCGGAATATCCTCTTTCAGATCAATGCTGAACCGCTCGGCCATGCGATAAAGCGTCCGCCGATCGATGCCGAGTACTTCGGCGGCACGCGTGCGGTTGCCACCCACCTGCTCGATGACATGCAGGAGATACCGTCGCTCGATCTCGTCGAGCGACGGCAGGTCGGCGAACAGCCGCTCGTGCAGATCGGGTCCGGTCGCCTTGAACGGCAGATCGGCGACATCGATCACCGAACCGCGGCTGAAGACGACGAGGCGCTCGATCGTGTTTTCGAGCTCGCGCACGTTGCCCGGCCATCGGTAGGCGGTCAATGCGGAGATCGCCGCCGGCGACAGCTCGACTCTGCGGCCGGCGCGGGCGCACGCATTTGCGAGGAACGTCTGGATCAACAGCGGAATGTCCTCCCGGCGATCCCTCAGTGCCGGTACGCGAATGACAATGACGCTCAGGCGATAGAAAAGATCCTGACGGAAGCGCTGCGCTGTCACTTCGCGCTCGAGATCGACGTTGGTCGCGGCGACCACGCGGACGTCCACTTTCACCAGCCGGCTGCCGCCAACCGGCCGGACTTCTCCTTCCTGCAGGACGCGCAGCAGCTTGACTTGGAGCGCCGGAGACGTTTCGCCGATCTCGTCCGGGAACACGGTTCCACCGGTCGCCTGCTCGAATATGCCTTTCGTATCGGCGATGGCGCCGGTGAATGATCCGCGCGTGTGGCCGAACAGCTCCGATTCGAGCACGCTCTCGGTGAGCGCGCCGCAGTTGATCGGAACGAATGGCCGCCCCGCGCGGCGTCCGTGGGCGTGGATTGCGCGCGCGACCAGCTCTTTGCCGGTGCCGCTGTCGCCGATGATCAGCACCGGGGCGGCGGCATTGGCCGCGTGTGCAATCTGCTTGTAGACCGACAGCATGCCCGCTGTCCGGCCGATTAAGCCGGGTGGCGGAACGTCGAGCGAGGGCCGCGGAGCCGCCGGCACGCCGACGTCGGAAAGCGCTCGCTCGACGGTTGCCTTCACCTCGGAAATGTTGAACGGTTTGCTGATGTAGTCGAACGCGCCGGCTCGAACCGCATCGATCGCCGTTTCCAGCGTCCCGAACCCGCTGATGAGCACGACGTGGCCGCGCGGATTCGCCTGCTTGAACACGCGAAGGACGTCCATGCCGTTCTGCTGCGCATCCAGATTGATGTCCGAGATCAACAATTCGAACGGCTGCTTGGCGAGCGTCAACGCTTCATTCGCGTCCTGCGTCGTTCGGATCTCTCGATCGGGCCGCTCGAGCAGTTCCGCCATGAATCGGCACGTCTCCCCGTCGTCGTCAACGATCAGAATTCTGGACATCAAGGGTCTCCGCTGCCGGGGCAGACGGCAGCTCAATGGTGAAAAGTGTTTCACGCCCGGGATCGCTGGCCGCCACGATCGTTCCGCCGTGGCGAGCGATGACGTCATGCGTAATGCTGAGGCCGAGGCCGGTGCCATGCCCGGCGGTCTTCGTGGTTACCCACGGATCGAAAATGCGCGGCAGCAGTTCTTGCGGAATTCCCGTACCGCTGTCGCTGATACCGATGCGCACGCCGGCTTCAGACGGCGACGCACGGATCGTAACGTTCCTCCGTTTGGCATCGCGTCGAGGCTGTTCGTGACGAGATTCAGGATCGCGAGTTCGAGTTCTTCGGAGTCCGCCCAGATCGGAGGCAGGGAGTCGGCGATCGCGAGCGTGAGCGAGATCCCCGATGCGTCGAGCTTGGGTCTGGCGACATCGGCGACCCGCGTCAATACCGGCCCGAGTGCGATCGAGGCACGCGTCCCTGGACGGCGCGAATGATCGAGCACCGTCCGGACGACGGATGTGACCTTCGCAATCTGCTCCTGCACGATTTGAAGCCGTCGCGCCGTTTTCGGATCGACCGAGGCGTCTTCCTGCAGCATCTGCACGTAGCCGGAGATCAGGTTGAGTGGGGTGCCGACCTGGTGGGCGACGCTGGCGGCGGTCTGACCGACGGTGGCGAGTTGTTCCGCGCGAGCCAGCGCCTCGCGCAATGTGAACAAGCGTTGATACGTCTCGATCAGCTCGGCGTTTCGCAGGCGTAATTCAGCGGTCGCGTCGTTGACGCGTTCCTGCAGCGCTTCGTGGAAATCCTGCAGACGCTGCAGCATGTCGTTGAGGCCGGCGGCAACACTGCCGATCTCGTCCGGCCGCGACTGTTGCGCGCGGGCGGTGAAGTCTCCCGATCCGGCGCGCGTCATCGTGTCCCGAATCAGGCCGATCGGACGATGAATCAGACGACGTCCGACCAAATCGACGAGCAGCGTGAGGACGATGATTGCGGCGGGAGTGAACCAGAACGTGACCTGCCGCCCATTCGTACGGAGTTGTTGAAGGGCGCCGAGCGACACGGTTGCGATCGCTGCCGCGCGAACTCCATTGGGCCGCGCGAGCGGCACCGCGACGGCGACCGCGCCTGGAGAGACGTCGCCCGACACCATCGACGACGTCCGCATTGCGCTGACGGCGAGCGCAATTGCTTCCGGCCGCTCGCCGGTCGACGTGCTCGCGACGACGTTCGGCGTATCGCCACTCACCTCGACGACCGTGAGCGTGCGCAGGGTTGGGGCGCTTGCCACGAGTTCGTGCAGATCGGTCGAAAGTGCATCAGCGTCGACCGGATCGCTCCTCAGCTCGTAGTCGTCGGCGACCGCGAGTGCGGTGATGCGCGCGGTGTCGAGCAGATCGCGCTCGACGGTTCGCTCGAAAACACGGATCTCCAGAAACGCTTCGATGCCGATCACGATGGCCACGCTGAGGGCCACGAGCACCGCCAGCCTCAGACGCAGCGAGATTCCTGGACGCAATTTCGCCCCGCTGGGGCGCTGCTGCGCCGCTGCGGCTGGATCAAGGTCCGAGGTGGCAATCGTCGAAGTCATTGCAACACGGCGCTTTGTTTCATTCTATCGGGGGCCGATCGTGCTGGCACCGGGATTGTGTTCAGGATTGGTGC
>Ga0170475_104173052_pt1 | contig 13772 bp, 1 predicted proteins | sample Soicark_Litter_5_FD_111474 | JGI IMG/M metagenome (GOLD analysis project Ga0170475, IMG submission 111474) | Avena fatua rhizosphere microbial communities from Hopland, California, USA. Combined Assembly of 48 SPs | reverse complement strand
CAAAAAAGCAGACAGCAGCTTGTCACAAACATTATTAACAAAGCTTCGTCTTTCTTCAGGTAACACAACACAATGGATCTTGAAGAAGGAGGAGCTGAACAACGAGCTCTTGCGGATCTTATTGGAAATGCAGGCTCGTTGGTTGAAGTTGCAAACTTGCTTACACGTGCACCGCTCGAGTCACAACTTTTACAGTTTTGCAGAGGTCTACTACACCGAAAAATTACAAAACTAGAATGGGAGAAACGAGCTGCTGAAGAAATAGAAGCTGAAGTGCTGGCTCTCTTACGAATGGCAGAGAATTGTGGAACTGCTCTAGTTGACCAGGAATTAGTCAGTGCTCTTCTCCGAGTGAAAGGGTTTAATATCCAAGTCGGAGAAAATGTTTTGCGCTTATTATCTTACTTGCTTCGTCCGCTTGGTTTCACACTTGAACGAGAACACACAGGTATCCTCCGACGAGGTGCTTCTACCTGGTTAGCGCGTTTAGTGCCAATGCCCAAGCGATTAGAACAAGAAGAAGCTGTTTCAGAAGAACCTGAAGATTTAATTGAGGAACCCCCGGAGATGATGATGCACGATGTTGGTTTCGAACTTGTAGATAGAATGGACCGTGTCCGTAAAAAAATTCCATTCAAAGTGCAACTTCGTGTTCACTTGGAATGGTGGGCTCAAACCCTCAATCGACTCAAAAAAGAAAAAAGCAAATTCGCTAAAGAAGCCAATTGGCTGTTGAACGTTCATTTGAATGCGCTTTGTTTGAGCGGTATGCACTATGAAAAAGAAACTCTGGCATCATTAGGAGTTGTATCGGAGCTATTCGATGGTTTACCTCCTCAGGTGTTGAATGCCTTTGTTACTGTGGCCATCAATGCAGTCATGTTCTCTCGTGCCCGTGACGTGTTTGAAGCTCTTTATCCTGGCCGAGTTGGTTTAGATGATGAAGAACAAGATGCTATCCACCCTTGGCAAAGAAGTACCAATCGAAAATTAATTCATGCCCTCATGCGTAAGATGGATATGGACACTGCTCGAGCCGAAGAGGATCCTACTCACCTTCGTAAATTCCTGATCAATCCTGATTCTCTCCACATTATGGATCTCTTCCGACAAGACAATGTGGCTTGGTCATATTATCTCTATTGGTATGTCAATCAAGATCGATCCAAACGACGAGAGAAAGCCGCTTGGCCTCAACGAGACGAGGAAATGTGGGGTGAACTTACCCAGTACTTTATCATGGCCAGTGCTATTTTCCGCAAGGCCTTGGGTACCATCCGCGATGGAGATGTGCGAGTGGAAGTTATTAAACATTGTACTCTAGCTCCTCGTGAACATTTCGCTCCATGTTGGCCTGAAATAGAAGAACCTGATGCTATGGAGGTCATTGATCAGGTCGACAAAGAAATCCGTACTGCCAATGCAGTCTTGCAACAATTTAAAACGGTTACCACTACTTTTATGCAAGACTCTGAGCAGTACAAACTGGTGCTAGACGCCGATAAAAAATGGGCCAAGCTCTCTGTAAATGAAATTCGCTATTTTATGCGCACCATTACCAAAGGAAACTTCAAGCGTCCTCAGCTTGACAAGAACTTAGTTGCTAGCTTGGACTGGCTGTATTTGTTGGTTAACAGTGCGTTGTTCAAACTCATCTGGGACGAACAAACCAAACACGGTGCTCCTGACATGGGCAGACTCATTCCTGCTTCTCGTGCTTGGGTGCAACTCTACAATAACTTGAACGAAAAACAAGTGTCTTTCCATCGTATGCGAACTATTGCGCCAATTCTTATCAATGAAAGTGAACGAGTTTTGGTGTCTCGTACTGCGGTTGGTTTCTCGGAAGGAAAGAACCCTGAATGGAAATTAGAAGAGCCTAATCCTGCTTGGATTGAAAACACTCGTGTGGTAGTCGCCGATTGGATTCACTTGTTCAATGTGTACAATGCTCTTCCAAGTATTCGTCGAGTGTTGGACTGTTTACATATCTTCATTAAGTCTACTGGTTTAAACACTCTTGAAGTCGCTAAAGAATCCGCTCGCGCCCTCGAGGAAACTTTTAAGAAAGAGAACTTTGATGAGAAATCCCTGAAAGAATTCCACCGATTTGCTACTGATGCCAAGAATTTAGATCCTTGTCTTGTTCATCTTTCTCCTCGATTATTTGAAACCATTGAACAGTCTATGGAATTATTGAACTGGCTTCGTGAATCTCCAGATGACAACAACTTTACCTCCTCCCTTGAAGAGGCCATGGGTCGATCAGAAATGGAATGTCCTGTGGAGCTTTGGGAAGAACAAGAAGGCAAACCTGGTCGTGTAGATGAACAGAAATTATCGATGTTAAACACTGTGCGTGGTTACTTGCACGACTTGATTTTCCGCCCTGATGATCGTTTGAATGATTTGGCTCAGTTATTGAATATCCTTCGTGAACTTCGTCCTACAGATGAGAATGTCATTGAATCCTTACGAATTGCCAACGAATATCGATTACCTTTGATGGAACTGTTGGATGACCATTCTGATAACTCGGCTCCCGATCGATTACTCCAATTGTTGGCTCCGAATCGAAAGGCTGAATGGGTGTGCAGTAATGTGGTAGATGCCTCTTTGGCCAAGGGTCTTGATACTCACAAACACAATCTGGTGGGTCATGTCTGGCTTCGTTGGGTGGTTCCTCGTAAGGGCCAAGACCTTGAAAAACGCCAAAACTTGAATGAGTTGATGGACTTTCAAAGTACCGTTGTGTTGGCTAAGACCGATACTCGAGGAGAAGAAATCCAAGAGGCCATTGATAAATTCATTCAACAATTCGGTTGGATGCGCCAATTGAATGAAAATCTTTCCTACTTGCATCAAGCTGGACACTTTGATTACCAAACTTTCCGAGAGTCGTTCTCCATGGAAATCAATCCAGATATTATTCGAGAACAATACTATCGCACTTCCGAGATTTTGAATACCTGGGTATCCGATGTGTTACGAGAGCGAAACAATTACTATTTCCTCAACTACTATGGTATGAAGCATGTTTGGCGTTTGGTGTCTGCTATTCAGAAACTTGGTAAGACTTCTGTGGATGATCTTGATACCGACTCGATATCTTCTTGACGATGCAAGACATACTTCGGTTGGTCAATCCTAGTGCAGCTACTGATATCTCTGAAATCCAAAGTTTCATTTCCAAATTTATTGCAGTGTGGCAAACTGGAGGTGACAGTCTTACAGCCATTCAAAAACTCTCATTGTGTGGTCAAGCGTTGACAGAAGCCTTGAAAGATATCCCTTGTAGAAATCGTCCTGTGGATGTTGAAAAGGTCAAGGCGTATCCTACCGGAGCAGAAATAGTCTCGGGCGTGCATGTCATTTGTGCTGATTCGCCATTGGCTGTGTTTGATCATATCTTGTCCGCGTATGCTCGAGCCAAATATTTCCCAGAACGAGAACAAGTGTATGTCTGTAGTCACAAGACCAGCTGGGATGATATCAATACGTTAATTCTCCGCTGGAAACGATCTCATGAATTCCGAGGATCCAAATTGTATTGTCTTGGTGCTGTGGATGTTCTTCCTTTCGATTTACAACGAAAGGCTGTGTTGGCCATTCGAGAGGCTCTTCCTACCTCAAAGAATCCTTTGATCATCGTCTCAGGACAAGCAGAAAACCAACACATTGTCGCTCAATTTGCTCACTTTCGAACCACAGTCATTCCTCTTCCTGAGGAAGTCATCCGACTCTACAGTGCCGAGCTTTCTAATCCAAACAATGGGTACTCTCAAGGGATCACAGTCCATTGGTCCAAACATGCAGGAGCTGGAAAAACATTCAATATTCGTACGATTGCTCATGAATCCAACTCGATCTATCTCCCAGTTACTATTACTCACTCTGGAGACTTGTTGAATCGTCTCAAAGGTATTTTGGCAGATCGAAACATCACCTCCATGGACTACATTCTCATGCACTTTGATATCTACGATACCGTTCGAGAGGACTTTAATGCGCTGTTGTTTGAATTCGTTTTCTTGGGTGGATTTGATGAGAGCAGTACCGGTAATCAATTCTTCTGGAATTCTGATACCACTTCAGTGGCCATTGAAGTCGCCTCTGGTCCTGTGATTGAAAAGCTTCGAGTGTGTTCATTGTTACCTCAACATGAAGCCATAGTCACAGAAAAGACCTTTATTGTCAGTCGCAAGAAATTGACTATCGGTATGGGACCAGACTTTGATTCCTCTCGAAATGATGGTACTTCTCTTCGTCGAGAATCTAAAGCTGGAACCACTCAAGAAGTTGCCACTGCAGATGTCCGTTTGAAATACGTCTGTATGGGGCTTCACATGATGGAAACCAATCAAGGCCGATTCCCGTATGTCTACGAAGGTCCTTCCATCTCGGTGTTGGAATCCATTCGAGCATCTCAATCACAGGATAGTATCTCTGTCAAATCAGCGGACGGACCTCTAACAGGAACGCAATGTTACGCATTGTTAATGAATGCCATTAAATTAGATACAAAGAAGCCTTCGTTGTGGTGTATCTGGAATTTTATTAATGTCTTCTACTGGCAATTGCGAGATATGCACTATCCTGAATCACCTATTAACTGTGCTTGTATGCCAGATATTAAAGCCAATCGAGCCGATGATGCTGCGTCGAAAGCGAAATTAAAGGGAGAAGTGGTACAATTCTTAATTCGAACTGCTCGAGAATTTGCCACTCGCCAAATCAAAACACACAATCCGAATCGCATTATTGCTCTCTATGCTAGTGGTTTAACTCGTTGGGATTGGAACGGAGTTTGGCAACGAATGGAATTCGAAAACGATGGTAAACCTGCCTTTAAGAAGGACACCAACTACTCTGGCAAATTCTTCTTGTACTGGCGACGTGCTGAAAAGGCTTGGGTGATTGATGATATCATCGAACCTTCTGGCCCAGTGTACTCTCGATGCTCTTCTCCCGACATTAATGGAAAATGGTCTACTTCTCCAGATTGGACTGATAACCAAAACATCAAGACCAAGAAGATCAAAGACAAAAAGGGTTATGAAGGAAACGCCATCAAGATTGAAGGGTGTATCGATGACGGTGGTAGTGTGTCTCAAAAGGAAAATGGAATCTATCTTCAACTTCCTCCTTATGATAATATCAATGGTCATCCTCATTATCTGATGGACAAGAAAGATTATCGTCGTCACTTGTTCTGGGGTCCTGACAGTGGTTGGCAGATCAGTCCAGTGTGTAACAATGAAGAAGGAGCGTTCTGTATGAGTGTCACAGCTAACATTGAAGGACGTTGGAGATCTATGCCTCCCGATAAAGTGGAAGATCGTGCTCGCTTCAAATTCCTTCGAGAAGATGAATACGACGAACACGCCAAGAAGACGATCTCGTATGCTCAAGCAGCTACTCTTCAACCTGCTCCTGAGAGTGAAAAGAAAAAAGTGGTCGAGGACTTTGAAATGGAAGACCAACCTCAAAAAGCCGAAGGAGAAGAGGGCGAAGAAACCATGGAAGAACTCTGGGATAACACTGTTAAATGGAACGATTCCAATCACGAATGTTTGTTGTTCTCTAATACTACTCACGTTGTGAGTTTCTTGAGTTTGGATCCTGAAAAGATGCGACAGAAAATGCATCCGGGTTTGTTATCTCACTTGCAACAAAATCGTATCAATGTCGGAGAAGATTTGGACAAATTGTCGTCTCGATTCCATGAAGTGCTGTCTGCTTTGACTGAAGTTCCTAAGACTGAAGATGAAGCTAAACAAATCCTTGACGGTAAATACTGTTTGACTGGAGACAGTCTATTGAAGATGTTGGCGATCTTTGCTCGTTTGCGATGTGGAGTTCCTGTGGTTCTGATGGGAGAATGTGGTTGTGGTAAGACTATGTTGATCACTTATCTCTGTGCTTGGATGGGAGTGAAATTATTCACATTGGATGTTCATGGAGGAACTCAAGAGAAAGATGTTTTCAATATCTTTCGACGTGCTGAACAAGCTATTGCCAATGGCGCTGAGAAAGTATTTGTGTTCTTGGATGAAATCAACACTTGCGCTCATATGGGTTTGATGTGCGAAGTGATTTGTCATCGTACACTTTATGGTAAACGATTGAACGATGCTATTCATGTTCTGGCTGCGTTGAATCCTTATCGTCGACGACCAGATCGAGGAAATACTCCAGGTTTGGTGTATCAACTTCACGGAGCTACTACAACTCCTGATCCTATGTCATCGTTAGTATATCGAGTGCATCCTATTCCATTCACTCTACGAGATTTCATCTTTGATTTCGGATCCCTCACACCAGACAAGGAAAAGCTTTACATCCAATCCATGGTGAACTCTAAATTAGAAGGCTCTGAATTTGCTCGAAAGTTCATCGCTGATTTAATCCATGTTTCTCAACAATATGTTCGTAAGGTGGAACAAGATCCTTCAGCTACCAGTTTGCGAGATGTTCGACGATGTTTGAATTTGATCCAATGGTTCCAAGAGAAAGTAGTCAAACAATCTGGAACGAAATCTAAGGTTTCTCCTTTGGCCTGTGCCACTGTGCTCGGATTGGCATTTGTGTACTATTACCGTTTGGGTAATACCAAAGAACGAGATGAATACTGGCTTGAATTAGGAGAAGGCAATCGTATGCTTGACTGGCGAGCTCGTCAATTGAAGGACGAAGGTTTCGAATCGTTGAAACCTGTTGGAGCGTTTGTCAAATTATTGGAAAGCATCCAAAAGAGCTTCTGTGAAAATGTGGATGTGGAAGAAGGCATTGCTATGAATCAGGCATTGATGGAAAATCTGTTCGTTGTGATTATTTGCATCTTGAATCGAATCCCTATCTTTGTAGTAGGAAAACCTGGAAGTTCCAAGACATTGACCATGCAAGTGATTGCTTCGAACTTGCAAGGAAAACAAAGTGCTCGATCGTTCTGGAGAAAATACCCAGCTATTTACACATTCCCTTACCAATGTTCTCCAATGTCAGACTCCCATTCTATTCAACACCAATTCGATATGGCAGTACGATACCAACAACACGCTGAAAATACTATCACTGTGTTGCTTTTAGATGAAGTCGGCTTGGCAGAACACTCTCCGGACATGCCTTTGAAGGTTCTTCACGGAATGTTGGTAGATCCTCCTATTGCTGTGGTGGGATTATCTAACTGGGTGCTGGATCCTGCTAAAATGAATCGAGCTATTTGCTTACAACGAACTGAACCATCAGAAAGTGATATTCGGCTGACCGGACAATGTATTATGACTTCGGGACCTCAAGTGGGTAGTGTTGAAGCGAAACTCAATCCTTGGTTGAGTCCTCTCGCTCAAGGTTACCATGAAATCTACACGGGTCAAAAGGGTCGAGACTTTGTTGGAATGCGAGATTATTACAATCTTGTCAAATTACTTCGTACCAAGCTTTCGGGTAATAATCAAGAGCTTACTGCTGATTTATTGACGTTCTCTTTGTGTCGAAACTTTGGTGGTAAGAAAGAATTGTTGGACAAGGTGTTGTCTTCGTTCCACAAACACTGCTTCAATATGGATATTAAAGTTCAACCTGCTCCCGTTCAAGCTTTGATTGATGCCAACTTGAAGGATTTGTCAGCTCGTCACTTGATGTTACTCACCAAAAACAGTGCTGCTTTGTATTTGATGTTTGGCTGTCAGTTGTTAGATGAACGAGACACTCGTGTTTTGATTGGTAGTGAATTCACTGATGATCGTACTGAATTACATTTGATCACTCAAATCAACGAGGTGAAATTAGCCATGGCCAGTGGATCTACTGTAGTGTTGTTGAATCATGATAACATCTATGAAGCGTTGTATGATGTGTTGAATCAACGTTATTTGATGAAACGAGACAACCAAACTGGTAAAGTCAAAAAGATGCTTCGTTTGGCGATTGGTTCTCGATCGCAATTGTGTAATGTCGCTGATGGATTCAAGATTGTGGTGATTGTCGAACAAGATCATGCTTATAATAACTTGGATCTTCCATTGTTGAATCGTTTCGAGAAGCAAGTGTTGTGTGCCGATGATATCCTTGGTCCAAATCAATCGAATGTCGTCAAGATTCTTCGCGACTGGGTTGACACTATTTTGGAAGACACTGGTATGAACAGCATTCAAGATATCTTCTGTGGATATCACGATGGAACTATTCCTTCTGCGGTGTTGAATCTCTCTGGATTTAATGACCATAAGATCGATGAGGAATCTGTGCAAACTCTGAAACAATGGTTGGCCAGAGTGGCTCGTCCTATTGCTGTGATGCACAGTGAAGAACTTCGAGCTACTAACTCGAATGATTACTTTTTGTCGCACTCTAGTTTAACTAGTGTGGTCCATCACTACATTGATCCGAATAGTGCTCAAGGCGCTGCTTGCTTGGTTCTCACTCATTCTCCTCTGTCTCACTTGGATCAAATCTTGGATGTTCCTAATGCAGATAAACTCTTCCCATGGAAGTACTCTGTCTTACAATTGGCGGAATTATCTTCAGAACGACAATTGTATCATCACTTGAAGAGCTTCTTCAGTAATGAACCCGAAGAAGACACCTTGTTGATAGTGCAATGTGATCCTATTGCTTGTCGTCAATCGTTGATCAATCACGCCCGATACATTTGTATGAAACAACGATCGATCTACTATACTTCCGCTGCAGAGAAGCACTATCGACGACACTTGTTGTTCTTGGTTCACTTACCTCCTGGAGTTCGTCAACGAGATCGACAGTTCACTTTGGATTTCATTTCTCCTTGGACGTATGTATTTGTGGATGACTTGCGACCTGAAACGGATGAACGAGTGTTTAACACTGTAACGATGCTTACCAAATCCGCATTTGAATTAGCCTCTGGAGGACATTTACCAGTGCATAAGATCATCTTGTCTCGATACCAACATGCATTGTCAAGTTGTAACGTGGCTCAGATTGATAATCCGGTAGCTTTCTATGGAAATCGATTGGCTGTGCTACGACGATTGCTGTATGGAGATTCAATCTTTGTTCCTATGGTAGAATCCTGTGTGATGAAGGTGCTTGAAAACAACTCGGAGAAAGTCAAATTGACTGATGGTGATTCAGCAGGTCGAGTTCATGTGCACGTTAAAATGGTGTGTGGAGAATTAGTCGGAGGTTCTCTACGTCAATCATTGCAATTGGCTCTTGAAATTTTGATTGTTCAAGCGTTAGCTCATGTCATTCGTCGATTGGATTGCAACTTTAACTTGTCCACTATTTGGCATCCTATTCGAGAACAAGAATCTTTTGAGCTCTGGTTTGCTCTCGCCAAGAACACTGCCATCGTGGATCCTAACTTGATTGCCGCCCAAGGAAACGTAGGAGGAAAGGATGCCGTAGTGCATTCTGAAGTCGTTCAAAACACCGGTCAATTTGGCCCATTGGTGGCTCAGTTCCCATTCAGTTACAAATTAATCGCCATCTTGAATGATCCTTCTACTCGGGAACGCGTTGAGGAACTCAAGGGCGCTGATACTCAAGAGACCTTGATTAGTTTGTGTCCTACGTTATTCGGAGAAGATGTTGTCAATACTTGGACTCGATTTGCTGATCGAGAACATGTTGAATACTTGCATGATTTCGTTGCTATTGCTGCGATTGCTCTGCCTGGATTGTCGTTTGAAATTACTCATGCCGTTTATGAAAAGGTCATTCGAGTGGCTCGACCGGATGCTTTGGTGTCACCAGCAGGAATTCATACTAGTGTGTGGTTGAGTGAACAACGTTTGTTCCGATGTTGTTCATTGTTAGCAAACTCTGCAGTATCTCAAACAGTACGAGATGATTTATTCAGTGTGATTCGAAGCTTCCCTCATCCAGCATCAGGAGTGAGTACCACACCAGAAGCGATTGCTCTTCGATTAGCCAATTTTGATGTGTGTGTGATTCACACCATCCTTGAAAGTCTCTGGCATCGAGGGGCGAATCCTTTGTTGGCAGAAGACTATCGAACCACTTGGGATTGGCTTCAAGAATTTTCTGCATTACGAGCCGATTTGGAATTGTACATATTGTACTTGGCTCCGTTCGAAGGACAAAACCTCTACAAAGGTTTGGACTTGACCAAACTTCGTCAAAGCTATATAGGCTTACGAACAGTGCATATCTTCCTTCAAGAAGTGGTCAAGGAGTTATTAGCCTACGGCAATAAATTCAGTGCTTCCACTTTGAATAAGATGGTGTCCATTGCTCAAGGCGCTGTTCCTGCCAGTGAGACGTTCTTCTTTGGTGTTCTTATGGTGGCTTTGGAAAGTACCCCGCACGATTACTATCATTGTGCTTCTGCGTTTGTTCGACGATACTTGCAAGAAGTAGTCTTTGGAGAACAAGAGGAATTCTACAATATCGGTTCCAATCATGTTCTTGAAACCAACTTTGCTTCCACGCTTCAAGACGTAGTGAATTGCGAGAAGTACATCAAGAACAACAAAACCAAGGGCGTTCGAGAACTTCGAAAGATCATTGATTTGCCGCTCAGACGAGTGTTACTCCACTCTCTCTTACGAGGAGAACGCAAGGGAACCATTCCTCCAATTCGAATTGCTTCGAAATCCGGAAAACAATTGTACTTGCAACATCACTCTGATGTATTGACCAGTCACGAGATCTGGCAAACGCTGTTATCCGCTCCTGTCATTGAAAAGTCTCGTTTGAATATCAACGAAATGTCGTCTCGTTCTTCAGAGTGGCGAGATTATTTGGAATCTTTGGCTAAATGCAAGATCGCCATTCGAGGATACACTACTGATATCACCAAGAATAGTTTGTCTTCTGAAAAAATCTTGTTGGCTAGTTTGTATACTCCTGAACTTCGTGCATTACTAGAACCTCCTGAGGGTCATCATCCTCGAGTGTTGGCTTTGAAGAACTTGCGAAACATGGGCGGAATTGATTGCGTTGGCGAATTGATTGCTCTGCCAAAGGAAGAACTTCCTTGGTTGCCTGTCAAACGAGAAATGGCTGCTAACACTGAATTATCCGTGTTGGATCCGTTCCCTTGGTTGAGGTCCAAGGAGGAATATGAAGGCGTGTGTGGTGCCGTACGATCCTGTGCTACTCAATCGAATCGTAACACTACGCAATTGGATAAACTGGGTTTGGATGTCAATGGTTCACTTTTGGCTGCTGCGATCTTCTCTCAAACTGTGCTTGAACGGCGATCATTGTTCAACACAGGACTTCAAGCGCTGAGTGATTGGGTCCGAAAATTCACCAACAAAAACGCAGCCAATGAAGCGTCGCTATTCAACTGGTTGTGCAATGGCTGTGGACCTTTCAGTAACACGTTGGAAATTGAAAAATCCATCAAGGGTGTGTGTCAATTGCAATTATCAGTGAACTTGGCCATTTGGGGAATTCAACAGAATGACTCGTGGTTGTATGCCATGTTGTTCCAACCTCATTCGCAAAGCAAATCATTCTTGCCTACCGTGCCAGATGATGCGTTCTTAGAAATTGTTCAAGCGTCCGGACATGTAGGATGGTATGTGTGTCCTAATGGTCACAAATACTCTGTCGGCCAATGTACCATGCCTATGGAGCGATCTCGATGTACTACTTGCGGATCTGATATCGGAGGTTCTGATCACGTGTCTGTCAAGGGAGTTCGTCGTATGAATGAATCTGAACTTCGAGGAGATCCTGAACCAGGATATGCCATTGATAACAATGAATCTGACTGTGTTCGATTGACCACCATTACTTGTCGAGCATTGCGTATGTTCCTTCATATTTCCATGTTGGTATCGGCTTCTTTGAGTCCACAAAATCATGCTGCGTTGACGGAATTAGTGTTCAAAGATAAGAAACCAAAGAGCGGCGATGTCACTGATGAACTCTTGACTCGATTGAATTACGATTGGAAGACTTTACGATCGATGACCAACTTGGGAGATGCTGATTTGACTATTGCTCTGCACTTGGTGTTGGCGATGCTACGTAAGGAAGTCAATATGGCCAGTACTAAGGTACTTTCTTCCACTGCCAATCGTAATGCATTGGAAAAGAAGATCACCCTTCAAATTGAACGAGTTTTGGCTGATCCTGCTTTGAAGGATAAGATTCAAGCTGCTAAAGATGAACTCCAAGAATCTGGAAAGACCTCTGCTATTCGATTGGCTACTGGTGAGAAACTTTGGTTTGAAATCCATGAACAACAACTCGCCCAAGGACAAACGCCTGAGCTTGAAACCTTACTCTGGCGATTCCGTGAACCAGCTTCGTTCTCGCACTTTAAACGATTGTGTGATCTTCGACAGAATATCTTGAACAATCGACCTTTGTTGAAGACCTTCCTCCGTGAAGAAGAACGCCTCCCTCAATTACGAGGAATTGCTGATATTCTTAGTTGGCATCGAATTCTGTTTGAAACAGTGCCTCATATGAATATCACTCGAGTGGAAGCGTTGGAACTCACTAATGAACATATCATTCAACGATTACCTGCTCGTCGTCAACCTGAAGCTCGGGAAGTTCTTCGACGATTCTGCAAGGTGTTCAACTTGGTGCTTCCTCAAATAGAGTTACTCTACGAGTGTAATAAGAATCCTTTCCTTCGTGATGGTCAAGTGGATTTGGGTGACGGTCAAGGCATGAATGAGAATACTTTGATTGCTTTCTCTCTTCCTTCCATGGTGACTGGAAGTAATGCCGGAGACTTTATTAATGGGGTGTGTACTATCAAGATCTTGGAATTGTTGGTAGATGCTCAAAATGAAGTGTTGGAAGCTATTCGAGATGGTGGAAAGAAGAAGGGTGGATTCAAATCTATGGGAGGTCCTCGTGCTGTTCAAGCAGCTGCTCCTCAAGAAGAACGAGCTCGTCCTAATGTGCCAGCGGTGAATTACTTGACTCCCACGGAAGTGCTTCGATCATTGTTGATCATCTATGATCGAGAAGAACATTTGAATCCGTTGTTACGTATCTTTGCTATGCAATCTCTTGAATACGGTGAGGGAGGTATGCTTGATTATGATTTGGAGAAATTAGAAGACGCGTTGGCCAATGGAGTATTGGCTGGAAAGATGCCTATTAACTTGTGTATTCGTCACTATCAATACCGAGGTGATATCAAACGTATGGGACAACTTGATGGACTTTCTACTCGAATTAAACAAGAGCCTCTCTCTCGAACCACTCAAGAACAGATCTTTGCTGAGATTGATACTCAGGATCGTTTGATGCGATTGATGCAACAATTGGAAGTTTGTATTGGATTCATCGTGTCTGTGGGATCGGATAACATCCAGAGTTTGAATGGTAATTCTACTTTGACTGACTATGTGACTAGCACTTTACATCTTCCTCGTGCGGAATGGGAAGAAATCTCCACGTCTACTATTCGTCAACAAATTGCTCTTCGACATTTACAATCGTTGTACTTGTGTCTTGAAGAGAAATTGTATGGTAATCCTTTGGATGAAGTGTTGTCGCTATTCACTGATGCTCTTACTAATGACCAAGAGGTTGCTTTACGTGCTGCTGCTCCTAAGATGATTCTTGCTGATCTCTTACCTATCTTCCGTCGATTCCTCCTCACTCAATTGTCGAATGCTGAGGATCGCATTGAACCTAGCGAGAATCTTAAGATTTACTTGCAATTTGCCAGTGAACAAGCTGGTTCCTCTGTTTACTTGGAGGATGAAGCCTGGTGGGAAGCTTTCCCAGAAACCTTGCTCCTTGCTGTTGCTAAATCTGCTTATCTTTTGTTAAAGGAGTGT
>Ga0170475_102244667_pt1 | contig 13772 bp, 15 predicted proteins | sample Soicark_Litter_5_FD_111474 | JGI IMG/M metagenome (GOLD analysis project Ga0170475, IMG submission 111474) | Avena fatua rhizosphere microbial communities from Hopland, California, USA. Combined Assembly of 48 SPs | reverse complement strand
GGCATTAGCGGGATGCGATGCAAGGAGCCCGGAGCGCCGTGTAACGGGTTACACAATGCGACGGGCAACGCGGCAACGCGGCAGCGCGCCCGCCAATGGCGTCAGCGGGTATGTTCTTTCCCGGAAGTCGCCTTAATCGTTGTTTCGCCAAAATACACTCGCAACTCGTTGATTTATAAAGGTGGCGATTCGGGGGAGTCGATTAAATCTACGCTTCCTTATAGGTAGGTTGATGGGGCGCAGAGATTCGGCTTGGGACAACGGTGAGGGAGTGCCGAATATTTACGAGGATAGAGCGAAGCGAACCCATTAATTGTAGCAATCAGAGCCCTGATGCGTTTCGCTTCGCTCTCTACTTCCGTTGCGGCGTGGGATAATCGATTGCAAGATTATTCTCGAGGCTATGCGAATTCCAATGAGGCTTCAAGCGATCCGCCTTGTATTTTTGCTTGCCTGCTGTCTGTCAGCCGGCGGCGCCGTTGCGCACGATATGCCACGGGTCGTTGTCGATGCGCTAAAACAGGCGGGTATCCCGACAACTGCGGCTGGCGTCGTGGTGCAAGAGGTGACGGGGAAAAAAATTCTCGCGACCTTGAATCCGACCGTGCCGTTCAGCCCCGCCTCGACCATGAAACTGGTCACGACCAATGCGGCATTGGACTTGCTGGGACCGACCTTTACCTGGAAAACGCAAGCCTATGCAAATGGAGTGCAGACCGACGACGTATTGCAAGGTGATTTGATCATCAAAGGCAGCGGCGATCCGAAGCTGGTCACCGAAAATTTCTGGCTATTTCTGCGCCAGATTCGTGCGCGCGGCATCCGCGAAATCCGCGGCGATCTGCTGCTTGACCGCAGCGTATTCGAAGAAGCGGCTTTCGATGCGGCAAAATTCGACGGCGAGGCGTTCAAGTCGTACAACGCCGGTGCAAATGCACTATTGCTCAACTATGAAGCATTCCGCTTTCGCTTTGTACCGAACGAAATAACCGGCGTGGTCAATGTCATGATGGACCCTCCGGTCGCCGGCTATCCGATTACCGTGCCGCAGTTGTCCAACGGCGAGTGCGGCGACTGGCAGGGTAAGCTGCACACCACGGTCAATGGCGGTAGTGCCAGCTTCGGCGGCACTTTTTCCGTTTCATGCGGCGAGAAGACTTGGTATATGCACCCGTATCAACTGTCGCATAACCAGTATTTTGCCGCAGTGTTTCGCCAGATGTGGAGCGATCTGGGCGGTGTATTCAAAGGAAATGTCAGGGACGGTGTCACGCCGCCTACTGCGCGCCTCGTGACCGAATGGGAGTCGGTCACACTGCCCGAGGTGATTCGCGATATCAACAAGTACAGCAACAACGTGATGGCACGCCAATTACTGATGACCATTGCCGCCCAAGTGTTGAAAATACCCGCCAATCCGGAGCGCGGTGCGCAGGTAGTCAAGAACTGGCTTTCCAGCAAAGGCATCGATGCGCCGGAGCTCGTCATTGAAAATGGCTCCGGACTGTCGCGCATCGAGCGCATCGCGCCGCGCACGATGGCGAGCATGCTGCTCGCCGCGTTCAAGTCGCCGTTGATGCCGGAGTTTATCTCGTCGATGCCTTTGGTCGGCTATGATGGCACCATGCGTCATCGCTTGACCGATCAAGGCGTGGCCGGCAACGCGCACATCAAGACCGGCCGGCTGGATGAAGTCCTCGCTCTGGCCGGTTATGTATTGGCCGCATCAGGCAAGCACTATGTCGTAGTATGCATCATCAACCATCGCAATGCGGCGCGCGGGCAGGAGGCGCAGGATGTGTTGCTGCAGTGGGTGTACGAACACGGTTGAACGATCTCGTAAATAAAAATAATTCGGAGTATCAAGATGGCGGATGCGACAGGGATGGAGCTTGAAGTCATGGTGCCGCGAGAGCCAGTGCCCACGGAACCGGTTGTTTCGCAGATGGCCTCGCATGGACGCTCTGCGGCGCAAGACGACACGCCGGCAAGCGTTCTGCATCGTTTCGAGTTCACCGGCACCGGTGCCGAATATTTCCGCATCTGGGTCGTCAATTTGCTGTTGACGATCCTGACGCTCGGGATTTATTCCGCATGGGCCAAGGTGCGGCGACTACAGTATTTTTATCGCAATACGCATGTTGCCGGCGCGATTTTCGATTATCACGGCAACCCGAAATCAATTCTGAAAGGGCGCCTGCTCGCATTGAGCTTGCTGGCCGCTTACAAGATTTCGTACGACATATCGGCCATCGCCACTGTCGCGATCGCGCTGATCCTGGCTGGCATCATGCCTTGGCTGCTGGCGCGTTCGTTTCGCTTCAAGATGATCAATTCGAGTTATCGCGGCTTGCGTTTTCATTTTGCCGGGACGGTGGCGGGCGCCTATCGCATGCTGATCCTGTTTCCAATCATGCTGGCCGTCACCGGATTTTTCGTGTGGAGCCTTGTCACATCGTTTGCGCAGCGTCCCGGTCTAGGCGTCATTCTGCTGACGGCAATTTTGCCGCTGCTGGCCTTGGCCGGGACCATCCCGTTGGCGCATTTTTTGTTGAAGCGCTATCAGCACGACAATGCCTATTTCGGGCAAACCCCCTTTTTCTTTCAGGCGCGCGCCGGCGGATTTTTCAGGATATATGGCAAGGCGGTAGGCTTCCTTTTCCTGGGTTCGATTCCGGCCGGGATATTCGGCTTGCTGACCGCAAGGGCATTCGCGTTTCTGCAAACGACCATGTTCGGCTGGTTGTTTTCATTGCTGTATGGCGTATTGAGCGCTTACGCTTTTTACCTGTTCGTTCGTCCATACCTGGAAAGTCGGATTCAGAATCTGGTGTGGAACCAGACCGAGATGGGCATGCATAAGTTTGAAAGCACGACGCAAGCGCGCAAGCTGCTATGGATTCATGCCTCGAACCTGCTACTGATTACGCTGACTTTTGGCTTGTATAAGCCCTTCGCTGTGGTACGTCTGATCAAATATCGCGTCGAGAGCATGGCATTGATCCCCGACGCCAATCTGGAAGAATTCCTGGCCGATCACACTTCTGACAACGCCGGCGCCATCGGTCAGGAAGCTGGTGACTTGTTCGATATCGATATCGCCCTATGATAGATGCCACTTACTTTGACGGTCAAACCACGCGCCGGCAACCGGTTACCGTGATCATTCACAAACGCGTGGTCGCGATGCGCGGCCCCGGCGTGCACCGCACGATACGCCTGTCGCAGCTCAATATCTCGGAGCGCTTGCAACATGCGCCGCGCATCCTGCGTTTTCCGGATGGCGGCTTTATCGAAGTCAGCGATGCGAGGCTAGACAAGATGCTCGCAAAAAACCGGTACCGCGATCCGTGGGTCGTGCGCTGGCAGCAGAACTGGCCATTGTCGCTACTTGCACTCATCAGCCTGCTCGCGCTGTTGGTGTCGGGCTACCAGTGGGGCGTTCCGTGGGCAGCGGACAGGATTGCGCAGCATCTGCCGTCATCGCTCGAGAAAAAAATCGGCGACCAGCAAATGAGAATGGTGGATGCGCGCTACATGACGCCGTCGAAGCTCGATCCGGCCGACAAGGCACGCTTGTCGCGCCTGTTTTCGGAATTGAAGCAGCCGCGCGGTGAAAAAACGACGTATCGCCTTGAATTCCGCAATAGTCGCATGGGTCCCAACGCGTTTGCGCTGCCGAACGGCGTGATCGTGATGACCGACCAGTTGGTGCTTTTGGCAGGGGACGATCAGGCGGTGCTGGGCGTACTTGCGCATGAGCTGGGACATTTGCAGCGTCGCCATTCGTTGCGCCATTTACTGCAGGCGCTTGGTGTCGGCGTGGTGCTCCACCTATGGGTCGGTGATGTGTCCAGCGCACTGGCAGCGATACCGACCTTTTTTCTCGATCAAAAGTACTCACGCGACTTTGAGCGGGAGGCCGATCAGTACGCGATCGATACGATGCATGCGAACAGTTTGCCGCTATCGCCGATGGCCGACCTGTTTAAAAAAATGGGCACCCAACACGGAGGCGGTAAAAAAAAGGGCGATGCATCGGTTGACGAGGCGGATGGCGATGGCGATGGCGATGGCGAGAAACAGCAGAATGACACACGCAACGCACCGTCCAGAGACCGTGCCAAGCGCCAAGCGCCGCCGGATTATTTCAACTCGCATCCGAGCGACGATGAGCGTATTGCCAAGTTGCGGGCGGCAGATAACAAGTAGTGTTTGCCATTGACGGTGGGCTAGTTTTTCCAAGCAAGACAATTGCGCCAGTCAGAGTATTAGCGGACGGTTCGACAATTCGTTGGGCGACGGCCCATTGGATGGAAAACGGGGTGCGAGAAAATCATTCAACTGCTTGAGTCCGGCGATAACACTGTCGTGATATTCGCCACATGCGAAGCCTTGCGTCATCGTCTTGCAGACCGTTTTCCAATCGGCCGCGCCAAGCACGCGCCCGACGGTGCGATCCGCGATGATGTCGACATGATGGTCTGCCAGATTGATGTAAATCAAAATGCCGCAATTTTCTTCAGTATCCCAAATGCGGTAGTGTGTGAACAACTCACGTGCGCGCTCACGTGAAGAAGTGCCCTCCAGAACCTCATTGACTGGAAGCGCAGGTTCGATAACGACGCGCACCTCAGCGCGGTGCATTTTTTCCCCGATTGCAATCGTGGCTTGAATTGCATGTAGTGTCGGAGCAGGGAAGGTGCGTCGGCCAGCAGCGGTGGTGGTGAATAAATGGCGCAACGCGCGCGAAAATTTGTTCATTACCAATCTCCCGATGCGCCGCCGCCGTCAAAGCCGCCACCACCCCCTGAAAACCCGCCGCCGCCAAATCCGCCGCCACCACGCCCCCCGCGGCCGATGCTACTGCCGATCCCGCTACCCAGGATGATGCCTGCGGTTCTGCCCCATCCATTGCTGCTTAGAGAGCGACGCGAGCCTCGGGCGCGCGATACGATAGCGCCAATCACAATCAATGCGAAGAAGAAGAGCGGAAGCAAATCTTCGATATTGGTCGCTTCATTCGGTTGCGCCTGCTTGCCGGCCGGACCTGGAAATTTCTCCTGATCCAGCAGGTTGGTAATCGCGGATACGCCAGCGACCAGTCCGCCATAAAAATCATTCTGACGGAAATGCGGCGCGATCACGTCTTGCAGAATACGCTTGGACTGCGCATCGGTCAGTATGCCCTGCACGCCGCGCCCAGCTTCTATGCGCAGGCGCCGCAACGCTCTCGGATTGTCCTTGGCGACGATCAGGATCACGCCATCATCCACGCCTTTGCGCCCCAGTTTCCATGCGTCAGCCACGCGGATACTGTATTGCTCGATTGCTTCCGGTTCGGTGCTACTGACCAGCAAGATCGCAATCTGGCTGCCGGTACGGGTTTCGTATTCCTTCAGCACATTGTCCAATGCCGTGCGCTGGCCGGGATTCAACATACCCGCCACGTCAGTCACATGCGAGGTGAGTGGCGGAATCGCGGCAAAGTTCTGCGCGTTAGTCACTGCCAGCAACAGCGCAAGTGCAAAACCCAGTAGGCTGCGGACAAGGATCATTTTCTATATGGAAAAGTGGGACATCATTTGCCGAAATTGACGGCAGGCGCAGTGGAAATCGCCTTCTCATTCTCGACGGTAAATGACGGCTTGACTTCGTAGTTGAACATCTTCGCCGTCAAATTGGTCGGAAAGCTGCGCGCCAACACGTTGTAGTCTTGCACCGCCACAATGTAACGCTGACGGGCGACGGTGATGCGGTTTTCGGTGCCTTCGAGTTGCGATTGCAGGTCGCGGAAGTTGGCATTGGCTTTCAGGTCGGGGTAGCGTTCGGATACCGCCATCAGCCGCGATAGCGCAGAAGTTAATTGGCCTTGCACCTGCTGGAATTTTTGGAACGCTGCCGGGTTGTTCAGCACTTCTGGCGTGATTTGAAAACTGGTTGCGGCGGCGCGGGCGCGGGTCACTGCTTCCAGCGTGTCTTTCTCATGTGCAGCATAGCCTTTGACGGTATTGACCAGATTCGGAATAAGGTCGGCGCGGCGCTGATACTGGTTGACCACTTCGCCCCATGCCGCCTTGATTTGTTCATCCTTGGTCTGGAACTCGTTGTAACCGCAAGCGCTCAAGCTTGAGGCAAAGACCGCGATCATGATCCATTTCAGCCATTGTTTCATTGTTTTCCCTAAGAAAGAAATTTGGTTCGCAAAATAGAATAGTTTTATTTGATCTTTATTTGCGGGCGGAAGCGCCCGGTTTCAACAGCACGGTACTCATTGCCGCCAGGATCAACAGCATCGCGCCATAATCTTGCCAATGCAGTGTTTCATTCAGCATCCATGCACCGGAAAATACGCCGAGTACAGGGATCATCATCACCGACAAGCTCGACGCAATCGGCGGCAATGTGCGTGCCAAATGGAACCATACGACGTGCGCGAAACCGAATACGATGGCTGCGTTGTACAGGATTGCGCCCGATTCAGCCGCATTGGGCAGGCGCCAGGCGGCGCTTTCGAACACGATGGATGCCATCGCCATCATTACTGTCGTCAATGCAAGCATCCAGAATGTAAGCGAAATGGTCGACATATCGATATGCGTGCGTTTCATGAGAACGGTGCCATACCCCCAGCTGGCGGCCGCAGTCAGCACCAGCAAGCAGCCCAGCGGCTGGCCGCTTAGCGTATAAAACGCGTTCGATAGCAGTAGTAGTGCGCCGGTCAGCGCACAACCGACACCGAGCCAGGCAATGCGTGTCACGCGTTCCCCGAAAAAGAGCATGCCGCATAACACTGCCCAAACCGGCATGGTGTAGCCGAGGATCGCGGCGCGTCCGGACGGCAGCATTCTCACGCCCAAGATCAGGAATACATGCCACATCAACACATTGGGAATCGCCAACTGGATCACCGTCTTGATCTGGCCCGGCGGAATGCGCAACGACGCTTTTTGCATGTGGGCGGCGATCCAGATGGCCGGCAAGCCGAGCAGCATGCCCAAGGTGCGAAACGTCAACGGCGGGAATTCGCGCACGCCGATTTTCATGATTGGCCAGTTGATGCCCCAGAACAGCGTGAGGAGCACCAGGAGAATCCATTCTTTGCGGGTAAGCGAGGTCATGCCGAAACGATAGCACGGCGCGTTATAATGCGCAGGTTTGAAATATCGAGTCATCGTATGTCCTTCATCAATAAATTATCTGCCGCATGGACAGCAAACAATTCCCTGCTGTGCGTGGGTCTCGATCCCGACATTGCGAAATTTCCGCAACACTTGCAAGGCCGGTCCGACGCGATATTTGCATTCTGCAAAGCGATCATTGATGCGACGGCCGATACCGCATGTGCATTCAAGCCGCAGATCGCCTACTTCGCCGCCTTGCGGGCCGAAGATCAACTCGAAGCCATTTGCGCCTATCTACGCGAAACCTACCCCCATATTCCGCTTGTGCTCGACGCCAAGCGCGGTGACATTGGCGCCACGGCGGAACAGTATGCGCGTGAAGCGTATGAACGCTACGGCGCCGATGCGGTGACGGTCAATCCGTATATGGGTTTCGATTCAGTGGCGCCTTACCTGGAATGGAAGGACCGCGGCGCGATCATCTTGTGCCGCACATCGAATCCGGGCGGATCCGATTTCAATTCCTGACAGTCGACGGTAAACCCTTGTATCAGCATGTCGCGCAATTAGTGGCCGAGAAATGGAATACCAATGGCCAATGCGGATTAGTGGTCGGCGCCACTTTCCCCGATGAGTTGGCGCAAGTGCGCAAGGTCGTTGGCGACATGCCGCTGCTGGTACCGGGAATTGGCGCCCAAGGCGGCGATATTCAAGCGACCGTGGCGGCGGGCAAGACGGCGAGCAGGGCAGGGATGATGATCAATTCTTCGCGCGCGATTCTGTACGCGAAGGCGGATGGCCAAGCGAATGAGGATTTTGCACAAGCGGCACGGCGGGTGGCGTTGGAAACGCGGGATGCGATTAACGGGTTTCGCTAAATAGTTGCAGCACTAGTATTAATTTTTTGCATGCCATCATTTCTCAAACTATGTTTGGAATGGCTTGGCTGTGAATAACACCGGCATTGCGATCGTGCAGTGTTCTTGCGTGAAATTTTTCAACATCAGGCCTGCTCTAAAAAATCCAGTAACCCCTTTAATGCATGCGCCACCGTTTGCTGGCGCACCGCTTGCCGGTCGCCGTCAAATACCAACCGTTGGGTGTGGGTCGTGCGGCCATTTCCAGCCCAGCCAAAACAGACGGTGCCGACCGGTTTTCCCGGTACGGCACCGCTCGGGCCGGCAATGCCGGTGGTCGATAATGCGACATGCGCATGGCTGTTGGCCAATCCACCCTCTGCCATTGCAGCTGCGACTTCTTCACTGACCGCGCCGTGCCGCACGATCAGTGCGGGTGGGACGCCGACCAATTTCATCTTGGAGGCATCCGAATAGGTGATGAAGCCGCAATCGAACCATTCGGATGAGCCGGCAATTTCCGTAATCGCTGCCGCGACGCCGCCGCCGGTGCAGGATTCGGCTGTGGCCAGCCGCAAGCCTTTGGCATGCAATGCGCGGCCTGCGTGTGCCGCCAATTCAATGAGGTCGTCCATGATGCCGTTTTCGTTTTCTGCTTTGCGTACGTTCCTAACCTGCCAACCACATCAAATTGCTTGCCAAATCGCAAACACCAGCAGCGTATAGAACGCCGCCACGATATCGTCCCACATTACGCCGAAACCGCCCTTTAAATGGCGATCGAAATAGCCGATCGGCGCCGGCTTCACCATGTCGAAAAAACGGAACCAGATGAAGGCCCACATCTGCGTCGACAGCCCGGCCGGCATCACGAATACCAGTACCAGCCAGAACGCGATAATTTCATCCCACACCATGCTGCCGTGATCGGCAATGCCGAGATCGTGTCCTGTTTTTTCGCATGCCCAGATGCCAACCATAAAGCCGGCTGCAATGACGATCAGCCAATTCGACGGCGTGAAGATGTCCGGCCAGCGCGCCGACAGCACGATGTAGGACAACCAGGAAAACAGGGTGCCGGACGTGCCCGGCATGATGCGTGACAAGCCGCTGCCGAAGCCTTGCGCAATCCAGTGGGCAGGATGCGACAGCATGAAACGAGCATTCGGCTTCATCACGTGTGCGGTCTGTCCCGATTCCAGTGTCGTCATGGTGAAGTGAAATGGTCAAAAGAAGCGGTTTGTAGATGCAATGGCTGGCCGTGGGCGTCGATCAGTCGCAAGCCCGGCACAGCGCCAATGCTCCCCGCACGGGTAACAGTGGTTGTGGCGGCTTGCGCGGCTGCGAGAACAGCAGCGCGTTCGGATACCGGTGCAGTAAAACATAATTCGTAATCATCTCCGCCCGCCAGCGTAAACCGGCGGCGCGTGTCGAGTGGCTGTTGCGTCAGCATGGTACCGGCCGGCAGTGCATCGACGTTCAGCGTTGCACCGAGATTGGAGCGCTCCAGGATATGCGCGAGGTCACCGACCAAGCCATCGGAAATATCGATGGCGGCGTGTGCGATACCGCGCAATGCCAATCCCAATGCGATGCGTGGCGTCGGCGTGTGCATGCGCTCGGACGCGGCGTCGAGTACTGCATCGTCCAGCATGATTTCGTGGCGATAGGCGGCAAGCGCCAGCCGTGCGTCGCCCAGCGTGCCGGACACCCAGATATCATCGTCCGGCTGTGCCGCGTCGCGCCGCAGCGCCTGCCCGGCCGGAATTTCGCCGAAGATCGTGATGCAGATGTTGAGTGGTCCTTTGGTGGTGTCGCCGCCGATCAATTCGCAAGCGTGTTGATCGGCCAGCGCGAACAGACCTTCCGAAAACGGTGCGAGCCACTCGGCGCGCGCTTCGGGTAGCGAAAAGGCGAGGGTAAAGGCGAGCGGTCTCGCGCCCATGGCAGCCAAGTCTGACAGATTGACGGCCAGGCATTTGTGTCCCAGCTTTTTCGGATCGGCGTTCGGGAAGAAGTGGCGGCCCTCCACCAGCATGTCGGACGAGATCGCCAGTTGCATGCCGGGCGCGGGTGTTAGTAGCGCGCAGTCGTCGCCGACTCCGAGTGCGGCACGACTATCCTGCCGCAAGGAACGGGTGAAATATTGCGCGATCAGATTGAATTCGGAGAGCATGCCGCGATTGTACCGAAGACCGGAGACGCAGCGCAGAGGACTTGATGTCAAGTAATCAAAGTCGCTTGCCGGCTTTCCAATGCGGCACCAAGCTCCGCCAGCAACGCCTGCCTAGTCGGCAATTCCGGCGCCGATGATGATCGATTTCATGGTTGTCCCTGTGAGGTCAAATAATTTCCACCATCTCGAAATCGGCCTTGGCGACGCCGCAATCCGGGCATTCCCAGTTGGCCGGGATGTCGATCCACTTGGTGCCGGCCGCGATGCCGTCTTCCGGCATGCCGACCGCTTCATCATAGATAAAGCCGCAAACGATGCATTGGTAGGTTTTCATGGTTGCTCCTTTCGCGTTGGTTCATCAATGTTGATGCCGGATTACGCTTGCGCCGCCAGTACCGCGCGGTAGTTGTTGGCATGACGTTCTTCCACCTTGGCCAATGCGGCAAAGCGCTTGGCGGCAATTTCCAGCGTTTGCTTGAAGTTGGCCGCATGCTCCTTCGACTCAGCGATCTGTTCATCGTATTCCGCAATTGCGGCATGGTTGCCTTCTTCAACCGCGAGATGGCGGAACTTCGGATACATCTCGGTATATTCATAAGTCTCGCCTTCGATTGCAATTTCAAGCGTCTTGGCTGGCGTCAATTCCACTTTCGGATACAGCAAGTCAAGATGGCCGAACGCGTGCATGACTTCCTGCTCGGCGGTTTCCTCGAAGATTTTCGCGACATCTTCGACACCGGCTTCACGTGCCAGTTTGGCGAAATAGCGATATTTGATGTGCGCCATCGATTCGCCAGCGAATGCGGCTTCGAGGTTTTCGATGGTGACGGATTTGATAGCGGAATTCTGGTTTGCCATGATTCACTCCTGTGGGTTGAGGGCGTCGATTGTCTTATTGCAATCAATATTGAGGGAATGATAGTCAAAGCATATAAATTAATAAAATTGATTAAATTTATTTTTTCAATAGTATTTTAATTCCAGTGTTGTATTTCAAATAATTTACCCGATGTGAGGATATGCCGAAAACGCATTAAGTTCATATAAATACGTATAAGCCTGGATTTGCCCTCTGATAAAATCGTAAGCTTTCCGTAAGCAAAAAAGGAAGGTCGCACAGATGGATTCGCTCATTACCCAAAAAGAAGAACTTCGTCAGCAATTGCGGCAAGCGGCCCTTGAATACCACGAATTCCCCACCCCTGGCAAAATCAGCGTTACCCCCACCAAACAGCTGACCAATCAGCGCGATCTGGCCCTGGCGTATTCGCCGGGCGTCGCCGCTGCATGCGAAGAGATCGTGGCCGATCCTGCCAATGCATTCAAATACACTGCGCGCGGCAATCTGGTCGCGGTCATCACCAACGGCACCGCGGTGCTCGGTCTGGGCAATATCGGCCCGCTGGCATCGAAGCCGGTGATGGAAGGCAAGGGCGTATTGTTCAAGAAGTTCGCTGGCATCGATGTATTCGATATCGAAATCAACGAGTCCGATCCGGACAAACTGTGCGACATCATCGCCGCGCTGGAACCGACTTTTGGCGGTGTGAACCTGGAAGACATCAAGGCCCCGGAATGCTTCTACATCGAACGCAAATTGCGCGACCGGATGAAAATCCCGGTTTTTCACGATGATCAGCACGGCACCGCAATCATCGTCGGCGCAGCAATTCTGAACGGTTTGAAAGTCGTCGGCAAAGACATCAAAAAGTGCAAACTGGTCGTGTCCGGCGCCGGCGCGGCCGCGCTGGCATGTCTGGATCTGATCGTCGATCTCGGCTTCCCGATTGAAAATATTTACGTCACCGATCTGGCCGGTGTTGTGTACAAAGGCCGCGCCGAATTGATGGATCCGGATAAGGAGCGTTTCGCCCAGGAGACCCATGCACGTTCGTTGGCCGAAGTCATCCCCGGCGCCGACATTTTCCTCGGCTTGTCCGCAGGCGGTGTGTTGAAGCCGGAGATGGTCAAGGTCATGGCCGACAGGCCGCTGGTGCTGGCGCTTGCCAATCCGACCCCGGAAATCCTGCCGGAAGAAGTGATGGCTGTGCGCGACGATGCGATCATCGCCACCGGCCGTTCCGATTATCCAAATCAAGTCAACAACGTGCTGTGCTTCCCGTACATCTTCCGTGGCGCGCTCGATTGCGGCGCCACCACGATTACGCGTGAGATGGAGATTGCATCGGTGCGTGCGATCGCCGAGTTGGCGCAAGCCGAGCAATCCGACATTGTCGCCACCACGTACGGCATCACCAACCTGTGCTTCGGCCCTGAGTACATCATTCCGAAGCCGTTCGATCCGCGCCTGATGATGAAGATCGCACCGGCCGTTGCCAAGGCCGCCGAGGAATCCGGTGTCGCCGCGCGGCCGATTCCCGATATGCAGGCATATCGGGATCGCCTGCAGCAATTCGTCTATCACAGCGGCACCTTCATGAAGCCGATTTTCCAGGTGGCGAAGAATGCCCCTGCCGGCAAGAAGCGCATTGTCTTTGCTGAGGGCGAGGAAGAGCGCGTGTTGCGTGCCGTGCAGATCGTGGTCGATGAAAAACTCGCGAAACCGATCTTGGTCGGCCGCCCGGCCATTTTGCAGCAACGCATCGAAAAATTCGGCCTGCGCCTGAAGCCCGATGTCGACTTCTTGACGATCAACCCGGAGTATGACGAGCGCTACCGCGACTATTGGCAGGCTTACCTGGAGATGACGTGCCGCAAAGGCATCACGGAGCAATACGCGAAGCTGGAAATGCGCCGCCGCCATACGCTGATCGGTTCGATGATGATCCATAAAGGCGATGCCGACGGCATGATTTGCGGCATCTTCGGCACCACCGCATTGCATCTGCATTATGTCGATCAAGTGCTGGGCAAGCGCGAAGGCGTGAATGTATATGCAGCGATGAACGGCTTGATTCTGCCGGGTCGCCAAGTGGTATTGGTCGATACGCATGTGAATGAAAACCCGAGCGCAGAGCAATTGGCCGAGATCACGATTCTGGCGGCGGAAGAAATGCGCCGCTTCGGTTTGATGCCGCGTGCCGCGCTACTGTCGCATTCAAACTTCGGTTCCAGCAACAGCGAATCGGCGAAAAAAATGCGCGCTGCCTTGGCCATCATTCAGAAAAATGCGCCGGAGCTGGAAGTCGACGGCGAGATGCACGGCGACACCGCGCTCGACAGCAAATTGCTGAAAAAAATGATGCCGGATTCGACGCTGAAGGGCGATGCCAACCTACTGGTATTGCCGAACATCGACGCAGCCAACATCTCGTACAACCTGCTCAAGACCGCTGCCGGCAATGGCATCGCGATTGGCCCGGTGCTGCTTGGTTGCGCAAAGCCTGTGCATATTCTGACCCCGTCCGCGACGGTGCGCCATCGTCAACATGACGGCGTTGTGCGTGATGGATGCGGTGGCGGATCGATAGAGCGGATTTCCCCCGGATATAAGGGGCGCCACGGGCCTCTTTGGGGCGCATTGCGTTGTTGCTCCTCGCTTGTGTGACTCGTCACACGGCGCTCCTCGCGCCTAGCACTGCACCCCAAAGAAACCTGGTTCGCCCCTTACATCCGGGGGAAATCCGCTCTAAACACGAAAATATTCGATCCCGG
>Ga0170475_105177255_pt1 | contig 13778 bp, 16 predicted proteins | sample Soicark_Litter_5_FD_111474 | JGI IMG/M metagenome (GOLD analysis project Ga0170475, IMG submission 111474) | Avena fatua rhizosphere microbial communities from Hopland, California, USA. Combined Assembly of 48 SPs | reverse complement strand
CGCAGGACCTCCTCGCCCTGCTTCCAATTGCAGGGGCAGAGTTCGTCGGTCTGCAGCGCATCGAGCACGCGCAGGACTTCCGTTGGATTGCGGCCGACGGACAGGTCGTTCACCGCGGCGTAGCGGACGATGTTGTTCGGATCGACCAGGAAGGTCGCGCGCAGAGCCACGCCTTCGGCCTTGTCCAGCACGCCGGTCGCTGTCGCCAGCTCGCGCCTGATATCCGCCAGCATCGGGATCGGCAGAGTGCGCAGATCCTCGTGGTGCAGGCGCCAGTTCAGGTGGACGAATTCGCTGTCGATGGAGACGCCATAGACAACCGTGTCACGGTCCGCAAAGTCATCGGCCAGCTTGCCGAAGGCGACGATCTCGGTCGGGCAAACGAAGGTGAAGTCCTTGGGCCAGAAGAAAACCAGCTTCCACTTACCCTCGTCGGTGGCCGAGGTGATCTGGGTAAAGGCGGTATCGAGCTTCAGCCCGTCAGGGCCGCCCTTGACGGCCTTCAGAGCAAAAGCGGGAAACATGTCGCCAACAGTCAGCATCAATCGTCGCTCCATAACAGCTTGTCATCACGGCTTGATCGCCGTTGTCCGGATGTGGTGACAGGTGTATTTATGGGCAAATGAATGATATTGGACCATCCAATCGAAAAAACCGATGAATTTGCTCCCAAGCCCGCAACAGCTTCGCTACCTGGTGGCACTGGCTGAAAGTCGGCATTTCGGCCGCGCCGCCCAATGCCTGCTCGGTGACGCAATCCACCTTGTCGGCTGGATTGCTGGCGCTGGAACGTCGGTTGGACACGAATATCCTGGACCGTGACGCCGGCCGACATGTGGTCTTCACGCCGCTGGGTCTGGAACTGGTGGAACGCGCCCGCACCGCCCTGTCGGCACTGGAGGCAATGACCGAAACGGTGCTGGCGGCGCGCGAGCCGATGGGCGGGCCTTTGCGGATGGGCGTCATTCCGACAATCGGGCCGTTCCTGCTGCCGCGGCTGATGCCCGCCCTGCGTGGCGCCTTCCCACGTTTGAAGCTTTACCTCCGCGAAGACACCACCGCCAACCTGGCCGATCGGCTGAACGCGAACCGGCTGGACGTGCTGCTGCTGGCACTGCCGTGCGATTGTGCCGGAGCGGAAGCGATGCCCGTGGCGCGGGATGCCTTCATGGTCGCCCTGCCGCCCAACCACCGCTTGGCGGACGAAGAGCAGATTGCGCCCGCGGCGCTGGCACGGAGCGCCTGCTGCTGCTGGAAGATGGCCACTGCCTGCGCGATCAGGCGCTGGCGGTGTGCGGCCTGCTGGCCGGGGATCGCGGCGGCGACCAGGACGGGTTTGCCGCCACCAGCCTGCACACCCTGGTGCAGATGGTGGCCAGCGGCCTGGGGGTGACCCTGCTGCCGCGTTTGGCTGTTGCCGCCGGCATTGTCGAGGGCACTGGCCTCGTGCTGCGGCCGCTGGCCGGCGCGGGCGCCTGGCGGACGCTGGGACTGGCCTGGCGCCCGAACGCACCCAGGTCGGCTGATTATCGCGCGCTGGGCTCGCATCTGGTCGATATCTGCCGGGATGCATTGCAATAGTTACGGCATCACGCAGGAACGATTTGCCTGGCCGGCCGGGATCGGGCGAAGTCCCGCCTGGCGTCGGCCAGGAGGACGAGGATGACGGGTTTGAGACTGACAGTTTCGGTTCTTGCGCTGATGGCGGCGGCCCCGGCTCTGGCGCAGCCTATCGCGCCGACCCGGACGTATGGGCACGACCAGCCTTATGAGACGCCGAAATACCGGCCGGCGCCGCAGGTCCCTCTGGATAAGAATTACGGCCTTCCGTCGTTTGGCACGCCAGGCTCAGAACTGCCGCAGCAGCGCACCCAGGCGCCGGAACCGAAGCCGCCGGAGCCGCCGAAAATTTTCAGCGACGCCCCGCCGACTTACGCACCGTCGACGCCTCAGCCTGCACCGACGGAGACCTCGAAATTCTTCAGCGACAGACCGCCGGATTTCACCTTGCCCCCGCCTCAGCCCGCTCCGCAGAGTGATGTGCCGGGGAATGCGCGTCGCGCACCAACGACATACGGGAATGGAAATTCGACGGGCTATAGCACCGGGTCCGCGTATACGACCCGCTCGCCGACGGACACCGACGGATATTCCACCGGCAACAAGGGTTTTTCGACGACGGAAACGCCACTGTACACGACCTCGCAAGGCTCATCGACCGGCGGCGACACGGTCTCGCCTTACGAAACCCGTTAACGTGGGCTCCGATCGGGCTTTCGGCATCATGGCCGAACGCCGGATGTGATGATCGCCCGGCGGTCCCATCTGCTTCCGTGTCACGGCCGGGCTTGGCCCAGCCAACCACGTCTTTGCCTGGTCCAGCACCGCCAGTCATGGGTGGCCGGGCCAAGCCCGGCCATGACACAATAGCAGCAACCTTGCCGCGGGTCCCGCTATCACAATGGCAACAACCTTGCCGCGGGTCCCGCTGTCTTGATGCCGCTGGGACTGCCCTCTTGTGTTTCCGGCCAAGCTGCGCGACCGTTCCCTCAACAATGACGTCCATCAAGCAACGTGAGGGGCTGCCGTGAACGACTCCACGATCGTCACCGAATCCGCCAGGCGCTTCAAATGGGTTGGCACCCGCCCGATCCGCCCCGACGGCGTGCCCAAGGTGACCGGCCGGGCGCTGTACGGTGCCGATTTGAAGCTGCCGGGGATGATCTACGGCAAGATCCTGCGCTCGCCGCATGCGCATGCGCGCATCCGGTCGATTGATACGTCCGCGGCTGAGGCGCTGCCGGGCGTCAAGGCGGTGATGACCGCGGCGGATCTGCCGGAGCAGAAATTCGATTATATTGGGCCAGAGCGTGTGGCGGTGAATTTCTGGCACGTCACCCGCAACATTATGGCGCGGGAGAAGGCTCTGTACGAAGGCCATGCCGTCGCCGCCGTCGCCGCCGCCAGCAACAGCATCGCCGAGCATGCCACCTCACTGATCAAGGTCGATTACGAGGTGCTACCGCATGTCATCGACGTCGATGAAGCGATGGCCCCTGATGCGCCGGTGCTGATCGAGAATATGATCACCCGCGGCGTCGAGCCGCCGCCGGCGAAACCTTCCAACATCTCCAAGCGGCTGGAATTCGCTATCGGCGACGTCGAGGCCGGCTTCAAGCAGGCCGAAATCGTGATCGAGAAAGAATTCAAGACCGCCGCCGTCCACCAGGCCTATATCGAGCCGCACGCGACCGTGGCGAAATACGAGCCCGACGGCCAGTGCGAGATCTGGTCCTCCAGCCAGGGCCATTTCACCATACGGGCCCTGACCGCCCAGGTGATCGGCGCCAGGCTGAGCGACGTCCGCGTCACCCCGGCGGAAATCGGCGGCGGCTTCGGCGGCAAGACCGTGACCTACTTGGAACCTGTCGCGGCCGTGCTGTCGCGCAAATCCGGCCTGCCGGTGCGGCTGCAGATGACGCGTGAGGAGGTATTCCGCGCCTCCGGTCCCACCTCCGGCGCCTCCATGTGGGTGAAGATTGGCGTCCGGAAGGACGGCACGTTCACCGCGATGGACGGCGTGTTCAAGTTCCAGGCAGGGGCCTTCCCGGGTTCGCCGGTGATGAACGGCTGCCTGTGCGCCTATGCGCCGTATGACGTGCCGAACCAGCGTGCCGTTGGCTACGACGTGGTGTCCAATCGTCCGAAGGCCGCGGCCTATCGTGCGCCCGGCTCGCCGATTTCCGCCTTTGCGGTGGAAAGCGTGATCGACATGTGCGCCCAGGCCATCGGCATGGATCCGCTGGAGATCCGCCACAGGAACGGCTGCCGCATCGGTTCGCCGACGATCGCCGGGCCGAAGCATGCACATGCCGGCTATCTGGAGACGGTCGAGGCACTGATGCGGCATCCCGGCTACAAGGTGAAACTGGGGCCGAACCAGGGCAGGGGCGTTGCCTCCGGCTACTGGTTCAATGCCGGCGGCGAATCCAGCGCGACGATCCAGGTCAATGCCGACGGCACCGTGCTGGTAGCGACCGGCAGTCCGGATATCGGTGCTCGCGCGCCTCGATGGCAATCATGGCGGCGGAGACGCTGGGCGTTGACTACAAAGACGTGCGGGCGATCGTCGCCGACACGGCCTCTGTCGGCTACACCCATGTCACCGGCGGCTCGCGCGTCACGTTCGCCACCGGCATGGCGGTGGTGAATGCGTCGAAGACGGTGGTGAAGGATCTGATCAAGCGCGCCGCGCTGATCTGGGGTGTGGATGAGGAAGGCGTGGTCTGGGAAGACGGCTATGCCAAGCCGGCGTCCTCCAATGTCGGCAATTTCGAGCCGCTGTCGCTGAAGGCGATCGCGGCCAAGGCGGCGGCGACGGGCGGGCCGATCACAGCGTCGCATGGCATCACCGCGGGCGGGCAGGCGCCGGGGTTCTCCACCCAGTTCTGCGACGTGGAGGTCGATCCGGAGACCGGCAAGGTCACCATCCTGCGCTTCGTTGCGGCCCAGGACGTCGGCCGGGCGATCCACCCCAGCTACGTGGAAGGCCAGATCCAGGGCGGCGTGACCCAGGGCATCGGCTGGGCGCTGAACGAGGAGTATATCTACACCTCGAAGGGCCTGCTGGATAATCCGGGCTTCCTGGACTACCGCTGTCCGGTTGCCTCCGACGTGCCGATGATCGAGGCGCTGATGGTGGAGGTGCCGAACCCGGCGCATCCCTACGGCGCGAAGGGCGTCGGTGAGGTCAATATCTGCCCGCCGATGGCTGCCATCGCCAACGCCATCGCGGCGGCGACCGGCAAGCGGCTGACCGAACTGCCGATGTCGCCGCCGCGCGTGCTGGCGGCACTGGCGGAAGGCTGATCCGCATGGCGAAAATCGTTTTCACCTCGGGCTTCGCCCGCCGCTACACCGGCGGCGTGCGGGAGTTCGAGGTGGAGGCGAAGAACCTGCGCGGTGTGCTGAAGGCGATGGACGATCTGTTTCCCGGACTGGGTGCACACCTGGAGGAGGAGACGACGGTCGCCATCAACGGCGAGTACCACGAGACCGGATATTTCCAGCCGGTGCCGCCGGGGGCGGAGGTGTTCTTTATCCCTCGGATCGAGGGCGGATAACTGCCGATCAGGCGAAGGGATTGCGTATCGTCAGCGTGCCCTCGATGACCTGTCCGTCATGCAGGTCCTCGGATAGAAGGGACGAACAACCGGCTTCCAGCGCCGATGCGACGATCAGGGCGTCATAGAACGCAAAGCCGTATCGCTGGGCAATCGCGACTGCCGCCTGATGCGTGGCCAGACCAATGTCCTGAGGATCAGGGAACAGAACCCGAAGCGCTGCAAGGGCATCGGCGATCTCAGGCCATCCCCGTCTGAGTTTTCGATGCGAAACACTGACAAATTCATTCAGGACCTGGATGCTGATTGTCCCGCCTTGCTGAAGCAATGACCGCGCCTGCGTCGTGCGGGCGTCATCCTGGGCAATGGCATAGATCAGGATATCCGTGTCGAGGAAAACGTCAGCGTTCATTCGCCTCATCCCGGCTGAAGCGGAAGCCGGGTGGAAGCGTCCAGTTCAGAGCCTTCAGCCGCTGCAAGGCGTCCGCGCGGCTGGTATCGCGTCGGACCCTGAACGTGCGGGTATCAGCGATTTCAATCTCAATCTCATCGCCTTCTTTCAATTCCAACCCTTCGACGACAGAGGCCGGTAGGCGAACCGCCAGGCTGTTGCCCCATTTGCCGACCTGCATGTGTGCCTCTATGATCTACATCAGGGATGTATATCATAAACGGTGATGCAATCGCAAGAATTCCTGATCCTGTGACAGGTGGCTGTCGGTTCCTTCAGCCGCCGGCCACCGCCGGATAGGGTTGCTCCCACCTGTCCAGGTACACCACATCCGACAGCTTCCCCCGCCCGACCGGCCCGAATTTCCCCATCGGATAGCCAACCGGCAGGATCGCGTAGGAATGCACGCCCTCGGGCAGCCCAAGCGCGGCATCGGCCTCCTTCGCATGCAGCAAATGCCGTGTCGTCAGCGTCGAACCCAGGCCCAGCGCCCTGATCGCCAGCAGCATGTTCTGCACCGCCGGGTAGATCGAGGCGCCGGTGCCTCGCCCGGGATTTGGGCCGTCCACGAGGCAGGCGACGATCCAGACGGGCGCTTCGTGGAAATGCTCGGTCAGGTAAGCGACCGCGCCGTGCTGGCGGGTGTATTTCTCGGCCGTCACACCCGGCGGCGGCGGGCTGGTCGCGTAACGAGGTCCAATTACCTCGTCGAATGCCTTCTTGTACCAGACCTGCACGGCCTTCTTGATCGCCGGATCCTTCACCACCAGGAACCGCCATGTCTGGTTGTTGCCGCCATTGGCGGCGGCGGTGCCTGCTTTCAGGATTTGGCGGATCAGCGCATCCGGCACCGGGTCCGGCTTCAGACGGCGCATCGATCGCGTGGTGCCGATGATTTCGAACAGGTCCGGCATCGATTTTGCCTCTCTAAATGCGTTTCACCGGCGCCACGCCACCCGAACCGGAGCGACCGCCGTCGACCACGATATGCGTCCCCGTCACGTCGTGCGAGAGATCCGAGCAAAGATACAGCACCGCACCGGCGATTTCGTCCGGCATGGCATAGCGCCCGGTGGGAATCCCGGCGGCATAGGCAGCTTGCACCCCTTGCGGATCCTTGGGATTCCGTTGCGATTCCAGTGACCGCATCATCCGTGTCTCCACCGGCCCGGGGCAGACCGCGTTCACCCGCACGCCATGCGCCGCCACGTCGGTGGACGCCACCTTGGTCAGCCCGAGGACCCCGTGCTTCGACGCCACGTAAGCTGGCATTCCCGGCGCACCGAACAGCCCGGCCACCGAGGCGGTGTTGACGATGGTGCCGGACTTCTGCTGCAGCATCACTGGCAGGACGTGGCGCATGCCCAGAAACACGCCCTTTAGGTTGACGGCAATGACCTTGTCGAAAATCTCCTCGTCATAATCCTGTATCGGCGTCACGACGCCCTCGATACCGGCGTTGTTGAAGAAACAATCGATCCGGCCATAGGTGGCGAGCGTCTTTTCGACGTAGTCCTTCACCGAGGCGGAGCGCGTCACATCCGCCTGCACGAACGCGGCATCGCCGCCGCGCTGCGTGATGATATCGACGCTGGCGCGGCCGGACTCCGCTTCGGTATCGACAATCATCACCTTTGCACCCCGCAGCGCGAAACCCAGGGCCGTTGCCCGGCCGATGCCCCCGCCGCCGCCGGTGATCAGGGCGGCCTTGCCGGTAAAATCCATTATTCGTTTCCTCCCTTCGTTACTGACTCAGTAACGCCGTCTAAACAACCTTTCCGCCGTGCAGCGTGGCAATCTCCTCGGTACTGTAGCCAAGTTCGGCCAGCACGGCATCGGTATGCTCGCCGATCTCCGGCGTTGCGCAGCGGATGCTCCACGGCGTGCGGCTGAGTTCTATCGGCTGGCCGATGACCTCCACATTGCCCAGCACCTTGTGCGGCACGGTCCGGGTGATCGCCAGATGTTTCACCTGCGGATCCTCAAACACCTCGTTCATCTTGTAGATCGGCCCTGACGGCACGCTGGCTTTATTCAGCACCTCGATCCATTCGGCCGAGGTCTTGCCACGGGTGATCGACTCGATGGTTTCATTCAACCGATCGCGGTTGTCGGAACGGGCCCGGCCTGTGGCGTAAAGCGGATCGGTTGCGAGGTGCTCCGCGCCCAGTGCCTTGCACAGGCGGCGGTAGATGTCGTCACCGGCAGCAGCGATGTTGATGTAGCCGTCGGCGGTGGCGAAAACCCCGGTCGGGATGCTGGTCGGGTGGTTGTTGCCCGCCTGACCCGGCACCTCCTTAGCGATGGTCCAGCGCGCCGCCTGGAAATCCAGCATGGAAATCTGCGCGCCGAGCAGCGAGCTTTTCACCCACTGGCCCTCGCCGGATTGTTCCCGTTCCAGCAGCGCAATCAGGATGCCCATCGCGGCGAAAATCCCGGCCGTCAGATCGGCGACCGGAATGCCGACCCGCATCGGGCCGCGCCCGGGCTCCCCGGTGATTGACATCAGCCCGCCCATGCCTTGGGCGATCTGGTCGAAGCCAGGACGATCGCGGTACGGGCCGTCCTGGCCGAAGCCGGAGATGCTGGCATAGACGATGCGGGGATTGATCGCCTTCAGGCTCTCGTAATCCACGCCGAGCCGGAATTTCACGTCGGGGCGGTAGTTTTCCACCACCACGTCGGCTTGCGCGACGAGCCGCTTCAGCACCGCCAGACCCTCGGGCGCCTTCAGGTTCAGCGTCAGGCTGCGCTTGTTGCGGTGCAGGTTCTGGAAGTCCGGGCCGTCACGCTCGCCGCCGAGGCCGGCATCGCCCTCAGGCGCTTCGATCTTGATGACGTCGGCACCCCAGTCGGCTAGTTGCCGGACAGCGGTCGGACCGGCGCGGACGCGGGTGAGATCGATAACCTTGAAGCGGGCGAGGGGACCTGTGGTCATGCTGAAATCCTTCCAGTCATGCCGCATGTTGGCACAGGAAGGATGATCCGGTCGAGGCAGGCAGTTTACATCTGCACCACGGAACTCAGTTCAAATGTCGAGCCGGGCGGGTTTTCACCGATGCGTACGATGGCGTCGTTAACAAACCGATATGGCGGGACCGGCAGATTGTATGGCGCCGGGACGGCTGTGTACACGCGGCCGGCCAGGTCGTATTTCGAGCCGTGGCACGGGCAGAAGTAACCGCCCGGCCAGTCGGGCACCGGCGTGGACGGATCAGGATTCGGCATATAAATCGGCAGGCAGCCGAGATGCGTGCAGATACCGACGAGAACCGCATAGTCGGGCTTCACCGAGCGATGCCAGTTCTCGGTATACGGTGGCTGTTGATGCACGCGCGAGTCCGGGTCGGCCAGGTGGGAGACCAGGGCCGGATCTTGCAACGTCTTCAGGGCCTCTGGCGTGCGGTTGATGACCAGCATCGGGGCGCCGCGCCACAACACGACGATTTGCTGCCCGGCTGCGAGTTTCGACAAGTCGATGTCAATGGGCGCACCCGCGGCGACCACATCGGCGGAGGGATTCATGGAGTCGATGAACGGCCAGATCACGGCACCCGTCCCGATCGCCGCACCGGCCATGGCGGCCAGGGAGAGCATATCACGACGTTTGGGCTCAGGCCCTGGCACCGCGCTGTGTGACATGCCGCGGATAGTAGCATAGCGCCGGGTCAGGTCACGGGCGTGGTGCAATGAAGACTTCGTCAGAAGCGCGGGCCTGGTGCCTGTCCGGTGGGCCTGGTGCCTGTCCGGTGCTGTCACCGATACAGCCCGGCCTGCGGATATGGCTGGCATGGTGCATCGCGAACCAGCGCGCTTGCAGGAACGGAAGACACCCGAATTTCCCAATCCATCCTGATGCCCATAGACTGGACCGGGTGTCTGATCCGGGAGATGATACATGCCTTTCGCAATGACCGATGACGGGGTCCGCCTGCACTATGAGGAAACCGGCTCCGCCACGCCGGTTATCTTCGTGCATGAATTTGCCGGCGACCATCGCGCCTGGGAGATGCAGTTGCGGCATTTCGGCCAGCGCTACCGGGCGATCACCTACGCCGCCCGCGGCTATCCGCCGTCGGACGTGCCGGACGACGTTGCAAAATATTCCCAGGCCCGCGCCGCAGATGATATCGCCTCCGTTCTGGATCATTTGCGTATCGACAAGGCGCATGTCGTCGGCCTGTCGATGGGCGGATTTGCGACGCTGCATTTCGGCTTCCGCCATCCGCAGCGGGCCTTGTCGCTCTGCGTCGCTGGATGCGGCTATGGCGCGGAAAAAGGCCAGCGGGACAAGTTCCGCGCCGAGGTTGCCGCGGTCGCCGCCTTCCTGGACCAGAACGGAATCGAAGCGTTTGCCGCGAAATATACCTACGGTCCAACCCGGGTGCAGTTCGAAAACAAGAACCCGCGCGGCTTCGAGGAGTTCAAGCGCCAGCTTGCGGAGCATTCGGCCGTCGGCGCGCGCAACACCCAGCTTGGCGTGCAGGGCGAACGGCCGTCGCTGTATGACCTTCTGGACCCGATGAAGGCCCTGACCGTGCCGACGCTGATCCTGACCGGGGATGAGGACTGGCCCTGCCTGCAACCCGCGCTGTTGATGAAGCAGACGATTCCGTCTGCCGCGCTGTCGGTGATGCCGAACTGCGGCCATACTATCAACCTGGAGGACCCGGACCAGTTCAACCGGCTTGTCGGCGATTTCATCGTCCAGGTCGACGCCGGCCGTTGGCCGCAACGCGATCCGCGCGCCACGGTCAATTCCATAACAGGAATGAAGTAGTATTTGTATTGTAATGACATGTTTTATGGCTGGACGGGCGAGACGGCTTGGCCGATATGGCTGTCCGTGATGCTGCCTCGCTTTCTCCTGCCCGCCCTTCTGTTGGCTTGTGCCGGCGCCCTGTCTGGCTGCGAGTCCCTGCTGACCGCAACCACGGCCGATGTCGCGGGCATCGCCGGCGCCGGGGTTGCCGGTGCCATCACGAAAAGTCCGGCCGGCGCGGCGGCGATCGGCCTTGGCGTTGCGGCGGCCGCCAATGCCGGTCTGCAATCCGTCGAGCGTGACGTCCACCGGGCCGAGCAGGACCAGATCGCCCGGGCCGCAGGTCCGTTGGACCCGGGTGTTATCGGGCACTGGGGCGTTTCGCATCGCATCCCGATCGAAGCCGATGAGCACGGCGATTTGGTCGTGACCCGGCTTGTCGGTGCAGATGACTTCAAGTGCAAGGAGATTATTTTCTCAGTCGATACGACCGAGAAAACGGTCGCGCACCGGGCGTTCTATACCGCAACGGTCTGCCAGGACGGCCAGACCTGGAAATGGGCTACAGCCGAACCGGCAACCGCGCGCTGGGGTTCGTTGCAGTGACGCTGCGCTGGAGCCTGCTGGCGGCGGTGCTTGCGCTGTCCGGCTGCAAGTCCGTGCCCGAGATCACCGGTCTGATCACCGGCGGGGCCGCCGGCGCCGCAACCGGCAGCCCGGGCGTGGGTTTCGCTGTCGGCGTGGCAGTGGACGCCGCCGCCAACGCGGGCATGCGCCATGTCACCCGCACCTGGCATGCGGGCGAGCAGGATGCCATCGCCCAGGCCGCCGCGAATCTGCCGGAAGGCGGCGCGACGACCTGGAAGATCGAGCATTTCGTGCCCATCGGCAATGAACATGGACAGCTTCGTATCGTCCGCGTGATCGACTCGCCGCTGGGCGCCTGCAAGGAGATCGCCTTTTCCGTCGATGAAGGCACCGGCGAAAAACTGAAGCGGAACTGGTACACGACAGCGATCTGCAAACAGAATGAGACATGGAAATGGGCCGCCGCTGAACCGGCGGTTGAGCGCTGGGGCTTTCTGCAATAGCCGATATGCGTTCCCGGGCAGCCCCGGTGGCGTGGCTCCTATAACTGCTTCATGACCTTCCGCGCGAACACCTCTGCCAGACGCCACTTGCCGGTGTTGCCGACAGCGAACACCATTTCCTGCAAACCATCCCGTTCCAGCGCCCGGATCCTCTCCACCAGTTCGTCCGGCGTGCCGACAAGGCAGGTGTCGCGGATCAGTTGTTCATCGATCAGTTCCGCTTCACCCGGGTGCAGATCGGTATAATGGAATTCATGCGTGCGGAAATGCCGGTGTTCCGGCGGTGTCTGTTCGACCAGGGCGCAATAGGGCTTCCAGATCCGTTGCAGGAACTCGGGCGGGTCGATTCCCCGCTCATGCACCATGTCATAGAAGTAATAGACGCTTGCCATCACGTTGGGGCCGACCGTCTGCTGGATCCGGTCTGAATCGGCGGGTTCGCCCGGTTCCAGCAGCGCAATGTTGATCAGCGTGGCGTTGCGGAAGCCCGCCATGTCGCGGCCGCTGCGGGCCGCACCTTGACGTGCATGAGTCAGGGCCTCTTGCACCGGCACACCGCGCGGCGGGATTGCGAATATGATGCCGTCGCCGTATTCGCCCGCCAGCGACATGGCGCGAGGGCCAAAGCCTGACACGTAGAGCGGAATCCGCGGCTTCAGGTTCATGAACCGGCTGTCGTGCCGCAGCATCCTGATCGGGCGCGTGCGCCCTTCAAACGTGTAGTCCACCACCTGTCCGTCCAGCAACCCGGACAGCACCCGCAGATAATCCGCGAATGCCGCCATTTTCATTGGCTTCTGGCCCATTGTGCGCATCGCCGTGTTGCCGGTGCCGATGCCCAGGAACACACGGCCCGGCGCCATCCGGTTCAGCGTCGCCATGGCCGCCACCTGCACCGGCGGAATGCGCGTGCCGCAGATCGCGGTGCCGGGGCCGATGCGCAACGTCCTGGTGTGCTGCGCCGCCAGCGCGCAGACTGCATAGACATCGGAGAACAGCATCTGGCTGTCCGCCACCCAGACGGAATCGTAGCCCAGATTCTCGACGAAGCTGAAAAACCCGATCTCGTCCACGTCCGCCATCATGCAGAAACCGAACTTCACCGTTTCGCTCCCTTCAGATGCCGAGATACGCTTTCCGTATGCAGTCGTTGGCCATCAGCGCGCGGTTCTCGTCCTCGGCGAGGCAGCGGCCAGTCTCCAGCAAATAGCTGCTTCTGGCCAGACATGCGCCAGGGCGGCGTTCTGCTCACCGGCAGGATCGCCACAGGCTTCAAGCCGCCCGCCGCAGCAGCGCGTTGATCAATAGGATGCGCCGTTCCTCTTGGTTGCGTTGCCCATTGCGCATCTTCTCCCGCGCTGACGGGCCGACAATGACATGGATGCCGAGCAGTGGCGGCCCGCCGGCAGCGCGCACCTGCTCCCGTTCGGCGGCCGCTTCGGCCAGCGCAGCTTCGGAAGCATCGACCCATTGCAGCACTTCGAACCCGGCCGCCTCCAGCATCGACCGCGTATTCTCCGGGGTGTGCAGGAAACTCAGTTCCGGCCGGCTGGCCCACATGACCGGGACGATGACGTCGCCGCCCGGACCTTGGGCCATATCCTGAACAGCCAGCCGTCCGCCCGGCTTCAGCACGCGAAACATCTCCGCATAATAGCGCGGCCGATCCTGGATGTTCATCGCGACGTTCTGCGACCAGGCCAGATCGAAGCTGGCATCGGGAAAAGGCAAATCCAGCGCCGAACCCTGCCGGAAATCGACCCGACCAGCCAGGCCGACCCGCTCGGTCAAAGCCGTCGCGGTTGATACGAATGCCGGCGTCAGGTCCACACCGCTGACACGGCACCCATAGGTCGCCGCCAGATAGCGGGACGGCCCGCCGATGCCCGAACCGATATCGATGACGTGATCGGAGGCACGCGGCGCCAGCATCTGCGCCAACTCTTCCGTCGCGCGGCGGCGGCGGGAGTGGAACTCATCGACCGGCGCCAGATCGTCGAGGGTCAGGCGCTGGATATCCTTCCCCGCCCGGGCCAGGGCATCCAGGATGCGTTCAAGCAATCCGTCCTGAGCATAGTGAACCGCAACATCGTCAGTCATGCAGGCGCCCCTCCGCCGGTAAGTTTGATCGAAGGTCATAGAACCGTTGGGGCGCTGCCGCCACCCGGCCCGGCGCTTCCGGTGCGCCTTGTTGTGCTTCCAGATCAGAGTAACCAATCGTCAAGATAATCACAGATTCCTGTCTGGCCGGCTAGTACCCAGCGTCATTCATATTGAGTTGGTTAGGTCATCCGAAACGATCCGTCGGAGCAAATTCAGGTGCAGCAGCCTTGTATCGGGCAGGACTGGTT
>Ga0170475_133867043_pt1 | contig 13779 bp, 5 predicted proteins | sample Soicark_Litter_5_FD_111474 | JGI IMG/M metagenome (GOLD analysis project Ga0170475, IMG submission 111474) | Avena fatua rhizosphere microbial communities from Hopland, California, USA. Combined Assembly of 48 SPs | reverse complement strand
GTCCCGTCTAAGGCTCGAGAAACCCGCCGCGTTCCGCTTGTTCGCGGACTTTCGCGGGTAGTTCCACCTCTCGCCAGCGCCCGAGTGCCTTCTCATCGAAGATGCAGAGCGGGTGGTGCGCCGCGCTGTTCCGCTTCCCCCACGCCCCGCCGCTCTCCGGATCGAACCACCGCCTGCACTCACAGTCGATCCACGAGGGATTGTTCACGCATTGGTGTCGCTCGATCTTTTGGAACGGTGGCGTCGCGAACTTCACCTGCGCGAGCGGGTTGACCCACGCGACGACGGAGAGCGTGTCAGTGCAAACGGTGACGCCGGTCTTGGCGAACTGGTGAGCGAGCCACCGCGCGAGCTTGTGACGAGCTTCGCGGTTGACGGCCCACGCGCGCGTCATCGGAGTGCTCAGCCGGAAGAACGGCGTCATGGCGCAAGGCCCTTCGTTTCGCCGGCCAGGTACTTAACGAGTGAATCGAGGAACGTCTGGTACACGGGGTCGATACGCCCGCCGACCTTGCCCTGACGGAGGCGCTGAAAGCGAAGCCAGAGCGCTTCCTTCTGCGTGCGGGGGCGTGCAGCCCGTCGACCGCGGCGCACGGGCGAGTCGAGCATTTGCTGGAACAGGCGAACTTGCGCGTCTTCGTCGGGGTCTTCTTCGTCGTCCATCAAGGTGGCGATGCGGAGCAGGCGCTGGATGGGGATCGTGTTCGGGGGGAGCTGCGCGAGTCGAGCCACCACTGCGGGCGCCAGGCATCTGGCCAGGATCATTGCGGTGGAGACGTGACCCTGCGACTTGCCGATGCGGGCGGCGATTTCCGACTGGGTGAAGCCGGAGTCGTAGAATCCAAGGTAGGTCCGACCGACTTCCCAGAGCGGAACATCCTCGCGCGCGAGATTCTCGACGACGTTTTCGAACGCACCCTCGCTGGAGATGACGAGGCAGCTGACCTCGATGGACGGCAGGCGCGAGTCTTTGGCCAGCAGCGTCAGAGCGCGGTAGCGGCGCTCGCCCGCGACAATTTCGTAGTAGCCAGGCTCGGCGCGCGGCACGACGACGAGGTTGTGGAGCAAGCCGTACTGCGCGATGGACCTGGCGAGCTCTTCAATGCGGCGGAAGGTCTTTCGGACTTGCTTCGGGTTGGGGAGGATGCGGTCGAGCGGGACTTTGATGATGTCGCTCATCCGGCCCTCACGTAGTAGAGCTTGCCGTCACCGAAATCGAGGGCGCCGACTCCGTCTTCCGGTTCCTTCCGCTTGCTGGCAGCCGCCTCTTCCGCGGTCGCCTCGCGCACGACGGTGCCCGTCTCGAGCTCCACGAGCTCGAGCTTGGTGCCGCCGTGCTCGCGCTCCCACGCGGCTCTGAACTGACACAGCGGGTGGTGCTGCTCGGGATTGCCACCCGCCCAGTCGTGGCAGGCGCAGGCTGCGGGCTCGGGGATGGTGCTGACTGGCACCGTGACCGTGCTCGGCGCGGGGGATGCCGGGGGCGCGAACGCACCTGGTCCCGCAGACACTGGGGGCGCAGGAGGCGGTTCTGTGGGCGCGGTTGAGTCAGCCGGCTCAGGCTGAGGTTCGTGCGCGGCCGTGGATGACACGGTGACGCGCTCGCGTGGTGCGTCTGGGTCGTGGAGCTGCTGCGATTCCCACGCCGCCTTGTGCTGGCAAATCGGATGATGCTCGCCCTCTTTGCCAGGTGGCTTCTGCCACTCGCGGCACATGCATTCACCCGGCGAGATGGCGTGGTGAGCTGCCCTGAACCTCGCTTGCTCGATCGGGATGCGCTCGCCAGTTTGCCGAGCAGTGCCGAGCACTCGCCCGCTCGGCGCCCGGATTTGCGCGATTCCATGCTCGGTGAAAACTCGCTTCGTGAGCTCCATGCGCGCGTCGTGGTCACGCCACGCCCGAAACTCCGCCTGACTCAGTCGGTAGATCCTCATGCGACCACCACTGACACAAGCGATCCGAAAATCTCAAGAAGCTGCCCGGGCGCCAATCGAAGCGCGCTTGGCGCGTGGCCCGGCCTTCGTCGACTGAGCGCCGCCAACACCGCATGACTGCATGATTCGTGCCGAGCTACGGCAACGACCAGCAATACTGGCAATTCAATTTCAAACGCTGATAAGAGTGCCGCGAGTCGCTGGGTGGCGGTCCGCCGATCGGCGTGCGTGGAGAACGACGGGGCTGGTGCATCGGCTACAGTGCGCGGCACGGGCGTGAGCCGTCGCTTAAGTCAGCCGGGTTTGCCCACAGGCCTAAGAGACGCCCCCCGCAAGCCGTGCTCGGTAAGCGCTTGAACGAGAGGTCGGGATAGGAGCAGGCGCTGGTCGGCTTGTCCTCCACTCCCGAAGTACTCTGCTGTACGAACCATCGCGGAAACAGGAAGCTGACGAAGAGGAGGGAATGGCCCCCGCGTCACCGGTTGGTACTTCGTCCGGTTGCATACCCGGCACCGTTCGGAAGCGAGGCCGTCGGTGATGATGTTGACTGTTGGCTCCACCACCAGTTGCATTACCGTCTTTAGTTCGGCCCCTCGGGAGTTGAGCACAGTCCTGAAACCCACTTGGTTGGGCTTGAAGATCTGCCGCCACGCATCAGGCGTGACAAATAGCTCGCCATAGACCCAGATGAGCTGCAACATCGCGTTGCGCCCCCACTTCGGCTCGGCTTTCATTCGAAACGGTGCCCGCTGCTTCATACCGATGCCGCAAGTCTCACACCAATCCGAGAGGTCGTAGGTTACCTCGCGATATCCGAAATCTTCCTCGGGTTGCGGGTACCCGTGATGCCAAGCGCTGATTTCTAACCACGGCGCGGCATCAACTTCCTTGTTCGAGAATTCGGTCCGTGTGACGTCTGAGACATGCCATGCTTGGAACAGTGATGAGAGCGCTTCCCAGTTCGGGTGGCCCTCGTCCACATCGAAGGCCAGAAGGGGATCGCCTCCCCCGGGGAGCGTGATTCCTTTTGGAAGTCTCACCGCAAGCTCCTCCAGTTGACGACGCTGCGCGGAATTCGCGCGAAGCCCAATTCGATGAACGACTCTCATAGACCCAACGCTCGCAAAATCTCGGGGTGGGAAGAATATACTTGTCGAGCCCCGTCTAGGACAGTCTCGCGAGTGGCCGCGCCAGTTCCATTGGGCCCGTAGGGGATCACTGCCCGCCAAGCGTTCGTGAATGCTTGGTGTTCGGCGGGTGTGACTGCAACGGACAACATCTGGCGAGCATTCTCGCCCATAACGCTGGCAAAGCGCTGCTCGATGAGATGATGAGCCTGCAGGCCGGTTCCCTGGATCGCCTGTCTAAGCAGCCCGTACGGCTGCAAGCCATACTGCGCCGCTCGGGATAGACCGGCAAAAGCGCTCGCCGCTCCCCCCTGAAGCGCGCGACTCACGACAGGGGCGGCAAGCTTGCCGAGGCCCTGACCTGCTGCCCCCAGTCCAATCGCAGCGATGCCGTCGAGGGCCATCGCTTGCGGATCGAAAGACTTTACCAGGCTGCCGGTCTCGACAGCCCGCGTTGTCACCCCCGAAACAAGTCCCGACGCGACCCAACCCAGCGGTCCGCAGGATGCAAGCGCACCGGTGAGGCCACCATTGAACGTGGCGGCCGCAGCTCCGCCTATTGAGAAGTCAGCGTTCGACCTTAGGGTGTTCACAACATAGACGCCCAACCCAATGGTGACACCGATCGCGGCGCCACCTATTACGTTGGCGACTTTGCCGTCGTCGTCCCATAGATGCGTGGGGGCTTGCCCCACGTACGCGAAGGGATGGTGCTGCCACGGGGACAACATGATGTTCGGGTCGGGACCGCGAACGAAGGGATCGGGAGTAAGCCAACGGGCCACCGCCGGGACGAGCCATCGGCTGCTGTGGAACGAGAAGCCAGTAGCAAAATCCACGTCCTTGTTCAGACTGTTGCGTGGCTCTTCGTGAAGGTCGACTCCGCCGGGCTTGCTTGACGCAACGGGGTTTCCGAAAGGGTCGAACTGTCGCAGTTCGAGTCGCCCTCCAGCCGAATCCGTAATGAGCACCGGGCCTGCTGCGAAGTCCGAATGGAAGAAGACCGTTCCCGCACTCGACAACCGGGCTAACAGCCGGCTCCCATCCGAGATGTAGTACTGCTTGATGCCGCCACGCTCGATGACCGAAGTGGTCCATTGGTAGGTCGTGCTTGCACCGTCTTCACGCCTGACAAGCAAGCCGTCGTAGCCGTAGTCATAGTTGGTTCGCTGATCGGGCGAGCTTGCCAGACCCAGCCGATCGAAAGCGTCGTACGAGAGGGAGTAGTTTGCGAACTGTGTGGTTCGACCCGCGCGGTCGTGATGCAGAACCATGTCTGCCTCCCCACTGCGCGCGATCGAAGTTAGCAGCCGCGGCGCGGTAGGCGCCCGCGCGTATCGGTAGGACCCGGAGACACCGGGCCCATTTCCGCTGCGCCCGGTCATGTTGTCGAGTTTGTCGTAGCGGAACCCTATCGGACTAAGTTGTGAACCAGCGCCAGGAGTAACGTTGACCAGGCGACCGAGGTCGTCGTTCGTGAAAGCGGCCGTTGCCGTCGGTGCGACGTTGAGGGCGTCCTCGACTGTCTTTAGCGCGCCGTACGAATATCGTGTTGCCGAACGATCGAGCAGGACGCCGTCGGAGGATTCTACTCTGACGTTTTCGACGAGGCCCGCCGGGTCGTAATTGAATCGCGACCTAGTTCCATTCCTGGCGACTTCCTTCAAGCTACGGCCCGTTGCATCGCGATCGAGGACCGTGAGGAGATCGCCTATCTGCGCTAGTCGCCCCGCTGCATCGTAGGTGAAGTCGACCTTCGGTCCCGAATCCCAGGCTATTTGAAGAAGAAGCCCCGAGTGCGAGAAGACCTTGCGCTCGGTAACCACGTTGCCCGCGATTTCTCGCGCAAGAGCGACCACGTTGCCCGCCGCATCGTAGTCGTAGCCGACAAAACCCGTCGGCTCCTCCACCCAGCAAACGCGACCGTGGCAGTCAGGCTTGTCGAGCCCGTCGCGACCAGCGTCGTAGTGGTAGACGAACATCGCCGAACCATCACCCTTGATCTCAGTGGGTCGCCCGATCGAATCGTACTGGTAACTGGCAGTTTGTGATTCACCGTTCGTCGCACTCCGCAGGCGACTGTTGTCATCATATTCATAGCGGCGAGGGCCGGTGTCTGGGTCCTCCGTGTGGACCAGTCGACCCAAGCTATCGTAGACGTATTGAGTGAGCGCCCCGCCGGTCGGACCAACGGATAGGAGACGATCGCCGGAATCGTAGGTCGCAACTTCGACAAGTCGCTCCGTGCCGCTCCGGTCGAGCATTCGCTGATTCTCGATGATTCGATCGAGCCCATCCCGTTTCACGGACACTGCCGCCAACTCGGTCGCAGTGACGGTCTCCGTGAACGGCTTGCGCGTAAACGTCCTGACCTGTCCGTTCGGGAACCGTCGCGTCGTCTCCCGCCCCAGCGGATCGTAGGTCCGCTCGTCGTAGTAGGCGTCAGCGGGTACCGAGCCAGTCGGAGCATCCAGGTCGCTATAGAACGCCTCGTAGCTCCGCCCGACGTTCCCTGCGGGAGTGCGCTCCACCAGGTCCCTGATGATCCACTTGCTGGTGGCGAGCCGTCGTGAGACGAAGCGCTTACGTCCGAGGCCGTCAAGCGAGTCAGTCTCGGTTGACCACCCCGAGTGCTCGATCCACGTCGTCGGAGGAGTGGTAACTTCCCCACGCCCATCAAATTCTTCCGTCGTCGCCTGTGCGCCGCGGTCGTCCCACCGATAGCGGTAGCGGAGATGTGGCTGCTTTCCCGCGCGCGCGACCGCGGTCAGGCGAGCGGCGCCGTCGTACTCCATAGCCAAAGTCGTGCCGTCCGGCCCGGTGACGCTGTCGACGACTCCACGGTCCGCGTCCCAGCTCGAAGCCCATCGCAGATTTCCAAGGGTCTCTGCGACGACCGTCAGCCCAAGCGGGTCCAGTGTGAAGACGCGCTCAAGCCCATCCTGGGTTGTCGAGATAACGGTGCCCCAGGCATCGTGAGTGAATGCGTTCGTGGTAACCCAGCGACCCGCCTCTGAATCGTTGAGCCAAGACTCTGTTCGCACTCGCCAGCCAAACCCCGGCTTGCCGAGTGGAAGCTCCGCACCACTGCTCGACGCATAGTGCCGAACGTCTTTCTCGAGCTTGGCGCCGCGCCAGGTCTTCTCCTCAACAGGGAACCCCCGAACCCACGGGGCAACCCCATCGACGAAACTTTGCTCCACGGTCCGCTCGTCGCCGACGAGGTCGAGTCGGCCAGCTTCAACAGTCTTGGCTGTACGTCCCTGATCATCCGGCTCGAAAGTCGTCTGAGCGGAAACGGCTGTGCTCCCGAGTTCGAAGACGGACGAGACCTCCTTGGCGACGAATGGCACGCGCCCAAGGGGGCCTGGAGCCCCCTTGAGGACATCCACCGCGCGGTTCGTCAGCTCTCGTGACGAGAACACGCTACCCGAAGCGTCCATATCCGTTTCTCGTCGCACATGCCCGCGCAGTACGCGGTCCTCTCCAAGGCCTAGCTCGTAGTGAACTTCTTTCCGCAGCTCTTCGGGCGTGCCACGGTTGCTCGTTAACAGCGTGGCCTCATAGCCGACGAATTGGCGCTCATTGGCATCCCAGTACGGGTCACGCGACAGGTAGTCTGCGACCTGTTCAACTCCTCCTTCGTGGGATCGGGTCCGGACGCGATTTACCAGAGCGATGGATGTCGGGATGACGTGAGCCCAAGGAGACTTGGCTTCGCTCAGGGCCTCTCCTGTCGTTGTATACTCAATGGCCGTCGTCGCACCCATTCCATTGTTCGTTCCGCTCAGCAAGCCGACCGCTCCGCTCCCGGCAACGTCGAGCGCCCAAAGCCCGCGTGGGGACGACCACACGAGATCAGTCGTGCCGTTCCCATTGGCGTCTCCCAGCGCGACGGCGACGTCGGCATCGGTTGCTTCCGGGCGGTGAAAGGTCACCCGGGAGGCGAAATTGAACCCGGCCCGTCCAGGGTAGAAAGAGACATTGCCACCCGTGACGTGCGCGAAGTCAACTAGGCCATCGCGATTGAAGTCGGCAATGAGCAGATTCTCAGGATTGGGCAGCTGGCCGCCCCAGGGGTACTCAGTCCGGACCTCTGCAACGAAGGTCCCATCACCTACTCCGAGGTAAACCTCAAAGTGTTCTTTGCCCAACCAAACTGCATCAACGTTACCGTCGCCGTTGACGTCGGTCAGCACCGTTCCTGCCACCCCCGGCTCGACGTTGGCGTTAGAAGCGCTAATTCGCGGAACCTCACGCGCGACGGATAGTCCAGAGTCCGACATTGAGCGCGCGCGCAGTCCGTCTGCTGCCGCTTCAATGATGTCCGTGCGCCCATCACCGTTCAGGTCAACAAACGCGGAATTGCTTCCGAAGAGGGGCACTCCAGTGGAGCCGGCAACAGTAGTCGGCGAACCCCACGTCGAACGAGTCGGATCGACGGCCACCAGTTTGCGCATCACCCATCGGTCGGCAACAATAGTCACGAGTTCGGGGCGCGAATCCCCGTCGAGGTCCATCAAGCGCATAGTGCCCAGCGCTGCACCAGGAACTGCCGGAATCGCGCTCGCCGCCGCGAACCGGCCTCCCCCCAGGTTGCGGCGAAAGCTATGGTTCCCCGCAAGTGCCGTGTACAAGTCAGCCAGGCCATCCCCGTTCACGTCTGCTAGGTTTGCACCTCCCTTATTGAGGACCCAACCCGGCGGCGAGCTGAGGAGGAACGGTTCATCATTTGCACTAGCTGGCACGTAGGCGAAGGTGTTTCGAGGCCATCCGTCCTGCCCTTCGAAACCACTTACGTCGACGGACTTCAATCGGCTTACCGCCCACGAATCGTCGTAACCGAACGTGAATGCCTGCCGCTGATGAGCTCCGCTAAAGACACCGATAGACCGCAGGCGAGATACCGTGTCGACGCGGAAGCCTGTCGAAAACGACGTCGTTGGATCGGGGCGCTGCTCGTCGTAGCTGAGCCAGACAGTAAAGATTGAGTTCGGACCCCAACTAATGCTCGAGAGCAATGGGCGCGCCTGCTGATTCTCGTAGGCGAATTCAATAGTTTGTCCAACAACGTCGGTCTGGGAATCGAGCCACCACTCGGCGACACGGTCCGAATTCTCCGTGCGAGATTCCACGCGCAAGCCAAAGCGCAAGCTCGCGCCGTTGGGTGCGTCGACCCGAAACCCTACACCCTCCCTGACCACACGATACTCGTTGCCTCGCGCCTCGACGCGCCACTCCCCTTCAGCAACGGGAATGAGTCGGCCAGCGACGTCGGCGCCGGCAAGCTCAAGCGTGTCAGTGTCCGAATAGGTCGGAACGCCCCATCTGAGCGACCGACGAATGCAGGGGACCGCCAGTCTCCAACCCACGCCCGTCGACGAATTACCGGACGCATCGTGCACGAGCTTTATTTGCGGAGTAAAGCCCGCTCGACCGGAAGGCAGCGTGATCGGTACCTCCGTCTTGGGCAGCCCCGTGAAACCAGTCACAGTGGGTAGGTCGACAAGACCCTTCACCGAGGACGGCCCGCTCGGAGCCTTTACGGTCTCCGGCGTCACAGTGCCGGGCGCGGGAGGCGCGAGCGAGTGAGCTGGAATTGGCGTGAGGGTGACGATGACCGCCGCAAGTGCGCACAACGCGGAGCGCTTCATCCGCTAGATTCCCTGTGACACGCGCACGAAATCGAACCTGACGAGTATGTCCTCGAGCCCCTGAATGTCGAAGTCCGGACTTGCGAGCAGCTGCTTCGGCAGTAGGAAAACGTACTCTCCATATATACCTCGCCCCGCAAGCTCCTCGGAAGCGAGCTGCGCCCCAGCGTCAGACTGTAGGTCCCCTCGCGTAGCGTTTACCTTCGCGGTGAACGCCGCCGATGCGAACGTTGGCTCGCCCCTAGCCGAGCCAAAAAGCGAGTCGTTTGCACGTACTCGGCCGACCTGCTCGCTATCCGCAGGGTGCATCGAGGGAATGCACCAATCGCTGCCAAAAACATTTCTCTTCAGAAGGCGCACGTCGGGAGCGACGAGGCTTAGATTTCCCTGCAGCGAGGCTTGCACCGACCAAATGCGTTGCGCACATAGCGCTTCGGGCAACACGTCGCGAGGCAGCGCGAAGCGTAACGCTTGCCCGAGATAGGCACCAGTGGAGCTGAAGAATGCAGCTTCGGGTGCCGTGACCAGCTCCCTTAACTTCGCGTTGGCGGCGTCGAGCGGAATTTCCTTCCCCGTATTCGGATCCCAACGCAGCTTCAGAATCTCGTCCCTCAGGCTCATGACCTTGACGTTGTGGTCAGGCCGCTGCCCGTTGACGGTCCTGGTAAGGCGTACCTCATCCAGTCGATCGAGGACGCGTTTCAAGGTCTCGGCGTGGTGAGCGCTGACAATGTCGGTTCTAAAGGGCAGCGTGACCTGCGTCTCGTACTCAACCGCGCGCAAAGCCAGGAATGTCAGCTTTTTGGCCCGATCAAGATCGTACTCGTAGGTCTGGAGTCGCTCAGAGTACCAAAAGTTGCGAGCAAGGCTCGGTACGGTCCTTCCTGACTCCAATTCAACCGCCGCTCGTGTCGTCTCAAGCGTGGATCTGAAGCTGGCTTGTAGGTCAAGAAACCGCTGCAACTGAATTCCAACATCGATTCCGCGTCGCACAATCTGGGATTCCGACGCCGGTATCTGCAAGAAACGCATTTCGGCTTCGTTGTGACAGGCGAGCAGGGCGTCATTCTTTGCGAACTCAGCCAGAGCGATTTGGTGCGCTCGTTCTTCGCCCTCGATGTCAGCCTGGACGCCAACCGAGATCCCCTTCACGACCGCGCTGGCAATCGCCGGACCGCACACAGCACCAAATGAAGCCGCCGCGTGCGCCGAGCAGGTTGTTGCGCTGTCGAGGCCTAGCGCGACGATATCCAGTGTTGCTTTAGTGGCTGACAACCTGTCTATTTGCGCCTTGTGTTCTCTTCGCTTGCGAAGTTGTGCATCCTGACTCGCCTCTAGGTCAATGCAGTAGTTGGTCTGCTGATCGTACTGGCCCTGTGCGGCGTCACGCGTATCTTCGGCAACGGTCACATCGGACCTCGCTGCCATGATGTTGGCCGCTGCTTCGCCCAACAACCCGCGGAAACAGGTTTGCGGAAGAGGCATCACATTTTTGCACTCAGGTGCGTCCCGGATGTGACACGTCTCGGGGTTTACCGTTCCTTGAACGGCCTTTTGGTACACGTCGGCCGCTTGGTCCGACAAGCCGCATAAGCTGGCAAAGGTGGTCCCGGCTTGGATTCGAAGGGCTTCCAGCCGACGATCGCGTTCATCGTCTTGGAGTTTCTCCTGCACCTTGACGTTGGTCTGGTCCCTCCACGCACTTCTGGCTTCCTCAAGCGACGCCTTAGCCCTTGCCTGTTGCGTCACGGCCAGTTGTGACAGAAAGTCCGAGCTCGCAAAGAAACGATCGGAAGAGCTCGCAGGTCCGGCGAAGTAGAGCGGCAAGTCATTCTCGTCTAGGCCTAGCGGATTTCCGCACCTCGTCAAAACAGCGACGGCGCGCGCTGCGTCACCGAGCGCCCGACGGAACACCGCCTGAGAGCGCGCAAACGCGGGCTTCCAAACGGCTCGGCTTTCGTTGATGTGACTAAGTTCGTTGTAGCGTGTTTCGAGAAAGTTCTTAACCGCGGGCAGCGCCGCAACGCTGGGAGGAATGGCGTCTGATGCGTGGCCCATAGCATCAGCGAGTTGGTCGAGCTGCACCATCAAGCGAATCGCGTTGGTGAATGCTGGCGGTTGCCCGGCCGGTGTGCAGTTCGCGTAGGAAGCCTCGCTTTGAAGCTTCGCGGATCGTTCAACCAACGCGGCAAAGCTGCTCAGGTTCTCATAGATCCCGACAGGAAGCGGCGTCGCCATGCGGGCGGGGTCAACCGTCCCGTCAGAGCGCGGCGCCCAGTCAACAGAGTGCGCGTTCATGTACCGTAAAATGTCTGGACACGCTCCGGTGCAGTAGAGCTTGCCTGAGACGGACGGGTCGGCGAATACCAACCAGTAGGCCTCCAGTTGGGTCATGACCGAAGTCAGCCGCCTCGACTCCCTTTCGGCTCCCGACTGAATCGTCGTCTCGGAATCGTCGCCTATTGGATTGAGCTTGCCCGAGAGGACGGCACTCGCGGCGGTGAAGCCAAGCACGTCCGTCAGTTGCCCCAACAAGCGCTTACCGTCCTCGTTGGAGTGTTCCTGCCAATCGCCGAGGAGGGCCAAGTCCGAGAATAGCCTCGGCACGTCTATGCACTTCTTCTGCGTCGATCCGAGCTCGCCGATGTTGCTCGCAAGTGATGGACTGTAAGAATCAAACGCGAGCTCGCGTTCACATGCGGGCGCGATCTCCGAACTTTTGGGGCTGCCAACTTCACGAAGACTTACAAGCGCAGCATCCCGTGCCGGCAGGTATGGCGCATCTGCAGCCATCGTCGCCTTGCAGCGAACGACAGTCCCGGGCATTCCCGAAGGGTTGAAGGACCAAGGCGTTCCCGGCCATGTCACGAACTGAGCCTTGTCGGTGCAATGGCGCCCACTCATGATCATGCTCGCTCCAGAAAGCGGGTTGCGATGCGCGGTCGGGCAAAGATAAATGTGAGATTCCTGCCCCTGCGGACTCAAGGCAGAGAGGTCGGTTTCGACGCACTGCGTTTTTACGAAGTCTTGAGCGCCGGACATTAGGGCGAGACCTGACTGCTCCTTCCAACCCGCTGGTTCCGTCTGTCCAAGGTATGCCAGCAAGACGATCACCATCAGCGGCGAATTGCGCATTATGTATTGCGCACGGCAGTCCGACATCGATTCCCAGCCTTCACTCGACCAAAACGCGGCGTCATCGCGCGGACCGGCTAGGCAGGGGAGCATGAAAGTGCGCATCGACTGGGTGAACGCCGCATCCGTCGTGTCGCTGCAGGCAGTCCCAGTGACTGGCGGCTGGAGGCGACGCGTTGCGAAGGCTTTCTTCAGCGATTCGGCTGTTAGCTTTTCCGAAGCTTGTAGTCTCGGTGCTGGCGTGCAGCCGTTGGCTAAGGCCGTTCTTCGGCTGTCGAGCTTCCAACCATCCGGGATCGGTGTGGACGCTGGCCCAACGGGTTTGACGTCTAGCGATTCGATTCCGAGGTCACGAGGAGCATTGATCTTCCCCGCTGCCAACATCCAGCTACCTGGATGCATCGTCGGGCGGCTGTTCTCGTCCCGAACTTCGGCGATCGTTAGGTTCTGGAAGACACCACCAATACCTTGAACAGCGACATCGTTGTAGAGCCCCAAAGGGCCATGCCTGAAATCAACTGCAGTCTGGGGAGCCGGCCCGGTTGCGCAAAGTGCAACGACCGTGTCGCAGTAGCCTCCGGTTGCACAATCGGAGTTCTTTCCACATGGGCGTATCGGGTCTGCCCCCCGCTCGAGATGAAAACGCCACGTCTGGCTTGCAGGGCTCATCTGCTGTTTCAGCTGAAATTGCCCATCAAGGGCGTTACCGGCAAGAGTCACCGGTCCGAGTTGAGCCTGCATCGGAGCGCTCCCTGAGCTGGGCACGATTCCGAACTGAATCGGCTGAACCCAGGGAATAGCAACACTCTTGCCGCGGCTCAACGGTAGGTTGCCATTCGCTGAAACTAAGTAAGACGAGTCGTGAATAAGCATGTTGTCCAGCGAGGTCAACGTAGCGGTGACTTCGACTTGGATTGCTCGCGGCACGCCCGGAAGGTCTAGCCAAAGCTCGCCAGAATACGTCCCCGACGCGTTCGATGCCGACGGCAGCGGAGTGATCGAGACCGTCTGCAGCTGCGGCGCAGTCGTTTCCGAGCGCAGCTCAATGCGCGGAGGCTCTGTGGTGCTGTTGGCAACCAGACTGACCCGCACCCTCGCGGTAGTGCGGATTTGTTCGCCGGCGCCGGAGTACGGGGGAAAGGCCAAGGAGCACGACGACGTGGCTGCGCCGCCTTCCGAGCAGCTGACCTTGACTCCCTGCGATCCAGCAACCTGGACGCTATCCGCAACCGAACCTGCATCTGAGGTTCGCACGAGGACCACGTCGATCGGTTGGGGCGCGCCTCCCAAAGCGAGCTGTAGGGCTGTCGGCCAATTGCTCATCGAAGCCCGCACAGCCGGCTGCTGTTCGCGAGCGGCGCACCGCCCGTGATCAGTACAGCCAGTGCCGTCCGCGCAATCTGAGTCGCGCTGGCAGTCCGAGCGGCATCGCGAAGTTACGCCAGAGCACCACGATCCCCCTGCGCAGTCGCTAGTTTGCCTACAGGTGCCGTCGGCTCGAGCAGGCTTTTTTCGCATAGGGGGAGCAGTGGGCCTGTCTCCCTGCATACACTTTCCGTCGTTACAAACTCCCACTTTGCCGCAGTCTGAGCTCGCGAGACATTGGCGCCCGGATGCGAGCCTGTCATCGGCAATCGCAGCTGTGCCTCGCTTTCTTGCCGATGAGGCCCCGGCCAGCGCCTGCAGTGCGTCAGCGGCGTACAGTTGCAGCGGCGTACCCGTTGCGACTTGCGACGCTTGCTTGCCAAGTACCTGCAGAGGGCTACTTGCGAGCGGCGTAGCTGAGCTATTGCCCGCCGGTTGATTCCCGCGCTTGCCGCGGTTGGATCCGTCTCCGCCACATGCCGCGGCCACCATCACAATGAACGCACACGTGAGCGATGTTTTCATTTCAGTTGCCCCGCGCGATAGCTTACCGCCTATGAGGCG